>Ga0208987_1000197_pt1 | contig 11192 bp, 8 predicted proteins | sample MedBloCARef_O2_FD_187845 | JGI IMG/M metagenome (GOLD analysis project Ga0208987, IMG submission 187845) | Forest soil microbial communities from El Dorado National Forest, California, USA - Mediterranean Blodgett CA Ref_O2 (SPAdes) (version 2) | ecosystem: Environmental > Terrestrial > Soil >... | reverse complement strand
GCAACGTATTTCGCCGGTCCACGATGATGGCGCGCTGCTGCGCGATCAGCTGGTTGTACCGCCAGGTGTTGGCGTGTACATCCAGCATCCGGCCCTCGGCGACGCGCTGAGCATGGTCGAGCAGCCCGGCCGCCTTGGCGCTGACGATCTTGCCGTCCTCGTCGGTCTCCGCCGGCAGCTTGTTGTGATCGAGGTTGGCCGCCACCACGTCGTCTTCCCAACTCGAGAAGAACACCGAGGATCCCGGATCGCCTTGCCGCCCGGCCCGCCCGCGCAACTGGTTGTCCAGCCGCTGGGTGTGATGCCGGCCAGTGCCCACCACGTGCAGTCCCCCGAGTTCGGCCACCCGGTCGTGGTCGGCTTCATCGGAGCCACCGAGCCGGATGTCGGTGCCGCGCCCCGCCATCTGGGTGGATACCGAAACCACGCCGTATTTGCCGGCCTCGGCGATCACCTGCGCTTCTTCGGCGTCGTTCTTGGCGTTGAGTACCACCGCGGGCACGCCGCGGCGCAGCAGCCGCTCGTGGATGTCTTCGGACTCGGCCACATCTCGGGTGCCGACCAGCACCGGCTGCCCGGTCTCATGCACGTCGGCGATGTGCGCGACGATCGCGTCGTTCTTGGCCGCGGCGGTGATGTAGACCCGATCGGACTCGTCCTCGCGGATGTTGGGCTCGTTCGGCGGAATCGGTGACACGCCCAGTTTGTAGAACTGGCGCAGTTGCTCACCGGCGGCCAGCGCGGTGCCGGTCATGCCGCACACGGTTGCGTAGCGGTTGATCAACGCCTGGACCGTGATGGTGTCCAGCACCTCGCCGGTTTCGGTCGTCTCGATCCCCTCTTTCGCCTCGACAGCGGCCTGCAGGCCGTCGGGCCAGCGCTGCAATTGCGCGATGCGGCCGCGGGAGGAGTTGACCAGCTGCACCGCGTCGTCCCGGACGATGTAGTGCACGTCGCGGTGCAACAGCACGTGGGCGTGCAGCGCGACGTTGACCTCGGTGAGCGTGGTGACGACGTGTTCCTCGGAGTACAGGTCGATGCCGCCGAGCGCCTTCTCGACCTTTCGGGCACCGACGTCGGTCAGGTGCACGTTGCGGCTGTCGGAGTCGGTGTCGAAATCGGTTTCCGCGGTCAGCTCGCCGACCAGTTTGATGATCTCCAGCCGCGGCGTCTCCCGGTGTGTGGTGCCGGCCAGCACCAGAGGCACCAGCGCCTCGTCGACCAGCACGGAGTCCGCTTCATCGATCAGTGCCACATCGGGATTCGGCGATACCAGGTCGTCGACGTCCGTAACCAGCTGGTCGCGCAGCACGTCGAAGCCGATCTCGTTCACCGAGGCGTAGGTGACGTCGCATCCGTAGGCGGCCTTGCGTTCCGCGCTGGTCGACTCGGCGGTGATCCAGCCGATTGTCAGCCCCATCGCTTCCAGCAGCGGGCCCATCCACTCCGCGTCGCGGCGGGCCAGGTAATCGTTGATGGTCACGACGTGCACGTGCCGGCCCGCGATGGCATACCCGGCAGCCGCGATAGCACCGGCGAGCGTCTTGCCCTCACCGGTGGCCATTTCGATCACGTCGCCGGCCAGCATGCGCAGCGCCCCCAACAGCTGAACGTCGAACGGCCGCAACCCCGTTGACCGCTCGGCGGATTCCCTGGCGATCGCGAGAAACTGGGAGATGTCATCGGATTCGGCTAGATCATCAAGGTTGAGCAGCCCGGTCGCTTTGCGCAGCTGCTCGTCGTTGAGATCGGCGGCTTCGTCGTCGAAGTCGGAAGAGGTGGTGACTTGATCGAGGGAACGGGACCGATTCTTTTCGGTGCTGGCCCCGAGCAGTCGCCAAAATCGGCTGCTCAGTCGGCCCTCTTGTTTGCCGGTGGTCTTTGACACAGGTCAACGGTACGCGGACCGTTGAGCCGCCCCGCTAGCCGAGGTTGGATCGGCGCGGGTACGCGATGCTCGGATCCGTGAGCACGTTGACGACGGACGGCAGCCCGCTGGTGAAGGCGCGCTCCAACGCGGGCCGTAGTTCGCCGGGCGCGGACACCAGCTCGCCGTGGCCGCCCAGGGCGCGCACCACCTCGTCGTAGCGGGTTCCTGGGCGCAGCTCGGCCACCACCGAATAGCCGTAAATCGCTTCCATCGGATGCTTTTCCAGGCCCCAGATTCCGTTGTTGCCGATCACCGAGACCACCGGCACGTTGTGCCGGACCAGGGTGTCCCACTCCATGCCGCTGAAGCCGAAAGCGCCGTCACCTTGGAGCAGGACGACCTGACGGTCCGGGTGGGCCAGTTTGGCGGCCAGGGCATAGCCGGGGCCCGAGCCCAGGCAGCCGAACGGGCCGCTGTCCAGCCAGCAGCCCGGCAGGTAGCTGTCGATCACCCGGCCGGCGTAGGACCCGAAGTCGCCGGCATCGATCACCACGATGGCGTCCCGGTCCAACATGGGCGCGAGCTCCGCGTACACCCGCATCGGATGCAGCGGGATACGCCCATCACCAAGCTCGGCTTTTTCCAGGCCGCGCGCCACCGTCTCGGCTGTCCGCAACTCGTCGATCCAGCCCTGATGATCACCCGACCCGGCCAGCGCCGACAGGATCGAGCTCAGATCGCCGTACAGGCCGGCCGCAATGGGCCGCGGATGTTCGCGGTCGGGCCGGGCCCGGTCTGCCACCACTAGCTGAGTGTCCTCGCCGAACACCTTGCCGAAGCCCAACCGGAAGTCCATCGGGACGCCGACGATGAGTGCCACATCCGCCTCGCCAAGCGCTTTTGCCCGCACCCGCGAGAACGCCAACGGGTGGTCGGCCGGTACCACCCCACGCGCCATCCCGTTCATCAGCACCGGGATCTGCCGTTCCTCGGCAAGACGGAGCAGCGCCGCTTCCCCATGCCCCCACCAGACATTGGTGCCTGCCATGATCACCGGCCGGCGCGCACCGGCAAGCAGGCTGATGGCGCGGTCCAGGCCGTCGGGATCGGCGCCGCTGGCTGGCGCTAGCTCGGTCAGTGCGCCGGGAAGGCCGTCGTCTTCCGACGTCGAAAACGCGTGATCCATCGGGATGTCGACGAATCCCACGCCGGAGGGGGCGCCGACGGCTGCCCGCAGTGCTTCGTCTATCAGCCGGCCCGCGTCCGCGGCCGACTGGGCGGTGGCCGCGAAGCGCGCCAGCGGCGCGACGAACGGGACGTGGTCGATCTCCTGTAGCGAGCCCATGCCCCAGCGCAGCGCGGGCGCCCGACCGCCCAACACCACCAGCGGCGACTGATTCTGCTGAGCGGCCGCCATCGCGCTCATCCCGTTGGTGACGCCGGGGCCGGCGGTCAGCGCCGCCACGCCCGGCACCCTGGTTACCTTCGACCAGCCCTCGGCGGCGAAGGTCGCGGTCTGCTCGTGGCGGGTGTCGATGAGCCGGATACCCTCGTCGCGGCAGCCGTCGTAAATGGAAAACAGGTGGCCGCCCGATAACGTGAAGATGGTATCGATACCGCTGGCCCGCAGGCGACGGGCGATGAGTCGGCCGGCATGTACGGTCTGGCTGGACGGAGCGTCGATGCTCATCTGGGCAGCCTATCCGCCATCCTCGGGTACGTTCGCGGGGAACTATCCATCGTGAGGCTCCCCCGGATGCCTCGCTAACAAGGAGACGTTGACCTTGGGTCCCAAGCCGTTCACGCCGTCCATCGACTGGTCGTCGGCGCTCACAGATTCCTTGCGGTGGACCGCCATAGCCTGGGTGATCGGCGCGATCTGCCTGCTGATCGCGCTGGTCGTGTTCCGGTTCTTCACCCCGTGGGGTCGCCAGTTCTGGCGGATCACCCGCGGGTACTTCCTCGGCCGCGCGAGCATCAAGGTGTGGGCGACGCTGGGCGTGCTGTTGCTGTCTGTACTGCTCGCGGTGCGCCTTACCGTGCTGCTCAGCTACCAGGGCAACGACTTGTACACCGCGGTTCAAAAGGCGGTTCAGGGTACCGCGGCGGATAATGACGAGGTCAGAAACTCTGGGATTCATGGCTTTTGGATGTCGATCATCATTTTCAGCATCCTGGCCACGATCTATGTCGTTCGCTTCATGGCCGACATCTATCTGACCCAGCGCTTCATCATCTCCTGGCGTATCTGGCTGACCGCCCATCTCACCGACGACTGGCTGGACGGCCGGGCCTACTATCGAGACCTGTTCATCGACAACACAATTGACAACCCTGACCAGCGTATCCAGCAAGACATCGACATTTTCACCGCCAATGCCGGTGGTACCCCGAACATCCCGTCCAACGGGACCGGAAGCACCCTGCTGTTCGGGGCGGTCAGCGCGGTGGCGTCGGTGATTTCGTTCGCCGCGATTCTGTGGAACCTGTCGGGAAATCTCGCCGTTTTCGGCATCAATTTTCCGCGTGCGATGTTCTGGACGGTTTTGGTCTATGTGCTGATCGCGACGGTGGTCGCGATCTGGCTGGGGCGTCCGCTGATCTGGCTGAGCTTCAACAACGAAAAGCTCAACGCCGCATTCCGTTATGGGCTGGTGCGGCTGCGCGATGCCGCCGAAGCGGTGGGTTTCTACCGCGGCGAGCGCGTGGAGCGGGCGCAACTGTGGAATCGCTTCACCCCGATCATCGCCAACTACCGCAAGTTCGTCCGCAGGACCATCATCTTCAACGGATGGAACTGGTCGATTTCGCAGGCAATTGTGCCGTTGCCGTGGGTGATTCAAGCGCCGCGGCTGTTCTCCGGTCAGATCGACTTCGGTGACGTCGGTCAGACCGCGACAGCATTCGGCAACATTCACGACTCGCTGTCGTTCTTCCGGAACAACTACGACGCATTCGCCGCCTTCCGGGCGGCGATCATCCGGTTGCACGGGTTGGTTGACGCCAACGCCCAGGGCCGCGCGCTTCCCTCGGTGCTGGTCAAGCCCAGCCAGGAGACGGTGGTCGAGCTGGCCGGTATCGAGGTCCGCACGCCGGCCGGCGATCCGTTGATCGACTCGCTGGACGTCGAACTGGACACCGGCGACTCGCTGGTCATCACCGGACGTTCCGGCGCCGGCAAGACCACGCTGTTGCGCAGTCTGGCCGAGCTGTGGCCATACGCTTCCGGCACCCTGTGCCGGCCGGAGGGCGACAACGCGACGATGTTCTTGTCGCAGTTGCCCTATGTGCCGCTGGGCAATCTGCGGGTCGTGGTGTGCTACCCGAACTCACCGGACGAGATCGCCGACGACACGGTGCGCGAGACGCTGAACAAGGTGGCACTCGCCCCGCTGATTGACCGGCTCGACGAAGAGCGCGACTGGGCCAAGGTGCTCTCGCCGGGTGAGCAGCAACGCGTCGCGTTCGCCCGCGTGCTGCTCACCAAGCCCAAGGCGATCTTCCTCGACGAGGCCACGTCCGCGCTTGATGAGGGACTGGAATACGCGCTGTATCAACTGCTGCGCAGCGAACTGCCGGACTGCGTCGTGGTCAGCGTCAGCCATCGGCGTGCCGTCGAGCAGCACCACACACAACACCTCGAACTGCTCGGTGGCGGCGGATGGCGCCTCGGGCCGGTGGAAAAGCAACCGGCGCAGGTCTAGCGAGGCCTACGCGCTCCCGGCCCGGTGGGCCGCGTGCGCTCCGGCGCGGCGGCCGAAGAACGAGCCCTCACCTAGTTGCGTGCCGCTGGCGTAGCCCTTGCCGTCCTGGGCAATGTTGGATGCGCAGGCCCCGGCCGCATACAGGCCGGACACCACCGTGCCGTCTTCGCGCAGCACCGCACCGTCCACCGAGGTGGCCAGCCCGCCGATGGTGAACCCGGCATACATAGCCTTACCCAGTGACATGTCGAATGCGCCCCACGGGCCTTTGTCTTGTGGCGCAAGGAATTCCGGCTGCTTGTGGAAGTCGGGATCCTCGCCGCGCGCCGCGTAGCTGTTGTAGCGGTCCAGGGTCGCGACCAGGTTGCCCGCCGGGATGCCAAGTGCGGCTTCCATCTCGGCGACCGTTTCCCAGCCGTCGATCAGCGGGACCAACGGCATCGCCGGGTGCTCGAGGTGTGCCTCGTCGACGATCAGGAAGGCCGCGCTGTCCGGCTGATCCATGATGAACCCGGCAGTCCGGGAGTGATAGGAGTCTTCGGCGACGAAGCGCTGTCCGAGCTTGTTCACGGCGATCCCGGTCAGCAGGATCGACGGCGGGTACGGCGGAGCCGTGATGAAGATCTGATCCATATGCTGGGTGGCGCCGCCGGCCGATGCGCCTAACCGGATGCCCAGGCCGTCGTCATAGGTGTTGCCGAGCACGAACGGTTTCTCGGCGAGCTTCGGCGTGTACTTGGCTACCATGTCGGGGTTCATCACGAATCCCCCGGCAGCGATGACGACCGAGTTTGCCTTGATCGCACCGCTTTCGGAAAAACGCTTCCACGTCACGCCCGTCACGGCGCCCGATTCGTCAACGACCAGCTCGGTGGCACCGGTCTCGTAGCGGATTTGCACGCCCAGGTTGGCGGCCCGTTTGAGCAGCAGATCGATCACCATGCTGGCGCCGCCGGTATCACCGGGTACCGGGACCTTGTGGCCACGCGGCGCCGGCGTCGCCTTCTCCAGGAAGGGCCATACCTTCTCGTTGCCGGTGAACATCAGCCCCTCGGTGTTGGGCTGAATCACCGCCTTGCCCGGGAAGTAGCTGCGCTCGAATTGGAACCCCAGGTCTTCGAGCCAATTGAAATGTTCGACGCTGCCGTCGCAGTACGCGCGAATCTTGGCGTGGTCGGGCTCTCGCGACACCGCGACCAGATATTTGTACATCTCATCGGGTGAATCCTGGTGGCCGGTCGCTTGCTGCACCGCGGTCCCGCCACCCAGGTAAAAGTGGCCTCCGGCAAGCGAAGTGGTGCCTCCGGCCACAGCGGCACGCTCGAGGACCAGCACCCGCGCGCCGGCGGCGGCCGCGCTCACCGCCGCGCACCCGCCGCCGATGCCGAAACCGATTACCAGCACGTCGACTTCGTCCGACCAGGACGTCACTGTCGCCGCACTGACCGTTGCTGGTATCTCGGTGCTCACCGCTGCTCCTGTTTGATGTAGTCGTAAAAAGCTCTCATCTCGGGCGAGACGTAGGCGAATTCCACAAACGGCACTCCCGCTTGTGGCGCGGATACATAAGCGAATTGAATTCCGCCGGGCATCACGCCCTGCTGCACCACCGGGGCGCCGTGATCCGCGGCTTGGGCCAGCAACGCGTGGAATTGTTCGGGGCTTTCGGCCTCCATGCAGACGTGGTGTAAGCCCGGCCCGCAGTCACGCAAAAAGTCACTATAGATGTTCTCCCCACTGACCGGTGCGATCAACTCCAATTGCATGTCGGCGAGGTAGCTCAGTGAGATGCTGGCGACGAAATCGGCCGGCTTGCCGTGGTAGCTGCAGGAGTCCGGAGCAAAGTGCACTTCGGGTATCCGCACCCATTTCCGCGCACCTAACAGGCCGGTGAGAGCCGTTTCGGTGGCATCCAGATCCGCGGTTACCCATGCGATCTGTGTCGGTGATTCAACAGTGACGGTCATCGTCTGGGAGAATAGCTCACTGGGTCGACGGGCAGAAAGGCCCTGAAAAGTCTTTGCCGCGACCCGTCCGGTGCCGGCCGGGAAAATTGAGTGAACACGTTCTAATTCCTGCCATTCGCGGGCGGATGGGCGGCGCGGCGTGCCATCAATGCTGGGCCAGGACGTCGACCAGTAGCCGCAACTGGAGGTCGAAGACGGCCTCGGGATCAGTCACGGTGTCGGCGCCGTACTGCCCGAACACTTCGAGGTTGATTGCGCCCAGTACGCCAGCCCAGAACAAGAAGCACTTGGTGATGACCGAATCGTCGCCGGGAAACCCGAATTCCTGCCGGAGGCGTTCAAAGTCTGACGACATCGGTTGCGCTGCAACAGTACTGGTGAGCCTGATGTCGCCGGTGGCGATTCCGGCGGCGATGGCGTCGAAGATTGCACCCACCACACGGGTGCCGACTCCGACGGTGCGCTCGGGGGGTGCGTGATACCCCGGGACCGGGCTGCCGTACAGCAACGCCCACTGCGCGGGATGCGCCACCGCCCAGTGCCGCGTCGCGCGGGCGATGGCGATGACGTCGTCACTCCATACATCGTCGACGGTTTCCCGGGCGCGGTCCACGGTGTCGGCCAGGTCGGAGTAGGCGTCCACCAGTAGCAGGGTCAGTAGCTCGTCTCGGCTGGCCACGTACCGATAGACGGCAGAGGACACCATGCCCAAGTCGCGGGCGATCGCGCGCAGTGACAACCCCGCTGCGCCCCGGTCGTCCAAATGGCGGCGACCGAGCTCGACGATTCGTGCCTCGATCTGCCCGCGCGTCTCCTGGCGTTTGCCCACGTCATCAGTTTGACACAACCGAGATCACCGCTCTTGCTTTTCCATGAGGACTGTGGCACAGTGAACAACCGAGAGAGCACTGCTCTCGAAACTCTTTCAGGAATAGACCGGCCGAGAGGATGCCCGATGTCCACCCGTTACGAGGAACCGAACCGCATCGCCCGGGCCGGCAACGCGGTCATCCGCGGGCTTGCCGAGCTGGGGATCAGCATCGCCGGCACGCGGGCGCTGCAGGTCCGCGGCCGCAAGACCGGTAAACCACGCGCGGTGGTGGTCAACCTGCTGACCCTCGACGGTGTGGACTACGTCGTCTCACCGCGCGGCAACACCCAGTGGGCCCGCAACGTCAGAGCCGCGGGCGAGCTCGAGATCGGGCCGCGCTGGCGCCGGCGGCGCGCTGAGATCAACGAGGTCAGCGACGACGCGAAACCCGAGCTAATCAGGCGTTACCTGGCCCGGTGGTATTGGCAGGTCAAGGACTACGTCGGCGGGCTGACACCGGACTCCACTGATGAGCAGTTGCGCGCTGGGGCGCCGTCGATTCCGGTATTCGCCCTAGCACCGCTTCGCTAAGCCGCGTCAGCGGTGAGTTTGCGGCCGGTATGCAGCCGCCGCGCCGAGGTCTTGGCGGACCTGCTGGGAGGTGGTCTGCCATGACACCGCGGCGGGGAGATCTCCCCAAACGCTGTTGAAAATCCCCACGATCTGCGCGGGGCCCCCGCCAGCCGTGTACACCGGTCCGCCTGAATCCCCCGGGTGACTCTGGACGCCGTGGGACATGGTGAACCACCCATTGTTGACGCTTTCCACGGTTCCACAGGTCTCACCGGTGACTACGCCGAAATGGCAGACCGCTTCGCCGGGGTGAGGCAGGGTGCTCGGGCTGGATTCCAGCGGGCGCCCGCCCGGCAGAATGTTGTTCGCCGGAATGTTGCTGTCCAGCGCGATCGCCTCATAGTCGGCGATCCCCTGGTCGGTGGTTACCGTGGTGCCGCTGGGCGTGTCATCCCGGAAGGTCGCGAGGCGGCCGATCACGTTCCGATTCTGGTCGGTGACGGCGCCGGGGCCGCTGCGGCAGTGCCCCGCGGTGTATGCGATTTTCTGGACCGGATCGACGTAGCCCAAGGTGCACAGGCGGTTTTCCTGCAGGATCTCCATGCCTGGGTACACCATGACCGGGTCAGCGTGGGCCTTGGCTGCCGGCAGACCGGGGCTGAACGCCAAGACAGCAATTACTGCGGCCAATACGCGTAGCGCCAGGCGGTGCGCCATTGGACGGGCTCCGTTCCGTCAAGGTCGGCTCACGCGCCGACCACAAACTGAGATTACGTCGTTACCGTTTCGACATGGAGCTATTCGCGCTGTCCGGTACGAACGTTACGGAGAGGTCGTCACCGGAGCCGTGGTGCTGATCACGTCGGCGTCCCGGGGCGCCCAGCCTGGCGGCCCGAAGACGTAGCCAAGCCGATCACGCAGCCGGCTTGCCGATCGCCAGTCGTGGGCGATGGCGACGTATTCGCGAATTTGCAAGGTCCAAATGTTGAAGGTGTCGACCTGCTTGGTGAGGCCGTAGTGCGGGCGGAATTGCTCTGCTTGGAAACTGCCGAACAGTCGGTCCCAGATGATGAAGATGCCGCCGTAGTTCTTGTCCAGATACAGCTGGTCCATTCCGTGATGCACCCGGTGATGCGAGGGCGTGTTCAAGACGAACTCGAACGGCCGCGGCAGCTTGTCGACCCGCTCGGTGTGCACCCAGAATTGGTAGATCAAATTCAGCGACCAGCTGAAGAACACCATCCAGGGCGGAAGTCCCAACAGTGGCAACGGAACCCACAGCAACACCTCACCGCTGTTGTTCCACTTCTGGCGCAGCGCGGTCGCGAAGTTGAAGTATTGGCTGGAGTGGTGTGCCTGGTGCGTGGCCCAGATCAGCCGCACCCGGTGCGCGATGCGGTGGTAGGCGTAATACAGCACGTCGACACCCAGGATCGCGATGACCCACGTGTACCACCGGCTCGGCGAGAGGTGCCACGGGGCCACGTACGCGTAGAGCGCGGCATAGCCCAGCAGTGCCAGGGTCTTCCAGGCCGCCGTGGTGGCCACCGAAACGAGTCCCATCCCGAGGCTGGCAAAAGAGTCGGGGGCGAGATAGGCGCCGGAGCCGGGACGAGACCTCTCGACGGCGGCGGCCTCGAGACGTTCCAGTTTGCGAGCCGCTGTCCACTCGAGAACCAACAGCAGCACAAAGAATGGAATCGCGAACAGCACCGGGTCACGCAGCTGCGAGGGCAGCGCGAACCAGAACCCAGTGACGGCATTCACACCGATAGATTACGACCATCGGCGCGGACGCCATCGCACAGTCGCCGTAGCAACGAGGAATTGAGCACGTGACCGCCGTGATCGTCATCGGCTCCGGGTTTGCGGGGTTATGGGCAGCGCTCGGTGCTGCCCGGCGACTGGACGAACTGCATGTCAAAGCGGGCACGGTCGACATCACCGTGGTGAGTGCCCAACCATTCCACGACATCCGCGTTCGCAACTATGAAGCCGATTTGAGCGCTTGCCGCATCCCCCTTGCCGACGTCCTCGATCCGGCGGGCGTTGCCCATATCGCCGCCGAGGTGACCACCATCGACGTTGAGGCCCGCCACGTCACCACATCCGGCGGGGCCACGTACGGCTATGACCGACTGGTGTTGGCGTCGGGCAGTCGGGTGGTCAAACCCGCTGTGCCGGGCCTGCAGGAATTCGGGTTCGACGTCGACACCTACGACGGCGCCGTCGCGCTGCAGCGGCACCTGCGGGCGCTTGCCAAGGAT
>Ga0208987_1000196_pt1 | contig 11206 bp, 7 predicted proteins | sample MedBloCARef_O2_FD_187845 | JGI IMG/M metagenome (GOLD analysis project Ga0208987, IMG submission 187845) | Forest soil microbial communities from El Dorado National Forest, California, USA - Mediterranean Blodgett CA Ref_O2 (SPAdes) (version 2) | ecosystem: Environmental > Terrestrial > Soil >... | reverse complement strand
GGAGGCCGGTCGAGCCGGTGACCGACCGCGGTGACGCGTCGGGGACCGGGTACTTCTCCCCCGCCGACAGCCGCTGGCTGCCGGACTACGCCGCGCGGGCGCTCGGGCACCCGGTCGCGCTGCCGCGGGTCGCCGCCCCGGCCGAGATCGTCGGCCGGACCTCCTGGGGTGCGGCGATCTCGCCGGGCACAGGGGACAACATGGGCGCGGCGCTCGGCATGAGCCTGGCGGAAGGCGACGTCGCGGTGTCGATCGGCACCTCGGGCACGGCCTACGCGGTCACCTCGGCGCTGACGGCGGACCCGAGCGGGCTCGTGTCCGGTTTCGCCGACGCGACCGGCCGGTTCCTGCCGCTTGCCTGCACTCTCAACGCGGCCAGGGTCCTCGACGTCACCGCGCGGATGCTCGGGGTGGACGCCGCCGGGCTGTCCGACCTGGCGCTTAAGGCATCGCCCGGAGCGGACGGGCTGGTGTTCCTCCCGTACCTGGACGGCGAGCGGACACCCAACCGGCCGTCGGCGAACGGGGTGCTGCGCGGGCTCACCACGTCGAACGCCACGCCGGAGAACCTGGCGCGGGCGGCGGTCGAGGCGGTCCTGTGCTCGCTCGCGGACGCCATCGACTGCCTGCGGCCGTGCGGGATCACCCCGGGCAGGATCGTCCTCACCGGCGGCGCGGCCAAGTCGGAGGCGGTGCGGACGATCGCGCCCGCGGTGTTCGGCCTGCCGGTGGTGGTGCCCGCGGCGGCCGAGTACGTGGCGCTCGGCGCGGCGCGCCAGGCGGCCTGGGCGCTCGCCGGGACCGCTTCGCCTCCGTCGTGGCCGGCCAGGCCGTCTGTCACCTGTGAGGCTTCCGCGGCTCCTGGGGTGCGCGAGCAGTACGGCGCCCTGCGCGACGACGCGGCGGCGTGGCAGGAAGGCTGAACACCTCGCCCTAAGGCCGCACCGCCAAGATGTCGGATGGCTGCGTGCGTTATCGCGCCCTCATCCATCCAAGATCTTTTTCACGCAGGTGACGACGTGGCCGCTGGTGTGGACGGGACCCTGGTGAAGACCGCGGCGGCGACCACGGCCAGCAGGCCGGCGAAGACGAACAGGCCGCGGTAACCGCCCGCGCCCGCCACCACAAGGCCGGCGATGGGCGCGCCGATGACCTGGGGGACCGCGGACGCGATGTTGATGATGCCCAGGTCGCGGCCCGCGTTCGCCGGGCTGGGGAGTACCACCATCGACAGCGCCTGGCTGACGGACTGGAAGGCGCCGTAGCCGGCCCCGAGGGTGAACGCGCACACGAGTACCAGCGCCCACGTGGCGAATCCCGCGAGCAGGAAGCCGGTCGCCGCCATCAGTACCGACGAGAGCACCGCGTACCGGCGGTAGCCGCCCGACAGGTCGGCGACGCGGCCGACGGCGACGGTCGCGATGATGACCGCCACCGTCGCGATCAGGATGAGGATCAGCTGGCCATCGCCCGGGTGGCGGTAATGCACGACGTCCTGGAGGTAGTAGTAGAGGTAGAGGAGCGCGACCGTTTCGGCCAGCGTGATCAGGAACTTGCCGACAAAGACCAGGCCGAAGCCCTGTCCGGAGGCGAGCAGGGCGCGCAAGTCCGGCCGTCCGCTGGCTCCGGTCGCGGGCGAGCCCTGCGGCCCGTAGCTGACGCGGGGCAGCCGGTACAGGACCACGATCAACGGGAACAGGCAAACGACGTACCCGACGGAGATGGCGGTCATCCCCGCGGTGACCGAGGGGAACACCAGGACGACCGTGGCGAGGCCGATGATGAGCCCAACCGCCTGCGCGACCGAGATCAGTCCCCACACCAGACCCCAGGACCGTTTGTCGACGTGATCCACCACGATCGCCGACATAGGCGCGTACGCGATGTTGATCGTGGCCTGGCAGAGCGTCCACCAGATGGCTATGCCGACTATGGAGTGCTGAAAGCCGAGGATTACATGGGCCACTCCGCCGGTGACAAGGCCGATGAGGATCATCGCTGCCCTGTTGTCCGCGCTGACCCACCGGTCCGAATAGTGGCCGGCTAGCGGGTTGAAGACAAGCGCCGCGAACGCTCCGAGCCCAGTTACGAGCCCAAGACCGACTGCCTTGTCGGCCGGTCCCGCCGCCGACTCGATCATCCGGGGCAGGACGTTCTGTATCGGCGCGATGAGCGCGACGTTGGTGCCGAAGTTCGCGAGCATCAGCGTGACGATGAACAGACGGCTCAGCCGGGGCGCGGCCTGCGTGGCTGGGCGCGCGGCAAACTCCAGAGCGGGCACCTGTTCCTCAATGACGTAAGCGGTGAGGGCAGCACGGTACCACCGAAGTCTGAGAAAACGCTGAGGTCCACCGGACGCGGGCCGCAACCGCGTCCGGTGGCCGTCCTCATTACCTGACGCCGTAGAGGTGCTCTAGCGCCAGCTGGTCCAGGTGCTCGTAGGCCATGCCGCGGGCGGCGAGCGCGTCGATGTCCGCGGTGGCGTCGCGGACGTCGCGCCAGGTCTCGCCCTGGGCCAGGGTGGGCTCGGCGAGCTCGGGTGTCCTGGCCGCGACGAGGGCCGCCTGGACCTCGGGGTCGGCGCGGAACGCCCTGGCCTTCTCCCGCAGGATCAGGTAGTTGCGCATGCAGGCGGCGGCCGAGGCCCAGACACCAGCGTCGTCCTCGGTGCGCGGCGGCTTGTAGTCGAAGTGCACCGGCCCGTCGTAGCCGCCCGCGAGCAGCGTGTCCACCACCCAGAACGCGCCCCGCGCGTTGCCCGCGCCGAACCGCAGGTCCTGGTCGTAGCGCGGGCCGTGCTGCCCGTTGAGGTCGATGTGGAACAGCTTGCCGTGCCACATCGCCTGGGCGATCGCGTGCGCGTAGTTGAGCCCGGCCATCTCCTCGTGGCCGACCTCAGGGTTGACGCCGACCATCTCCGGGTGCGCGAGCTCGCCGATGAACGCGATCGCGTGCCCGAGCGTGGGCAGCAGGATGTCGCCGCGCGGCTCGTTCGGCTTCGGCTCGATCACGAACTTGATGTCGTACCCCTGGTCGATGACGTACTCCGACAGGACGTCCAGCCCTTCGGCGTACCGCTGGAGCGCCACCCTGATGTCCTTGGCCGCACCGGACTCGGCGCCCTCCCTGCCGCCCCAGAAGACGTAGTGCTTCGCGCCGAGCTCGGCGGCCAGGTCCAGGTTGCGCATCACCTTGGCGAGCGCGAACCGGCGGACCGCGCGCTCGTTCGCGGTGAACGCGCCGTCCTTGAACATCGGGTGCCCGAACAGGTTCGTGGTGGCCGTGGTCACCACCAGCCCGGTCTCCTCGAGCGCCTTGCGGAACGCGGCGATCTTCACGTCCCGCTCCGCGTTCGAGGCGTCGAAGTCGAACACGTCGTTGTCGTGGAAGTTCACCCCGTAGGCGCCGAGCTCCGCGAGCTTGCGGACCGCCCGGTCGGCCGGCATCGGCGGGCGCACCGCCGAGCCGAACACGTCCACTCCTTGCCAACCAACAGTCCATATCCCGAACGAGAAGTGGTCTTCGCGGGTGGGGACATACGCGTCTGAAGTCATGGTCTCCCTTTACCTCCAATAGCTCTGAACCTAGTAGATCCGTTGTCCATGCGACCAGGGCCTTGGTCCTCTGGTCTCAGCCGCAGCGCGGTGCGGCCATGCTGCCCCGCTCAGCGCGTCTTCGGCGACTAGGTTGCGCCGCGGTGCTGGAGGAGGAGCCGGGCCCGATGTCCTCGGCGAGCAGGCCAGTCACGTCAGCGCGGCCGCCGTCCACGAGACAGGCGGCAACTCGATGGTGAGCACGCCGTCGGCGAGGGCCGCGCTGGCGTTGGCGGCTGGCTTGACGCGGTCCTGGCCGGCGAGGGTGTTCTTCGCGTAGACGTCAGCGTCGGCCAGCGTGACCGCCTCGCTGATCCGCGTGCAGCCAAGACTGCGCACGTCAATGGTGACCTGGGCGGTCTCCCTGAGGTCGCGGTTGACCAGGAACACGGCGGCGCGGCCGTCGTCGACGGTCGCGACGGCGTCGATGACGGGTGCCTGGCCGTGGCGCGCCGTGTCGTACGTCGGTGCCGCGATCAGGGGACGGATCACCTCGCCGGACGCCAGGCGGCTGGTGATCGAGAACGGGAAGAAGGTTGTCTGCCGCCAGGCCGGCCCGCCTGGCTCGGTCATGATCGGCGCGATCACGTTGACTAGCTGGGCGAGCGACGCCGAGGTCACGCGGTCGCTGTGCCGCAGGAGCGTCATCAGCAGGCTGCCGACGACGACGGCATCCGCGACCGTGTAGACGTCCTCGAGCAGGCGCGGCGAGTAGGACCACTCGTCGTTGACCTCGGTGGCCTCCTGGTGCTCCTTGAGGTACCAGACATTCCACTCGTCGAAGGAGAGCTGCATCTTCTTCTCCGAGCGCTTCTTGTGCCCGACATGGTCCGCCGTTGCGACGACGGCGTCGATGAAGAACTCCATGTCGAGCGCCGAGGCGAGGAAGGAGCCGAGGTCGCCGTCGAGCTCCTGGTAGTACGCGTGGCACGACACGTAGTCGACGTGCTCGTAGCTGTGCTCAAGTACGGTGCGCTCCCAGTCGCCGAAGGTCGGCATGGACGAGCCGGAGGAGCCGCAGACAACCAGCTCGAGGTCCTTGTCGGCCATCCTCATCGCGGCGGCGGTGCGGGCGGCGAGCTTCCCGTAGTCGTCGGCGGTCATGAAGCCCTGCTGCCACGGGCCGTCCATCTCATTGCCGAGGCACCACATGCGCACGTTGTGCGGCTGCGGTGTGCCGTTCGCGATGCGCAGGTCCGACAGCGCGGTGCCGGAGGGATGGTTGGCGTACTCGAGCAGGTCCAGGGCGGGCAGGATGCCGCGGGTGCCGAGGTTCACGGCGAGCATGAGCTCGGAGCCGGTTAGCTTCAGCCACCGGGCGAACTCGTCGAGGCCGACCTGGTTCGACTCGAGCGAGTGCCAGGCGAGGTCGCGGCGCACAGGGCGCTTGTCGCGCGGGCCGACTGAGTCCTCCCACCTAAAGCCAGAGACGAAGTTGCCGCCCGGGTAGCGGACGGTAGTGCTGCCGAGTTCCCGGACGAGCTCGACGACGTCCATGCGGAAACCGTCCTCGTTCGCGGTCGGGTGCCCCGGCTCGTACAGGCCGGTGTAGACGCACCGGCCCAGGTGCTCGACGAACGCGCCGAAGGTGCGGCGTTGGACAGGCGCGATGACGGCGCGCTTGTCGAGCTCGATATGAGCGCGGGGCAACTCAATGTCCTTTCTTACGGGCGCAGGCGGTCGCGGCGGGTCGTCGACAATGGTGCCGCCCGCTAGCCCTTCACCGCGCCGGTCAGGCCCCCGACGATGCGGCGCTGGAAGACAGAGAAGAAGATCAGCGCGGGCATCATCGACAGCGAGGTGAACGCCAGCACCCGCGCCGTGTCCTGCGAGTACTCAGAGGAGAACTGCTGCACGCCGAGTGGCAGCGTGTAGTTCGCCTGCGAGTTCAAGACGTACAGCGGCAGGATGTAGTTGTTCCAGCTGGCGATGAAGGCGAGGATGGCGACGGTGATCACGCCGGGCATCGCCAGCGGGATGGCCATGCGGAAGAAGAACCCGAGACGGCTCGTGCCGTCGATGGCCGCGGCCTCCTCGATGTCCTTGGGGATGGCGCGCAGGAAGGGCGTCAGGATGATGACCGTCGTCGGCAGGCCGAATGCGATCTGCGGGATGATGATGCCTGTCAGGCTGTCGATGAGGCCGAGGTCCTTGACGACGATGTAGAGCGGGGTGATCGCGACCACCAGCGGGAACATCAGGCCCGCGGCGAACAGCGAGTACATCGCGCCCTTGAGCTTGAACTCGTAGCGGGCGAGCGCGAAGCTCACCATGACGCCGAGTACCACGACGCCGACCGTGGTTACGACCCCCACGATGGCCGAGTTCGCGAACTCGCCCCAGAAGGTCACCGACTTCAGGACGCCGATGTAGTTGCTGAAGACCCATGGGTTCGGCAGGCCGGCCGGGCTGACTGTGATCTGCGAGTTGGTGCGGAAACCGCCCAGCACGATGTACAGGAGGGGCCCGAGGCTGACGCAGATGAACAGCAAGGCGATGAAGTAGATGCCCGGGTTGCCCCACTTCTGCGGCTTGTCGCTGCGCTTGGCGGGCCGGGCCCGCAGGGACGGTGCGCCGGAGGTCGCCGCGCTCATGGGGCCACCTCGCTGGCGCTCGGAGTCCGCATTCGCGGACGCACTGTGCTTGCCGGTTCGCTCGCGAGCTCGCTCATCAGTTAACTCCCTGGGTGACGGCGCCCCGCAGGTCGCGGCGCAGGACGAAACGCTGGTAGCACAGCGCGACGATGAGCGAGATCAGGAACATGACCACGGCGACCGCGCTGCCGTAGCCGTAGTTCCCGGCGAGGCGGCCGTTAAGGGCCATGTACGTCGCCATGGTCGAGGTGCCGGCCGTGCCGGAGATGTACTGACCCCAGATGATGTACACCAGGTCGAACAGCTGCAGCGAGCCGATGATCGACAAGAATGCCCAAATGCGGATGGTCGGGCCGAGCAGCGGCAGCGTGATGTGGCGCTGGACCTGCCAGTAGGAAGCGCCGTCGATCCGCGCGGCCTCGGACAGCTCGCCGGGGATCGACTGCAGGCCGGCGAGCATCAAGATGACCGCGAAGCCGATGTACTTCCAGGTGATGATGCCCATCAGCGTCCACAGCGCGATGTTCGGGTTGGCAAGCCAGTCGGTGGCGAGGAAGCCGAGGCCGATGTTGTGCAGCGCGTCGTTGACGGCGCCGGTTACCTGGAGCATCAGGCTGAAGCCGGTGCCGACGATGACCTCGGAGATCACGTAAGGGACGAAGATCAGGACGCGGATGAGGGCCCGGCCGCGGATCTTCTGGTTCAGCAGCAGCGCGAGGCCGATCGCCAGCGGCCCCTGAATGACGAGGGACAGCACGACGATCAGGCCGTTATGCTCGAGCGCCTGCTGGAAGGCGGGGTCAGTGAAAATGATCTTGTAGTTGCCCAGTCCGACCCAGTCGGTGGGCGGGCCGTAGCCTTGCCACTTGTAGAAGCCGTAGTACGCGGCGAGCCCGACGGGGAAGATCACGAGCCCCACGAACACGATGATCGCGGGGCCGGTGAGGAGCGCGATTTCAAGCCGCAGGCGCCCTCGGCCGCGGCGCTTGCGCGGACGCGGCGTCGGGGACGCGGTGTCCGCCGCGTCCCCGACCTGAGGTGCGCCCCGGCGGCCGCGGCCGAGGGCCGCGGTGCCCAGGGTGTGGCTCATCCGACTGGTCAGCCCTTCGCCGCTGCTTCGGTGGCGGCGCTGACGATGCCGGCCGGAGTGCCCTTGCCCGCCATCAGGTTCACCACCCCGGCGTTCAGCGCGTTGCCGACGTTCTGGCCGTACTGCGTGTCGAGGAACTGCATCGTGTAGCCGGCCTTGTTCAGGGCCTGGAGCGCCGAGACGCTGACCGAATCGGTCACGACCGACTGCGCGGCCTTGTTGACGGGGAGGGTGATGAACGCCGTGGCGTAGGCCTTCTGCTGGGGCGTGGTCAGGAGGAACTCAAGGAACTCGAAGGCCTCCTTCGGGGCGTTCTGGGACAACGAGTAGCCGTCGATGCCGCCCATCATCGCGCTCGGGTCGCCCTGGCCGCCGGGAACCGCCGGGAAGGGGAACCAGCCGAGGTCAGGCAGCGGCTTCTGGTTCGCGGTGAGCGTGGCGATCGTGCCCGGGTCCCAGGCGCCCATGAGCTCCATGCCGGCCTTGTGGTTGGCCACCAGGCCGGCCGAGGAGCCCGCGCCCACCTGCGCGGCGGTCGTCAGGAAACCCGGCTGGAACGGGTTGACCTTCAGGAACGCCGCTAGGTCGTCACCGGCCTTCGTCCAGCACGGGTCGGTGAACTTGAGGGTCGTGCCGGCCGCGTTCATCGTGGCCTGGCTGCACTCGCGGAGGGCGAAGTTGTAGTACCAGTGGGCCGCGGGCCACGCGTCCTTGGCGCCGACCGCGATCGGCGCGACGTTGATGGCCTTCAGCTTGGCGACATCGGCCTCGAGCTCAGGGATGGTGGTCGGCGTCGAGGTGATGCCCGCCTGCTTGAAGAGGTCCTTGCTGTAGTAGATCCCCTCGGGCTGCTGGTCCATCGGGATGGCGTAAATCTTGCCGTTAAGAGTCTCGCCTGCGAGCGCGGCCGCGCTGACATTGGCCTGGTCCGCGGCGGTGAGGGTAAGCGGCGCGACCTGGTTCGCGTTGACCATGGCCAGCATCTTGCCGCCGCCACGCTGGAAGAAGATGTCTGGCGCCGAGTTCGAGGCCAGCGCGGTCTGCAGCTTGCCGTCGTAGTCCTCGTTCTGGATGGCCTGCATCTTGATCGTCACGCCCGGGTGGGCCGCGTCGAAGGACTTGATGGCGTTCTGGAAGAACGTAAGGCCGGGGCCAGGGGTGGCGTTCGTCCAGAAAGTCAGCGTGACGTTGCCGCCGGAGGACGAGCCACCGCCGCTGCTGCCGCTGCTGCCTCCGGCGCAGGCGGAGGCGGCCAGAGCGACGCCCAGGCCGAGCGCCGCAATCGCGGCAGCACGGGTTTTCTTCATCATCGTAGAAACTCCTTGACCGAAAACTGGGTACCACGACTTGTCCGAAGACGCTCCGCGGGAGCGGCGGCAAGTGCCCGGCCGCTACGCATGGTTCGTCTCCTGGGGTTGGGCGCAAGGCACTTTCGAAAGTTTTCGAATACTTTCGACGTGCCGCTATCGTAAGTTGACCGCTCAGGGTGGTCAACCCCTCGTTTCCACGTCGTTACGAACGTTTTCATGTTGCTTTGATTGCCGTACGATGCAGCAAGAACATCGCTATTCCGCAACCCTCCAGGGGTTCGATAATTTCGAGATCCAAATCGAAAGGTGACGCCGTGCGCAAGACGACCCTCGCCGCGATAGCCGCGGAGGCTGGCGTGTCGCTGCCCACCGTGTCCAAGGTGGTGAACGGCAGGCCCGACGTGGCACCGACCACACGCGCCCGAGTTGAGCAGCTGCTCGCGCAGCACCAGTACCCGCGCAACGGGCAGCGCGCCCAGCGCCGCTCCGGGCTAATTGACCTGGTGTTCAATGGCCTGGACAGCCCGTGGGCGGTAGAGATCCTCCGTGACGTCGAGGAGTGGGGGTCACAGCATTCAACCGCGATCGCGGTGTCCTCCGTGCGGCACGGCGACGCCCGGCCCGCGAGCTGGACCTCGGCGATCGCCAGCCACCACTCCGACGGGGTGATCCTGGTCACCAGCACGCTGACCAGCGCACAGGTCGAGCAGCTGCGCGGCGGCGGTATCCCGCTCGTCGTCATCGACCCGGCCAACACCCCGCCACCGGACATCCCGTCCGTCGGCGCGACGAACTGGGCAGGCGGCCTGGCCGCCACGGAGTACCTGCTGTCCCTCGGCCACCGGCGGATTGGCGCCATCACCGGGCCCGCCGACATGCTGTGCAGCCTGGCGAGGCTCGACGGCTACCGCACGGCACTTGACCGGGCCGGCGTGGCGGCCGACCCGTCCCTGATCGCGTACGGCGACTTCCACCACGAGGGCGGGTTCGCCCGCGCCGCCGAGCTGCTCGACCTTCCCGATCCGCCGACGGCGATCTTCGCGGGAAGCGACCAGCAGGCGTTCGGCGTCTACGAGGCGGCCCGCCAGCGGAGCCTGCTCATCCCCGACGACTTGTCCGTGATCGGCTTCGACGAGCTGCCCGTCAGCCGCTGGGCCTCGCCGCCGCTGACCACCGTGCGCCAGCCCCTGGCGGAGATGGGCAGCGCCGCCGCCCAGATGCTCGGCGAACTGATGGACGGCGGCCCGCTGCGCACCAACCGGGTCGAGCTGTCCACCGAGCTCCGCATCCGTGAATCGACCACTGTCCCCAAGGGGCGAGGCCCGAAGGAGCCAACTAAGTGACGCAGACAGACATCGAGTCCTGGCGGGACCCGACGCGGCCAGCGGAGGAGCGAGTCGCCGACTTGCTCGGCCGCATGACACTCGAGGAGAAGATCGCGCAACTCGGCAGCGTTTGGATGGGTGCCTCCGGCGACGGCGACGGAGTCGCGCCGATGCAGGACCAGTTCTTCACCCACGAGCAGCCGCCGTTCGAGGTGCTGGTCAAGAACGGGCTCGGACAGCTCACCCGGGTGTTCGGCACCCGCCCGGTCGACGTGGCGGCCGGGATGAGCGCGCTCGCCTCGCTGCAAGCCAGGGTCGCGGACGCCAGCAGGCTCGGCATCCCCGCGGTCGCCCACGAGGAGTGCCTGACCGGCTTCGCCGCCTGGGGGGCGACGATCTTCCCCACCCCGCTGGCCTGGGGCGCCTCGTTCGATCCGGCGCTCGTCGGTGAGATGACCGCGGCCTTCGGCGCGACCATGCGGGCCGTCGGTGTCCACCAAGGTCTCGCCCCGGTGCTTGACGTGACCAGGGACTACCGCTGGGGCCGCACCGAGGAGACCGTCGGCGAGGACCCTTACCTGGTCGGGTCCATCGGCACCGCGTACGTGCGCGGGCTGCAGCGGTCCGGCGTCCAGGCCACGCTCAAGCACTTCGCCGCCTACACCGCCTCCCGCGCCGGGCGGAACCACGCCCCGGTGTCCATGGGGCCGCGCGAGCTCGCCGACGTCATCCTCGTTCCGTTCGAGATGGCCATCAGGCTCGGCGGTGCGCGGTCGGTGATGGCGAGCTACGTCGACATCGACGGCGTGCCTGCGAGCGCCGATCCCCGCCTGCTGACCACCGTCCTGCGCGGTGAGTACGGCTTCGACGGGGTGGTCGTCTCCGATTACTACGCGGTCTCCTTCCTTGAGCTGCAGCACGCGGTCGCCGACGGCCAGGGCGAGGCGGCGGCGCTCGCGCTCGCGGCCGGCCTTGACGTCGAGTTGCCTGGCACCCGCTGCTTCGGCGAGCCGCTGCTCGGCCTGGCCACGGCGGGCGGCGTGCCCGCGGGGGTCATCGACCGCGCGACGGCCAGGGTGCTCAGGCAGAAGCTCGACCTCGGCCTGCTCGACCCGGACTGGTCGCCGCAGGCCGACCAGGCGGCGGACGTGCCCGACCTGGACCCGCCCGCGCAGCGGGACATCGCCCGGCGGCTCGCGGAGGAGTCCGTGGTCCTGCTGGCGAACGAGGCCAGCGGCCCGGGCGGCCGGACGCTGCCGCTGGCGGCGAACGCCAGGGTCGCCGTCGTCGGGCC
>Ga0208987_1000195_pt1 | contig 11206 bp, 13 predicted proteins | sample MedBloCARef_O2_FD_187845 | JGI IMG/M metagenome (GOLD analysis project Ga0208987, IMG submission 187845) | Forest soil microbial communities from El Dorado National Forest, California, USA - Mediterranean Blodgett CA Ref_O2 (SPAdes) (version 2) | ecosystem: Environmental > Terrestrial > Soil >... | reverse complement strand
CCGCCGAAGGGAGGCACCAACTTCCGCTTTCCCGTCAGCATCGGAATGACGACCGCCAATGCCAGCGCGGCCAGGGCGAAAAGGACCAGGCAGATACCCAGATCGAAGATCAGCGGGGCCTTCGACCTGTGCAGGGTGATGATCACGCTGTCGCCTCCGCCCGCCTCTTGACCGCCTTCGCCGACCCGTTGAACGCTGACGTCCCAGCCTTCCAATTTTCCGGCCACCTCGACACGGGCGGGTTTGTATTTGCGGTCGTCGCCAGACCCGACGAGCACGTCAGCCGAGAGGGTGTCCGTCTTGTAGGAGTCGAAGGGCCAGATCTCGGGGTCGCCGTGGGCGTCGACCGTGGTGGCTACCTGTGCGGGCGACTTCCCCGCTGGGTAGACCAAGTCCCCCAGGTCGTTCGGCGGATCCATGCGAACCGCGGTGTCCTGTTTCAAGACGTCCAGGCGCGGGTCCCACATCTCTTCCTTCGGGTACACCAGCACCTTCACCGCAAGTCGATTGGCGACGGTCTTGAGCTCCTCGAGGCGTACCAGAACAACGGTGTCGTCGGCCGCGTTCAGATCCGGGCCTTTAAGGGGCGCCGCCGATTGGCCCAGGAGGTGAAAGCCGAACAACGACAAGCCGTAGACCACGATGAAAGCGATGAGAACACCTATACCGATAACCAAGCGTGATCGCTTTTTCGGCGGCGGCGGAGCGGCATGCGCCGCGGGCGCGTCAACGGTCATCGGGAACCACCAATCCGGTAAGTCGGAAAGGCCAGGAACCGAACAGTCTCATTTGCTCGGCAAACTCGCCTCGGCGTAGACAGTACGAGTTGAGATGGTAGTGAACCCGTGCCGATCGCGCGGCGGGATGAGGATTTCCGCAAACGTTGTGTGATGTCGTAATCCGAACACGGTCTAGTTCATCTGATGTTTGTTTGCCCGTCGCTTCGATAGTTGTAAATGTCGAGATGTGGCGAAATCGGGGTGATGGACCCCCACCGAGCTCACTGCCGAGTCCGGCGCCATCGTGGCCGACCAGGCCATGCGCAGCAACCTGCCCGACTTCTACGCGGCCGGAGACTGAGTGCACACCCCTCATTGCCCGCTGGGGCTGACGTGGCCACCCCTGGCCGCCACAGCAAGTGCCGCACCCTCCGTGGCATCGTCAGCCGCCGGCCACCATCGGGCTCCGTCCCACCGTCTGTTGTTCTCGAGGAGGCAATCAACGTGAAGCGCAATCGATCGGGTGCCGCTATCAGCGTGCTGACTGCGGCGGCTCTGGTGTTGTCGGGATGCAGCAAGCAGCACTCCGCCCTGGCCTACGCCAATGGGGCCAGGGTGGATTGCGGCGGCGCGAAAGCCATCACCGCGAGTGGCTCGAGCGCGCAAGCCAACGCAATGACCGCGTTCATCGCCGCCTTCAACACCGCGTGCAAGGGACAACAATCCCTGACCTACAACGCCAACGGCTCCGGCGCCGGAGTCAACGACTTCCTGGCCGGCAAGACCGATTTCGCCGGATCGGACATACCGCTGTCCGGCGACCAATACGCCGCCGCCAAGCAGCGATGCGGCGGCAACGACGCCTGGAACCTGCCCGTCGTTTTCGGCCCCATCGCGATCACCTACAACCTCAACGCCGTTGACAACTTAGTACTCGACGCGCCGACGCTGGCCAAGATTTTCAACGGCAGCATCACGCGCTGGGACGACCCGGATATCACCGCCCTCAACGCATCGATGCCGCCGGAAAACATTCACGTCGTCTACCGTGAGGATCCGTCCGGCACCACCGCTCACTTCCAGGCCTACCTGCAGGCCGCATCCGGCGGACTGTGGGACAAGGGCACCGGCAAGATCTTCACCGGCGGCGTGGGTACCGGCGCTAAGGGCAACCTCGGCACCTCGGCGGAAGTGAAGAACACCGATGGCTCGATCAGCTACAACGAATATTCATTCGCCCAGCAGCAGAACCTGTTCGCCGCCCAGATCAAAACCTCAGCAAGCCGTAAATCGTTGCGCCCGGTGCGCATCGGCGCCGACACGGTCGGCAAGACCATCTCCAACGCCAAAATCGTCGGCAAGGGCGACGACCTCGTGCTCGACCTTTCCGGGTTCTACAACCCCACCCAGCCCGACGTCTATCCGATCGTCATGGTCACCTACGAGATCGTCTGCTCGAAATATCCCAGCCCGGACGTCGGCCAAGCGGTGAAGGCGTTCCTGCAGGCAGCCGTCGGCCCGGGTCAGGCCGACCTCGACAAGCACGGCTACATCCCGCTACCGCCTGACTTCCAATCGAAAGTCTTCGGCGCCATCGACGCCATCACCTCGTCGCCGGCAACGAACGGGCTGACCGGCTAGGGTCAGGTCCTTTTCGGCGTTTTTCGATCTCGTTGCCGCCACCAGCCGACCAGGAACAGGGCTAGCGCGACGACCAGCGCGATCAACACCCACAGCACGATCGCTTGGTCGATCCACGATCCGTATGGTGGGCTGCCCGGCAGGATGTTGCGGAGCGGGACAATGGCGAACAGCATCGCCCCGTACCACGTTGTCATCGGCGGCAAGAACGAGGTCCTGCCCAACGCCACGGGAATGGCCACCCATAAAGCCAAGGCGGGCAGCGCGATAAGGACCAGGATGATGCCGAGGTCGAAGATCAGCGGTCCCTTGGACCTATGCAACGTGATGACCACGTTGTCCTGCGAATCCGGGTTGGAATTCTCCGGATCGTGGACTCGGGTGGCGCTGGCGTCCCAGCCATCCAACTTTCCGGTCACTTCGACACGGGCGGCTGTTTTTTCCCGGGAAGGCCCAGAGCCAGTGAACACGTCGGCCGCGAGCACATCTGTCTTGTACGAGTCGAATGGCCAGTTGCCGGGATCACCCTGCGCCTCGATGGCGGTACTCAATTGCGCCGGAGCTTTTCCTACCGGGTACTGCAGGTCACCCAGGTCGTTCTCGGGATACAACCGCACGGCGGCGTCGGTGGTCAGCACGCCGAAGTTTTTGTCGTACAACGAATCCTTGGGGTAGACAAGCACATTCACCGTCAACCGGTTTGCGACGGTATCCAGCTTCTCGATGTGGACCGACACAACGCTGTCGTCGGCCTCGACTTTGGTGAAGTCCACCGCGGGCAGCGGAGGCGCAGACTTGGCGAGCAGGTGCACGGCAATCAGCGACAGCACGTAGATAACGACGATTGCCACGACGATCCCGAAAGCAATCGCGATGCGTCGTCCTCGCGAATCAGATGTCGGCGGCAGGGGCGGAGCTTCGGTAGTCATGGGACCTCACGACCAGGAGTAGGACGAATAGTTCGGAGCCATCCCGAAAGGCACCGGGGCAGATGCTAGCAGTCTGCCGCGCCTTCGCAGGGGATATGGTCGCGAATTGCGCGCCCAACATGCCGCCGAGCGCGGCGGTGAGCTGCGCCGACCGCCGCACCGATAGCTCAGTCGCGTGAAAAGGCAAGCGCCAGTTCTTTTTCCACATCTTCATAAGGCCGGCCGGACAGATCCATAGTGACCTTGGTGATGGTGCCGCCGGTGAAGGTGAACGGCGCCTTGTAGCGGCTGGATACCGCGGACCCGCCGTTGCGTCCGACGGTGATGCCGGCACCTGCCAACCCGAAGGTGCCCGGGTGGGTGCTCACATCGGCGAGTGTGCCGACCACGTCGTCGTCGATGTAGAGGGAGACATCGCCGACTGGGGTGTGGCTGTTCTGCACGGTTCCGGTTCGCGAATAGCGAGCGCCGAGCAGGTGTCTGCCCAACGGCACTGCGTCCGCAGAGGACACCAGTTGCTGAATTTCACCGAGGAAGTTGTAGACGTAGTGCAAGCGTCCGTCCTGAATGAAAAGCACATGTCCACCGTGGGCGCCACCTTGCTTGAAGAGCACGCCTTCGGCGCCGGTGGTATCCACGGTGACGTCGGCCAGCACCGCGAATGAGCGACCTCGGATCTCGGCGGCGGCGCCGATACCGACGTCCGCGCAGTCGGGGTAGTAGAGGTAGCTATCCCGTTCGCTGACCAAGTACGGCCGCTGCCGCGCCAACGTTTCGAAGATGTTCAGGTCCGACAACGGCAGACCGTTGTACTTGGCGGCCTCCGAATACCACAGCGCCTTGAGTTCCTCGAGCTTCTCCGGCTGCGCGGCGGCCAGGTCGTGGCATTGGCTGCGGTCGGCCGCGATGTGAAAGAGCTCCCATCGGTCGGCGTCGAAATGCGACCAGCCCGCTGGGGAGGCGGCATGCACGGTGTTGGCGAACCAGCCCTGATGCCAGATCCCGCGAGTACCCAGCATGGTGTAGAACTGCGTCGCCTTTCCGGTGTCGGCCCCCGAATCAGCAAGGGCCGCTTTGAAACTCACGCCATCCAGGGGCTTCTGCGGGATGCCCTTGACGGTTTCCGGCGGTGCGATGTCCAGCAGGTCGTAGATCGTCGGGGTGATATCGGCAACGTTGACGTAGTTGTCACGAACCTCACCATGCGCGGCAATACCGTTGGGCCAGGAGATGATTGCCGTGTCAGCAATACCTCCTTCGTGCGAGGCGTAGCGCTTGTACAGCTTGTAGGGCGTGTTGAAGGCCATCGCCCAGCCAATCGGATAATGGTTGTAAGTCTGCGGGCCGCCGAGGTGGTCGAAGAGTTTCATGCTCTCTTCGACGGTGTCGATGTAGCCGTTGAAGAACTTGCCTTCATTGACCGAGCCGTTGGGTCCGCCCTCGCCGCTGGCACCGTTGTCGGAGATCACCACGATGATGGTGTTGTCCAGCTCGCCGGACTCCTCGAGATAGTCGAGGATGCGGCCGATCTGCGCATCGGTGTAGCTCAGGAAACCCGCGAAAACCTCGGCCATCCGGGAAAACAGCTTCTTCTCTTCGTCGTTGAGTGACTCCCAGGGCCGCACGGTGTCCTGCAATGGCCACGGCTCGCCGTTGGGCCCCGTGACATCCAAATACGGGTTCACCGGCGAGAGTTCGGTGTCGGCCGGCACGATTCCCAACGACTTCTGCTTTTCCAGCACGATCTCGCGGTAGCGCTCATAGCCCATGTCGAACTTGCCGGCGTACTTGTCGGCCCACTCTTGGAAGACGTGATGCGGGGCGTGACCCGCGCCAGGGCAGACGTAGCTGAACCACGGCTTGTCCGGGGCGATTACCTTTGCGTCGCGGATGAATTCGATGGTCTTGTCGGCAATGTCCTTCGACAGGTGGTAGCCGTCTTCGGGGGTACTTGGCGGGTTCACCGGGTGGTTGTCGTAGACCAGGTCGGGGTACCACTGGTCGGTTTCACCGCCCAGGAATCCGTAGAACCGCTCGAAGCCGCGCGAGGTCGGCCAGTGCCGCTTGGTCGAGGCCATGCTGGACTCTTCGAGCGGGGTCAGATGCCACTTGCCGACGCAGTAGGTGTTGTAGCCGCGTTCGTTGAGTACCTCGGAGAGCAGTGCGGTGTCGGCCGGGATCCGCCCGCTGCAGTTCGGGAAACCATCGGTGAATTCTTCGATGGTGGCCATGCCCACCGTGGTGGCGTTGCGACCGGTCAACAACGACGCCCTGGTCGGGGAGCACAGTGCGGTGGTGTGGAATTGGGACAGCCGAATCCCGCGCTCGGCGATCCGCGTCATCGTGGGCATCTCGACCAAGCCGCCGAAGCAGTCCCAGGTTGCGATGCCGGTGTCGTCCCAGACCAGATAGAGCACGTTCGGCGAGTTCTCCGGCGCGGTCGGCGCCGCGTACGGACCCCAGTCCGGCTCGGAATCGCGGATATCCAGCTCGATCTTGCCTTGGAACTCAGTGGACATGCGCCAGCCTTACTCTCGTAGCCCTGTGCGCCGAGCGTAACGTGACCGCGAATATTGCGACCGCTTTTCGCAGTGTCGTCGCACTCGGCAAAGCAAACGCCCGAGACCGGATAGTCTCGGGCGTTTTGGTGTTGCTAAGAGGCTACTTGGCCTTTACTTCGCCTTCTCCAAGATCTCGACGAGCCGCCAACGCTTGGTCGCCGACATCGGCCGCGTCTCCATCAGCGCGACGCGGTCACCGACGCCAGCAGTGCTGTCCTCGTCGTGCGCCTTGACCTTTTTGGTGGTGCGGATGATCTTGCCGTACAGCGCGTGACGCATACGGTCCTCGAGCTCCACCACGATGGTCTTCTGCATCTTGTCGCTCACCACATAACCAATGCGGGTCTTGCGGCGGCCACGCGTCTTCGGGTTGGCCGGAGTGTTCTTGGGGCCCTTGTCTTTTGACCCGGCATCCTTGGGGGCGGCTTTGGTGGCCGCTTTCGGAGCCGCTTTCTTAGCTTCTGTCATCAGGATTCCTTACCGTCTGGCCCGGAAGCCAAACCGAGTTCTCGTTCCCGCAACACCGTGTAGACGCGTGCGATCTCCGAACGCACGATGCGGAGCCGACGGTTGTTGGTGAGCTGTCCGGTCGCCATCTGGAAGCGCAGGTTGAACAGCTCCTCCTTTGACTCGCGCACGCGCTCGGCCAGCTCCTCGTCGGTGAGCTCGCGCAGTTCGCCAGGCGAAATACCCACGGCCATCAGAACTGATCCTCTCGGGTGATGATGCGTGCCTTGATCGGCAACTTGTGAATTGCCCGGGTGAGTGCCTCCCGGGCGGTCTGCTCGTTGGGGTAGCTGAGCTCGAACAGCACCCGGCCCGGCTTGACGTTGACCACCCACCACTCCGGGGAGCCCTTACCCGAACCCATGCGGGTTTCGGCCGGCTTCTTGGTCAGCGGACGGTCCGGGAAGACGTTGATCCACACCTTGCCGCCACGCTTGATGTGCCGGTTGATGGCGATACGCGCGGACTCGATCTGCCGGTTGGTGACGTAGGCATGCTCGAGGGCCTGGATTCCGTAGTCGCCGAAGTTCACCTCTGTGCCACCGCTGGCGATGCCGCGCTGGCGGGGATGGTGCTGCTTTCGGTGCTTAACTCTGCGGGGAATCAACATGATTCAGCTCTCCGTGCTCTGCGGTTCGGGGGCAGGAGCCACCGCACCCTCTGCTGCCGAAGCAGCACTATCCTCGGCGCCCGCGGCCCGTCCAGCCTCAGTGCTGGTTGCCGTGGTGCCCGATGCGCCACTACGACGCGGGCGAGTGCCCGACGGTCGTTCGCGACGCGGACGCTCGGCACCCGCCGGTGCAGCAGCGGCCAATTCGCGCTTGCCGCCGACGATGTCGCCCTTGTATATCCACACCTTCACACCGATTCGACCGAAGGTGGTCTTGGCCTCGTAGAGGCCGTAGTCGATGTCGGCGCGCAAGGTGTGTAGCGGCACGCGGCCCTCACGGTAGAACTCCGAGCGGCTCATCTCGGCACCGCCGAGGCGGCCCGAGCACTGCACCCGGATGCCCTTGACGTTGGGCTGGCGCATCGCCGACTGGATCGCCTTACGCATCGCGCGGCGGAATGCCACCCGGTTGCTCAGCTGCTCTGCAACCCCTTGGGCCACCAATTGCGCTGTCGACTCAGGGTTTTTCACCTCGAGGATGTTGAGCTGGACCTGCTTGCCGGTCAGCTTCTCCAGGTCGGCACGGATCCGGTCAGCCTCGGTCCCGCGGCGCCCGATCACGATGCCCGGACGCGCGGTGTGGATGTCGACCCGGACCCGGTCACGGGTGCGTTCGATCTCCACGTCGGCGATGCCGGCACGCTCGAGCCCGGTGGACAGCAGCCGACGGATCGCGACGTCTTCTTTGACATAGTCGGCGTACTGCTTATCGGCGTACCAACGCGACTTCCAGTCGGTGGTAATGCCCAGCCGGAAACCATGCGGATTGATCTTCTGGCCCACTAGTCTGAGCCTCCCTTCGGTTCAGAAGCCTCAGAAGTCTTTTCGGGAGCTTTCTTGGCGGGAGCTTTCGTCGCCGCCTTCTTGGCAGGTGCCTTGTTGGCAGGTGCCTTTTTCGCCGGCGCTTTCGCGGCGGCCTTGCTGCCCTCGGCGCGACGCGCCCGCGACGAAGTCGCCGGACCCTGGCCCTTGACCGGCCGGCTTTCCAGCACGACGGTGATGTGGCTGGTGCGCTTGCGGATCCGGAACGCGCGGCCCTGGGCGCGCGGACGGATACGCTTGGCGGTCGGGCCGCCGTCGGCGTAGACCGTGGCGACTACCAGAGTCGCTGGGTCCAATCCGCCGTTGTTCTGCGCGTTGGCCGCGGCACTGGCGATCACCTTGGCGACCGGCTCACTGGCAGCCTGCGGCGTCCACCGCAAGATGTCGAGCGCGTCGGTCACCGACTTGCCACGTACCAGGTCGATTACCCGGCGTGCCTTGGTCGGCGATACCCGCACGAACCGTGCTTTGGCGACCGCCGAAGGAAATTCAGTTGTGGTCATCGCCGTTTGGCCTTCCGGTCGTCCTTGATGTGCCCCTTGAAGGTGCGCGTCGGCGCGAACTCACCGAGCTTGTGGCCCACCATCGCCTCGGTGACGAACACCGGGACGTGCTTGCGCCCGTCGTGCACGGCAAAGGTGTGGCCGATGAAATCCGGGATGATCGTCGAACGGCGCGACCAGGTCTTGATGACCTGCTTGCCGTTCTTCTCGTTCTGGACGTCGACCTTCTTGAGCAGATGGTCGTCGACGAACGGTCCTTTTTTCAGGCTGCGTGGCATGTGTTAGTCCTCGACTTCCTAGCGACCGTGCTTCTTGCCGGTGCGCCGGCGCCGGACAATGAGTTTGTTACTGGCCTTGTTGCGATCTCGGGTGCGGCCTTCCGGCTTGCCCCACGGACTGACCGGGTGGCGACCACCAGAAGTCTTCCCCTCACCACCACCGTGCGGGTGGTCCACCGGGTTCATCACGACACCACGGACGGACGGGCGCTTGCCCTTCCACCGCATACGACCGGCCTTGCCCCAGTTGATGTTCGCCTGCTCGGCGTTGCCCACCTCGCCAACGGTTGCGCGGCAGCGCACGTCGACACGGCGGATTTCACCACTGGGCATACGCAGTGACGCGTAAGTCCCCTCTTTACCGAGCAGCTGGATGCTCGACCCGGCCGACCGCGCAAGTTTGGCGCCACCGCCCGGCCGCAGCTCAACGGCGTGCACCAAGGTACCGGCCGGGATGTTGCGCAGCGGCAGGTTGTTGCCCGGCTTGATGTCGGCGTTAGCGCCCGACTCCACCACATCGCCCTGCGAGAGCCCCTGTGGCGCAACGATGTAACGCTTCTCGCCATCCAGGAAGTGCAGCAACGCGATGTTGGCGGTGCGGTTCGGGTCGTACTCGATATGCGCGACCTTGGCGTTGACACCGTCTTTGTCATTGCGGCGGAAGTCGATCACCCGGTAGGCGCGCTTGTGTCCACCGCCCTGGTGACGGGTGGTGATGCGGCCGTGCGCATTCCGGCCGCCCTTGCTGTGCAGCGGGCGCACCAGCGACTTCTCCGGCTGCGACCGAGTGATCTCGGCGAAGTCAGATACGCTCGCGCCGCGACGACCCGGGGTCGTCGGCTTGTACTTACGAATTGCCATGTCTAATCAAATCTCTCTCTCGCGCCCGGCTAGGCCGGTGCTCCGAAAAGGTCGATTGGCTTGCTACCCGGCGCTAGCCTGACGATCGCGCGCTTGGTGCCCTTGCGCTTGCCGAATCCGCTCCGGGTGCGCTTGCGCTTGCCCTGCCGGTTCAAGGTGTTCACCGATGCGACCTTGACGGAAAAGATCTTCTCGACTGCGATCTTGATCTGGGTCTTGTTCGAATCGGGGTGCACCACAAAGGTGTACACATTGTCATCGAGCAGCGAGTAGGACTTCTCCGAGATGACCGGAGCAAGGATGATGTCGCGGGGGTCAGTGATGGTCGCCATCAGGCCGACACCTCCACATCGTTGTCGTCGCTGGCGCTGTGCGTCGCGCCGGCGATGTAGGCGTTGAGCGCCTCGACGCTGAACACCACGTCGTCGGCGCGCAGCACGTCGTAGGTGTTGAGCTGGCCCGTCGTCAGGACGTGCACACCGGGCAGGTTGCGCGCGCTCTTCTCGGCGGCCTCGTCGCTGCGGCCGATGACGACCAGCACCTGCTTGCGATCGGTCAGCGTCTCCAGAAATGCCTTGGCGCTCTTGGTCGACGGGGTCTGTCCCGACACCAGCTCGGTGATCGCATGGATACGTCCGTTGCGTGCCCGGTCGGACAGCGCCCCGCGCAATGCGGCCGCGATCATCTTCTTGGGGGTCCGCTGGCTGTAGTCGCGCGGCTTCGGACCGTGCACGACACCACCGCCGGCGAACTGGGGAGCCCGCGTCGAACCCTGCCGCGCGCGTCCAGTCCCCTTCTGGCGGTAGGGCTTGCGGCCACCACCGCTGACCTCGCCGCGGGTCTTGGTCGAGTGCGTACCCTGCCGGGCCGCCGCACGCTGCGCGGTGACGACCTGGTGCATCAGGGCGATATTGGCCGGGGCATCGAACAATTCGGCGGGCAGCTCGATGGAGCCGTCGACCTTGCCGTCCGGTGTCTTGACGTCAATCTTTAGCGCTGCCATTACTTCTCACCTCGTTTGATCGCGCTGCGGACCACCACGAGCCCACCGGTGCGGCCGGGGACCGCGCCCTTGATCAACAGCACGCCGTTCTCGGCATCAACCTTGTGTACCAACAGGTTCTGGACGGTCACCCGGTCGCTACCCATCCGGCCGGACATCCGGGTGCCCTTGAACACGCGTGCGGGGGTGGCGCAGCCGCCAATCGAACCCGGACGGCGGTGCACCGCCTGAGCACCGTGGCTGGCGCCCTGGCCCTTGAAGCCGTGTCGCTTCATGGTGCCCGCGAAGCCCTTGCCCTTGGAGGTACCGGTGACGTCGACGTAGGCGCCGTCGGCGAAGATCTCCGCCGTCAGCTCCTGGCCGACCTCGTATTCGCCTGCCGCGTCGGAGTTGTCCAGGCGCAGTTCAGCCAAGTGTCGGCGCGGGTTCACACCCGCTGCGGCGTACTGGCCAGTCACCGGCTTGTTCACCTTGCGGGGGCTGATCTCGCCGTAGGCCAGCTGCACGGCGCTGTAGCCGTCGGTTTCCGGGGTGCGGATACGCGTCACCACGTTGGGCCCAGCCTTGACGACAGTTACCGGCACAATCCGGTTGTTCTCGTCGAACACCTGCGTCATGCCCAGCTTGGTACCCAGAATGCCTTTTCTTGCCATGAGTTCTGGATCTCCTACTGGATGTTGACGTCGACACTGGCCGGAAGATCGATGCGCAT
>Ga0208987_1000194_pt1 | contig 11222 bp, 6 predicted proteins | sample MedBloCARef_O2_FD_187845 | JGI IMG/M metagenome (GOLD analysis project Ga0208987, IMG submission 187845) | Forest soil microbial communities from El Dorado National Forest, California, USA - Mediterranean Blodgett CA Ref_O2 (SPAdes) (version 2) | ecosystem: Environmental > Terrestrial > Soil >... | reverse complement strand
CAGCTGGGTGAACATGAACGGCACGAGCCCGATCGAGAAGGCGCCGAACACCTCGCCGATGTACCGGGCCTCGTCGGTCGTGGTACGCCCGTGGCCGAATAGCATCTCGGCCAGCGGCGCGCCGAGCACGCCGAGGAAGACCGCCGCGGGTACGACGATGACCGACGCGACGCGCACGCCCTTGGAGAAGTCGTCGCGCACGAGCGAGTACCGCCGGTCGGTCGCGTGCCCGCTCATCCGGGGCAGCAGCGCGCTAATGACCGAGATGCCGACGATCGCGTAGGGCAGCTGGAAGAGCTGGTAGGCGTAAGACCAGGCGGAGAAGCCGACGCCGCTGACGGGCGGGTTCAGGTGCGAGGCCGAGTTCGCGGCCGAGTTCGCCACCCGCTGCGCGACCAGGTTGCCGAGCCACTGCGTCGCGACGTAGCCGAACATCCAGCCGGACATCCGGCCGATCTCGCCGATCTCCGAGCGGCGGAAGTCAAAGGTCAGCCGCATGCTGAACCCGGCGCGCCACATGATGGGGAAGAGGCAGACCGACTGGATCACGATGCCGAGCGTGGTGCCGATCCCGAGCAGGTTGAGGCCGAAGCTTGAGACGGTGGCGGCCGAAGTGCTGTGGTCGGTCGCCCAGTAGAGCAGCGCGACCAGGATCACCACGACGTTGTTGATGACCGGCGTCCACATGTTGGGGCCGAACCTGCCGCGCACGTTGAGTATCGCGCCGAGCAGCGAGTCCATCCCGTAGAAGAAGATCTGCGGGATGAAGAAGTAGGCGAACTCCACCATGACCTGGTGCTCACCGGGAGCCGTGATGTTGCTGCCGTACAGGTCGACGATCGGCCCGGCGAGCAACGTGGCCACCAGGGTGATGGAGAGCAGGGATATCACGCCGAGCGAGTAGATCCGCCGCGCGTACCCCTCGCCCCTGTCCGGGTCCTCCTTGGCCGCGCGGACCAGCATCGGGACCACGACCGAGGTAAAGATGCCGCCGAGCATCAGGTAGTACACGGTGTTCGGCAGCGTGTTGGAGTTGTTGTACGCATCGGCGAGCGTGCCCTGGCCGAGCGCGATCACAAGCACGAGCGTGCGCAGGAACCCGGTGCCTCTGGACGCGATCGTGCCGAGCGCCATCACCTTGCTCGACCTGGCCAGGTTGGGCGAGGTGGTCTCGGCGACCCGCTGCGGTCCGGTCGCCGACACCGCGCCGACGTCCGGCTCAAGGATCCTGGTGCGGTTGTCCTGGAAGTCGGCCGGGGCGCCGGGATCGGAAGGCTCGAACCGCGGCGCCGGCCGCGGCGGTGCCTCCGGGTAGTCGAACGGCTGGAAGGAAGGCTGCGGGTAGCCCGCGGGCACCGGCGGCAGGAACGCCGTCGGCATCGGGGCGGGCCGCGCCCGGTCCGCGGCCGGCACGTACCCCTCGCGGGGCGTGAACGTGGGGCGTGGCCGCCCGTCCCTGGTGCGCCCGTGCTTCGGCCCCTGCCGGTCTTCTCCGCCGGGCGGGTGCGGCGTGAACGACGGCCCGGTGGCCGGCCCCCTTGGGGCCGGCGGCGGTGGCGGGTAGGGGTCATAGCCAGGCGATACCTGGTGCGGGCCGGGGGGAGGCGGGGGCGGCGGGTCGTAGGGCGGCAGCCCCTGGTAAGTCGGGGGCTCGTAAGGCGGCTGCGGACCCGACTGGCGTGGCGTGAACCGGGGCTGGCCCGACTCCTGAGGGTCGTTGTTGTCGTCGGGATACGGCGGGCCGGGGGGCATCGTCGGCCTTGTCATCCGGTGCCTCCACCCTCAGCCGTCTCTTCGGCACTGCCACCGCTGCTGGCGCCTGCGAGCCGCTTGCGGCGCAACCGGTAGGCCGACGTCAGCACGAGGATACCCAGCGCACCGCCGATGATGATAAGCAGCAATCTTCCGAACCGCGTCACTTCGACGCTCAGTGGCTGTGCCGTCCAGCCCAGCGGCGACCCGTCCTGTGTCACCAACTGTAGCCGCACCGTGGTGGTTCCGATCGTGGAAGAGTGCACCGACATCTTGATGGTGCTCGACCTGTGCGCCGGCACCGTGAGCGCCCCGTCGGAGCCATCCACCCGAAGGTCGCTCCCGGCTGGCGTGGTGGCCATCACCTGCACCTGGATCGCCTCGCCGAGTCCGTTCTGCACGGACACCGGGGTCTCGCCCGACTGCCCGGCAAGCAGGACCTTCTTGCTGGCGATCATCTGCACCTTGTTCTCTTGGTACGTCAGGTAGCCAGCCAGCTGGCCCGTCGCCAACGACCCGCCGTAGGAACCGCTACCGCGCCAGGCAGAGGACTCGAGGGTGGCGACCGCCCCGTCCAGCTGGTCGACCCGGCGGGCGGGCGGCTGGTAAAGGAGGTCCTTGAACATGGAGACGTTTGCCTCGACCGTGCCGACTTCGTCAAGGTAGGCGTCGCCGAGTTCGGCGCCGCTCACCTGCTTCGCCGGGACGTGCGTGGCCGACGGCAGTTTCGCCGCTTCTGTGGCGAGCGTGGACAGCCCGGTCGAGTGCAGCCAGGGCGCCTTGACCGAGAGAAGCGCGTTGGCCACGGCAGGCGTCGGGTCCCAGTCCGTGGGCGGTGCGATCACGAGTGCGCGCGACGTTCCTGTAACTTCGGCGGCGATCATCGCGGTCTGCGCGAGGAAGTCCTGCGTCAGGGCGAACTGGCTGGCCTGCGTTCGTGCCGTCGACGCCGTGCCGAGCAGGCTGGTGATCCTCGAGTTGGCGGAGAGCACCGACATGCTGTTACCGACGCCGTTGACGGTCCTGGCGAGCGCGTCCTCCTGGGCCGATGCCGATTGCAGCTCATTACTGCTCAGCACCACCGTATTGATGCCGCCCTCGTTGGCGAGGCTGGTCAGCACCCCGGCATCGGCGAGGCCGTCGGCCGGCCATGCTGCCTTAAGCACCGCTCCGTCGCCGGTGCCGGTGCCCGTCGTCCCGAACGTCTGCGGCAGTATTTGGCCGGCCACTGTTTGACCGAGTCGGTAGGCCGCCTGGATGTTGGGATCAAGATCGGAGTGGCTGAGCGCGGCCACGTCCACGTTGGCGTAGGGGGAAAGGAAGGCCGATTCGCCTGCGGTTGACGTCTTCAGCTGCGACAGCCACTGGGTGGCCGCCGTGCTTGGCTTCTCGGCGAAGCGTTCAGTGCACTCCGCGTTGCCGTGCGTGTAGTAGGGGCGCGTCATCACCGACACGTCGGAGAGCAGTGCGGGGTCGATGTCCCAGGTCAGCTGGTCCGTCTTGGCCCAGGCGGCGCCCGCGTCGAGCAGGGTGGAGAGGCGGCCGCCGGAAGCGACGGAGCTGGCGAGTTCGGATGTCCTGAGCGTCTGCGAGCACGCGCCCTGCTGCGGCGTGTCGATGAGCGGCCACACCCAGGCCGTCTGGAGCCCCTTGACCTGGGAAGCGGCGCTGCCGCCAGGCCAGTACGGCAGGAACGTGCGATCGGTCGCCGTGTACGCGGTGCCCGCGGTGCTCGTGCCCCCGGCATGCACCTCGATCGGGAAGACGCCGAACTGGTAGTAGAAGGCCGCGGCCTGGAACGACACGCTCCAGCTGGCGGTCGCTCCGTTCTGGACCGTGGCGGGTACCTGGTACGTCCCCGCCTGCTGGAGCAGGAGTGGGAGGGCAGCGGTGCCGGTCGCGGTGCCGTTGCTGAACTCGGTCATCTGCTCGGGGTACTGGAACCACTCGGTGCTCGTCCTGGCCTGCACCGTGATGCCGCTGACAGCCGACCCGGTATGGTTGGCCAGCGTCCCTCTCACCGTGACGGTGGAGTTCGGGCCCGCGGTCGTGGGCGTCATCGCGGTGATAGCGATAGTGAGCGCGCGCTGTTGAACTGCCACCGGAGATGCCTGCACCCCCGTGGCCCCCGCGAGTAGCGGAACGAGAGCGGCGAGCAGGACAGCGGTCGACGCACCCAGGGCGCGAAGGACAGAGCGCACGGTTTGCATGTTATTGCCTGCCCGATACAATTCGCTCTTCATCGGGCAGGCCCCCGGGGATACAAGGGGCCGTCCCCCCGGGTGGCAACAGCCGTTCGCTACAAAGGGTTGGGGTAGATACCCTGAATGCCCGTGTCAGAATCCACCTCCGTCGCCCAGAAGGCTACCTTGAGCGCCGACCAGAGTAAGGCCGCCGCAGCCCTGCTGCGCGCCAATACCTCACCCACCGTGGCCGAGCTCGGCAAGCTCTTCACCAGGGCGGGGCACGAGCTTGCGCTGGTCGGCGGTCCGGTGCGTGACGTGTTCCTCGGCGGGCGGCCGAAGGACCTCGACCTGACCACGGACGCCGTGCCCGAGCGGGTACTGGAGATCACCCGCGCGTGGGCGGACAGGACCTGGACGGTGGGGATCGAGTTCGGCACGGTCGGCCTGCGCAAGGGCGATGAGATATTCGAGATCACCACCTACCGGAGCGAGGCGTACGACCGTGGGTCACGCAAGCCTGAGGTGAAGTACGGCACGTCGCTCGTCGCGGACCTGGAGCGGCGGGACTTCACGATCAACGCGATGGCGGCGCGGCTGCCCTCCTTCGAGCTCGTCGACCCGTTCGGCGGCCTCGCGGCGCTGCGGGAAAAGATAATAAGGACGCCGGGGCGGCCGGAGGACTCCTTCTCCGATGACCCGCTGCGCATCCTGCGGGCGGCGCGGTTCGCTGCCAGGCTCGGTTTCACGGTGGCCGACGAGGTGCAGGCGGCGATGCGCGAAATGGCATCGCGGCTGTCGATCGTCTCGGCGGAGCGGATCACCGACGAGCTCACCAAGCTGATGCTGACCCAGATGCCCGAGGCGGGGCTCGACCTGCTGGTGCGCACCGGCGTGGCCGAGGTCATCCTGCCCGAGCTGCCCAAGCTGCGGATGGAAGTTGACGAGCATCACCGGCACAAGGACGTCTACACGCACTCGCTGATCGTGCTGCGCCAGGCGATCGACCTTGAGCCCAGGTACGGGCTCGGTCCCGACCTGGTGCTGCGGCTCGCGGCGATCCTGCACGACATCGGCAAGCCGGGCACCAGGTCGCTGCTGCCCGGCGGCAAGGTGGCCTTCCACCACCACGAGGTCGTCGGCGCGAAGCTGGCGCGCAAGCGGCTGACCGAGCTCCGGTTCCCCAAGGAGGTCGTCGCCGACGTGTCCAAGCTCGTGGAGCTGCACCTGCGGTTCCACGGGTACGGCGACGGCGAGTGGACCGACTCCGCGGTACGCAGGTACGTGCGCGACGCCGGTACCATGCTGACCCGGCTGCACGCGCTGACCAGGGCCGACTGCACCACGCGGAACGCCAGGAAGGCCGCTCGCCTGGCCGCGACCTACGACGCGCTTGAGGCGCGGATCGAGGTGCTGCGCGAAGAGGAAGAGCTGGACAGGATCCGGCCGGAGCTTGACGGTGAGGAGATCATGCGGATCCTCGGCCTCACGCCGGGGCCGCTGGTCGGCAAGGCGTGGAACTTCCTGCTCGAGGTCCGGCTGTCCGAGGGCCTGCTCGGCCGTGAGCGGGCTACCGAGGAACTGCTTGCGTGGGCCGAGCGGGAGGGGATTGAGGCTCCCCCTTCTGCCTCCTGATGGTGAGCGCGGCGTACAGGCCGCTCGCCGCGAGGTAGCACGCGCCGACGACAAGGATCACCAGGTAGGACTCGCCCGTCTCCGGCAGGAACGGTATGGCGATCGCCGGGCCGATGACGTAGGCGACGTTGTAGAGCATGTCGTAGAGCGAGAAGACCCGGCCCATGTAGGCGTCGTCCACCGTCTGCTGCACGGTGGTGTCCACGCAGATCTTCACGCACTGCGCGGACAGGCCAAGGGCGAAGCCGAGCACGAGGTACGTGTACTTGTCGAACGTGGGGCCGATGACGATCGTCACCACGCCGCCGATGAGCAGCCAGATGGCGATCCACTGGTCCTTGGTCAGCCGCTTGACGCCCTCCGGCGTGACCACCGCGGCGAGGCCGAAGCCGATCGCGGAGGTGATGACCAGCAGGGTGACGCTGCCGAGGGCCTTGTTCCCGTTGCCGCCCGAGTAGAAGTAGTTGCGGTAAAGCAGCAGCGCCTGGACGAGCAGCGTGCCGTACAGTGCGCGGTGCACGGCGACGGCGCCAAGGGCGTAGGCGGCCTTTCTCCGCTGGTTGAGATGCTTGAGCCCGTCGACGAGGCCGACGAAGACACCCCTGAGCTCGCTGGTGACGCTCGAACGTCCCCCTGGGCCCGTCCGGCCCGCGCTGGTCGCCGCTGACGGGCCGAGCAGGCCCTTGGCCAGCCGGGTGCCGAGCAGGCCCGCCACCAGGTAGCAGACGCCGGCGAACCACAGCGTCGCGGCGCTCCCCGCCAGGCCGCCGCCGGTGATCAGGTGGACGCCGAGGCCGATGACGCCGCCGATGAACCCGACGATCGTGCCGGAGGTGGGGGCGACCGCGTTAGCCATGACCAGCTTGTCATGCCGCACGACGTGCGGGGTGCCGGCCGAGACCGCGCTGAGGAAGAACCGGTTCACGCCGAGGACGGCCAGCGCGCTGATATAGAGCGGGACGCCGGTCTGGCCGCTAAGCACGACGAACCCCGCGATGGCGACCATCGCGGACCTGATGAGCGCGCCGTAGACGATGATCTGCCGCCTCGACCAGTGGTCGATGAATACCCCGGCGAACGGGCCGATCAGCGAGTACGGGACGTATAGGACGGTGAACGCGTAGACCGCGGCCGTCGGGTTAGGGAATGACTGCGCGCTGAAAAACGCGTAGGCGGCGAAGCCGGCGTTGAATACGCCGTCGCCCGCCTGGGAGACCAGGCGGGCGGCGAAGAGCTTGCGGAAGTCGCGCTCGGCAAGGACGTCCTTCAGGTCGGCCCAGAATGAGGACCGCCTGCCCTCCGTCACAGCATCGCCGCCTGCGGACACCAGTTCAGCTTAGTGCGGCGTTCAGCCATCCAGTAGCTCCGCCCCAGTGAAGACGCGGGACACCTCAGGCCCCCCGAGGGGCGCTTTGTATCCCGCGTCTTCGGTAAGCCGGGGGCTACGGCAGCGACGGGTAGACGGCGACCATGGTGTTACTCGACGCGCCGTTGGACGCGGAGATCGCGCCGACCCCCCAGACGTCGGGGAGGCCGGGGATGGGGGCGACGGCCTGGAAGTTCAGGGCGGTGTTGGTGATGAGGGACGCGGCGAAGTAGTCAGCGTTGACCCACTGGGTGCCGGTCCAGTGCGCCGAATAGTCGGTCCAGAAGCCGTGACCGCCGTCGTAGGTGAGGGCCGAGTTGAGCACGAGGGGGCAGTCGCCGGCGTAGCCGGGCGGGCAGACGTTCGCCGGGACGCTCATCGTGGTCCACGTCGTGCCGTTCCAGTAATAGAAGCGCAGGGGGTGCCCGCCGGTAGTGAGGCGCCCCGCTATATAGCGGTGCCCGTTCAGCTCTACCACGAGGCTCGGACCCTGGTCGGTGAGCTGGAGGTCCGGGCCGGCGAACGAGTACATCTTGGTGGTGGGCTCATAGATGACGGGGCGGCCGATGCCGAGGCTGCTGCTGAACTTCGTGTCGGTCAGGGCGAGGAAGAAGACGTGGCCGCCCACCGCGGTGACCGAGGTGACCTCGCCGGCAACGGTGACCGTGGACCAGCTGGTGCCGTTCCAGTGCACGAGGACCGTGCACCTTTGTGAGGTCGGGCCGGTCTCGCAGCCCTGGTTCGTCGCGCCCCAGACGTTTGTCGGGCTCAGCACCGCGTCCAAGCCTGGCTGGAATCCCTCGGGCAGTTTGAGGCTCGTCCACTCGTTGCTGCCGTGGTAGATCAGCGCGTACTGGTTGTCGCCGATGACGCCGTCGTTATAGCCGAATGCCCAGACGTTGTTCGGCGCCGTGGCCTTGACGGAGGACGGGTCGAACTTCGTGATGTTGCTGACGTTGACGACGCCCCAGGCGTGCCCGTCCCAGTGCATGAGCTGCGGCCGCTGCGAACTGGTGCCGCCGTTGGTGGTGCCGACGGCCCAGGCGTTGGTCTTGCTGATCGCGGTCACGTCGTCGAGGCCGGCGGCGTGCCCGCGGTAGACCAGTTGCCACACGGGGGTCGTGGCCGCCTGCGCGGTGCCTGCCGTCCCGAGCACGGACAGCCCGACGGCCGCCGCCGCTGCCGCCACCGCGCTCAGCCTCACCGTGCCGCGAAGCCACGCCCTCGTTCGGAATCTCCTGATTTTCATCGGCGCGCGCTGACCTCATCCTGATCGCCTTGGGAACCCAAAGCGGACTTTAGCCTGACAAAGGCCAACAAGAAACACCGGATCTTGCCGAGACGTAAAAAATCGCGGGCCGGACATCGTGTCCGGCCCGCGATTGAAGCGTTGCCGCTAGCGGTCGACCTCGCCCTTGATGAACTTCTCCACCAGGTCGCGGCAGATGTCGTCGCCGAACTGCTCGGGCGGCGACTTCATGAAGTAGGAGCTGGCCGAGATGACCGGCCCGCCGATGCCACGGTCCTTGGCGATCTTGCAGGCGCGCACGGCGTCGATGATGACGCCCGCCGAGTTCGGCGAGTCCCAGACCTCGAGCTTGTACTCAAGGTTCAGGGGCACGTCGCCGAAGGACTTGCCCTCAAGGCGGACGAACGCGAGCTTCCGGTCGTCGAGCCACGGCACGTGGTCAGACGGGCCGATGTGGACGTCGGCCTTCGCCATCTCGTGCGGGATCTGCGAGGTCACCGACTGGGTCTTGGAGATCTTCTTGGACTGGAGGCGCTTGCGCTCCAGCATGTTCATGAAGTCCATGTTGCCGCCGACGTTCAGCTGGTACGTGTGCAGCAGCTCGACGCCGCGGTCCTCGAACAGCTTGGCCAGCACGCGGTGCGTGATCGTGGCGCCGACCTGGGACTTGATGTCGTCCCCGACGATCGGCACGCCGGCCTCTTCGAACTTCTTCGCCCAGGCCGGGTCGGAGGCGATGAACACCGGCAGCGCGTTGACGAAGCCGACCTTCGCGTCGATGGCGCACTGCGCGTAGAAGCGGTCCGCCTGCTCTGAGCCGACCGGCAGGTAGCAGACGAGCACGTCGACCTGGGCCTCGCGCAGCGTCGCGACCACGTCCACGGCCGGGTCGTCGGACTCGGTGATGATCTCGCGGTAGTACTCGCCGAGGCCGTCAAGGGTGTGGCCCCGCTGCACGATCACGCCGGTCGGCGGCACGTCGGCGAACTTGATCGTGTTGTTCTCGCTGGCGAAGATCGCTTCGCTGAGGTCCAGGCCAACCTTCTTGGCGTCGACGTCGAAGGCGGCGACCACCTCGACGTCAGACACGTGGTAGTCGCCAAACCGCACGTGCATGAGGCCAGGGACGCGCGCGTCGTCGGCGGCGTCCTGGTAATACTCGAGGCCCTGGACGAGCGAGCTCGCGCAGTTGCCCACCCCCACGATGGCCACGCGCACTTTTTTGGCACCCATCAGGATGACTCCTTCTCGCTTCCGCGATCTATTCCGGGATTTATGACGGTCGGCTCCGCAGTCGGGTAGGGTCCGCCCGCGGCACCGCTTGCCTCTGACCGCCGCTCCTCGGCGATCAGCTCATTCAGCCAGCGGACATCGCGCTCTACGGCTTCAAGCCCGTGCCGCTGCAATTCGAGCGTGTAGCTGTCCACCCGCTCGCGCGTACGCGCTAGCGCCGCGCGCAGTCCTTCCAGCCTGTCTTCGAGCCGGCTCCGCCTGCCCTCCAGGATCCTGAGCCGGATGTCCGACCGGGTCTGGCCGAAGAACGCGAAGTGGACGCCGAACTCGTCGTCCTCCCAGGCGCCGGACCCGGGGTGGGTGAGCAGGTCCTGGAACCGCTCCTTGCCCTCGGCCGTCAGCCGGTACACGATCTTCGACCTGCCGGGTGCCCTGGCCGACCGGCTGTCCGGCGCGGGCTCGTCGCCTTCCTTGGCGATCAGGCCCTCTCCGTACAGCTTGGTAAGGCAGGGGTACAGGGTGCCGTAGGAGAGCGCGCGGAACGTGCCGAGCAGCATGTTCAGCTGCTTGCTGAGCTCGTAGCCGTGCATGGGCGATCTGTGCAGCAGCCCAAGGACGGCGAACTCAAGGACGGCAGTCCGGTTCCGGCCCACGGCATCCCCCCGGTGGGTAGGGTTTGTGTGTATCTAGACGATATCTCATGCCGATATCTCGGTTCGATATATCGGTGTAACGGTGCCTAGCATAGGCCACTGTTCCCCGGTGGGCAACCGGCTGTTCACCTGGGGGCGGTCGCCAGGTTGCGAACAGGTATCGATGGCGCCCAGTTCCCGACGTACCCTGAGGGACATGGCAGGCATAGCCGTTCGACGCTCCGTTGTGGATTACGCCCTTGCCCGGCGCGCCACGCTCGCGTCCGTCCGCTCTGGCCATACCACGATGGCGGATGCCTGTGACGCGCACCCGTATCTGCTGCGCGCGGCCAAATACCACGGCGAGCCCACCGATGAGCGCTGCCCGATCTGCCGTAAGACGAACGTCACACACGTTACCTATGTGTACGGGGATGAACTCGGACAGTATGCGGGAAGGGTTAAGAAAACTGCTGAATTGATGGAGATGGCTGCCGAATACGGCGAATTCCGGGTGTATGTGGTCGAGGTCTGCCAAAGTTGTGGATGGAACCATCTCGCCACGTCGTACGTGCTCGGGACTGGTGAGCCGCCTGCGAGCAGGGGACGTCGAGTGCGTCCGAACTAGCCGGGGCAGTTCACACCAGCATGTAACGTGTGGGTTCGGCGGGACCTGGCTCCGCCTTTTCAGCCACGGGCGCGCCCGGACGGCGCCGACATTATCCCCTCCAGGGTCGGGGCACAAGGGGCGCTCACAGCCACTGCGAGGACGTGTGAGTAGCAACGACTTTGACGGGCCGCATTCCGGGCCCGCTGGTGTGCGGGGAGCTGACGAGCAGGGAGCCCAGTCGCTAGGAGACGCCGGACAGGGCGCGGGCGACAACGCACAGGGCGCGGACCCTAGCGCCGCCAATTACCCGGCACCCGAGGGGTGGGGGAACGACGGCTTCTGGCGTGACTCGGCCATCGACTCGAACTACGAGACCGGCATGCAACGCGCGGTCCCCACGGCCAATGCCCCGCACGAGGAGCCTGGCTACAGCTACTTCTCCGACGGCCGGGGCTGGGAGAGCAAGCCGGGCGCGAACGAACGGCCCGGCCAGGCGCCGGGTGCCGGCGCTCCCGGTGTGCCCGCCGCGGGCGCGACTGCCGCGGGCGCGACTGCCGCGGGG
>Ga0208987_1000193_pt1 | contig 11237 bp, 12 predicted proteins | sample MedBloCARef_O2_FD_187845 | JGI IMG/M metagenome (GOLD analysis project Ga0208987, IMG submission 187845) | Forest soil microbial communities from El Dorado National Forest, California, USA - Mediterranean Blodgett CA Ref_O2 (SPAdes) (version 2) | ecosystem: Environmental > Terrestrial > Soil >... | reverse complement strand
GCATCGACGCCATGGAGTTTGCCGACAACCACGACTTTGCCGAGTTTGATGCCGCCGATGTCACCAGGGAGCGCGATCGCGTGATGGCGCCGACCAAGCGCGAGGACGGCATCCCGCCGAACCAGATCGAGTACAAGGCGCGCCGGCTGGTGAACGATTATCTGCAGCCGCCAAAGGTCACGCGCAAGTTCGAACTGGGCCAGCGGCGCCTCGCCGAGATCAAGAGTGATCGCCCGCCCGGCCGTCTTGAGGGTTGTGGCGACGTCACCCACTTTGAATGAGTGGATCGCGCGCAAGACGACAGCTTGAGCACCTATGGTCTCGCCAGGTGCCGCGTCTGAGGCGACTTGCGCCTCAATAGCTTCGATCCAGGAGGCACCGTCGTCGATTCGTCCCTCGTTGAGGGCGATCCAGGCCCGAGCCACGCTCAGTCGCGGGTCGTGTATCACAGTCTCGCGCGGAAGCTGGTCGAGCCAGCCAGACACCGTGGACAGCCCGCCCGCATTGAACTCGTGAACCCAGCCCGCGGCAATGACCTGTGCGGTTCCCTCGATATCACCCGCAGCGACCAAGTGGCGCACCGCCGCATCGGTGTGGCCCTGAGCCTCAAACCAGGCCGCGGCCCGTTGGCGCAGACTCGCAACCAACTTAGGTTCGCTGCGATGCAGCTCGGTGAGCAGTAACTCTGCGAACAAGTGGTGATACCGATACCAGCTACGCGACAGATCCAGGGGAACCAAGAACAGGTTTTCCCGCTCGATAGTCTCGAGAACTGACGCCGACTCCGTATCCTGCAGCACCGCATCGCACAGCGCGCCGCTGAGTCTGCGCAAGATCGAGGTACGCAGCATGAAGCTGCGCAATTGCGGTGGCTGCCTGTCGAGCACCTCAGCCATTAGATAATCGACGATATGACGGTTATCGCCCGCAAACGTCCTGATCAACGCCGCCGCATCGGTGCGCTTGGCCAGCGACAGCGCAGCCAAATACAGCCCGGCAGCCCATCCCTCGGTGCGTTGATATAGCAGCTCAATGTCCGTATCGGACAGATCCAGTGCAAGCACACCATTGAACAGTCGCTCAGCTTCCCCGGCTGCGAAACGCAGATCGTCAGTCCGCAGCTCCAGGAGCTCGCCCGTTGCCCGCAGCCGGGCCAATGGCAACAACGGATCTGAGCGTGTGGCCAACACCAAGCGAAGGTTCGCCGGCATGTGACTGATGAACAACGTCATCTGCTCATGCACATCCGGGTTGGTCACCAGGTGATAATCATCGAGGATCAGCACGATTCGGTCGGCGACCTCAGCCAGTTCGTTCATCAGGGTTGGCAAAACGGCCTGCACAGTATTGGCACCCATGTCCAACAGTTCGAGGGCCCGACTTCCCACCCCGGGGCTGGCCTCTTGAAGGGCACAGATCACGTACGTCCAAAACCACATCGGGTCATTGTCGGAAGCATCAAGCGACAGCCAGCCGAACCGCAGGCCGTCGCCCGTGCTGCCATCACCCGCGACCCACTGAGCCAGCAACGTTGTCTTGCCCCAGCCTGCGGGCGCGCTCAACAGCGTGACTTTACGGCTGTCTCCTTCAAAAAGGGTGTCGATCAGCGTTGTCCGGTCAATCCGCCGGTCCCGCACAACGGGGACGTGCAACTTGGTTGTCCACACCACCGCGCGCCCACCGGCGCCTTCAACCCCGTTGCTGCTCTCGTCTGCGCTGGTCATCATCGCGGTCCGGTGGTCGGTTGATCCCAACTCCCACGCGGATCCATTCGGCGAAGACGCGTCGCGTTGGAGAGTTGCCTGCTCGGCATAAGAGTTTCCCCTGCAGACTGCGCTGTACGCGTTCTGCGCAGCGGTCTTAGTGAGACTAGCGAATCCAACGCTCTTTCGGGCAACGTTGCCAGCGCGCGGCCGCAAGGTGGGTTCACGCGAACCGGTGCGGTTCGCGTTGACTGCTCAATGCGCTGTCGATTTTCCATCCTCGCGCCGTACCCGCTCACTCGTGCCTCTTTCTTCCGCCATCGCACGCAATTCGTGCAAACAGATGCCACCGCCGCCCGCGAACCGTGCACCCGATCAGCCAGCTACCCAGCGATGGCTGCTCCGCGATGAACCGCAGGGAGCCCCGGCCCGCTCCCTTCACAGCACCTCGCCGCCCGACGGCAACTGGATCAGTTACCTCCTTCTGGTAGACGCTCAGCCGCTCCAAGATGTGAGGCGTCGGCTTGAATAACTTCGCGGGTATGCAGTCCCCTTGCTGCTGGTCGCGGCGCGGTCGGATGGAATGAATCGTCAGCAGTGGCTTAGCACTGTGCCCTACGGCCGATTCCGCCACGGCGGTCAGCCGACCAGCAAACGACCAGACAGCCCGTGGGTCCCAGGTGACCTCAAGATTGGGAACCACGACGTTGGGCTGGGGCAGCCCCGGGACAAGCGGGGGTGTATTCCAGTTCGGGCATCATTCGGCCGTATCCCAACTCGAATCCTTCCGCCCAGGAGTGCCCTAGAGCCCAACTCATTTAGTGGGTCATTCACCCCATGCGCAGCGGGTGCTTGGTTGAAAATCAGAGTGGGTGACGCCTCCCATATCGGTCGGCGCTGAACCCTTACTGAGACAGTGCATTCAGATTCTGTCGCGTCCGATCCCACTGTGGCGTAACCGGTGCCCGGCGGGGTCCAGATCGTTTGGCCGCGGCCTGGCCTGTACTAACGACCGCCAACGGCGATATGGCCGACCTGACACGTCATGGTTTGATCGTGGTGCCCAACGGCTCTGCTGGTGCGCTCAGAGCCGAAATCCCCTGCCAGGTCATCAGGCCCGAGACTTTATCGCCTGGCTCCCAGGCGCTGGGGCGGCGCCATGCCGCCGCGCGGCCCACCAGACGGTGAACGCTGATCGTGTGGGTGCGCAGCAAATTGACGCAGATACGCGAGGGCGAAGTTCAAGGCGTCACGGTCAGGCCATGTCTTGCCGTACGCGCTGGTCATCATGTTGCCACCTTCGTGGGCGCTCACCAATACGTTGGCCAGAGCAGCTGGCGCGGCGTCTTCAGTCAGTAGACCGTTCTTTTTCATTCGTGCCAAACCGCGGCGGAACAATGCCAGCCACTCCCGATAACCCTCGGCCAGCAATTCGCGCGTCGACTCGTCGTATTTGCTCAGCTGCCCTGCCAGCACACCATAGGTCGGCAACGGCTGGTTGCCGACTTTGCGGCGACTGAAGGTCAGCGTGAGTTCGACCCATTTCTCGTAATCGTCAAAAGTATCCAAGTTTCCCAACGCCGGCTGTCGATGAAAGTCGAGCAGTACTTCAGTCTGGCGGGCAATCACGGCCCGCACCAAGGCGTCCTTGTCGGCGAAATAGTGCGTTAGCTGCGAGCCGCTGACCGACGCAGCTTGACGCACATTGTCCAAGCTAATGCCAGAAACGCCGTGTAGAAGAACCAGCTCAGCAGCACAGCTGACGATACGATCACGAGTTGCTCGGCCTCGTTGCGTCACCGGTAGCTGCCGCGGGTCGTCTTCAGACATGGTGTTCAGACTACTCCGCGAACACCTTGAATGGGTCCGACACCCCAGTGCACATCAGGTCGGTATCGCGACTAGGCGCTGCGGCCGCTGCCTCAGGCAGGCGTACGCGCGGTCGTCGTCGAGGTCGAGGCCTATGGCGGAATTCCGCGCCCACCGCACAGACTCTCCACCTTGCTCCCGACAGCCGCGCGCTTTCGCTAGAAGCCACACAGGTGAAACCTGTTGCACCGAATCCTGGTTCGGTGTGGCGTAGTGCTGCCGCGGCGAGAATGCCTCGCCCCTCAGTCTTAAAATCCTGAGTTGTGCGAGACGTTGCTGAAGGAGCCTTGCTCCCCGACCTCCACCAGCTTCACAGCGACCTCGTTGCTGGGCAGCCCTACCCGCTTGCGCAGTGCCCGCACAATCGCGATGAAAAGGAGCCCCCTCTGATCGAGGCTAATTTCTTCGTTGAACGCGATGGTAACCAAAATAGCGTCGCAGTTAGGCTGCACGCCAAAGTAATTAGTCAGGTTGTTCTGGTTATCAGGCTCGTGATCGATGACCACTGCATGGCAACCCTCGGCGGCAACGTTCAGTACATCGCACAACGTTTCACAAACGGTGTCACGGATCGCGGCCCGGTACACGGTCGGCTTACCCTGGAACATGTCGATTCGGACCAACGGCATTGCATCACTCCTGTCCAAGTAACAATCAGCGCGCCTTGACACCGCCGTTGAGCGACAACCAAATCGGTCAGAAATATTGACGGCACTGACTTGGCCCGTACTTCACCTTCGGTCTTCAGGAGTGGGTTATATGACCCATAGTTGCCTTCGTCGCGAGTCGTTGTCAACTGTTAGTCAACGACGGCCCTTGCAATCAAAGGAAGCTCAAGCTGAACTGGGCTGTACGTCCCAACGTGCGGTATTCTTATGGTGCCAGGGGCGCTATCGGTTGGCTCGGCCAGCGCGGCGGCGTGCGTAGGCGCTTGGCCCAACGAATGCGGACGTGACAACCGCTCAACGCGAGGCCGCGGCTGCCTGGCAGCCAAAAGCCCACCGCTACAGGAAAGTCAGCCACATGAGTGTCGTGAGGTTCGTTATAGATTTCGTTGCTCGTGCCCTGGCCGCCAGCACTGTCATGACAGTCTCCCAACACATCGAGATACGTTTAACTCACCGGCCGGAGAGCGACCTCCCGGTCCGCGTTATCGAGACAGTCACACGCCGATCGGTTCCGCGTGGGGTCACCAGCGCTATAGGAGGTCAACTCGTACAGGGAATGTTGGCGGCCTCTGCGATCGTTCTGGCGAGACTAGCCCGTCGCTCCCCCACAGCGCCGGCAGTCTTACTCGGCGTGTTGTTCCTAGTGTCGTGCAACGCGGTTGTCCTGCGTGTACTTGGCCTCGCAGACATGCCATGGCGGTGGTCCAAACAAGAACTTGGCACTGATGTTTTGCACAAGTCATCACTTGCGGTCGCCGCGAATGCGCTTACCCGACGCGGTGGGCGAGTGGTTTAGAACTGCCGCGCCGTCACCGCCTGCATAACCGTGACGAGCCGAGGTGCCGAGTAGTCCGCACTCTCATGTCCGCCAACGAGTTTGCCGGCTGCGAAAGTCAAACGAATACCATTGTTTTCCAAGAAAAGCCGGCATACAGTGGGTTGTGTAGCCCAGCTACTGTCGTTCACTGCAAACTACCGTTCTTAAGCGGATACGTTTGGGCGCTATCGTGGGGCCGACAGGTCCCAGATGGCGCTCGATGTTGCCGTCGCGAGCCACTTTTGGTCGATGATGCCCGTTAGCGGAGTCCGCAGCCGTATTCTGCGCACGCACAAGGCGCTTTGCGGTGAAGCCGGAGCGGCGGGCTGCGCACGTCCTACCGGCCGTAGGAGGCATTCGTTGTGTCCGGTTCCGCGTTCCGGCCGCCAACCCCGAAAGGCCAGTCAACGCAAGATCGTATCGTTGGGGCCGCAGCCGAGCTTATCTACCTCTACGGCCTTTCAGGCATCACGTTGGAGAACGTGCGGACCGCATCGTCGACCAGCGGGTCGGTCATATCCTGCCACTTTCGCAGCAGGCGAGAGCTGGTCTGCGAAGTGCTAGCGGCCCGCCGGAACGAGATACTGGCCTTCCACGCCGACGAGCGCTTCGGATCGTTCGACACGATTGAGGCACTTCGCGCCTGGGCTGATGCCTGTATCGCCTCGCTGGAGAGCATGGACAACATCGGAGGCTGCCTGTACGGATCACTCGTCGGCGAGTTGCTCCCCATGCCAGACGCACCGCTACGTGTCATGATCACCAATGCCTACGACGCATGGATATCGATCTTTAGATCCGGCTTGTCGGCCATGTATGACCGTGGCCAGCTGCGTCAGGACGCTGACCCTTTGCATTTGGCCACCGCACTCGTCTGTACACACCAGGGAGGCGCAGTTCTGAGTCAAACCTTAGGCACATATGGGCCCATGCGAATCGCTTTGGAAGCCGCCGTGGCTTACGTGTATTCGTTCGTCACCTGACACGCGGTTGTTAGACCGACGCTTTCGTTATGGCACACGTGCGGATGCTTGAGTGGCGAGTGTCGATACGAAATATTCACCTACCACAACACCATGAGCGAGCTGGCCGCTGTGATGGACTGCAGGACTCCGAATGTGGATCACACCGGGGACGTCGGCCTCACCGACCACGATCACCGTGGACCCCGCCGCTACCAGATCCGCGGCCAGCCTGCGTGACGCCGCGTTGGCGATACGGTCGCGCCCGCTGAACACCATGGCGGTCAGGTTCTCGTCCGCCCAGCGCAGCGGTCCATGGCGGAACTGGCCACCGATGTAGCTTTCCGCGGCGATCCCCGTGACCTCCATGGTTAGCATGCCGGCATACAGGGCAGTCGCGGCGTGTCCACGAAAACCGATGTAGGCCATCCGCATTTGCGAATTGGTGACGACACCACGAGCCACGGCGCCCAGGCCGGTCAGATATCGCTCCGCGGCGACCACCCGCGCTGTCAGTGCAACGTCGTCGCTGTCTTCGTTCAGGATCATCGACGCGAGATAATCGTGGGCTGCCAGCGCGTTCAAGAATCCTGTCGGTGGTCGTAACGATTGGCTGCGCAGCAAGACCTCACAATCGGCAACTTCGGCCAATGGACTATTCAGATCGTCGGTGATCGCGACGATCTTCGGAGGCCGGGAAGTCTCGTCGAGCCTGTCGACCAACGCCACCGCTTCTCCGCAGATGCCCGACCGTGATGTCACGACCAACAGTGAATCCCTGGTGACAAGCTCAGGGTTGTCCAGCAGTTGGCCGGCATCTATCCACCACGCCGCCAAGCCTCGCGAGACCAACCGCCGCCAGCTCGGCAGCGCCGCTAGGTGCGACCCACCCATTCCGGTCAAGATGATCCGGTCGTGTCCGCCGCGCACCAACGGGTACAACCCCAACGAGATCGGGGCACGGTCAAACTCCAGCAAAGCTTTGGTCTGCGCCTCAAGGTCAACGTCAAACGACGCCGCCACGCGTTCGGGATTCCGCGGCTCAGGCTCAGAGGCCTCCCCGCTATGCTCGGACAAACAGGGAACCGCGTCGATGGCCTTCCTTGGCTCACGTGCCAACCCGCGGAACATCTTCTCCTGAATCCGCGCTTCACTTATCCTTTCGTCCCACTGGGGTGCCTTCCGGGGCCAATTGGTCACGAGTCTGGCTCGCTGCCTGGTTCATGCTGCACCAAAACAGCTTTGGTGCAGCAGCTACGGTATCGCCCAGAACTCTGGGCTTCGCGATAGTCGCGGTAAGGGAAACGCAGTGACGCAGAGTTGATGTAATAACTCAGGCTGCTGTCCTGGCGTCGTCCGGGGAAGCCCTTCCCAACACAAGTGCGCTCGTCGACAACCCTGTCTGGCGCACTGGGTCGGGCGGACCTGAACCAGCCACTTCCACTGTCAGATCCACCTACCGATGCGAAAAGCCGTTCCTCAGAACCAATGTCGATGCAATACTGGCCAGTGAACGGAGGCTTGGTGCCGTTCCCCTGCGAGACGCGGTATTGCTCAAGGCCCAAAGGGCCAATCGTGGAAGGGTCTTCGCCGTATTCCTGTGACATATGCCCTCCTTTGTAGAGCGCGCTGCTACGTGTATGTCAGTCGGGATATTTCAAATCCCGCTTGGTTGGATCGGGTCTAGTTGCGGTCGCCCACGATGCGCCCCGCGACGTTGAGAGTCACCCGGCGATGCAGGTGTCGGAGAGCGGACGGGTCACCGCGTAGGCGACGTCGGCAGGGTGCTGATGTGTCCCAACAGGGTGAAGCGGCGCGAAAGTGCCACGCACCGCGTCGATTCGTGACATCCACGGCCATCTGCCGTCCAATACCCGCACTGCCGCCCAGCACGACGACCTCATTGCCCTAAAATGCATCTTGCGACTCCCGGTCCTGGTTTTCCTTGACGGCTCGGCTCGGATTCTGATTAATCGGTTCGGTTACCGTGGCACGGTTATCTCCAGCCGGGTGGCAAACTTCTAGCTCGGTCCGGGACGGAGTCAGCTTGCTCCTCGAAGGGGTGAGCTGTCTTCACCCAAATCCGCGCTTCACCCGGGTGAATAATGCGCATTTGCGACCCGAAGTTGTCGGTCGTGGAAGCCTGGCCGCAAGGCTGCGTTAGCAGGCGTACCTTGCGCATGCGCTGGCCGCGCTAGCTCGCAACCACGGCGCAAGGCTGAAGGGCCAACGTCCAAAACACGACCGCTACGCCGACGGAGTGAACAGGACAGCGGGTATCAGTCGCCAATTGTATTCTTATTCAACAACTCCAGGTCCAACAGCAAACGAACCCGGTCGCGACAACTCGGTTCGATACTCGTTGCCGGCCGCGGGTAAGTGGCGTTGCGCGCCGCTGTGCGCCCGGCGCGAAAAGTGACGACCTGCGTTTGTGGATACGTGAGTGCTCACCCGATCCTGACAGGGCACCACTTTGCAAATCGGTTGGTCTGGGTCACCTGCGCCGAATCGTGTGAACTCACCCGGGTGAAATTGCGTGCCGGGTGATGCCCACTCGCCCGGTCGCGCTGAATACTACTGCGCAGCAGACAAGAGAGGGGAAGCTGCATGCAGCGGACGATATACCGGATCTCGGTCCGGGGCCGCATAACTGAGCGCCTCGGGTCGGCATTGGAAGGGATGCGGCTAGAAGCCGGACCGGCCAACAGCACCTTCACAGGTGAAGTCCGCGACCAGTCGCACCTTTACGGCCTGCTCGACCGGGTACGTGACCTTGGTCTTGAGCTGGTCAGCGCCGAGCCGCAAGGCATTGACCCCCACGATGACGGCAGACAGACTCGGCGATGACCGAAACTGCTCTATGGCCCAGGCGGTCTGTGACCGCAGGCGCGCCACCAACCACCCCATGTCGCTGCGTCCTCATGTCGCGACTTCGTTCACCACGGGGCCCGATGCAGCGGCTGAGATTCATGAGCCTGGTAACGACTCCTGCCACTTCACCGGGTGAAGCGACGCCTCGCCGCAACGCTCGTCGCCCACTCAGCGAGGAGCGCACGCCCACGAGTCCGCACATATCACCCCTCCGACGACAATCGTCGCACGGGCATGGGGATCAATCGTGAGTCCCTGCGCACTGAATCCGCCAGCGTGACAGAAGGTCTGCAGAGCACTGCCCAATTCTCGAGCGGTGTCATCGCACTTCTTGGGCCCCTCTACCGGCACGCGGTGCGGATGGCCTCCAATCAGTCGGATGCGGAGGATCTGTTGCAGGACACGGTACTCAAAGCCTATGCGTGTATGCACTCATTCCGGCCTGAGACAAACCTCAAGGCGTGGCTGTTTCGGATCATGTCCAACACCTACATCGACAGCTACCGAAAGACACGCCGGCAGCCTAGGCAGTATCCAACCGATGAGATCACCGACCGACAGCTACTGGCCAGTGCCGCCAGCTGGCGACCGGGCATGCAGTCGGCTGAAGACCGCGCGCTCGCACTGCTGCCAGACTCCCACATCAACGCAGCGATGATGAGCCTGCCCGAAAAGTATCGGGTCGCAGTCTACCTCGCCGACGTCGAGGGTTTCTCCTACAAGGAAATTGCCGAAATCACGGCCGTAGAAAAGGGCACAGTGAGTTCACGACTTCATCGCGGGCGACAACGACTACGCCGCTCCCTAAGGCAGTGCCCAAGCAACATTACGGCAAGTCATCACCAATAAAGATGACCGGATCAGCTTCCGACACTCCACGCCGCCGGGGTGGGTATCCTGTTCCGTTCCCACGGTCATCACTGACGGTTGGCATGATCGTTGTATTACCGCAAAGCCTATTTCGTGAGACGCTTGCGGCAACAAGGCCTGTAGTCGCCTGGCCTTCGTGGCCGCCCCGCCCAGCATGCCAGCGAACTGGGTCTTATGCCCCAGGGATAATTCAAATTCTTTGTCAAAACTCGTTGCTATCCGGCCGTGCCGGCGGCCGACGGCCAGGTGCAAAAAAGAAGAAGAGTTCAGATCCCGACGACTTCGACTACGGCATACCGATGCCGCTTCTGATCAGCCATCCCGCGTCCGCGGATAGCGCTTCCCTGGAGGTTGGGACCAATACCCCAACGCTGCCCACTACTTGCGGATAGCGTCGACGTATTCGATTTCTTCGGTCAATCCCACGACGGACTCCGGTGCAGGAACGCCCAACCCCGCCGTGACGAACAGATCCGACAGGCTGTAACTCGTCACTTCCCAGCCGCATTGACCGAGATAAGCGTCGATGTCGTTATGAATTCCGGCATAGGTCAGATTGCCAATGTCCACATCGGACCCGTGTGTTTTCCACTGCTCGGTGATCACCGCCATTCGTGGCCCCAGGGATTTGGCGCTGCTGGGCAGGTGATCGACGGCGATCCTGCTGCCAGGCAAACTCAACTCGGTAATGTCATCAATCAGCCGATCCTGCGTTTCGCCGGGCAAATAGCCGATAAGTAGACCCTCGGCGACCCAGGCCGTTGGCTTGCCCAGATCAAAACCACTGTGCCGCAGTGCCGTCGGCCAATCGTGGCGAAGGTCAACGCCCACCGTACGTAACTCAGCAGTCGGTGTCGCACCGAGCGTCGCCAATGTCTCGTTCTTGAATTCGATCACTCCGGGCTGGTCAATCTCGTAGACAATCGTTTCGGCATGCCATGGCAGCCGATAGGATCGCGAGTCCAGCCCCGAGGCTACTATTACCACCTGCCGAATGCCTGCCTCCCCCGCCGTACTAAAGAAGTCATCGAAGAACTTCGAACGGACTGCGAAAACATCAGGCATCCAACCAGTGTCGACGTCACCTCCAACATCGGCAAAGTTGAGCTCGCCACTGGCTAGGCGCGCGAAGAAGTCGACCCCGGCAGCGCGGACCAGTGGCTCGGCGAACGGATCATTGACAACCGATCCCGGGCGCCGACTGGCCACCGCCCTGGCCGCCGCCACCATAGTCGCAGTCGTTCCCACGCTAGTCGCCAAGTCCCAGGCGTCATCGTCTTTGCGTGCCATCAGCACCCCTGCCTCGCACACTGTTGGGTCAGATAACCCAATACTATGAAGGCGCTCTCGCAGTTGTCAATCTCGCACGGTCGCAGGAACGCTCTAAAATGGGCTGTTCGCCCCAGACAGTGCGGCCGGCACGCATTAGTGCCTCGTTGCACAGCCGCTGGAAGCCCCGAGCTGCGCCCCGTGATTG
>Ga0208987_1000192_pt1 | contig 11260 bp, 7 predicted proteins | sample MedBloCARef_O2_FD_187845 | JGI IMG/M metagenome (GOLD analysis project Ga0208987, IMG submission 187845) | Forest soil microbial communities from El Dorado National Forest, California, USA - Mediterranean Blodgett CA Ref_O2 (SPAdes) (version 2) | ecosystem: Environmental > Terrestrial > Soil >... | reverse complement strand
CCACCCGCGGGTCGGCCTGCGGTGTCGGGCGCCGCCCGCAGATCGGCCGGCGTGGCGGTGGCGATCATGCCTGCTTCGGTGGCGTTGTAGTTGTTGTAGATCACGTCACCGAACTGGTCCATGAACGCGGTGACGACGTCGGGCCTCATCCGTGATCCCGATGCGGCGGCGAATCGCAATGACTTTCCGCTGTAGCGGTTTCGGACTTCGGCGGGCAGATCCATGATGCGGTCGAACATCACCGGAACCACGGCCAGGCCCCTGGCCTGGTGGCGATCGACGAGGTCCAGCGTGGCCTCCGGGTCGAACTTGCGCCGAGTCACCACGGTGCAGGCCATCGACGCGGCGAAGATCAATTGCGAAAAGCCCCAGGCATGAAACATCGGCGCGACGATCACGACAGCCTCCTCGGCCCGCCAGGGCGTGCGGTCGAGGATCGCCTTGAGCGTGCCTATCCCGGCACTGCCACCAGATTGGTTGGCGCCCTTAGGGCTTCCGGTGGTGCCGGAGGTGAGCAGGATCATTTTGCCCTTGCGGCCGGTGCGCTCGGGCTGGTGTCCAGCGTGCTCATTGATGAGTCCCTCGACGGTCAGCTCGTGCTGGCCCTCGGTCCAGGCCACGATGCGGGTGGCGTCGGGTTTGTCGGCCAGCGCGCGATCCACCGTCGCGGTGAACTCCTCGTCGTAGATGGCGGCGTCGACGCCTTCGCGGTTGACGACGTCGGCCATCGCCGGCCCGGCGAACGATGTGTTCAGCAACACGACGTCGGAGCCGATCCGATTGGCGGCCACCACCGCCTCGACGAAGCCGCGGTGATTGCGGCACATGATCCCGACGACCTTCGGCTGCCCCGACGGCAGGTCCTGCAGCGCCGCGGCCAACGCGTTGATCCGCTCGTCGAGCTGTCGCCAGGTCAGGGTTCCGAGTTCATCGACCAGGCCGGGGCGATCCGGACAGCGCTGTGCCGCGCCGGCGAAACCCACCGTCATGCCCATACCCTGGCGGCGCATCGCCGCAGCTATCTTCACATAGCGGTCGGGTCGCATCGGTGCGATCATTCCGGCGCGGGCCAACGTTGTAATGACACCAAACACGTTGCGGGCCTGATCGATTGGAGAAGCCATCGCTCAGCCCAGAATCGGGAAGCGGCGCTTGGCGGCGAGCTTGTCGAGAGCCTCCTGCATCACCGACCGCACGTGCGCGTCGACCTCGTCGACATCGGGATCCTCGCCGAACTGCGCGGCGATGTCGATGGGTTGGAGCACCTGCGTCACGATCTTGGTGGGCAGCGGCACGTTGGGCGGGACGACGGCGGACAGCCCGAACGGAAAGCCGAACGACACCGGCAGGATGGCGCTGCGCAGCAAGCGCTTGATCCCCAGCCGCTCGGCCAGCCAAGTGCCGCGGGTCAGGTACAGCTGGGTCTCTTGCCCGCCGATGGACACCGCGGGAACGATGGGTACGCCGGCCTCGATCGCCGTGCTGACGTATCCCTTGCGGCTGTTGAAGTCGATGACGTTTTCCGAGCGGGTCGGCCGGTACGCGTCGTAGTCGCCGCCGGGGAAGACCACCACCACGCCGCCGGACCGCAGCGCGCTGGCCGCGTTCTCGCGGTTGGCCCGGATGTAGCCGGTACGCCGGAAGAGGTCGCCGGTGAAGCCCATGAACAAAATGTCATGGCTCAGCGTGTACACCGGACGGTCGTAGCCGAACTTCTCGTAGAAGTCGACACTGAAGATCGGGACGTCCATCGGGAACATGCCGCCGGAGTGGTTGCCGACCACCAGCGCTCCGCCGGGCGGGAAGGACTCCAGGCCCAACACTTCGGACCGGAAGTAGGTCTTCAGCACCGGACGCAGCACGCTCATCAAGCGCTGGGTCAAGCCCGGGTCGAACTTGCCCAGCTCGGGATCCCCAATCTCGGGGCCGCCGACGTCGTTCACTTCGTTCACCTTGGGGCCCCCTTGTGGCTTCCCTCGAGACTTCCCGGGTTGAGTCCCTCGATGGTAGCCAGGCGGGCGGCGGCCTTTGCCAGCGGAGACCGGCTGAGCGCCCGCGCCGTCTTCTGCGACGAGGTCGCGCTTCAATGCCCGGCGCGAGTGCTCGGCCTAAAACCGCAGCTCGGTTGTGATCGCCGAGTCAATGATGTTGCTGTGCAACGTCATTGACCTATCCCGTGGCTGAGGCGATGGAAGCGGCGATCCCGACGCGTGGTTCCGGGTGCAGCCGGCTGCGCAGGTTTGCCGGAGGATGGCTGCGGCGGTCCTGATTTCAGCCGATCGATGCTGCTGAAAATCCCCACCATTCGAGTCGCTGACCAGGCAGTTATCCGAGCCCGGCGCAACGGTCTTGAGCTTGGTATCGGACGGATATAGCGTAGGCCGAATTCGAGGGTTATGGTTACCCACGCCAAATGCCGAACCGCCCGTGAGAGAAGATGCGATGGACTCTGCCGGTTTGCCAGACGAGGGTGACTCCCGCTCGGTAACCGAGCGTGCAGCTCGTGAGTGGCGCGGGCGTCGTCCGCACCCCGGCACGGTTCGGCCCGGCCCGGTGCATGCCCATCAAACAGGGGTGATGCCCGCGAACCGGCCCACCAGCGATGTCGATCGGGCCACCGCTGTGGCCGCGGCGGCGGATCTGCGCCAGGCCGATTACTTTCTGCGTTTGCTCAGCCAGAATCGCCGTCTCGTCGAGCACCGGATCGAGGGCTACCACAAGGCGATCTTCAGCGCCGAAGCCAGCGGCAACACCGAAGGTGCGTCCGGCCTGCGGCGCCTGGCGCGCGTCGAAGAACAGGAACGCGACACCCTGACCGGTCTGATCGAGAAGCTGCGCCGCCGATTTCCCACTCGGAATGCGGGTGAGGTTCCCGCCATGCCCCGACGCTCACAGCTGGTGGTTCGCTAGCACCGCCGAGCGCTGAACGGGTGAATCACCCCTCGCGGCACTGATTTTCGACGTCTGAATCCGCGGGCTCGCCGGCATCTGTACGAAATCGCCACAGGCGATTATGGTGCCGATAGGTTGTATTGGCCAGCTGGTTTTTGCGATAGGAACGAGGCTGCCATGGGATTCATGTCACCAGAGCTTCCCGACGTCGATCACGACTCCTGGCCGACCCTGCCGCGGGCAACGCGACTGCAGATTGTCACCCGGCATTGGGCCGAACATGGCTTCGGGACACCGTATGCGGTGTACCTGCTGTACCTGATGAAGATCGTTCTCTACATTGCCGCCCCCGCTGCGATCATCTCGCTGACCCCAGGGCTGGGCGGGATCGGCCACATCGGCGACTGGTGGACACAGCCGATCGTCTACCAGAAGGTCGTCGTGTTCACGCTGATCTTCGAAGTGCTGGGCCTTGGCTGTGGATCCGGCCCGTTGACCGGGCGGTTCCTGCCGCCGATCGGCGGGGTGCTGTATTGGCTGCGCCCCAACACAATCCGACTGCCGGCGTGGCCGGACAAGGTGCCGTTCACCCGCGGCGATTCCCGCGGCCCCGTCGACATCGCCCTGTATGCCATCGTGCTTGGCGGCGCGGTGTGGGCGCTGCTGTCACCTGGGCGTGGTGGGCCGGTCACCGCGGCCGGTGACGTCGGTCTGATCGATCCCGTCCTGGTGGCGCCGACGATCGTCGCCCTGGCGCTGTTGGGCCTGCGCGACAAAACCATCTTCCTGGCCGCCCGCGGTGAGCACTATTGGCTGAAACTGCTGGTCTTTTTCTTCCCGTTCGCCGATCAGATCGCCGCGTTCAAAATCATCATCCTGTTCCTGTGGTGGGGGGCGGCGACGTCCAAGCTCAACCACCATTTCCCTTACGTCGTCGCGGTGATGACGAGCAACAACGCGCTGCTGCGGGCGCGGATATTCAACCCGGTCAAGCACCTGCTCTACCGGGATCACGTTAACGACCTGCGGCCCACCTGGTTGCCGAAAGCCATGGCGCACGTCGGTGGGACCACGGCGGAATTCATCGTCCCGACGATTTTGGTGTTCGTCGCCGGCGATCAACCGTGGCGGTGGCTGCTCATCGGATTCATGGTGATCTTCCACCTCAACATCCTTTCCAACCTCCCGATGGGGGTCCCGTTGGAATGGAACGTGTTTTTCATCTTCTCGCTGTTCTATCTGTTCGGGCATTACGGCGCCATCCGCGCCACCGATCTGCGCTCGCCGTTGCTGCTGGCCATCCTTCTTGTGGTGGTCGCCGTCGTGATCGTGGGAAACCTTTTCCCCGAGAAGATTTCGTTCCTGCCGGCAATGCGTTATTACGCAGGCAACTGGGCGACCAGCCTGTGGTGCTTCCGTGCCGGCGCCGAAGACACGATCGAGGCCAAGGTGGTGAAAAGCTCCGCGCTGGTTGCCAATCAGCTGGCCAAGCTCTACGGACCCCAGACCGCCGAGCTGATGTCCGACAAGGTGGCGGCGTTCCGGGCGATGCACACCCATGGCCGGGCGCTCAATGGCCTGCTGCCTCGGGCGATCGACAACGAGGCCGACTACCGCGTGCGGGAGGGCGAAGTGGTGGCCGGGCCCCTGGTCGGGTGGAACTTCGGCGAGGGCCACCTGCACAACGAGCAGTTACTGGAGGCGCTGCAGCGACGCTGCCAGTTCGAAGACGGCGACGTCCGCGTCGTCATCTTGGAAGGCCAGCCCATCCACGTCCAACGGCAGTGGTATCGGATCGTCGATGCCAAGACGGGTCTGATCGAGGCGGGTTACGTCGAGGTCGCCGACATGCTGAGCCGTCAGCCGTGGCCCGAGCCCGGCGATGAGTTCCCGGTGCACGTGACTAGTCAGCGCGCCGCCAGGTAGCAAAGCGGTCGTTGTCGGCGGCGTGCGGTGCCGTAAATATTGCGACCGCACGCGTGCTGGGTTGTGATGTGTGTCATCGACGCGTCGCGCAGCAGGAAACGCAGCAATGATGGCTCTTACAAGGCTGTATCAAGGGCCAACAGTTCGGGACTCTTACCAGCCCCGAAACTGTTCTTGCTACTGATCTAGGCTGGCGGCAAGTGGTTCATCAGCGGACAAAGCTAAGACAGGGAGATACACGTGACGGTCCGAGTAGGTATCAACGGCTTCGGTCGAATCGGACGCAACTTCTACCGGGCCTTGTTGGTCCAGCAGGAGAAGGGCGGGGCCGACATCGAGGTCGTGGCGGTCAACGACCTCACTGATAACGCCAGTCTGGCGCATCTGCTGAAGTTCGACTCCATTCTGGGCCGGCTGCCCTACGACGTCAGCCTCGAGGGTGAGGACACCATCGTCGTCGGCGACAAGAAGATCAAGGCCCTGGAGGTCAAAGAGGGCCCGGCCGCGCTGCCGTGGGGTGACCTCGGCGTCGACGTGGTGGTCGAGTCCACCGGGATTTTCACCAACGCGGCTAAGGCCAAGGGGCACCTGGACGCGGGCGCCAAGAAGGTCGTCATCTCCGCACCGGCCACCGACCCGGATATCACCATCGTGCTGGGCGTCAATGACGACAAGTACGACGGCAGCCAGAACATCATCTCCAACGCCTCGTGCACCACGAACTGCCTCGGCCCGCTGGCCAAGGTCCTCAACGACGAGTTCGGCATCGTCAAGGGCCTGATGACGACGATCCACGCCTACACCCAGGATCAGAACCTGCAGGACGGCCCGCACAGCGACCTGCGGCGTGCCCGGGCCGCCGCGCTCAACATCGTGCCGACCTCGACCGGTGCCGCCAAGGCCATCGGCCTGGTGCTGCCCGAGCTGAAGGGCAAGCTGGACGGTTACGCCCTGCGGGTGCCGATCCCCACCGGCTCGGCGACCGACCTGACCGTCGAACTGAGCAAATCCGCCAGCGCCGACGAAATCAACGCCGCGTTCAAGGCCGCCGCTGACGGCCCGCTCAAGGGCATCCTCAAGTACTACGACGTCCCGATCGTGTCGTCGGATATCGTCACCGATCCGCACAGCTCGATCTTCGACTCGCTGCTGACCAAGGTCATCGACAATCAGGCCAAGGTGGTGTCGTGGTACGACAACGAGTGGGGTTACTCCAACCGCCTCGTTGACTTGGTCGCACTGGTCGGCAAGTCGCTCTAGCCGTGACGGGGTCCTCGCTCCCAACCCTTGACGATCTTCTGGCCGAAGGTGTTTCGGGTCGCGGCGTGTTGGTGCGTTCCGACCTGAACGTGCCGCTGGGCGATGGTGGCTTCATCACCGACCCCGGCCGCATCATCGCGTCGGTGCCGACGTTGAAGAAGCTGATCGACGCCGGCGCCAAGGTGGTGGTCACCGCGCACCTGGGCCGTCCCAAGGGCGGAACCGATACCAAACTGTCGCTGGCGCCCGTCGCCGCGGCGCTGGCCGAGCAGTTGGACCGCAACGTGCAGCTGGCCGGCGACGTCGTCGGCACCGATGCGCTGGCCCGGGCTGAGGGGCTGACCGATGGCGACGTTCTGTTGCTTGAGAACATCCGCTTCGACCCGCGTGAGACCAGCAAGGACGACGGGGAGCGGCTGGCCCTGGCCAAGCTGCTGGCCGAATTAGTCTCGCCCGGAGGGGCTTTCGTCTCCGATGGCTTCGGGGTGGTGCACCGCAAGCAAGCCTCGGTGTATGACATCGCCACGCTGCTGCCGCACTATGCCGGCACGCTGGTCGCCCAGGAGATCGAGGTGCTCGAGCAATTGACCGCCTCGACCAAGCGCCCGTATGCGGTGGTGCTCGGCGGGTCGAAGGTGTCCGACAAGCTCGGCGTCATCGAATCGCTGGCGACCAAGGCCGACAGCATCGTGATCGGTGGCGGGATGTGTTTCACATTCCTTGCGGCACAAGGATTTCCGGTCGGCAAGTCGCTGCTGGAAGAGGACATGATCGAGACCTGCCGCAACCTGCTGGACACGTATGCCGACGTATTGCGACTGCCCGGCGACCTGGTGGTGACCGAGAACTTCGCCGCCGATTCACCACCACAGTTCGTGGCGGCCAACGCGATTCCGGACGACCTGATGGGCCTGGATATCGGGCCTGGATCGATCAAACGCTTCGCCACGTTGCTGTCCAACGCCGAGACCGTCTTCTGGAACGGTCCGATGGGAGTGTTCGAATTCCCCGCGTACGCCGCAGGCACCAAGGGTGTCGCCGAGGCGATCGTCGCCGCGACCGGGAAGGGCGCGTTCAGCGTGGTGGGCGGAGGCGACTCCGCGGCCGCGGTGCGTGCGCTCGGCATCCCGGAAGACGCTTTCTCGCACATCTCCACTGGCGGTGGGGCATCGCTGGAATACCTGGAAGGCAAGACGCTGCCCGGCGTCGAGGTGTTGAGTCGGGCGCAGCCTTCTTGAAGCCGAGCTGAGCCAAGCGAAGGAGACTCGTGAGCCGCAAGCCACTGATCGCCGGTAACTGGAAGATGAACCTCAATCACTTCGAGGCGATAGCGCTGGTGCAAAAGATCGCATTCGCCTTGCCGGATAAGTACTACGACAAGGTCGACGTCACGGTGCTGCCGCCGTTCACCAATCTGCGTAGCGTGCAGACCCTGGTCGACGGCGACAAGCTGCGATTGACCTACGGCGCCCAGGACCTGTCCCAACACGAGTCGGGCGCCTACACCGGTGACATCAGCGGCGTCTTCCTGGCCAAGCTCGGCTGCACCTTCGCCGTCGTCGGCCACTCCGAGCGGCGCGAGTACCACAACGAAGACGACGCCCTGGTGGCCGCGAAGGCGGCCGCCGCGCTCAAGAACGAGCTCACCCCGATCGTGTGCATCGGCGAGCGCCTCGAGGTCCGTGAGGCGGGGGAGCACGTCAGCCACTGCGAGAACCAGCTGCGGGGCTCGCTGGCCGGCCTCACCGCCGAGCAGATCGCTAACGTGGTCATCGCCTACGAGCCGGTCTGGGCGATCGGCACCGGGCGGGTGGCCAGCGCTGGCGACGCCCAGGAGGTGTGCGCGGCGATCCGTACCGAGCTGGGCAAGTTGGCGTCGCCGCAGATCGCCGAGACCGTGCGGGTGCTCTACGGCGGCTCGGTGAGCGCCAAGAACGTCGGCGACATCGTCGCGCAGGAAGACGTCGACGGCGGTCTCGTTGGGGGAGCGTCGCTGGACGGGGAGCAATTCGCCACCCTGGCCGCCATCGCCGCAGGCGGGCCTCTTCCATAAGGGAGCCGTAGGGCCTGCCGTACGGCGATAGCGCCACCCGGTATCGTGGCTGCCATGGAATTGGGCCTGCAGATCACCCTGGTGGTCACCAGCATCCTGGTGGTGCTGTTGGTGCTGCTGCACCGCGCCAAGGGCGGCGGCCTGTCGACGCTGTTCGGCGGTGGCGTGCAGTCAAGCCTGTCCGGATCGACGGTGGTGGAGAAGAACCTGGACCGGTTGACAGTGTTCGTCGTCGCCATCTGGTTGGTCTGCATCGTCGGCATGGCATTGCAGATCAAGTACCGCTGACGTTCTCTCGGCGGGCGCAGCACGCGATCCGCCCGGATACTGGAACGCATGGTTGAGGTTTCCGAGGTTGGTTTCGAAGCCGCGCTGGCGCCGATCGGTGCTGTGCAGCGGACCCGGGTTGGTCGCGAGGCGACCGAGCCGATGCGCGCCGACATCCGGTTACTCGGCACCATCCTCGGCGACACGGTGCGCGAGCAGAACGGTGACGAGGTATTCGACCTCGTGGAGCGGGCCCGGGTGGAATCTTTCCGGGTTCGGCGCTCCGAGATCGACCGGACCGAGATCTCGCACATGTTCGACGGCATCGACATCCACCTTGCGGTCCCGATCATCCGGGCGTTCAGCCATTTCGCGCTGCTGGCCAATGTCGCCGAGGACATCCACCGGGAGCGCAGGCGCCATCTTCACGTCGACGCCGGGGAGCCACCGCAGGACAGCAGCCTGGCCGCGACTTACGCAAGACTCGAACTGGCCGAGCTTGATTCGGACACGATAGCCGCGGCCCTGAAGGGTGCGCTGGTTTCTCCGGTGATCACCGCTCATCCCACCGAGACCCGGCGGCGTACCGTCTTCGTCACCCAGCACCGCATCACCGAGCTGATGCGGCTGCACGCCGAGGGTCACACCGTGACCGGCGACGGCCGCAACATCGAGCGCGAATTGCGCCGCCAGGTTCTCACCCTCTGGCAGACCGCGTTGATCCGGCTATCCCGACTGCAGATCACCGACGAGATCGACGTCGGCCTGCGGTATTACGCGGCCGCGTTGTTCGAGGTGATCCCGCAGGTGAACTCCGAGGTTCGGGACGCGCTGCGCGCCCGCTGGCCGGACACCGAAGTGCTGTCCGCGCCGATCCTGCAGCCCGGGTCGTGGATAGGCGGAGACCGCGACGGCAACCCGAATGTCACTGCGGCGGTGGTTCGGCGGGCCTCCGGCAGCGCCGCGTTCACCGCGCTGGCGCACTACCTGGCCGAACTCACCGATCTCGAGCAGGAGCTGTCCATGTCGGCGCGACTGGTCAAAGTCACGCCGCAGCTGGCCGAGCTGTCGCAGACGTGCCCGGAAGAGGCGCGGACCGACGAGCCGTACCGGCGGGCGTTGCGGGTGATCCGCGGTCGGCTCACCGCGACGGCCGACGAAATCCTGGATCAGCCACCGCTGCACGAGCTCGACCTGAGCTTGGAGCCCTACGCCACGCCCGACGAACTACGGGCCGATCTCGACACCGTCGATGCGTCGCTGCGCACGCACGGCAGCGCGTTGTTGGCCGAGGATCGGCTGGCACTGTTACGAGAAGGCGTGCACGTCTTCGGGTTTCACCTGTGCGGGCTGGATATGCGACAAAACTCCGACGTGCACGAAGAAGTGATCGGCGAGCTGCTGGCCTGGGCGGGGGTGCACCCGGACTACGTCTCACTGCCCGAGGACGAGCGGGTCGAACTCCTGGTAGCCGAATTGGGCACCAGGAGACCGCTGCTCGCCGAGCGCGCGACGTTGTCCGACTTGGCCCGCAACGAGTTGGGCGTCGTCGAGGCCGCGGCTTTTGCGGTGCAGCGCTACGGGCCCGCCGCGGTACCCAACTACGTCATCTCGATGTGTCAGTCCGTGTCGGACGTCTTGGAAGCCGCGATTCTGCTGAAAGAGGTTGGCCTGCTCGATGTCTCGGGCCCGGAAGTCTATAGCCCGGTGGGCATCTCACCGCTGTTCGAGACGATCGACGATCTGGACAACGGGGCGGCGATTCTGCACGGGATGCTGGAGCTACCCCTTTACCGGGCGATGGTCGCCGCGCGCGGAGACTCGCAGGAAGTGATGCTCGGTTACTCCGACTCCAACAAGGACGGCGGGTATTTGACCGCCAACTGGGCGGTCTATCGGGCCGAGCTGGCGCTGGTGGAAGTGGCGCGTAAAACCGGAATTCGGTTGCGGCTCTTCCACGGCCGCGGTGGCACCGTCGGCCGGGGCGGCGGCCCGAGTTACCAGGCAATCCTGGCGCAACCGCCCGGGGCGGTGAACGGCTCGCTGCGTCTCACCGAGCAGGGCGAGGTCATCGCCGCCAAATACGCCGAGCCGGTGTTGGCGCGACGCAATCTGGAAAGCCTGGTGGCCGCGACGTTGGAGTCGACGCTGCTGGATGTGGAGGGGCTCGGCGAGGCGGCCGAGCCGGCCTATGCGGTGCTCGACGAGATCGCCAACCTGGCGCGCCGCTCGTACGCCGAATTGGTGCACGAGACACCCGGTTTCGTCGAGTATTTCAAGGCTTCCACGCCGGTCAGCGAGATCGGCTCGTTGAACATCGGCAGCCGGCCGACATCGCGCAAGCCCACCGAGTCGATCGCGGACCTGCGCGCCATCCCCTGGGTGCTGGCGTGGAGCCAGTCGCGCGTCATGCTGCCCGGTTGGTATGGCACCGGATCGGCATTCGAGCAGTGGATAGCGGCCGGTCCCGAAGACGAGCGAGTGGAAATTCTGCACGACCTCTACGAGCGTTGGCCGTTCTTTCGTAGCGTGCTGTCGAACATGGCGCAGGTGCTGGCCAAGAGCGACTTGGGACTGGCGGCCCGCTATGCCGAGCTGGTGGCCGATGAATCGTTGCGGCGCAGGGTATTCGACAAGATCGCCGACGAGCATCAGCGCACGATCGCCATGCACAAGCTGATCACGGGTCATGACGACCTGCTGGCCGACAACCCGGCGCTGGCCCGGTCGGTGTTCAACCGCTTCCCATACCTGGAGCCGCTGAATCACCTGCAGGTGGAATTGTTACGCCGCTACCGCTCCGGCGACGACGACGAATTGGTACAGCGCGGAATCCTTTTGACGATGAACGGTCTGTCGAGC
>Ga0208987_1000191_pt1 | contig 11356 bp, 8 predicted proteins | sample MedBloCARef_O2_FD_187845 | JGI IMG/M metagenome (GOLD analysis project Ga0208987, IMG submission 187845) | Forest soil microbial communities from El Dorado National Forest, California, USA - Mediterranean Blodgett CA Ref_O2 (SPAdes) (version 2) | ecosystem: Environmental > Terrestrial > Soil >... | reverse complement strand
CACGATCCCGCCGCCGTTGACCGCGAGATGCGGCAATGCCGCTTGCACGCTGCGGGTGGTCGCCAGCAGGACGTCGTGAAACGCGGAGTCCCAGGCATCGTCGTCAGAGTCGATCGGCATCATCCCCGCGGTGCCCATCGTGATGGCGATACCGTCGAGTCGGCCAAGTATCCGCACGGCTTCATCGACGGCGACCACCGCCGCTCCGGACTGACTCACGTCGAACGCCAAGCTGTGCGCCGAGGCCGCACCAGCGGCGACGAGTTCCTCCGCGGCGTTCTTGCCCCTTTCGGCGTCACGACCGACCACCACGACGGACGCACCCTCGCGAGCCAGCGCCCGTGCTGCCGCCAGTCCCATGCCAGCCGTTCCGCCGACGACGACATAACCCTTGCCGCGTACTCCCAGATCCACCGCTCAACCCTCTGTTACGGCGGGACTGAAGTACTTCAGCGGCCGCTCGACGAATTCGAATACCACCCCGTCGGGTGAACGCAGGAACGAGATGTAAAGTCCCTCGATCTTCGTCCCCGGCAACGGGCACCACACCGGATCACCCATCACCTCAACGGAATCCGGGACCAACGACATTGCCGCCTCGGTGTTCTCCACCCGCAGCGCGCACCGGTAGAGCCCTTGATGGTTCCCGCCCCACGGCACCGGATCCGCCTTGCGGGTGTCGGGATGTGCCACGACGGTGAGGCTGAACTGATGCGCGTCCTCAGCCAGTGCGTAGCGCGACACGGCGCATTCGACGGCATCGGGCGACCCGCCAGGCGCGAGTTGGTCGCCGGCCACCTCGACCTGTGCCGGCGCCTGCACCTGAGCGAAACCGATCGCGGTCAGGAACTCTCCGGTGGCCACCGCGTCGATGGCGGCGATGCGGATTCCAGCGAACACCGCCCCCGGCTTGTCGCTCGGTACTTCGGCGAGCTCGATGACCGCTCCGTCCGGGTCGAGCGCGAGAACCGCCTTGGAGCCCGAGATCAGGCCTTCGACCGGCCCACTCACGGTGATGCCGGCCTCACGCAACGCTGTGACGGTTGCATCGAGATCGGCCACTGTCAGGAGCGTCGAGCGAATACCGGGACGAGTCGGGTCGCTGTTCTGGTCGGCTTTCAGCGCCGGCTTGTGAAACTCGATGGCCTCCAAAGCGCAGCCGGCGCGGCCGCCTCGTGAATCGTAGAGAAATGCTGTGGCACAGAATGCTTCGCCGCCAAGGCCCAGGATGGTGCCGTCGGTTGCGACCTTGGGGTCACTCCGCATTCGCGCCGAGAGTCCGAGCCGCGCGGCATAGAGCCCCTCGGTAGCGTCCAGCGATTCACAGTTGAGGTTGACGTGCAGGAAGCGTCGGGCAAGGTCCTCCGAACCCACTACAGCACAACCGAATTGATTTTGAACTCGATGATCTCCTCTTCACTGAAGCCCAACTCGGCCAGCAGCGCGTCGGTGTGCTCGCCGTGCTCCGGCGCCCGATCCAGATCCAGCGGAGTTTCGTCGAACTGCACGGGGCTGGCCGCCAGGGCGAACTCGATGCCGCTGGTGTTCGTCGCCCGCGGCAGGTACCCGTTGATCAGGGCCTGCTTGTCGCTGTGCACTTCGTGAGCGGTATGCACGACGTCCCACACCCCCTCGAATCCGGCGAAAGCCTGCTCCCAGTGCGAAAGACCCTCGGACTCGAATGTCTTGCGCAGCTCGGCGATGCAGTCGGCCCGGTTCTGGAACCTCACGATCGCGTTGGCATAGCGCTCATCGTCGATCAAGTCGGTTCGGCCGAGCCGGGCGCAGAAGTCCGGCCAGAATCGGTCGGCCTGCAGCAGTACAAAGGCGATGAACCTGTCGTCCTTGGTCTTGTACATGCTCGCCACCGGGTTGGGCATCTCCGCAAGGTTGAACTTCGGGATGTCCTGTCCGGTGATGCCCGCGCCGACGATGTCCGGGCCGAGCTGCCAGATCGCGGCATTGAGCAGCGACACGTCGACGACCGACGGCTCCCCGGTCCGCTCTCGCTTTAGCAGGGCACCGGCAACACCCGCGGCGATGGACAGTCCGCCGTAGACGTCACCGAATGCCGGCCGCTGAATCGCCGGGTAGGAGCCGTCGCCCAGCGAGTAGGCGTCTCCGATTCCACCGCGTGCCCAGTAGGCCGCCAGGTCGAAGCCACCCTGGGCGGCCAGCTCGCCCTTGGTGCCGTATCCGTGGCCGCGGGCGTAGATGATCTTGGGGTTACGGGCCCGGATCTGGTCGACGTCAATGCCCATCCGCTCACGGGAGTCGGGCAGCAAGTTGGTCAGGAAAACGTCCGCGGTCTCGACGATCTTCAGCAGGAGCTCGAGGCCGTCCGGCGTGCGGGTGTCGATGGCGACACTGCGCTTACCCCGGTTCGGTTGCTCGACGAAATGATTTACCCCACCAGCACCCGACACGATCCCGGAGCTGATCAGGCCGCGCTGCGGGTCACCGGTTTCGGGGTGCTCGATTTTGATGACGTCAGCGCCCCAGTCGGCCAGCACAGCACCGGCGGCGGGAACGAACGTCCACGCCGCGATCTCGACCACGCGGATCCCGCTGAGAATGTTGGTCACAGTGTCGGCTCCAAGGGATAGCCGATCGTCTTGGTCTGCAGGTGTTGCTCGAAGCCCTCGATGCCGTTCTGCCTGCCGATGCCGCTCATCTTGTATCCACCGAACGGGGCGTCGGCGCCGTAATACATGCCGCTGTTGATCATCAACGAGCCGGTTCGGATGCGACGGGCGACGGCCATCGCCCGCTCGTCGGAGCCATGGATTCCGCCGGCCAGGCCGTAAGTGGAGTTGTTCGCCAGCTCGACGGCGCCGTCGTCACCGCCGTCGTACGGAGTGATGGACAGCACCGGCCCGAAGACCTCCTCCTGGAAGATCGTGTGGTCCGGAGCGACGTCCGCGACGACGGTCGGGGCCACGAAATAGCCGCGGTCCAGGCCGTCGGGCACACCACCACCGACGGTGACGCGGCCTCCCTCGCGCTTGGCGATCTCGATGTAGTTCAACACCCGGGCCTGCTGCTTGGCCGACACCAGCGGCCCGCAGAAGGTATTCGGGTCCGCGGGGTCGCCGACGGCGAGGGAGCCGAATGTCGCCGTAGCAACCTCGACGGCCTGGTCGTAATGCGAACGCGGCACAAGCATCCGGGTGGCCAGCGCACAGCCCTGCCCCGAGTGCATGAGTGCGCCGAGGCAGCCGGGCAACGCCATGCCCATGTCGGCGTCGTCGAGTATCAGGTACGCCGACTTCCCGCCGAGCTCGAGCATGTTGCGCTTCATGGTGTCCCCGGACAGCCGCTGGATGAGCTTGCCGACCGCGGTTGATCCCGTGAAGGACACCATGTCGACCCGCGGGTCGGTGGCCAGCACCTGGGCGATGTCGTTGTCCGACGCCGGAACGATGTTGACGACACCGGCCGGGATGTCGGTCTTCTCGGCGATGATCCGGCCCCACCGCAGCGCGCTCCACGGCGTCTCGATGGCCGGTTTGAGCACCATCGTGTTTCCGGTGGCCAGGATCTGGCCCACCTTGTTGCTGATGATCTCGAACGGGAAGTTCCACGGCGTGATGGCGCCGACGACACCCATCGGCTCTTTCACCACGACGCGGTTGTACGGCACGCCCATCTTGGCGTCCTGATCGAGCATTCGCTCCCAGGTGAACTCGGAGATGTGTTGGGCCGGCCACCTGATCGCGTCGGCCAGCGGCCATTCCAGCTGCGCAATGTAGGTCATTCCCACCGTCGCGCCGACTTCGGCGATCAACTCGGCACGGATGTCTTCCTTTTCCTCCTGCAGCGCGTCGTGCAATTGCATCAGGCAGCGTTGGCGGAACTGGTGGTTGGTCGACCAGTCGGTGGTGTCGAAGGCACGACGGGCGGCGGCGATGGCCTCCTGCATGTCCGCGGCACTGGCGTCGGTGGCGAGCCCGAGCAGTTCTTCATTGGCCGGATTGATGTTGTCGACGGTCTTTCCGGTCGACGAATCCCGCAGCCGACCGTCGATGAACAGCCTGGTCTCGGGATTGAACTGGACAGTTTTTGCGGCGACCGGTGAAGCCGTCATTGGCACTCCCTCACGCAGAATTATCGGCGTGGGCTAGTGTACCTTGTTATAGATAACTGTTTAGCGGATTCAGCCCCCGGCTGGCGAGACGCGAGAACCAACGGAAGGGCAGCCAGTTGTCCGCCCCTGTCGATAGCGCCCTGCAGAGCGGTCACGACCCTAAATACGTTTCCAGCACCGCGGCCTACCGCGAGGACTTCCGACGCTACCTGCAGGATTTAGACGCCGCCGGACAGTGGCGCGCGGCCGCGTTCACCAGCGCCGAGGACGGACTCGCACACGACGCCACGGTGATGGCCCGGCTGCACGCCGACGGCTGGAACCGATACGGCTGGCCCGAGGCCGCAGGTGGATTGGGCGGCAACGAGATTCACCGTGCCGTCTATTACGAGGAACTCGGCCACGCGATGCTGCCCATTCCGGCCCAACACTGGACGCTGGAAACGCTCGGCCCTGCCCTGTTGAAGTTCGCCCCCGGTCTCGCCGCGGCGTACCTGCCGGGTTATCTCAGCGGTGCCGAGTGGTGGGGTCAGAGTTTCTCGGAACCCGAGTCGGGCAGCGACCTGGCCAGCCTGCGCACCCGGGCGGTCGACGATCAGGCCGGGGGATTCGTCATCAACGGCCAGAAGATCTGGACCAGCCAGGGCCCCACCGCCACGCGGCTGCTGGCGTTGGTCCGGACCGGGACACCCGAGAGCCGACACCGCGGGCTGACGATGATCATGGTCGACGCCGACGCACCGGGCGTCACCATTCGCCCGATCGCGTTGGCCAGCGGGCGCCGCGAACTCGCCGAGGTGTTCTTCGACGACGTCCGCGTCGACCGAGAACGCGTAGTCGGCGCGGTCGACGGCGGCTGGGCCGTGGCGATGCACCTCATGCAGTACGAACGCGGCATGTACGGCTACGCGGTGCTCAACAAGGTGCTCACGGAATTGGGTCGATTGCGTGGGCACATGGTGACCACCGGCGCTACCGACGCACAGCGCCAGCGCTTCGCCAGGGTGTACGTCGACGTGTCGGCCGCCCAGGCGCGCACCGCCACCACCGTGCGCCGACTGGCCGCGGGCGAGGCGGTCGGCGCGGATAGCAGCATCGACAAACTGTTGTTCGGCCGCGCCGAGAAGGAAGCCAACGACCTCATCCTCGAAATCGACCGGGAGCACATGATTGCCGGCACCGGCCGGGGCGGCGCGGAACTGGACACCGCGCGCGCCGAGTGGTGGTACTCGCGGGCGGCCACGGTGATGGGCGGTACCGCCGAGGTACAACGCGGAATCATCGCCGACCACCTACTCGGGCTGCCCAAGGAAAAGCGATGAGCGGGAAGGCACCGGTGTCCGACGAGTCGTGGCAGATGGTGGAAGAGGCGGTGTTCCGCCTCTTCGAGGAGCTGGCGGCCAAGAACGACGGTGACCACGTGGCAATCGGTGGGCGACTGGCCGAGTTGGGCTGGTCGGAGATCGAGGCCGAGTACCCCGTCGAGGCGTGCGAGTTGTTGTTCCGTGCGCAAGGCAGATCACTGGCCCTGACGGACTGCCTGGACCGCACCATGTTGGCCGAAATGGCCGGAGTCCTCGACGGTTCTGCAGACCACGTCATGCTGCCCGGTCTGACGGCGGGGTACCTCCCGGGCTCCAACGCCGGCGCAGTATCGGGCATCGTCCTGGGACCGCTCGAGGGCCGGATCGTGGTGCCGATTTCCGGGGCGATGGGCGCAGTGTCGGTGGGCGTGGTCGACGCAGCGCGGCTCGACGGCCAGCGCCTGGACACCTTCGACGCGTCCACGCAGTGGACCCGGGTGAGCGGGCCACTCGACGTCCCGCTGGTCGAGGCGTCCGCCCAATGGGGGCGAGCGCTCGCCGCCGCCCATCGGGCGCTGGCCACCGAACTGGTGGAACTGGCCGAGCGAACACTGCGCATCGCCGTCGAGCACGTCAGCGTGCGCGTCCAATTCGGCGCACAGATCGGATCATTCCAATCGCCGCGCCACGCCCTCGCCGATGCGTCTGCGGTGCTGGCGGGCGCCGCTGCGCTGCTAGGCGAGTCGTGGCGAGACGGCGGCGAACTGTCGGCGCTCGGAGCCAAGGCCGCCGCGGGCCGGGCACACCGCGCCGTCAGCGATGTGGCACTGCAGGTGTGCGGCGCGATCGGCCTGACCGCCGAGCACGACCTGCATCGCTACGTCACGCGAGGATTCCAGGTCGACGCGCTCTGTGGATCGCACGGTCAGCTCGAGGCACTCCTCGCCGAGCGGCTCTTCGAGGACTCCGAAGAGGACTGGGCGCCCGGCCGCGCGCTGCCCGCCGTCGTGACGTGGGCCGAGTAGAAGGAAGCACATGCGCCGCAACATCTTCGACGAGATCCACGACGAATTCCGCGCCACCGCCAGGAGCTTCTTCGAGCGCGAATGCGTGCCGAACGTCGAGAAATGGGAACGCGACGGCAAGGTGAGCCGCGAGGCCTGGCTGGCCGCAGGCGAACAGGGATTGATCGGTTGGGAGTTCGACGAAAAGTACGGCGGACTCGGCGTCAAGGACTTCCGGTTCAACCAGATCGTCTCCGAAGAGATGTTCCTGACCGGGTCGGTCGGCATCGGCCTCGGCGTGCAGAACGACATTCTGGTGCCGTACCTAAACAATCTGACGACTGACGAGCAGAAGGAGCGCTGGCTGCCGAAGTTCGTCTCCGGCGAGTACATCGGGTCCGTCGCGATGTCCGAACCCGCGGCCGGCTCCGACCTGGCCGGCATCAAGACCACCGCCCGGGACGAGGGTGACCACTGGGTCGTCAACGGCCAGAAGACGTTCATCAGCAATGGGCTGCTGTCCAAGCTCGTACTGACCGCGGTCAAGACCGACCCGTCGGCCCGGCACAAGGGCATCAGCCTGCTGATGATCGAAGACGGGATGGAGGGTTTCACCCGCGGCCGCAAGCTCGACAAGATCGGCCAAAACTCCGCCGACACCGCCGAACTGTTCTTCGAGGACGTCAGGGTGCCTAAGGAGAACCTGGTGGGAGAGCTCAACCGCGGCTTTTACCACCTGGTCTCCAACCTGCCCAGCGAGCGGGTGGGTGTGGCCTGCTACGCACTCCCCGCCGCTCGTCGGGCCCTCGACCTGACCAAGACGTACGCGCTGGAACGCACCGCATTCGGGCAGCCCATCGGAACGTTTCAAGTCAACAGGCACTTCTTGGCCGAGATGCAGACCAAGCTCGACGCCGCTCAGACCTATCTCGATCAATGCGTGCTGTCGGTCAACGACGGCACTCTCAGCGATCAGGACGCCGCCGGGTTGAAGTGGTGGACCTCAGAAGTGCAGTGGGAGATCATCGACCGCTGCCTGCAGCTGCACGGTGGATACGGCTACATCAACGAGTACGAAGTGGCGAGGCTCTGGCGGGATTCGCGGGTGCAGCGGCTCTACGCCGGCACCACCGAGATCATGAAGGACCTGATGGGACGGGCGATGGGGTACTAAGGGTGACGTTGCTAACTGGGAGGCCGCGAATCACGGGCTCAGGTAGCGGATTCGACTAATCTTCCAAATAGTCAGTTGTTTGATGGATTTACAGTAACCGTGGAGGTCGTAATGGAGGTCACCAGTCTTCGGGAACCGAAGATGGCCGATCGAGTGGCCACGGTGCTGCGGCGGATGTTCATCCGCGGCGAGATCACCGAAGGCACCATGTTGCCGCCGGAGTCGGAGCTGATGGAGCGTTTCGGCGTGTCCCGGCCGACACTGCGGGAAGCGTTCCGCGTGCTCGAGTCCGAGTCGCTGATTCAGGTTCAGCGGGGAGTGCGCGGCGGGGCCCGCGTCACCCGCCCTCGGCGCGAGACACTCGCCCGCTACGCCGGCTTGATCCTCGAATACGAAGGCGTCAAGGTGAAGGACGTCTACGACGCCAGGGTGACTCTGGAAGTTCCGATGGTCGAGCAGTTGGCCAAGGACCGCAATCCCAAGGTGATCGCCGAGCTCGAGCAGATCGTCGAACGCGAGTCGCAGCTTCACCCGGGCAGCGAAGCCGTCGATCAACTCACCGACTTCCACGCCGCAATCGCGCGGTTGTCGGGCAACAACACCCTGCAGATCGTCAGCGACATGCTGCATCACATCATCGAGAAGGCCAACCGGTCACTGCAACCCACCAAGGGCACGCGGGCCGAGCAGGCGGTACGCCGCTCAGCGAAGACCCACCGGATGGTGCTGGACATGATCAAGGACGGCGACGCCGAGAAGGCCGGAGAACTCTGGAAGCGTCATCTGCAGAAGGCAGAGGAGTTCGTCCTGACCGGCGCCGAATTGTCCACTGTCGTAGACCTTCTCGAATGACGGGTGTCGACACGCAGGTAAACCAGCACGATCTTGAAACACCCGACTCGATACAGGTCCGGTTCGGTATCGACTACGTCGAATCGCACCCGCCCAACGCCACGGCCGTGTTGTCGATGCAGATGCGCCGATTCCGCAATCCGTACACCGGCGCGCCCACGGTGGGGCCCTTGGCCATCCTTATCGACGCCGCCGCCGGGATCGTCAACCATTACCGCAGGCGCCCAGGCCAGTGGACGGTATCCAGCGAGCTGTCAATGGATTTGAGTCCTGACGTCGGCGAACTCGACGGTCCCGTGCTGGCCAGCGCACACTCGCCCGGTCCGCTGGGTGCCACGTCGCTGGGGATCTGCACACTGACCCACCGCGGAACCGTGATCGGCAGCGGCACAGTGCGGTCGTTCTTCATCCCCGCCGGCAACGTCGTTCCCCAGTATCGACCGGAGACCCTGCACAGGTCAGCCGAGACCGCGTTCGCCGACCTGATGGCGGTGCACGTTGTGGAGGATGGTCCGGCGACGGTGCTGGCGCAGCGTGTCGACCGCAACCTGAACAACGACATCGACATCGTGCACGGGGGCGTAGCTGCCGCCGGGCTGGAGCTCGCGGCTTCAGCCGCAATCAACCAGAACCGTTCCGACGGTCTGCTGCAGACCGGGTCTTTACGGGTGAACTTCTTGCGCCCCTTCTTCGCCGGCGACGAATCCCGCTATGAGGGAACGCAATTGCGGGTGGGCCGCAGGAGTGCAGTCGGCGATGCGCAGGCCATCGGCGACGACGGCAAGGTGGCGATCACCGCGCGAATCACCTCCTACCGCTGAGTTCGACCGCGCTCACGAGACGACGACTCGGACCTGCGCGACGTTGGCGATCCGGCACGAGCTCGCGGCTGGGTCGCCGTCTCGGTGTGAGTGGACCCGGCCAGTCACGAAATACTCACCCGGCCGATCAAACGCGTGCTTGGTGGAAAGGCTGACGGACGCCGCCGACCCGTCGATGCCGTCGTGGTTGAACGGAAAGAGGCCGGTGCCGTCGAAGTCCCAGTCGGCGGACACGATCGTGCCGGCGCCCGGAGGTACCGTCGCCGAGAGCTCCAGCTCGACCGCCTCTCCCACCGCCGCCTCCGCTCGGTCACTGCCGTTGACGGTGACCGCGATGACCGCTTGGATGCCGCGACGCTGCGCGGCGTCCGGAGACAGGATCACCTCGTTCTCGACGTAGTCGAACGCGGTGTCGACGGGCTCGATGCCGTCCTCCACCCAGGCGATCAGATCGGCCAGCGACTGCTCGATGTGCGGCAGGTAGTCGATCAGCCAGGTGTTGCTGGCCCGGTTGGGCAGCGAGGGCACCATCATCGAGGGGGTGTGCTCGGCGTTCTCGACCCAGCGGAGCCGGAACCGCTCCTTGGCGCCCTCCTGCCCCTGCGCCCGCAGCACGGCCTCGCGGTAGATGATCCCCTGCGACGGCCACAGCGACGAGTCCTTGGTGTGGTGGACCCAGATGAGCTTGCCGCGATAGAGCCCCGAGTAGCCGACGCCCATGAGGGCCGATTGCCGCGGCACCGGGTGCTGCGGGAACACGGGTCGATCGTCGACGCGCAAGGAGTCGAACTGTGGATCGCTCATCAGGTGGTGCCGCGCGAAGTAGTGGAAGGCCAGGAAGTCACGGTTGTCGACCTGCACCTCGTCGCCGGGCAGCACGTCGCTGAACCGGAGCAGGTTGGCCTCGCCCGCAGCGTCGCAGTACAGGACGTCATCGGCGTGGGCTCCGCAGTAGAGCCGCCGCCCAGCCGCAGCGCCCGTGAGCAAGGTGACGCTTGTGCCGAGCCGGTAGCCCATCTGCCCGAGGCCTTCAAGCTCGACCACCATGGGCAGCGAGGGGTCTCCAAGGCTCGAGAACACCGTGATCAGCAGCCGGAAGTTCTGGTGCCGGGGCTCGAGGAAGCGCGGATCCGCCAGGACGTCGGCGCCCGTGAGCACCTTGGTCACGGTGGCTCGTGTATTCAAGATGTCGCGCTCGACGAGGCCCGGCTGGTCGAAGCCGACGTAGCCGGGCTTGGTCCAGAAATCGTCGAAGTAGGTGGAGTCCTGCTCGAGCAGCGACGTGGCCATCGAGGTCCAAAGCCACATCTGGCCGAGGGGCTTGCCGATCATGTACTCGTCGCCCCGCGGGAAGCCCTGCCGGTACAGGCTGGCCAACTCCTCGCGCTGGTGGGTGGTCAGCCCGACGAAGGGATCGCCATGCCCGCCGGGTGCCATGGCGTCGGCGATCTCATCCGTCTTCTCGCCGAGCAGGCGCTGGCAGTTGAACATCGTGGCGAACGACATCACCTGTGCGCCCTCGATCTTCTCGGTGTTGCCGTGCTCCACGATCGGTCCCCCGCCCATGAACGGCAGCGCACCGTCCCATGCGTCGGGCGCGTTCTCGAGGCACAGGGGCGACCGCCGTCCTCCGCCCGAGCCTCCCCAGACATAGGCGTGGTGCGGCGCCTCGCCGTAGACCTGCGCGGCGACGAACTTGGCCAGTCGGGCCGTCTCGGCGCTGGCGCGGTGCCCGTAGAGCGTCGGGTCGTCGCCGCCTCGGGGGTCGAGGTCGTCACCGATGTGGCCCTGGTTGGACTCCACCATGCAGCCGCCGAGGCGGGCGCACATCCGCAGCCCGCCAAGGAAATCCGCCATGAGGTCGTTGCCGAAGGCGTTCTCGTGGCCGCCGTGAGCGCCCTCGAGCGGCTGGAGGATCCGTCCGCGGTACTGCCCGTCGGTGGGGAACCAGAAGGCCCAGCGAGTAGCAGTGTCCGCGAACCCACCGTGGACGTAGCGGTGAGCGATCGGTTCCGATCGCTCTTCGTCGACGTCCACGTACGGCGTACCGAAGAACCCGTCCGTCGACACGTACCCGGCAACGTCAATCGTGCCGTTCCCGACCTCCGAACGCT
>Ga0208987_1000190_pt1 | contig 11416 bp, 9 predicted proteins | sample MedBloCARef_O2_FD_187845 | JGI IMG/M metagenome (GOLD analysis project Ga0208987, IMG submission 187845) | Forest soil microbial communities from El Dorado National Forest, California, USA - Mediterranean Blodgett CA Ref_O2 (SPAdes) (version 2) | ecosystem: Environmental > Terrestrial > Soil >... | reverse complement strand
GCCGTCGCCCAAGGGGCAGGCCACGTTGCACGCCAAGCTGCTGTCCAACATCCGCGAGGTCCAGACGCGCGGCGCGGTGACCATCGTGATCGCCGAAGAGGGCGACGACACGGTGCGTCCCTACGCCGACCATTTGATCGAAATACCTTCGGTGTCAACCCTTTTGCAGCCGCTGCTGTCGACGATCCCGATGCAGGTGTTCGCGGCTTCGGTGGCGCAGGCCCGCGGTTACGACGTCGACAAACCACGCAACCTGGCCAAGTCGGTCACCGTTGAGTAGCCGACGCACCCGGCTCAGCATCCTGGGTGTCGCACTTTTCATCGCCGCCTACGTCGGCTCGATTGTGCTGTTCGTCGATGGCGGCAGTGGCCACCCGAATATGGTTGTTCGAGGGCCGTCGGCCGGCGATGGAACCAAGGTGACCATCGATGTACAGGAGATCCAGTCGAACAACAGTTCACTGGTGGCCAACGTCAGTGTCTATCCGGGACCCGCGTTATTAGACCCGCAGACCCACAATCTCAAGGACGATCTGAGCATCTTTCTGACCTCCGCCGTCGCGGCCAGCAAGCGGACCTGGCCGAAAGGCACACTGCCCGACGTGATTCGGATTTCGCTCGCCCTGGCCGGTGAAGTCGCGAATTGGCCTTTCGACGAATATCATTCGGGACCCATCGTCACCGAGCTCCAGTCCGGCAACGGGTCCACGCAGGTGCCGGCGACGGTGACCATGGTCGACCGGCTGCTCGGCTGGGACATCGATGTGAATCGGACTAGCGATGCCGATCCGCTCAGCCCGTACCGGGTCGATTTGACCCGATCGATGAGTACCGTGGGGTTCGGCGTCGTTCTCCTCGGCGTGCTGATCGCGCTCGCCTCCTTCGGTCTCTTCGTTGCGGTCCAGACGTCACGCGATAAAAGAAAGTTCCAGCCGCCGATGACTACGTGGTACGCGGCGATGCTGTTCGCGGTGATGCCGCTGCGAAATGCGCTGCCCGACGCGCCGCCATTCGGGGGCTGGATCGACATCACTATCGTGCTTTGGGTGATCGTCGTGCTGGTGATCTCGATGGGACTGTATATCTCTTGCTGGTGGCGGCATCTGAAGCCCGAACCGGTGATCCCGGCCTGACACGTTTGCTGAATCTGCACGGCGTGACGTCGAGCGTGCGATGGTTGACGCCGTGACCGAAGGATCGGTGGGGGCACGTCTGCGCGGCATGGCGCTCGCGGTCTGGCATTTTGTCTCCCGTGCGCCGCTGACCTACGGCTGGCTGGTCGTGCTGACGATCACCACGATCGTCCAAAACGAACTGCCCGGGCGACAATTGCACTCGGTGCTGCTGCACCGTTCCACCAATATTCACGCGCTGGGGTCGGATCCGCTCGATGTGTTGTTCTCCAGCCTGCTGTGGATCGAAGGCAGGAACCTGGAACCCTACCTGCTGCTGTTCACCTTGTTCCTCGCGCCGGCCGAACACTGGCTTGGCCACTTGCGTTGGCTCACTGTGGGATTGACCTCCCACATCCTTGCCACCTACATCAGCGAAGGCATCCTCTACTTTGCGATCGAAGAACACGATGCATCGACACGGCTGATCCATGCTCGCGATATCGGGGTCAGCTATTTCCTGGTCGGGGTAATGGCTGTGCTGGCGTATCACATCGCGCGTCCGTGGCGCTGGGGCTACATCGGGGTGCTGTTCGTCATCTTCGGGTTTCCGCTGTTCACCATGGACCAGCACGAGCTGAACTTCACCGCGATCGGTCACTTCGCATCGCTGTTGATCGGGCTGTGTTTCTACCCAATGGCCCAAGAGCGTAAGCGCCCGCTGTGGAGCCCGGGACGAGTCAAAGGCGCTGTCCAGCGACTTCTTTCCCGCCCGCAGTCATCCTGAGCTTGGCGCCGCCCCGATACGCCCGATAGCGCTTAACACCGCGTTAATCGCGTGCCCCTAGCGTGGCGTAATGCGACGTGTATCGCCGCCCGCGTCCACGCCGGTCTGCGGCGGCCCGGGTGTGCTCGAGGGCACCTCGCGACCGCTGCTACCGTCGGTGCTAGTCGACCGGACCAAAGGCCGCTTTCTCGTGCCCGGCATCCACCGTCAATGCGCTGTCCTCCTCGCCGAACCGAACGCGGACCACGCGGGGCTCAAACGCGTGGGTCGCTCTCGAGATGTGGCCGCAGAGCTTGGAGGGCGCAGGTAATGGGGAAGCAGGTGCGTGAGCTCTACGGCGCATCGCTGTCCCCGGATGCAACCGCGTTCGCCCACATCGTCGACGACGGCGGCTACCCCCGCGCGGTGCAGCGCTTCTTGCGCGGTTGGCGAGCCAGCTCATCGCGGGATGTGGAGCTTCCGGTCGAGGGTCCGGTCTCTCGCGTCGTGCACTCCGCGGACGGCCAGTGGCTGGCGTGTGAGGTCGCACTCGACGGAAGCGGATCTCGCAGCCAAATCTGGGTCGTCACCACTGATCCCGATGATCGAATGGCCTGGCGCATCGATCACGAAGAGGCCGGGACCGCAGAGCTGATCGCGTGGGACGGCACCCTGGTAGCGGCAATCCTGACCGGTGAGGACGGGGTAGGACGCTCTTGCCTGATCGACCCGGCCGACGGTCGTCACACCGTGCTGGACCGTCGGTCCGCCGGTCGGCTGGTCGACGCCTGGGCCGGAGCGTCGCTGATCCGGGTCGGCCCGCGCGGCTACCACGAAATGATCATGCTGTTCGGGAAGACCGAAATCAGCTTGCTCCCTTCCGATCCCGGTTCGACGACCGCCGAAGGGATCATCCTCGACGACCACCAACCCCGCCGCCTCCGGTACGGACTCGGCGGCGACCAGACGAAGCTGTACTACCCGGGCACAGGTGCCGACGGATACGTGCGGGCACTGATCCGCAGCGACAACGGCTGTGAGCACGCCCGGTTGCTGGAAGTGACAGTCACCCTGGACGGCGTCACGTATTTCGTGGTGGCCGAGCGCCCGGACTGCGATCTCGGCGAGTTCACCGTTAGTGACGACCTGTCGACGGTCGCATTACTGTGGAACCTGCAGGGCCGCAGCGAATTACAGATCCTCGAGTACAGCGATTACACGCTGGGCGAGCCGATTCCGTTGCCCGGGCCGGTCGCGAGCGAGCTGTCCATCAGCGCGGGTGGCTCGATGGTGGCGATGACCGTCGAGGGCCCCGACCTGCCGCGAACCGTCGAATTGGTCGACCCGCGTTCGCGCGAATGGCAACGCATCGACACCGAACCCGGCTACGCCGCGGTAATCCCCACCATCTTCGCCGAGCCGCAGACGATCACCGCGCGCGACGGGCTGAACCTGAACGCTTGGCTGTACCGGCCGATGAAGGCCATCGATTCAGCCGGCGCGGTGATTTTCCTGCACGGTGGTCCGGAAGGCCAGGCCCGGCCCGGTTACAACGACATCTTCTCGCAACTGGTCAACGACGGGATCGTCGTGCTGACGCCGAATGTCCGCGGCTCCGGTGGTTTTGGGAAGACATTCCTGCACGCGGACGACAAGGAAAAGCGATTCGCTGCCATCGACGACGTCGCCGACTGCGCGCAATTCCTGATCGACAACGGCTTCGCCGCGCCGCACCGCATTGCCTGCGCGGGCTGGTCGTACGGCGGCTACCTGACCCAAGTGGCGCTGACGTTTCATCCCGACCTGTTCGCGGCGGGAATCAGCATCTGCGGAATGAGCGACCTGAACACCTTCTATCGCAACACCGAACCCTGGATCGCCGACTCCGCGTATCCGGAATATGGCCATCCGATCGGCGATCGCGATTTACTCGAACAATTGTCACCCCTGCTGCGAGCCGATGCGTTGACAGCGCCGTTGCTGGTGATACATGGCGCCCACGACACTAATGTGCCGGTCAGCGAATCGGAGCAGATCGTCGACGCGTTGCGCCAGCTCGGTCGCGATGTGCGCTACTTACTCTTCGGCAATGACGGACACGGCATCATCAAGCGGGAGAATCGCGTGGTGCTGGCCGCGGCGATGGCTGACTGGATGATCACCGCATTCGACGCCGCGCAGGGGCTCGGCCTTGGCTGCGCCGCTAGTTCCGGATAGCGGTGACGTACTGCAGCGACGCGAGCGTTACTGCACGGTCAGCGGTATCCGCCGGCAACAAAAGACCGTATGCGCCAGCCAATTCCGCGACACCGGTCGCAGACGTTGTCCAGCCGCGCCCATCGAGATAGTCGACGACGTCATTGCGGTCACCGGCATACCACAGGTCGGTCATCTCGATATCGAAGCCATGGTCGCGCCATTGATCGGTGACCTCACGCATCCGGTCGGCCATCGTCTGGACGGCATCGCCAGCGCCCTGCACGTTCTCGGTGGCCAACTGACTTCCCGCCGGGCTGAGCGCGGTGATGTTGTCCAGCAACCGATCCTGGGCCTCTGGCGGTAAAAACGGCAGCAGTCCTTCGGCGCTCCACGCCGTCGGCTTGCTGGGGTCATAGCCTGCGGCGCGCAGCTCGGCCGGCCAGTCGTGGCGAAGATCGACGGGTACCGCCCGCCGGTCGGCGGTCGGGGTGGCGCCTAACTCGGCCAGGGTCTCGGTTTTGAATTCGATGACCTGGGCCTGGTCGATCTCGAACACCGTGGTGCCGGCGGGCCAGGGCAGCCGGTAGGCACGCGCGTCCAACCCCGAGGCCAAAATCACCGCCTGGCGGATACCGTCGTTGGCGGCGGCCAGGAAGAACTCGTCGAAGAACCGGGTGCGCACGCCCATCATGGCGCCCATCCGCTGCATCCCGAAGTCGCCGTTGTCATCGACGTGTGCGGGATCCAATTCGCCGCTGGCGATGCGGGTGAAGAAATTCACGCCGACCGCGCGGACCAGCGGCTCGGCGAACGGGTCGGTGATCAGGGGGTTGGGGCCTCGGCTCGCCAACGCGCGTCCCACCGCGACGCCGGTCGCGGTCGCGCCCACGCTGTTGCTCAGGTCCCAGGTGTCATCGTCTGTGCGTGCCATGAAATCGAATCTACGGACGGCTCCTTAACGTGCGCTGTGCGTAATGACAGGCAGGCATGGAATCCTGGGCTGTGATGCGGCATTACTACTGCGTAGACGCGATCCGCGACGCCGAAGCGCCACTGCTGGCGAGCCTGCCTGATGGCGCGCTGATGAAGCGCGCGGCCTACGGGCTGGCGACCAAGATCATCAGCGAGCTGACCACCCGCACCGGCGGCGTCGCCGGCCGCCGGGTGTGTGCCGTCGTCGGCTCGGGTGACAACGGCGGCGACGCGCTGTGGGCGGCGACGTTCTTACGCCGTCGCGGTGCGGCAGCCGAGGCGATACTGCTGAGCCCGGACCGCGTACACCACCAGGGGCTAGCGGCGTTCCGGAAAGCCGGTGGCCGCGTCGTGGAGCAGCTCTCGTCGGCAACCGATCTTGTCATCGATGGAGTGGTGGGCATCTCCGGCTCGGGTCCGCTGCGACCGGCGGCGGCCGAGGTATTCGCCGCGGTCGATGGCGCTGGGATCCCGGTAGTCGCGGTCGACATCCCCAGCGGCGTCGACGTGGCGACCGGCGCGATCACCGGCCCTGCCGTGCACGCCGCGCTGACCGTCACGTTCGGCGGGCTCAAGCCCGTACACGCGCTCGCCGACTGCGGCGACGTCACGCTGATCGACATCGGACTGGACCTGCCGGAGACGGACCTGCTGAGTTTTGAGGCCGGCGACGTCGCGGCGCGCTGGCCGGTGCCCGGCCCGCACGACGACAAGTACACCCAGGGTGTCACCGGCGTGATGGCCGGCTCGTCGACGTATCCGGGTGCCGCCGTGCTGTGCACCGGGGCCGCCGTCGCGGCGACCTCCGGCATGGTCCGCTACACCGGCAGCGCACACAGCGAAGTCCTGGCGCACTGGCCCGAAGTCATCGCGTCGCCCACCCCGGCTTCGGCCGGACGGGTGCAGGCCTGGGTGGTCGGGCCGGGATTAGGCACCGACGACGCCGGCGCCGCCGCGCTATGGTTCGCGCTCAGCACCGACCTGCCGGTGCTGGTCGACGCCGACGGGCTGACCATCCTGGCCGCGCACCCTGACCTGGTCGCCAACCGGAGCGCCCCGACAGTGCTGACCCCGCACGCCGGTGAATTCGCCCGGCTGGCCGGCCACCCGCCCGGGGACGACCGGATAGGCGCCACGCGCAAGCTGGCCGACGCGCTTGGCGCGACCGTTTTGCTCAAGGGCAACGTCACCGTCATCGCCGACCCCGGCGGCCCGGTCTACCTGAACCCGGCCGGGCAGTCCTGGGCGGCCACCGCCGGATCCGGCGACGTGCTGTCCGGAATGATCGGCGCCCTACTGGCGGCGGGACTCCCGGCGGCTGAGGCCGCCGCGGCAGGCGCTTTCGTGCACGCGCACGCGGCGGCGCTGTCGGCCGCCGACCCCGGGCCAGGGGAGGCGCCCACCTCGGCGTCCCGCATCGTCGGCCACATCCGAGCGGCGCTCGCTGCCCTATAGCCCCAGCCGTCAACGAAAGGATCCATCGTGACCCTCGGTCACCCGTCCGTCCCCGCCCATTCGATCGCGCCCGCCTACACCGGACGCATGTTCACCACTCCGGTGCCGGCGCTACGGCTGCCCGAGGAATCGATGGATCCGGAGGCCGCTTACCGCTTCATCCATGACGAGCTGATGCTCGACGGCAGTTCCCGGCTGAACCTGGCCACGTTCGTCACCACCTGGATGGATCCCGAGGCCGGGAAACTGATGGCCGAGACGTTCGACAAGAACATGATCGACAAGGACGAATACCCGGCGACCGCGGCCATCGAGCAGCGCTGCGTCTGCATGGTGGCCGATCTGTTTCACGCCGAGGACCTGCGCGATGACGATCCGTCGAGCGCCATCGGGGTGTCCACCATCGGCTCCAGCGAGGCGGTGATGCTGGGCGGCCTGGCGATGAAATGGCGCTGGCGCCAGAAGGTCGGTAAGGGCTGGGAGAAGCGCACCCCCAACCTGGTGATGGGTTCCAACGTCCAGGTGGTGTGGGAGAAGTTCTGTCGCTACTTCGACGTCGAACCCCGGTATTTGCCGATGGAGGTGGGCCGCTACGTCATCACGCCGGAGCAGGTCGTCGACGCCGTGGACGAGAACACCATCGGTGTGGTGGGGATCCTGGGCACCACCTATACCGGTGAACTCGAGCCCATCGCCGAGATCTGCGCGGCGTTGGACAAACTGGCCGCCGACGGGGGCGTGGACGTCCCGGTGCACGTCGACGCTGCCAGCGGAGGCTTTGTGGTGCCGTTCCTGCATCCCGAGGTCAAATGGGATTTCCGGCTGCCTCGGGTGGTGTCGATCAACGTGAGCGGCCACAAGTACGGGTTGACCTACCCCGGCATCGGGTTCGTGGTGTGGCGTAGCAAGGAGTATTTACCCGAAGAGCTGGTCTTTCACGTCAACTACCTGGGTGGCGACATGCCGACGTTCACGCTGAACTTCTCCCGCGCCGGCAACCAGGTAGTCGGCCAGTACTACAACTTCCTGCGGTTGGGCCGCGAGGGCTACACCCAGGTCATGCGGTCACTGTCGGCAACCGCGCGCTGGCTGGGCGAGCAGTTGCGTGTCGGCGACCACTGCGAGCTGATCTCGGACGGTACGGCGATCCCGGTAGTCAGCTTCCGGCTCGCCAGGAACTGCGGGTACACCGAGTTCGACCTCTCGCACGAGCTGCGGGGTTATGGCTGGCAGGTGCCCGCCTACACCATGCCCGACAATGCCACCGACATATCCGTGCTGCGCATCGTGGTCCGTGAAGGTCTCTCGGCCGACCTGGCCCGCGCCTTGCACGACGACGCCCGCAGCGCACTAGCCTCGCTGGACAAACTCCAGCCCGGTGGGCACTACAAGGCCGAGCACTTCGCGCACTAACGCCCGCGAGCCGTGCGCCGGCCTGCCCTCAATCACTGCGCTGCGGTGATTTGTCGCTCGTAGGCGGGCCAATGTGGGCCTGCTGACCCGCCGGGGCGTGTGTGGCAATTGGGGCCGATGTGACACCGCGGAGGCTCCGGTGAGCGGCTGTTGGATCGGAATGCCCGAATGGTTCTGGGACAATGGCAGCCGTGCCCGTTACGCCAATATCCCTGACGCCCGGCGTCCTCGCTGAGGCCGTGGTGGACCTGGGTGCCATCGCGCACAACGTGCGGCTGCTCCGCGAGCACGCCGGTCCCGCCCAGGTGATGGCTGTCGTCAAGGCCGACGGGTACGGCCACGGGGCTACCCGGGTCGCTCGCGCCGCGCTGGCCGCCGGGGCGGCCGAACTGGGCGTCGCCACCGTCGACGAGGCACTGGCGCTGCGTGCCGACGGAATCACCGCGCCGGTGCTGGCCTGGCTGCATCCCCCCGGTATCGACTTCGGGCCGGCGCTGCTGGCCGACGTGGAGATCGCCGTGTCGTCGGTGCGCCAGCTCGACGAGCTGCTCGACGCGACGCGCCGTACCGGCCGCACCGCGACGGTCAGCGTCAAGGTCGATACCGGGCTGAACCGCAACGGTGTTCTCGCCGCACAATTCCCGCCCATGCTGACCGCATTGCGCCAGGCCGTCGCCGAGGGAGCCATCCGGTTGCGCGCTCTGATGTCGCACATGGTCTACGCCGACCAGCCGGGCAACTCCATCAATGATGTTCAGGCCCAGCGGTTCAGCGAGATGTTGGCGCACGCGCGCGATCAAGGCCTTCGATTCGAGATTGCCCACCTGTCGAATTCGTCGGCCACGATGTCTCGTCCCGATCTGGCCTTCGACATGGTGCGGCCCGGTATCGCGGTGTACGGGCTGAGTCCCGTTCCCGAACGCGGTGACCTGGGTTTGCTACCGGCGATGACGGTGAAATGTGCTGTCGCTCTGGTGAAGCCGGTTCGCGCCGGTGAAGGCGTGTCGTATGCGCACACCTGGATCGCCGAGCGGGACACCACCGTGGGGCTGATGCCGGTCGGATACGCCGACGGCGTCTTCCGGTCACTGGGCGGACGGCTGGACGTCCTGATCAACGGCAGGCGCCGGCCCGGCGTCGGGCGGATCTGCATGGACCAATTCCTTGTCGACCTGGGCCCCGGACAGGTCGATGTAGCCGAAGGCGACGAGGCGATCCTCTTCGGCCCCGGCACCAGGGGTGAGCCCACCGCGCAGGATTGGGCCGATCTGATCGGCACCATCCACTACGAAGTGGTGACCAGCCCGCGGGGTCGTATCACCAGAACCTATCGCGAGGCCGAACCCGTTGAGCGATAACAAAACTCGCAAGCGTCAGTGGGGACGAGCGTGGTTTGCGGGAGGGGCGGGGTTGACCGCGGTTGCCACCATCCTCGGCGCCTCGGTGCGACGGTCGATGACCCAGCGTGCCGCACTCGTCGAAGATCCCTACGCCGACGAGGATTTCGAGACGCTGGACAGCGACCGCAGTTACGTGGTCACCACCCCCGACGGCGTGCCCTTGGCGGTCCGCGAATTCGGCCCGCCGGACGCGGAGGTGACCGTGGTCTTTATTCACGGATTCTGTCTGCGCATGGGCGCCTTCTATTTTCAGCGCAAACGACTGGCCGAGAAGTGGGGACCGCGACTGCGCATGGTCTGCTACGACCAGCGCGGGCACGGGCTGTCCGGGGCAGCCTCACCGGAGACCTACACGCTGACGCAGGTGGGTAGGGACTTGGAGAGTGTGCTGAACGAGGTCGCGCCGGACGGTGTGGTGGTGCTGGTCGGCCACTCGATGGGCGGCATGACGGTGTTGTCGCATGCCCGGCAGTACCCCGAGCAGTACGGGCACCGCATCGTCGGCGCGGCGCTGATCTCCTCGGCCGCCGAGGGGGTTACCCGGTCGCCACTGGGCGAGATCCTGAAAAACCCTGCGGTCGAAGCGTTCCGGTTCACCGCGCGGTCAGCCCCCAAACTGATGCACCGAGGCCGCAACGTGTCGCGTTCGCTGATCGCCCCGGTGCTGCGGGCCGCGTCCTACAGCGACCTGCAGGTCAGCCGCAGCCTGGACGCGTTCTCGCAGCGGATGATGAACGGCACCCCGATCCCCACCCTGCTGGGATTTCTGAATGCTCTGGAAGTGCACGACGAGACGGCCGGGCTGTGGACGCTGATGAAGATCCCGACCTTGATTGCCTGCGGCGACCACGACCTGATCACCCCGGATGAATACTCGCGGAAGATGGCGGCATCGCTGCCACAATCCGAGTTGGTCATCGTCAACGGAGCCAGTCATCTGGCGCTACTGGACAAGCCCGAAGCGATCAACGAGGGCCTGATCCGGCTGGTCAACCGAGCGGTTCCGGGCAAGATGGCGTTGCGCTACCGGAAGATCCGGGAACGGATCCGCCGTCATGGCTAACGGGTCGGGTACCGCCACCTGCGAGCGGGTTGAGGACACCGTGGCGCTGGGGTCCGAGTTGGGCCGGCAGCTGCGCGCCGGCGACGTGGTGGTGCTCTCCGGTCCACTCGGTGCGGGAAAGACGGTGCTGGCCAAGGGGATTGCCGCGGCGATGGATGTCGACGGTCCCGTCACATCACCGACGTACGTGCTGGCCCGGGTGCACCCCGCCCGGCGGCCCGGCATGCCGGCGATGATCCACGTCGACGTCTACCGGCTGCTGGACCATCGGGATAGCGATCTGCTCGGCGAACTTGACTCGTTGGACCTCGACACCGATCTGCAAGACGCGGTCGTCGTGGTGGAATGGGGCGAGGGCCTCGCCGAACGACTCTCCGAGCGCCACCTCGACATTCGCCTGGAGCGGGTCAGCCACTCCGACGTGCGGATCGCGACCTGGGAGTGGAGCCGCTCGTGAGCCTGATCCTCGCTCTCGATACCGCCACCCCGGCCGTCACCGCCGGTGTCGTGCGGCGCGACGGCACCGAATACGTCGCGCTGGCTGAACGAGTCACCGTCGGTGCGCGGGCACACGCCGAACGGCTCACCCCGAACGTGTTGGCCGCGCTGGCCGACGCCGGGCTGAGGATGGCCGATCTCGATGCGGTGGTCGTGGGCTGCGGCCCCGGCCCGTTCACCGGTCTGCGGGCCGGGATGGCGACCGCGGCCGCCTATGGGCATGCGCTGGATATCCCGGTGCATGGCGTGTGCAGCTTGGATGCCATCGGCGTGCGAACCACCGGCGACACCCTGGTGGTCACCGATGCCCGTCGGCGCGAGGTCTATTGGGCCCGCTACCGCGACGGTGTTCGGGTCGACGGTCCCGAGGTCAACGCCCCGGCCGATGTCGACCCGGGTTCCGCGCAGTCGGTTGCCGGTTCGCCCGACCACGCGGCGCTGTTCGGGCTGCCCCGCATCGAACCGTCGTATCCCAACGCGGCAGGCCTGGTGGCCGCGGTGGCCGACTGGTCGCAACATCCGGCTTCGCTGGTGCCGC
>Ga0208987_1000189_pt1 | contig 11473 bp, 9 predicted proteins | sample MedBloCARef_O2_FD_187845 | JGI IMG/M metagenome (GOLD analysis project Ga0208987, IMG submission 187845) | Forest soil microbial communities from El Dorado National Forest, California, USA - Mediterranean Blodgett CA Ref_O2 (SPAdes) (version 2) | ecosystem: Environmental > Terrestrial > Soil >... | reverse complement strand
CCCCGCAGCTTGCGCTGCAGCATCGAGGTGGAGCCGAACTGGCTGGACACCACCAGCTCGACGGCCTGCAGGAACACGTCCATGTCGTCGCCGATGTCCGGATCGGCGTCGGTGCGTTCGCTGGTCGGCTTGGCGGTGGTGACGCCGTCGGTGTACTCGGGTTCGGCCTGGTCCTTGCAGGCGGCGACGACGGCCTGAATCTCCTCATCGGTGATGAAGGCGCCCTGCAGCCGGATTGGCTTGTTCGAGCCCATCGGCAGGAAAAGCGCATCCCCCATGCCGATCAGCTTTTCGGCGCCCGCCTGGTCCAGGATCACCCGGCTGTCGATCAGCGACGACGTCGCAAACGCCAGCCGCGACGGCACGTTCGTCTTGATCAGCCCGGTGACGACGTCCACCGACGGCCGCTGGGTGGCCAGCACCAGGTGAATACCGGCGGCGCGGGCCTTCTGGGTGATCCGCACGATGGCGTCCTCGACATCACGTGGGGCGGTCATCATCAGGTCGGCCAGCTCGTCGACGATCGCGAGCACGTACGGGTAGGGCCGGTAGACGCGCTGGCTGCCCAGCGGCGCGGTGATCTCGCCGGATCGCACCTTGGCGTTGAAGTCGTCGATGTGACGGACCCGGGACGCCTGCATGTCCTGGTAGCGCTGTTCCATCTCCTCGACCAGCCAGGCCAGCGCGGCCGCCGCCTTCTTCGGCTGGGTGATGATCGGGGTGATCAGATGCGGAATGCCTTCGTACGGCGTCAGTTCCACCATCTTGGGGTCGATCAGGATCATCCTGACCTCTTCCGGGGTGGCCCGGGTCAGCAGCGAAATCAGCATGGAGTTGACGAAGCTGGACTTTCCGGATCCGGTGGAGCCGGCGACCAGCAGGTGCGGCATCTTGGCCAGGTTGGCCGAGATGAAGTCGCCTTCGATGTCCTTGCCCAGCCCGATCACCAGCGGGTGGTGATCGCGGCGGGTCGACGCGTCGGTGAGCACGTCGGCCAGCCGCACCATCTCGCGGTCGGTGTTGGGCACCTCGATACCGACGGCGGACTTGCCGGGAATCGGCGCCAGCATGCGGACGCTTTCGGTGGCCACCGCGTAGGCGATGTTCTTCTGCAGCGCGGTGATCTTCTCCACCTTGACGCCGGGCCCCAGCTCGACCTCGTAGCGGGTGACGGTGGGTCCCCGGGTGCAGCCGGTGACGGCGGCGTCAACCTTGAACTGGTTCAGCACCTCGCTGATCGCGTCCGACATCTGGGTATTGGCCGCGCTTTTCTTCTTGGGCGGGTCACCGGCCACCAGCAGGTCCAGCGACGGCAGGTGGTAGGGGCCCTCGACAACTCGGTCCAGTACTTGGGTGTCCTGTTTTTTGGCGGCGCGACGACGGCTGCGCGCGGTGGGCTCCGCAACCGTGGGCGTCTCGTCGTACGGGTCGTCGGGCGAGGCCGCGACGGCGTCCGGCACCGGCCAGGCCAGCGGCTCCTTGTCGACAGCGCCTTGAACAGACGTGTCATAGCCGTCGGCCACCTCGCTTGGCTGGTCGTCGTCGAACTCGTCGGCGTAGTCGTAGGCCTCCTCGTAGTCCTCGTCGACGAACCGGGTGTGGAACATGGCGCGCATCACCAGCGGCACTTCGCGGATGGTGGTCCCGGTCAGCAACAGCAGGCCGAACATGAAGCCGATGAACAACAGCGGCGCGGCGATCCACGGTGTCAGGCCTTCGGATAACGGCCCGCCGATCGCAAAGCCGATGAATCCGGCTGCGCGACGGCGCAATTCCGGGTCTTCCGGCGAACCGGACCACAAATGACGCAGGCCGAGAACCGACAGGCCGATCATGCTGGAGCCCAGAATCAGCCGCGGCCGCGCGTCGGAGTTGGGCTCGGTGCGCATCAGCACCACGGCTACCGCGGCCAGGACGACCGGCAGCGCCAACACGGCCGAGCCGATGAACGTCCGCAGCACCATGTCGACCCAGGCGCCCACCGGCCGGGCGGCGTCGAACCAGGAACTGGCGGCGATCACCACCGCCAGACCCAGCAGCACCAGCGCTATCCCGTCCCGGCGATGCCTGGGCTCGATGTCACGGGCCCGCCCGATCGACCGCGCCGCGCCGCCGGTGCCCCGCGCCGCCATCAGCCAGGTGGCGCGCATGGCCCGCCCACACGTCACCCCGGTGGCCACCAGCAGCGACGGGTTACGCCGCTTGGCGGGCCTGCTCACCCGCTTGCGGGGTGCTGCTGGTCGCCCCCCTCGGGGCCCGCTGCCCCGCGAAGGGGCCTTTGACCTGCTCGTTCGTTTTCCGGAGCGGGCGGCGGTCTTACTAGGCATGATGGCAAGGGTAGTCGCAATCGCCCCACATTCACCATCTGCCACACGGGTCACAAAAGTGTGTCAATTCGGTGATCTGCCCGCTCTACCATGCCGAAATGGCCGAAACCACTGCTTCTCCGCCCGCAGCGGGCTTGCCGACAGCCAGCAAGGTCTTCTGCGCCGTCTACGCCGTCATCGCGATCGCGGCGTTAGTCGCCACCTGGAGCCAGAACGCCGCCTACTTCGACCGCCCCGCGAGCTTTCTCGCCGCGTTCCTCAACGACTCGAGAGTCACGCCCGCGTCGAGGTCGCTGACCGCCGATATCCTGCTCTTCTTCCTCTCCGCCGCGGTGCTGATGGTCATCGAGGCCAGAAAGCACGGCGTCCGGTTCGTGTGGCTCTACATCGCGGGAGGAGTGTCGATCGCCATCAGCGTGACATTCCCCCTGTTCCTGATCGCCCGCGAACTTCGCATCGCAAAGACCGCTCCGTCGCGACCGGGCACTGCCGACACCGTTGGGCTCGCCGTATTCGCCATCGTGGTCGCGGCCCTCACCATTTGGGTGGACGCGGGATGAGTCGCGCCGCTGAGGCCTGAGTAGGGTGGCTTGGTGTGATCTAAGGGTGATGAAAGTCACGCCGCCCTCAACCCCTTGAGCTGCCAGGAGGCCCCCAGTATGCCCGTCGTCGTCGTCGCCACCTTGACCGTCAAACCCGAATCGGTCGACACCGTCCGCGACATCCTCACGACCGCGGCCCAGGAGGTGCACACCGAGCCAGGCTGTCAGCTGTATTCGGTGCACGAATCCGGTGAGACCTTCGTCTTCGTCGAGCAGTGGGCCGACGAGGAGGCGCTGAAGGCGCACAGCTCCGCTCCCGCGGTCGCCAAGATGTTCACCGCGGCCGGCGAGCACCTGGCCGGGGCCCCCGACATCAAGATGCTGCAGCCGGTTCCCGCGGGCGACCCGGACAAAGGTCAACTCCGCCGGTGACTGATCGACCGCTGGAAGGCAAAGTCGCGCTGATCACCGGCGCGGCACGCGGTCAGGGCCGCGCACATGCGGTTCGACTGGCCACCGACGGCGCCGACGTGATCGCGATCGACATCTGCGCGCCGATCGCCAGCGTGCCGTACGCGCTCGCCACCGCTGAGGACTTGGCGTCCACCGTCAAACTCGTCGAGGACACCGGGGCTCGCATCGTGGCCAAGGAGGCCGACGTCCGCGACCGCGCCGCGCTGTCGGCCGCTGTACAGGCGGGCATCGACGAACTCGGCCGACTCGACATCGTGGTGGCCAATGCCGGTATCGCTCCCATGCAATCCGGTGACGACGGCTGGCGCGACGTCATCGACGTCAACCTCACCGGCGTCTACCACACCATCAAGGCCGCGATACCGACCATGGTCAAGCAGGGCGCCGGTGGATCCATCGTGTTGATCAGTTCGGCCGCGGGTCTGGCCGGCGTGGGCAGCCCGGACGCCGGCTCCGTCGGCTACGCGGCCGCCAAGCACGGGGTGGTCGGCCTGATGCGCGTTTACGCGAATCTGCTTGCACAGCAAATGATTCGGGTCAACTCGATCCACCCGACGGGCGTCGAGACCCCGATGATCAACAACGAGTTCACCCGGGGGTGGCTGGCCCAGATGGCCGCTGCGACCGACACGCCGGGAGCCATGGGCAATGCCATGCCGGTGGAGGTGCTGCAGCCCGAGGACATCGCCAACGCGGTGGCATGGTTGGTATCCGATCAGGCTAAATACATCACCGGAGTGACATTGCCGGTGGACGCCGGCTTTTTGAATAAGTAGCCATGGCGCGAAACCCGGCGGCGCAGACCGCTTTTGGTCCGATGGTGCTGGCCGCCGTCGAGCATAACGAGCCGCCGGGACGCCGGTTGGTCGACGACGATCTCGCCGAGTTGTTTCTGCCGGCACCACTTCGGTGGCTTGTCGCTGCGACCCGGTTCACTCCGGCCCGCCGGCTGATGGTCCGCACATCGGAGTGGAGCGGCCCCGGCCTGTGGGCAAATCTGGCCTGCCGTAAGCGTTTCATCGCCGACAAGCTCACCGAAGCCCTGGCCGACATCAACGCGGTCGTCATTCTCGGTGCCGGATTGGACACCCGCGGCTATCGGCTGACCCGACAGGTCCGCATCCCGGTTTTCGAGGCGGACCTGCCGGTCAACATCGCGCTGAAGGCCAAGACGGTCCGGCGGGTGCTGGGCGAGGCGCCGCTGTCGGTTCGGTTGGTGGCACTGAACTTTGAGCGCGACGACCTGTTGACCGCGTTGGCCGAGCACGGTTATCACACCGACTACCGGGCGTTTTTCATCTGCGAAGGCGTGACTCAGTACCTCACCGAGGCCGGTGTGCGGCGGACTTTGGAGGGACTGCGCGCGGCCGCCTCGGGCAGCCGGCTGGTGTTCACCTATGTCCGCCGCGACTTCATCGACGGAACGAATCGCTATGGCACCCGGACGTTGTACCGCACGGTGCGCCAGCGGAAGCAACTGTGGCAGTTCGGCTTAGATCCCGATGAAGTCGCCGGGTTCATCGCCGAGTACGGCTGGCGGTTGGTCGAGCAGGCCGGGCCCGATGAGCTAGTGCAGCGCTACGTCGAGCCCGCCGGCCGCAAGCTCAAGGCATCCCAGTTGGAGTGGTCGGCTTATGCGGAAAAGACGTAGCCCGAGAAGATCTGACTCAGACCTCGATGACGGTCGGCACGATCATCGGCTGCCGCCGATAGACCTCCCCCACCCACTTGCCCACGGAGCGACGGACTCCCTGCGCGATGCGGATCGGGTCGGTCACGTTGTTCGCGACCAATGACTCCATCTCTTCCTCGACTTTGCGCACGGCAGGCTCGAGTGCCTTGGGGTCCTCGGAGAATCCGCGCGAATACAGGTGCGGCGTGGTCACCGACCGTCCGGTGCCGCGCTGTACTACCACGGTCACCGCGATGAAACCCCCGGACAGAATGAGCCGTTCACCCAAGGTGATATCGCCGACATCGCCGGTGATCAGCCCGTCGACAAACATCTTGCCGACCGGCACCGCTCCGGCGATCGACGCCTTGCCGGCCACCAGATCGACGCTGACGCCGTTCTCCGCCAACAGAATTGAGTCCTCCGGCACGCCGGTGCTGGCGGCCAGCTTGGCGTTGGCACGCAGGTGTCGCCAGGTCCCGTGCACCGGCATGACGTGCCGTGGCCGCACCCCGTTGTACAGGAACAGCAGTTCGCCGGCGTACGCATGGCCGGAAACATGCACTCGCGCTTGGGCATTGGTGACGACGCGGGCGCCGATCTTAGACAGCGAGTCGATCACACCGTAGACCGCTTCCTCATTGCCCGGGATCAGCGACGAGGACAACACCACCAGGTCACCGGCGGTCAGGGTGATGCTGCGATGCTCACCGCGCGACATCCGCGACAACGCCGCCATCGGCTCGCCCTGGGTGCCGGTGGTGACCAGCACCACCCGCTCGGGCGGCATCATCTCGGCGGCCGCGATGTCGATGACGTCGGAATCGTTGACCTTCAGGAAGCCCAGATCCCGGGCGATGCCCATGTTGCGGACCATCGATCGCCCGACGAACGACACCCGGCGTCCCAATGCCACTGCGGCATCGACGATCTGCTGTACCCGGTCCACATTGGAGGCGAAGCAAGCCACGATGACTCGGCCGTCGGCGCCGCGAATCAGCCGGTGCAGCGTCGGGCCCACCTCGCTCTCCGACGGGCTGACGCCGGGATGTTCGGCGTTGGTGGAGTCGCACAAAAACAGGTCCACACCGGCGTCGCCGAGCCGCGACATGCCGGGCAGGTCGGTGGGCCGGCCGTCCAGCGGTGTTTGGTCGAGTTTGATGTCACCGGTGTGCAATACGGTTCCCGCGCCGGTGTACACCGCGATGGCCAGCGCGTCGGGGATGGAGTGGTTGACGGCGAAGTATTCGCACTCGAACACGCCGTGCCTACTGCTCTGTCCCTCTTTGACTTCGACGAACACCGGTTTGATGCGGTGCTCACGGCATTTGGCGGCGACCATGGCCAGGGTGAACTTGGATCCGACGACGGGAATGTCGCGGCGCAGCTTGAGCAGGAACGGGATTGCCCCGATGTGGTCTTCGTGGGCGTGGGTCAGCACCAGCGCTTCGATGTCGTCAAGCCGGTCTTCGATGTGGCGCAGGTCGGGCAGAATCAGGTCGACGCCGGGCTCGTCATGGGTGGGGAACATCACCCCGCAGTCGACGATCAGCAACCGGCCCAGGTGTTCGAAAACGGTCATGTTGCGGCCGATTTCGCTGATGCCGCCCAATGCGGTCACCCGCAACCCTCCCGCGGCCAGCGGGCCTGGCGGGCTGAGGTCTACATCCACTTTTGGGCCACCCTTTTGCCTATCTGAGCACCGAGGCCGCGCGCATGTCGGCGGCTAGTGCGTCAATCTGCTCGGGCGTCGCCGGCATCTGCGGCAGCCGTGGATCGCCGACCTCGATGCCCTGCAGACGCAGGCCCGCCTTAGACAGCGTCACGCCGCCGAGGCGGGTCATCGCATTGCACAACGGGGCAACCGATACGTTGATCTTGCGGGCCGTCGCGACGTCTCCAGAATTGAAGGAGGACAACAACTCCCGAAGCTGACTGGCCGCCACGTGCGAAATCACGCTGATGAAACCGATCCCGCCCATCGCCAGCCAGGGCAGATTGAGCGCGTCGTCTCCGGAGTAGTAGGCCAGTCCGGTCTCGGCGATGATCTGCCCGCCGCTGTGCAGATCGCCCTTGGCGTCCTTGATCCCGACGATGTTGGGATGCGCGGCCAGCGTGCGGATGGTATCGGACTCGATAGGCACCACCGACCGCGGCGGGATGTCGTAGAGCAGCACCGGCAGCTCGGTCGCATCGGCGACGGCGCTGAAATGCGCGATTAGCCCGCTCTGCGGCGGCCGGGAGTAATACGGCGTCACCACCAGGAGTCCGTGCGCGCCCTCGGCCGCGCTGGCCTTGGCCAGCTTGACGCTGTGCGCGGTGTCGTAGGTGCCCGCGCCGGCGATGACCCGCGCCCGGTCGCCCACCGCTTCGAGCACGGCCGCCAGTAGCTTGAGCTTTTCGGCGTCCGTGGTGGTCGGCGACTCGCCGGTGGTACCCGAGAGCACCAGGCCATCGCATCCGGCATCGACCAGGTGCTGCGCCAATTGCGCCGCCGCAGCGGTATCCAGGGAACCGTCGGCGGCGAACGGTGTCACCATCGCGGTCAGCAGGGTTCCCAGGCGTGCGGGGGCGTCGAATCCCACGGAACTCACGGTGTTCAGGCTACCTGGCGGTAGCAACCTTTTAAGCATCCACCGGCCGGTCAGCGGCCATCGAGTGTGCGCTGCCGGCTTCGAGTGTGCGCCGAGGGCGCCCTAGGCGCACAGTGGCCAGCGGGGCAACGCGTCAGGCTTCTGTCGCGAGCGGGCTGGTTGCCACCTCGGTGCCGTCAGCCAGGGTGGCGATCTCGAAGTCGGCGAAGACCGCGGTGGCGACGTCGACGAGCTGACGCAGGCATTCGATGGCCAACCGCCGGATTTCCACGTCGGCGTGCTCGCTGGCCCGCATCGCGATGAAGTGCCGCCATGCCCGATAGTTGCCGGTCACCACGATGCGGGTTTCGGTGGCATTGGGCAGCACCGCGCGAGCGGCCTGTCGCGCCTGCTTGCGGCGCAGCACCGCATTGGGCTGATCGGCGAACTTGGCTTCCAGCTTGGCCAGCAGCTCGGTATAGGTGGCGCGGCTGGCGTCGGCGGCCGCCGCGAGAATCTGCTGCAGCTCGGGGTCGTCGTCGATTCCGGGCGGTACGACGACCCGCGATTCGCCCTCCGGCACGTAGCGCTGGGAGAGCTGCGAGTAGGAGAAATGCCGGTGCCGGATCAGCTCGTGAGTTAAGGACCGCGAGACGCCGGTGATGTAGAAGGACACACTCGCGTGCTCGAGCACCGAGAAGTGCCCAACGTCGATGATGTGCTTGATGTAGCCGTCGTTGGTCGCCGTCCGGGCATTGGGCTTCGACCAGCTCTGGTAGCAGGCCCGACCGGCGAACTCGACCAGCGCCGGGCCGCCGTCGGAGTCGGTGGTCCAGGGCACGTCTGGCGGCGCCAAGAACTCGGTCTTGGCGATCAGTTGCACGCGTAGCGGCGCGGTCTCGGCCACGGCGCTCACCTTAACGTGGTGGCCGCACCGCGAGCTCACCCGATATCAGCCGCGGCAGCACGGCGTCACGCAAAGCCGCCAGCCGAGCGGATTCGGTGCGGCGCGTATGACACAGCACACCCAGGCCGGTGATCGTCTTGACCGCCGCGTCCGACAATCGGCGCACGTCGCGCACCCGGACATCGAGCAGGTCGCGCGGTTGGATCCGCTGATGACTACCCGACGTCCCCGCGACTTGTTGGGCCACCGTGTCCAAGACCTCGGGTTGTCGTACCGCCGACCACAGCGCCGACGTATCGACATCACGCGGCCGCAACACGACGAACTCGGTGCTGGCCAACGCCATTTCGGACGGCAGACTCACCACATTCCAGATCCGCGGAATCCTGGGATTCAGCTTGGCGACCAAGACGCACGGCCCGGACAGCACAAACTTTGCGCTCCTGACAGATCCGGCCGCGACGAGCTGGGGCCGCGCGTGGTCATCGAAGGCCGGGAGGCTGAAATGGGCTATGTAGTCGTCGAATTCGCCGGCATTCAGTGACACCGTTGAGCGGCTCGCGAGCGTGGACAACGGCACGTAATCGTCGATCGGTTCGGCGGTGGCGACCATCAAACTCTCGGCGGCCTCGATCACGCGCCGGTTGGCGGCGATCTTGTCGTCGAGGGCGCCGAGCAGTCCGGCGATCCGCTGTCGTTCGCCCGCAGCGGCGGTCCGTACCGGAACGTCACGAAGAATTGCCCGGTTGAGCAGGGGCTGCCCCGACCCGGCCCGATGGTCGTTGAGCCCGCAGGTTTGCAGCGCGTAATACCAATATCGCGTCTCGAGCGGATTTCTAGCCCGGCACACGAAGGCGTTGTCGGTGACCCAGACGTCGGAATCGCAGTAACGCACGCTGCCGCAATAGGATCCGACGCGGCCGATCACGATCAGCGGGCCGCGGGCATTGGGTTGGGTCGCATAGCCGATCGGCCCATTGGCGCCGTACACCGGAATATCGCCCTCCGATGTTCGCGCCGGCGAACCGCTGCCGCTGCTGAAGTCGAGGTGGTCGCCCAGTTTGGCTTTCATCGCAGCCGCTCCACCTGCTCGCGCACCAGCGTCTCCAATCGCGCGGATTCGTCGAGCGCTGACAGCAGGTTTTTGGTCAGGCGCGCGACTTTCGCCTCGACCGGTTCCCGGTCCTGTCGAACCTGGGCAGCACCGACATACCGGCCCGGTGTCAGCGGGTAGCCGGTAGCTCTGATCTCGTCCAACGACACCGATCTGCAGAATCCGGGAATATCCTGGTAGCCAATATCTTTCGCGGTCGCAGATGCCGACCCGCACCAGGCGTGATAGGTGTCGCCAATCCGGACGATCTCCTCGTCGGCCAGGACACGTTCGGCCCGGTCGACCAAATGGCCAAGCCCGCGGGCGTCGATGAACAACACTTGGCCCGCCCGATCGGGAGCCTTGTCCTTGGTGAAAAACCACAGACACACCGGGATGCCAGTGCTGCGGAAAAGCTGCGCGGGCAGTGCGACCATGCACGACACCAGGTCCGCGTCGACGATGCCCGCGCGAATCTCGCGTTCCCCGCTGGTGTTTGACGACATCGAACCGTTGGCCATCACCACGCCGGCCTTACCGCCGGGTGCCAACTTCGACAGGATGTGCTGGATCCAGGCGTAGTTGGCGTTGCCCGCGGGCGGTACCCCGAAGCGCCAGCGGGGGTCATGTTCGTCGCGCGCCCAATCCTTGATGTTGAACGGTGGATTGGCCATCACGTAGTCCATTTGCAGGCCGGGATGCTGGTCGTCGACGAATGTATCTGCGCAGCGGGCGCCCAGGCCCGCCCCGTCGATCCCGTGAATGGCCAGATTCAGCTTGGCCATTCGCCGCGTCTGCTCGACGCTTTCTTGCCCGTAGATCGAGACGTTCTTGGGGTTGCCGTCGCGTTCGGCGATGAAATTCTCGGTCTGCACGAACATCCCACCGGAGCCGCAGCACGGGTCATACACCCGCCCGCGCGACGGTTCGAGGACCTCGACGATCACCCGTACAACGCCAGGCGGGGTGAAGAATTCCCCACCGCGCCGTCCTTCTGAGCGGGCGAAATTGCCGAGGAAGTACTCGTACACCTCCCCCATCAGATCTCGCGCACGATGCGTGCCCTGCCGGCTGAACCGCGTCCTGCCCAGCAGCTCGATCAGCTCGTGCAGTCGGCGTTGATCGACGCTGCGATACAGCCGCGGCAACGTTTCGGCCAGCGCCGGGTTGGCTGCCATCACCGCGTCCATCGCGTCGTCGACGAGCTGCCCGACAGCATCGGTATCGTTGTCTGCCACCACTTTCCAGTGCGCCTCGGACGGGACGGTGAAAGTGCTGCCCGGCTGCTCGTCGGCCGCATCGGAAATGAATTTCAGAAACACCAGCCCGAGGATGACGTCCTTGTACTGCCCGGCCGACAGCGATCCGCGCAGCTTGTCGGCGGCCTTCCATAGGGTGGCTTTGAGCTCTTTATCCGTCGACGGCGCCATCAGCTGACCCGCTTGGCGGCCGCGCGTAGCTCGCCGGCCAGATCACCCCGGCCGGACACCGAAAAACCGCCCAGGCCAAGCCATGTCGCCATCGACGTCAGTTCGCCGGTCAGCGCCGCGGCGGCCTGGGCCCGTGGGGCGTCTGGTTCACCGAATGCTCCCACCACGCGCAGGGTGTTGGCGGCTCGATCGACCTTGAGGTCGACTCGTGCGACCAGCTGGCCGTCCATCAGCAACGGCCACACGTAGTAGCCGTACTGGCGTCGTTCCGCGGGCGTGTAGATCTCGATGCGGTAAACGAAATTGAACAGCCGCTCCACCCGGGGCCGAAAGAAAATCAACGGGTCGAACGGACACAACAGCGCGGTGCCGGTGTCCAGCCGAGGAACCGTCCGCCCGGCCCGCAGATACGCGGGAGCCGACCAGCCGTCGACGTTGACCGGCTCGATCTCGCC
>Ga0208987_1000188_pt1 | contig 11569 bp, 14 predicted proteins | sample MedBloCARef_O2_FD_187845 | JGI IMG/M metagenome (GOLD analysis project Ga0208987, IMG submission 187845) | Forest soil microbial communities from El Dorado National Forest, California, USA - Mediterranean Blodgett CA Ref_O2 (SPAdes) (version 2) | ecosystem: Environmental > Terrestrial > Soil >... | reverse complement strand
TAGGCTCTACGGCGTCTAACTCGCCAAGTCCGCACTTCCAGGTGCCAACGACAACCAAGGAGGCGCACTCATGACGTCTATATTCGTCGACCCCGACTTGGCGGCCGTCCGCCGTGTCACTCCCAGAACTCCCGACGGCTGCGAGGAATGTTTGCGTCTGCATACCCCGTGGCTACATCTTCGGCTCTGTCTGAGCTGCGGGCACGTCGGCTGTTGCGACTCGTCCCCGATGCGCCACGCCCGCAAACACGCACACGCGGTGGGCCATCCCATTGTCCAATCATTCGAGCCAGGTGAGTCGTGGCGGTGGTGTTATGTTCACGAAATCTACGTCTGAGGCCAGGGACCAAAATGGGTTCTCGCGGGGGCTAAAGAGACACCGCGAACTCGGCCTGGCAGGACGAAGATGTCCGAACCGCGCTCTGGGAGTCTGGCAGTTGGACGTTGAGTAATCGTCCCCGCATGTGGTCAGCAATGCGGTGTCGGACCGCTCGGATCACCGCAGCGGCCCTGGTTTTGCGATTGGGAGAGGCCATGAAAGCTGTTGTTTACGAAGGGCCGAGGCAGGTCTGCATCGAGGACGTTCCAGACCCGGTTATCTCAGAGCCCACCGATGTGATCGTCCGGATCACCACCACGAACATTTGCGGATCCGACCTGCATATGTACGAGGGGCGCACCGGGATGGAGACCGGCAGGGTCCTCGGCCATGAGAACCTCGGCGAAGTCGTCGACAAGGGATCTGCCGTGGCCTCGGTAGACGTGGGCGACCGAGTCTGCCTGCCGTTCAATATCAGCTGCGGCTTCTGTCGCAACTGCGAGAAAGGACTGACGGCTTTCTGCCTGACCACCAATCCCGACCCGGACATGGCCGGCGCGGCCTACGGGTTCGCGGGTATGGGCCCCTACAACGGCGGCCAAGCCGAGTATCTGCGGGTACCATTCGGCGACTCGAACTGCCTGAAGCTGCCCGACGACGCGCAGGAGAAGGAAAACGACTACGTCATGCTGTCGGACATCTTCCCGACTGGCTGGCACTGTACCGAACTTGCCGGTCTGCGACCCGGCGATGAGCTCGTCATTTATGGCGCGGGCCCCGTCGGGCTGATGGCGGCCCATTCAGCGATGATCAGGGGCGCGGCCAAAGTGATGATCGTCGATCGTCATCCCGACCGGCTCAAGCTGGCCGAACAAATCGGCGTCATCGCGATCGACGATTCAAAGGGATCGGCCGTCGAGCAGATCATGGAACAAACCAAAGGTGTTGGCGCCGACTGTGGTTGCGACTGCATCGGTTATCAGGCTCATGACCCTCAGGGCCACGAGGATCCGTCGATGGTACTCAACAGTCTCGTGCGGACGGTAAAGTTCACCGGCGGAATCGGCGTGGTGGGCTTGTATCTGCCCCAGGATCCAGGCGCGCCGGACGAAGATCGAAAAAAGGGCAGGGTCACCTTCGAAATGGGCGAGTTCTGGCTTAAAGGCCAACATATGGGAACCGGTCAGGCCAACGTCAAGCATTACAACCGGGAGTTGCGTGACCTGATACATGAAGGCAGGGCCAACCCATCATGGATAATCTCTCACGAGCTGCCGTTGTCGGAGGCGCCGAACGCGTACGAGCACTTCGACGCCCGCGATGATGGTTGGACCAAGGTGGTGCTCAAGCCACAGCTTGCGTCGTCGTGAACGGGACAAGTTCGATGTTGAACACGTTTCAGGGCAACTTGATTGACGAATCGGGTGTGAAATGATCCTCAATGAGGCATCGGTTTCTCTCGACGACGCACAGCGAGTGGTTGCTGCGGGCAGGGCCAAAGCCGACGAGATATCTTCCCCGTCGAACGTCGCGGTTGTTGACATCGGCGGCAACCTGGTGACGCACATTCGGATGGACGGCGCCTGGATCGGCAGCGTCGACATCTCCATAAACAAGGCTTTCACCGCCCGTGCATTCGACATCGCGACCGCGGAGCTGGCGGCCGACGCCGGTCCGGGTGGTCAGTTCTTTGGAATTCACGCCTCCAACGGGGGCAGGGTCATGATTTTCGCCGGAGGAATCCCACTACAACGTGCCGGCCAGATAGTGGGGGCCGTCGGCGTCAGCGGCGGGAGCGGAGAACAGGACCAAATTGTCGCCGAGGCCGCTGCCGCTGCCCTTTGACGATGTATCTGCACACCGCGGAAAGCAGCCAATAGTCAACGTAGACATACGTGTCCGATGTTGAAGACCATCTGGGCGGAAGACTGGGCGCTGTGGGGCCTAGCCTGTGGCGGCACCCTGCGTAGCCGACGAAGACCATCTCGGCAAAACACGGCTTGCCGAAAAGTAATGCGCTGCTGCCTTGTCGCGCTGGCGTAGCTTCTTGCTGCCGCCCGACGCTTCATCGAGGACGTCGGAGTGCTTGCATCTCCGTGAGCTCACGCTTGATTGCGTCGAGCGCCGCATCGCGCCGCCCACTGATCATGAGTCGTTTGGTAGCCGCCACCGCGTTCACATCGTGTGAGCTAATCAACGCCGCCGCGGACGAGGCCTGCTCGAGGAGTTCGGCATCCGGAACCATGCGCCAGGCCAGGCCACTTTCGAACGCGGCCGCTGCGTCGATCCATTCGCTGGAGAGCATCGCCCACATTGCATCCGCCCACCGCATTCTCGTGGGCAGAAGCGCTGAGCTGCCCGCCTCCGGCACGATGCCCAACGCGGTGAACGGAAACCTCAGCCGGGCGGTTTCGGCGATGAGCACCAGATCGCAGTACAGCAGCAGTGTGCAGCCGAACCCAACCGCGACCCCATTGACTGCGGCGAGCAAGGGTTTTTCGAATCCGCCGAGAACGTCGAGAAGTCGCAGAAATTCCTCACCGGCATGCTGTCGCAAGGTATCTGGCGTGGCGGCGTCGAGGAGCGATCGGTCGGCGCCGGCAGAAAAAGCGCGTCCACGGCCGGTCAGCACCACTGCTCGTGCCCCGTCATCGCCGGCGAGGCGCTCCAGCGAGACTCTGAGCTCGTGATAACCAGTGCCGGTGAATGCGTTGAGGCGCTCGGGTCGGTCGAAGGTCAGCCACGCCACAGCACCGTCGCGCCGCTCGTGAAGAATGTCAGCCATCGGCAGGCCTAGGCGCCGCTCGGTGCGGCGAACTCACCGATCGTGCACTTGGAGTGTGCAGGATCATCGGGAAGGTCTGCGCGGTCCGAACACCCGGCGTGCGTGACGGTGTGGTGCTGTTCGGCCCAGTCCGTCAAGTCTGCCTCGACCGTCAGGGAGGGTGTTTCGGCGAGCAGTGTGAGCACGTGTTCGATCATGGTTCACCTTCCTCTCCAGCACAACGAATCGTTAGTCAATGTGGAGGTTCTCGGTCATGACTAACGCGGTGTGGCGAGCCGAGTTTGTGGTGGCGGACCTGCCCGACGACGAATACCCCCACGCAGGCGATCATCCGTTCATTGCTGAGGCGGGCTTCTTCTAGACGCGTCAGTGTCACGTTCGCATTCGGAACGACGGCCGGCACAGGAAGTCAGATGGCTTCGCCGCCGGCCTGTATGCGGTCATTGTCTTGTCGCTATGGATGAAGTTCGGCCGCGCCCGGTTCGCAGTGTTTCTGAGGGAGTTTCGCCGAACAGCCGACGATATTGACTGGCAAACCGGCCGAGGTGCACGAACCCCCAACGGCCTGCGACGATCGTTACTGTGACCGAGTCGGGCGAATTCGCGGCGAGTTCTGCGTGCGCACGGTGTAGCCGAACCTGCCGAAGATATGTCATCGGCGAGGGCTGGCCGGAGCGCTCAAACGCCCGCTGCAAGGCTCGTGCGCTAGCCCCAGTCGCTCGTGCCAATTTGTCCGTGCTCCAAGGCGTTTCAGGGTGCGCGTGCATTAGATCGATTGCCCGCTTCACTACGGCCGGGCTCGCTGCGCCTGCGTTTTCAGCCAAAGCTTCCGTGTAATTATGGGGTTGTATCTGTAGCAGTCCCTGTATCAGCAGAAGCTGCAGGTTACTTAGGGCGAGCTGGTGATTGAGAAGCCCCCCCGGTCGCCAAGCTTCGCGCGTCAAGAGCTGTACTAGTTGGTACCAATCGTTCGCCGCGGTGGTGCTTAATTTGAGCTGCCGGTCAAACGTAATTCGTTCGCGCACGGGGCGGTTGAGCATTGCTTCCAGCTGCCGCCGCATCTGAGGTTCAGGAACCTTCAGGCAGACCTGACCGCAGTCACCGGACCAGTCAAGCACGCATGGCGTGCCTGGTGTGAATACCGCGACTGACCCCATCGTCGTCTTAACGAGCCCGCCGTCACGCCACCGACTGACCGCCCGCCCGGATAGCGGGGAATCGATGTAGTACGCAGTCACGTCGTCTGCCCGGATAGCGACGTGGGCGCCGAAGCCAAGGTAACCGGCGGTCAGCATAGGAAGCTGCAGCGCGTTCATCTGCATGTTCACCGATTTGGTGCCGATTGGAGTCAGCTCGGCGGCCACATAGGCACGGCCCAAAGCCTCGGCCGCCTCATCGACGTCCGTTGTTCGAAATATAGGCGACAGGTCGAAGGCAAACTCGGACATTGTTACTCCCCGCCTTGGATTCCGCGATGGGCTTCTTTCCCCTGAAGCACATGTTATTAGGCCGCCAAACCGGCCCGGTTCGCGCCGCGGTTCAGCGAGAAACTGTGCGCGTCCTTCGTAGACGGCAAGCGGACAAGTTCGAGGCGCTTAGCGGATATCGCACAGCTGTGAACTCCGCTTGGCTACAGCTAGGTCGGGACGCGGACAGGAGGTGACGTGGACTAACCATGCCGTTGAAGGGCCCGACGAGTCGGTTCCTCCGACATCGAATTGCAATGTCTGCCGCGTGACTACTCCGTTGCACGAGCGAGGCCGGCGGCCTGAGGGGGGCCGCCGGGCGAGGCTGAAGACGGAGGGTCCGGTCCGCGTCTTGAAAGAAGTACGTGAAAGGCAGCTTTGAGAACAGCAGTCGTCTATCGAACGCAGGCCAAGGCATTGAAGACGGAGTCTGAGCGAGCTAATTACGGTGAGCCCGAACAAGTCCAGTTCGAGATGTGCGAGTTCAGCGACGGCAGGGTGGCGCAACGCTGGCGCGTGGGTGCGCGAAGTTGCGTGTGGTGGGACTCGCTACAGGATCTCTACGCCATCCATATCTACGCGCATCCCGACTACGGCACCCGCGTCGAATGGTCAGACGGCCGCGTCGAGGAACCGTAGCGGTTGCCCGCGACGTCATCCGGCAGTGAACGCGACATGCAGGGCATTGGGCCCGCGCAGCGTGGTACCGACTTGGCTTGTGATCGTTGACGTATGGGCCCGCGCGGGATCCAGGGCGAGGTCAGGCAACCGTCGCACCAACAAACTCAATGCTGTGACGAGCTCGGTGTTGGCCAGCCAGTTCCCGATACAGCTGTGCGGGCCCTGCCCGAACGACACCGTCGGCATCACATTGCGGGTGATATCAAATTCGTCGGGCCGATCGTAGACAGCGGGATCTCGATGCGCGGCATTGATCGCGAAAATCATCGGGGTCAACGCGGGGATCTCGATCCCGTGCCAGGTGGCCGCCTCGGGGCATGCCCGGGGCAGCATTCCGACTGCGGGCTCCCAGCGCAGTCCTTCCCAGACGGCCGGCTGCACATATGTTTCGAGATCGGAGCGCAGTAGGTCGAGCTGCTCGGGATGGGTGAGCAGCGCGGACAAGGTATTGCCCAGAGCGAGCATGGTGGTATCGGCTCCCAGCGGGAACAACATCCGTAAGAACGTGTGAATCTCTTCGTCGGTCAATGTTTGGCCATCCTCCGTGCTGGACGTCACCAGCATCGAGAGCATGTCATCGCTAGGTTCGCGCCGGTGCTCGGCCAGCAATGGGGCCACATACTCGGTGAACTCTCGCGCCGACCGAGTGGCCCAGTCAGGATCGAACGGATAGTGGATCATGGCCTGTGCCCAGCGATGAATCTTGGCCTCGTCATCCACCGGGATGCCGAGCAGGCGGCTGATGATCAGCAGCGAATATCGGTGGGTGAATTCGGCGACCAAGTCGGCCGTTCCTCGGTCGATAAATCGGTCGATCAACTCATCGATGACCGGTTCGATCACCGGCTGCACGTACTCCTGGACACGGTTGCGCCGCAACGGCGCGGACACCATCACCCGGTTGGCGCGGTGCTCGGCGCCGGACATGCTCAAAACCGTTCTGCCGAAGACGGGTTCGGTGGTCATCGCATACACAGGTGCTGCTGGAAAGGTGGCCTCGTCTCTGAAGGCGGCTCGGACCAGCTCGTCGGTCAACAGCAAAACGGCGGGCACTCCGGCAAACCGGACGATGGCGTAGGGCCTGCGCTCACGCAGCCGCGCGAGCACGGCGTGCAGGTCGGGCTGATCATCAAACGCGAAATCGACGTTTTCGATGTCCAAGGTTTGCGTGGACGGCATGAGCCCAACATACAAGCCATGCAACAACCAACGCAATATGTAGCACGTTGTAAAACTCGGTTGCTCAACTGTCGGCACCCCGGCCGACCGGCGATGAAGTCCTGCCTGGTCGCCTGGTGCGCATAGATGAGAATCATCGGATGACCGGCGGCGCTTGATTTACTTTGCGTCAACGGCTTTCATGAATCCATGACATCATCAGCCGACGAGCTGGTCAGCGAATTCTGCGTGCTCTGGGCAACGCCGGACGTGGAGAAGTTGGCCGCCTATTTCACCGAAGACGCGGTATACCACAATATTCCGATGCAGCCGCTGCACGGGCGCACGGCGATCAGGGAGTTCATCGAAGGGTTCACCGTGGCACTCGATGGCATCGACTTCCGAATTCATCGGCAGCTCAGCAATGGCCCATTAGTGATGAACGAACGCACGGATGTGCTGCGAACGCAAAGACGGCGGCGAAATACACCTTCCGGTCGCGGGAATCTTCGAGATCCGGGACGAACGGATCGCGGCATGGCGGGATTATTTCGACATGGCCGCGATCACTAGCGGCTTCAGCTGATACTCAGACGGAGTTGCTCCACGCCGGACGAAAGCGGCGCAATCCAAACGGAATAGCCGTCCATCGACCAGTTGCCCGTCGCGATGATGTCTGCCGAGCGTCGCCGGGCCACCAACTGGCCTCGCGGAGCAACGTGGCGATGGCGGGCACCATCAGCGTCCGGACGACGAACGTATCCAGCAGTAGCCCGCATCCGATGATGAAGCCCATCTGGACCATCGTTGCGATGGAACCGACCATCAAACCGAACATGCTTGCGGCAAAGATCAAACCGGCCGAGGTGATGACCGAGCCGGTGCTGGCAACGGTCCGCAGCACCCCGATCCGGATATTGTTGGCCGACTCTTCGCGAAGTCGCGAGATCAAAAGCATGTTGTAGTCGGCGCCCACTGCGACCAGGATGATGAACGACAACAACGGCACCGGCCAGGTGATGTCATGGTGCAGGCCGTAACGGAATACCAACACTCCCGTGCCCATTGCGGCGGCGTAGTTGAGCACCACTGTGGCGAGTAGGTAGAGGGGCGCGAGAACCGCGCGAAGAAGCGCAACCAGTATCAGCCCCACGATGATCAACGTTGCGATCGCGAGCTTGACGAAGTCGCCGACCATCAGATGTTGAATATCGGCATTGACCGCCGGAAATCCCACCATCGAAACCTTGGCGCCGGCCAGCGAGGTGTTGGGTGTCGCAGCCACCGCGACGTCGGTGATCTTGTGCACGAGCGCCATCGCTTCGGCCGTATAGGGATCATAGTGCGACTCGATCGCGAACCGGACGGTCTTGCCGTCCGGTGACACGAATTGGCGAGCGACCTCACCGAGTCGCGCATCCTGCAGGGCGTTCGGCGGCAGATAGAAACCAGCGGCTGCATCCGATCCTTGGGTGGCGCGGGCCGATTCCCGTAGTTGTGCGGCGATCTGACTCATACCGCCCAGCAGCGCGATGTTGCTGTCTGCCAGTGTGTGCACTCCTACCGCAAGCGCCCGGGCACCTGAGGCGAGTCGTCCGACTCCGCTCTGCAGCAGCCGAATCTCGGCCGGTAGTCCAGCATTCTGGCCCGTGGCGCCGTTGAGGCTTCGCCCGAGGGCGTCCGCCGCTTCCTTTATCTCCGATATCGTTGGTTCAACCGATAACTCGCCCGACTTGGCGGTCAACTCATCACCAAGCCCGGCGATCTGGTCGAAGAAGCCGCCCCTGCGCAGCACAACTAAGGTTGCGACGTGTTCGCGTAACGTCACGCACTCCGGTGTACCTGCACACCAGGGTGCGCCGTCGAGCGTTGCGGCTAGCGGTTCGATCGCAGAGATCGCGTCGGCCGCCCGCAGGGCCAACGGTCGCAAACTGGCGCGCTCCGCAAGAGCCCGATCAATGTTGGGTGCCATCGCATTCAGCTCCTTCAGCACCGTCCGGTAGCCGTCGACCTGCCCTCCTGATCCTTGCATTCGATCCAACAAACCCGTCATCGGGCCTAAAGCCGTTCGTATGCCAGTATCGAGCTTGGTCAGTCCGTCGGCCAACTGATCCGCGCCGTCGGTCAGCTGCTTGAGTTGATCTTTGTGGCCTTCTCCATCGACGGCCGCACCACCGAGCTTGTCACCGATTTGTCCGTTCTGCCAAGCTAATTCAGCTTGTTGCAGGCGTTGGCCGGTTGGCCGGGTCACGCCGACGACCTTCGTCACCCCAGCTATCTGAGAGACGCGGGAGGCCAGCTCCTCGAGATCGGCGAGTCCGGTGCCGGTTCGCATATCCTTCGGCGACTCCACGAGCAAAAAGTCATTCATGGTCGTGTCCTTGGGGAAGTGCCTGTCCAGTAGGCGGTAGCCCTGGTTGCTGGCGGTGTCGGCGGGCTGCGCTTTGCGATCGTCGTAACTTATTCGCATGGTCAGGCAAACTGCGGCCAGCGTCAGCAGAACTACCAGACTGATCACCAACAACGGCCCCGGCTTGCGGACCACCGCCACAGCGATGCGATTCCAGTAAGCGCGTGTCCGATCTGCGCGAGGTTCACCGATGCCACGTCTGGCGGCCACTACCAGCACTGGCGGCAGCAACGTCACCGTGGCGACAAATCCGACTAGCACCGCAATGGCGCACGCTGGCCCCGACGTCGCAAAAATGTTCAACGTAGCGAATGTCATTGACAGCAAGGCCAATGCGACGGTCGCCGCTGACGCGAGGATCACGCGCCCGATCGTCGCAGTGGCGTGGACGACCGCTTGGTCCACCGCGACCCCCTGTCGTCGTTGCTCGTGATAGCGGCTGATCAGGAAGACCGAGTAATCGGTGCCGGCGCCGAGAAGGATGACGGTCATGAATGCGATCGTGAACTGCGAGACTGGCACGCCCGCTCCACCGAGCGCCGCTAGTATCCCGCGCCCGACCGCTAAACTCAGGCCGATGACTAGCAACGGAAGCAGCGCGGTGAACGCCGAGCGATAAACGAGCAGCAGGATCGCGGCGATCAGGGCCACGGTGGCCACCGAAATGAGCAACAAGTCATGGTCGGCGGCCACGATCTGATCGCTCATCGTCGCGGCCGGACCTGTTACCTTGGTGACGGTCCCGGTGCCGCCGAAGGCGGTGGCGGCGACCTCGCGGACCGACTGCACCGATTCGGCCGCCCGGGGGCTGCCCAGGGTCCCCGCGATCCCGACGGGCAAGTACCAAGCTTTGCCGTCACGGCTTGTCGCATGTCCCGCAGTCGCCGGATCGGCCAGCAGGTCCCGGACCAGCTTCACTTTGGAATCAGCGCGAAGTTTGACGACCATCGCCGAATAGGACTCTCGCACTTGCGGAGTCAGCCCGTCTGGATTCTCCATGGCGACGATGACCGTCGTGGTCGACCCCACTTCGCCGAACGCCGTCGCCATTCGATCCAGCGCCTGCAAGGACGGAATGTCGCGCGGAACCGGATCCACTGATTGCTGCCGGACGACGGTTTCTAACTGCGGGAACGCCAACGCCAGAAGAACCGCCAGGCCCAGCCACACGCCGACGACGATAGCCTTGTTCGTCACTGCGAACCGGGCCACGCCGGCCAAGAGTGCGCTGTAGTGATCGGCGTCGGGCTGGGTCGGTCCCAAATCGCTGGCAGCCACGCAACCCCCCGAAGCAGTCTCAACAGTCCGCGGCGCTGCGTACACCGCTCATAGGCAACATACAACACTTAGCATTGTGTGTTGCACAGGTGGGATCTAGACCCGCTTGCCGTTTCGGTGGGCGAACCCGTGATGAGCCGGTTCGCCCCAGCGATGGACAAGGCCGGAATCCACATCGAATAAGTCCAGCACCCGCGCGATGGTGTGGTTGACGATGTCGTCGACGGTCGCCGGCCGGTCGTAAAATGCCGGTACCGGCGGAAAAACGATGGCTCCCGCCTCGGTTGCCGCGAGCATGTTCCGCAGATGAACCGTTGTGAGCGGAGTTTCACGCACAAGTAGGACAATGCGACGGCGCTCTTTGAGACAGACATCTGCGGCTCGCGTTAACAGGCTGGTGGTGACGCCGGTGGCGATTTCTGCGAGCGTGCGCATCGAGCACGGCGCGATGATCATCCCGCGTGTCCGGAACGACCCGCTGGCAATGGCCGCGCCCACGTCACCGATGGGGTAGCTCACATCCGCTTTCGCCCGCAATTCTTTTGCCGAGTAGGGGGTTTCGTATGACCGGGTCATATCACCGGCTCGGCTAATAACCAGGTGGGTTTCAACTCCAGCGGCGTGCAATTCTTCCAAAAAGCGGACGCCGTAGATAATGCCGGTGGCACCGGAGATTCCGACGATGAGGCGTTTCATCTCGCCGCCGGCCGTGCAGCCCTGGTGAGCACTGCGTGCCGCACCAAGGTCGGTTAAGTCCATCTTTTCCAACATGTTTCACTCCTCACCGACGGAGAGGCACGATCGGAGCACGCCTGGCGCCGATCGCGTTTAGGTGAGCGACGTCGTTACTCCGGCGGGTAGCCATAGTTTTGCCAATTTGCGAGGACCTTTTGTTGCAACGCCTTGGGGTAAGCCGTGGTGAACGAGGCGACCTCGGGCAGTGGCCGCCCAAACGATTGGGCGTGCATCAGGCAGTTGTAGAGCGCCTGCCCGCCCCGGCCGGTGAATTTCTCCGATGAGTCAAGGTAAGCGACCCAGAAGCCGAGTTTGGTCTTCGTGAACAAGATCTCTCCCGAACCGGGATGACACCGGGTGGCAAACGCCCACACCACCTGGGCAAGGTCGGTCGGGTCAATGTCGTCACTCATGACCAGGATCTTGGGGAACTGCCAACCGGTGTGTGACGCGAAGATTGTCTGCCCGATCTGGTGCAAAAAATCGTCGACGGAAAGGCCGGTATCGTCGTGCCAGCTGTCCGGGACTGTCACCACCATCCAATGCGTCGCCGAGTCCAGCGGAATCCAGCACGCGGTGACGGGCAACTGGGCTTTGCGACACAAATCCAGCGTCTCGGCCGAGATTCCCAAACCCCATATCGTGTGCACGTCGTCCACCGGCCGACCCGGCGCGATCACCGGCAGTATCGCGCGGTCGCGGTAGGTCACGGCGGTCACAGTGAATAGCGGCCACGG
>Ga0208987_1000187_pt1 | contig 11664 bp, 7 predicted proteins | sample MedBloCARef_O2_FD_187845 | JGI IMG/M metagenome (GOLD analysis project Ga0208987, IMG submission 187845) | Forest soil microbial communities from El Dorado National Forest, California, USA - Mediterranean Blodgett CA Ref_O2 (SPAdes) (version 2) | ecosystem: Environmental > Terrestrial > Soil >... | reverse complement strand
CACGCTGCCGCCGCTCGGCCTGATGGGCACCCACTGGGGCCTGGGCTGGGAGCTGTTCGACTGGCCGGGCGGACTCGTATTCGGCCACGACGGCGGGACCATCGGCCAGTCCGCGTTCCTGCGGATCGTGCCGGGCCAGGACGTGGCGATCGCGCTGCTCACCAACGGCGGCAACCCGATCGCCGTGTACTTCGAGGTCTTCCGGCACCTGCTCAAGGAGCTGGCGGGCATCGACCTGCCCGCCACCCCGGTCCCCCCGGCCGCACGGCTCCACCCAGACACTCGGCGGCGCTTCGACGCGACCAAGTACGCCGGCACCTACGCCAACTCGATGGGCAAGACCGAGATTACCCAGGACGACGACGGCCGCGTCTGGATGACAGAAACACCGCTCGGCGAGCTCGCCGAGCTGATCGGCGAGGTCGAGAAGACCGAGCTGGTCCACCTGGAAAACGACACCCTCATTCCGGCCACGCCGAAGTACGGAATCTACCTGCCGCAGGTCTTCATCGGCGACGACGGCAGCGGGCGCTCCCTATACATCCACAGCGGCCGGGCCACCCGGCGCGCCAGCGAATAGCCTTCCTGGAGGGCGACAAGTGCACAGAAGAGTCCTGACCACCGCCGCGGCCCTGTCGGCCGCGGCGGTCACCGTCGCCGCCTGCTCAAGCGGCGGCTCAAGCTCCGCGGCGGGCGCGGGCACGAGCGCAAGCGCCTCAACGTCGGCGGCACAGCAAGTCGTCAGCGGCAAGTCGGCCACCGTCCTGCTGCCGTCCGACCCGGGCAGCCTCGACCCGCAGATGACCTCGCTGTCGGTCACGTACCAGGCCGACCTCTTCTTGTACGACTCGCTGGTCAGCTTCTCGCCGTCCGGCGCGGTCGAGTCAGACCTGGCGTCGAAGTGGACGGGGACGACGACCACCGCCTCTTACACCCTGAAGAAGGGCGTCACCTGCTCCGACGGCGCACCGTTGACCGCGAGCACGGTCGCCGCCAACATCAACTTCATCGGCAACGTGAAGAACGCGAGCAGCCGCGTCGGCATCTGGGTGCCGCCCGGCGCGACCGCCACCGGCGACAACGCGACCGGCGTGGTCACGGTCAAGTCGCCGGTCGCCGACCCCTTCCTGGTCACCGACGTCGGCTCGACGGAGATCGTTTGCGGAAACGGCATGAAGAACCGCGGCCTGCTCAAGGAGGGCGCGGACGGCACCGGGATGTACACGCTGACCTCGGCGGTCCCCGGCACCTCTTACACCCTCACGCTCCGCAAGGGCTACGCGTGGGGTCCTGGCGGCGTCACGTCGAGCACCCCCGGCGTGCCCGCCACCGTCACGCTCAAGGTCGTCTCGAACATGACCACCGCGGCGAACGAGCTCCTGGCCAGCCAGGCCAACGTCGGCGAGGTCCTCGGTCCCGACACCCAGCGGGTGGGCAGCCTGTACTCGCATTCCCTCTACGCGCCGCTCGGTGAGCTGTGGTTCAACGAGAAGGCGGGCTCGCCGACGGCGAGCCTCGCGGTCCGCAAGGCGCTGACCGAGGCGGTCCAGCTCAACCAGCTCGGCCAGGTGCTCACCGCGGGGTCGGGCAAGCCGTCCACCGGCCTCGTCGAGCCCGCGCTCAGCCCGTGCAAGGGCAACACGGTCGGCTCGAGCCTGCCCGCCTACGACGCGTCCGCCGCCAAGTCAGCCCTCGCGGGCCAGAAGCTGTCCATCGCCGTGTACTACCCGACGAGCCTGGGCACCGGCGCGACCGGCGCGGTCACCCTGCTGCAGCAGACCTGGTCGCAGCTCGGCGTCTCCGTGTCGTTGCACGCCATCACCGACGCGGAGATCGACAGTGACATCGTGGCCGGCCAGGCCGCGTGGAGCGTCGCGATCCTGCCACTCGGGGTCGACTCGCCCGGACAGCTCGTGCCGTTCCTTTCCGGCGCGACCCCGCCCACGGGCACTAACTTCGCCTACCTCAACAACGCCGCCTACACGGCGGACGTGACGAAGGCCTCGGCGATCGCGGGCAAGGCGGGCTGTTCTGACTGGAACGCCGCGGAGACCGCGCTGTTCAAGAACGTGGACCTGGTGCCGTTCGTCAACTCGGCCCTCACGATCTACGCGAAGGGCGCGACCTTCCAGTTCGCGGAGGACATGGTCTCGCCCGCTTCCATCCGGATGCTCGGCTAGGCGCGGGGATAGGTACCAGCGCAGCATGATGGAGACCCCCCAGGCGGCGGCCGCCGACCCGATGGCGCACCCGGCCGCGCCAGCCGTCCCGAGCGCGAACCCGTGGCTCCGGTTCACGGTCCGCCGCCTGGGGCAGCTCCTCATCTCGGCTCTGGTGCTCGTCACCGCGAGCTTCCTCATCATCCACCTCATCCCGGGCGACCCGGTGCGGGCGGCCCTCGGCTTCAACGCGTCACAGCAGCTCGTCGAGACGCGCCGCGCGCAGCTCGGCCTGAACGACCCGCTGTGGCTGCAGTACGCGCACTACCTGCAGAACCTGTTCACCGGACGGTTCGGCACGTCGATCAGCTCCGGTCTTCCTGTCTCGGAGGTGATCGGGCAGCGGCTCCCCGCCACCCTTGAGCTCGCCGGGTACTCCTTCGTCGCGGCGGTCGCCGTCTCCGTTCCCCTCGGTCTCGTCCTTGGCGTGGTGACAAGGAACGGGCGGCGGCGCGGCACGGAGCTCGCGGCCACCTCGGTGTCGGTGGTGGTCGCCGCGATCCCCGGCTTCCTGCTCGCGGTGGGGCTGATCTACGTGTTCGGTGTCACGCTGCACTGGGTGCCCGTGGCCGGCCAGTCCGGGTTCACCTCGTACCTGCTGCCGATCGCGTCGATGGCACTCGGCCCCATCGCGGTCCTCGTCCGCATCCTGCGCCTTGAGGTCATCGCCGCGCTGCGCGCCGACTACGTGCGCACCGCCCGCGCCAAGCGGCTGCCTGCCTGGCGCGTCTACCTGGGGCACGTGCTGCCGAACGCGCTCACCGCCACCCTCACGATCGGCGGCCTGCTGCTGTCGGCCATGGTCGCGGGCACCGTCCTGGTGGAGAACGTGTTCGCCTGGCCCGGCCTCGGCTCGACGATCGTGGCCTCGATCGTCGCCAAGGACTACCCGGTCGTGCAGGGCATCGTGCTCGTCTACGGCATCGGGGTGCTGCTGGTCAACCTCATCGTCGACATAGCGCTCGCGCTGCTCGACCCGCGTTCCACCATCAGGGAGAGCTGATGCCGCGCAGTTATCCCCCGGGGGGACGCCCCCCGGTGCCCCCCGCAAGGCCCGCTCGCGGCGGCAGGAAGCGGTTCTTGCGGCGAGCCCTGCGTAGCCCGCTCGGCATCAGCTCGGGGATCTTGCTCGCGCTGATCCTGCTGCTGGCGGTCTTCGCGCCCATTCTCTGGTCGGCGAAGGCATCGGCCATCGACGTCGTCAACCTGCTGCAGGGCCCGTCGGCCAGGCACTGGCTCGGCACGAACGACCTGGGCCAGGACGTCTTCTACCGGATCCTCGTCGCGACGCGGCTGTCGGTCGGGCTTGCCCTCGCCGCCACCGCGATCGGCGTCGGGTCCGGCCTCGTGCTCGGCACCGCGCCGCTAATCGTCGGCCGCCGCGCGGGCCGGGCCATCACCTCGGTCATCAACGTGGCGGTGGCGTTCCCGGCGCTGCTGCTCGCGCTGTTCTTCGCGGTGATCTTCGGTATCGGCGCCGAGGGCGCGCTGCTCGCGATCGGGCTCGCCTCCGCCCCCGCGTTCGCCCGCCTGGTGCGGACCCTGTCCGCCTCGGTGTCGGGCCTGGACTACATCGCGGCGGCGCGGATCGCCGGCGTCTCCCGGCTCCGGCTGCTCACCCGGCACGTCCTGCCGAACATCGGCGAGCCCCTCATCGTCAACGCCACGATCGCCGCAGGCGACGCGCTGCTGTCGTTCGCGGGCCTGTCCTTCCTCGGCCTTGGCGTCCAGGCGCCCTCCTACGACTGGGGCCAGCTGCTCAACGACGGCCTCCAGGGCATCTACACCAGGCCCGCCGCCGCCGTTGCCCCCGGTGTCGCGGTCGTGCTCGCCGGCCTCGCGTTCAACCTGTTCGGCGAGGCACTGGCCGTCGGCCTCGGCGTCTCCTCCCCGCGTATCGGCAGGCTACGCTCCGCCCTCGCGGCGTCCGCCGCGAGGGCAAACGCGACAACAGACCCTGGAACATCATCCCGAACGGAAGCGGCTGACTGCGTCCTGCGCGTATCGAACCTGGAAGTGTCGTTCCCAGGCGGCGTGCACCCTGTCCGCGGCGTCAGCTTCACCCTGAAGCGCGGTGAGGCGGTCGGTGTCGTCGGCGAGTCCGGCTCGGGCAAGTCCCTGACCGCCCTGGCGGTCTCCCGGCTGCTCGAGGATCCCGCGGACGTGTCCGCCGGCCGGCTTGAGCTGCTTGGCCGGGATCTCCTCGGGCGCGAGCCGCGCGGATCCGCCGGCGTCATGTCGGGGCGGGAGATGCGGCGGTTCCTCGGCACCAAGGCGGGGCTCGTCTTCCAGGACCCGATGACCTCGTTCAATCCCGTCAAGCGGGTGGGGGCACAGCTCGCCGAGGTTGCCACCGAGCATCACGGGCTGACGCGGCGGCAGGCCGGGGAGCGGGCCGTTGACCGGCTGCGCGCGGTGCGGATTCCCCGGCCGGAGCACCGCGCCAGGCAGTTCCCGCACGAGCTGTCCGGGGGCATGCGGCAGCGGGCCATGATCGGGATGGCCGTCATGGGCGAGCCCGCACTCGTCATCGCCGACGAGCCGACGACCGCGCTTGACGTCACCGTGCAGCGTCAGGTGCTGCGGCTGCTGAAGTCGATCCAGGCAGGTGCCGACGGGTCGGGTGCGATGGCGCTGCTGTTCATCAGCCACGACATCACCGTCGTCGGGCAGGTCTGCGACCGGGTCCTCGTCATGTACGCGGGAAAGATCGTGGAGAACCTGCCCACCGCGGACCTCGCCGACCACGCCAGGCACCCCTACACGCGGGCGCTGCTCGCCGCCGTCCCCTCCATGGAGACGTCCCGCGAGCTGCCGCTCGCCGTGATCCCCGGGCGGCCCGCCGACCCGGCCGACCTGCCCGCCGGCTGCGCCTTCGCCGCCCGGTGCGCGTTCGCGGACGCCAAGTGCCATCAGGCGGATCCAGGCCTCGTCCCCGACGACGCTGGGCGCGAGGTCGCCTGCTGGCATGTCGACCGCGTCCTCGCGGGTGACCCGGCCGCGGCGGCCTCCGTCGCGCCCACCGCCGACCCTGAATCGGCCAACAGAGCGTCGGTCAGCGGAGAGCCGGCATGAGCGCAAGCGCTTCTTGCTGTTATCAGGAGTCGGGAGCGGGCGAATGAGCGAGCTGCGGTTTGACGGGGTGACCGTCAGGTACGGCACCGGGCGGCACGCGCACGTCGCCGTCGACGACGTCGACCTGGTCGTGCCACCCGGGCAGGTTGTCGGGCTCGTCGGGGAGTCCGGTTCAGGCAAGTCCACCCTCGCCCGCGCCGCCGTCGGGCTCGTCGCGCCCGCCGCGGGGAGGATCGTGCTTGACGGGAAGCCGGTGCCGCGGCGCGGACGCCGACCGCTCCAGATGGTGTTCCAGGACCCGTACGCGTCACTCGACCCGCGGATGACCGCCGGGGAGTCGATCGCCGAGGCCATCCCGCGCGGCGGTGACGTGCGCCGCGCCAGCCGGCGCGACGAGGCGGCGCGGCTCACCGGGCTCGTCGGGCTGCCTGCTGGCACCGTCGACAAGTTCCCGGCGGAGCTGTCAGGCGGGCAGCGGCAGCGGATCGCGCTCGCCAGGGCCCTCGCCGGGCGTCCCGACGTGATCATCGCGGACGAGATCACCTCCGCCCTCGACGTGTCCACGCAGGGCGCCGTGCTCAACCTCGTGCGGGACCTGCAGCGGGAACTGAGCCTGTCCATGTTGTTCATCTCGCACAACCTCGCTGTCGTGCGGTACGTCGCCGACCACGTCGCGGTCATGTACCAGGGGCGGATCGTCGAGCGCGGCCCGGCCGAGCGGGTGCTGCTCAACCCGGAGCAGCCGTACACCAGGCGGCTGCTCGCCGCCGTGCCCCGGCCAGGGACGAGGATCGGCCCGGTGGCTGACACCGGGGCCGACGCGACCGACGATGAGGATGCCGGCCTGCGGCTAAGGGGGACCGTGACCTAGCCCCGCGCCGCCCCCGCCGCACGAACAGCCGCCGACCAGGAGTACCCAGTGACCCGACGCCAGCGCATCGCCGACCTCACCACGTTCGCCCTGCCCAGCCAGCCGACCCTGTCCCCCGACGGCCGCGAGGTCGTCTACGTCCTCACCACCGTGGACGCCGCCGCCGACAAGAACGTGAGGTCGCTGTGGCGGGCCGCCACCGACCTCAGCACTGGCGCCGGGCCCGACGGGCAGCGACCGCGGGCCAGGCAGCTGACGCGGGGCGAGGCGGACTCCTCCCCCGCCTGGTCGCCCGACGGCTCGAGGATCGCGTTCCTGCGGGGGGACGGCGGGCCGGCCCAATTGTGGCTGCTCCCCGCCGGCGGCGGTGAACCCGAGCAGGTGACCACGCTGCCGCTGGGGGCCGGCGCGCCCGTGTGGTCACCGGACGGCACGAAGATCGCGTTCGGCGCGCCCGTCGACCTGCGGGCCGTGCCGGGCGAGGATGACACGGCGCGGGCCGCGCGGGCCGCCGCGCCGGTCGTGACGACCCGGCTCGACTACAAGGCCGACGGCGCCGGGCTGCTGCGCACCGTCCGCAAGCACCTGCACGTTCTCGACCTCGCCAGCGGCAAGGTCGGGCAGGTGACCGAGGGCGACTGGCACGCGGGCGACCCGGTCTGGTCGCCGGACTCGGCCCGGCTGGCGTTCGGTGCCGCCACCGCGCCCGACCGTGACCTCAACTACCGCGCTCCCGTTTACGTCGCCGACGTGTCTGGCGCGTTCGCCAAGCCGGAGCCCGTCGGGCTCGGCGACGGCCTCGGCGTTCCCGTGGCCTGGACACCGGACGGTGCCGCGCTGATCGTGGTGGGCACGACCGCGGTGCCGTTCGCGCACCTGCGGCTGCTGCGCCTCTCCCTCGATCCCGCCGGGAACGTCACTGACCTGGCCGGGTCGCTCGACAGGAACGTGATGCCAGGCGGACCCGGTTACCCGGGCGGGCTGCCTGCCCTCGCCGGGGACGGCGCCACGGTCGTGTTCTGCGTCCGCGACCAAGGCTGCACGCACGTCTACGCGGTCCCCGCCGACGGGAGCGGAGCCCCGAGGCAGGTGATCGGCGGCGCGGGCCGCGTCGTGTCCGGCCTTTCCGTTTCCCCGGCCACGGGGACGGCCGCCGTCGCGCTCGCCACGCCGGACAGCTACGGCGAGATCGTCCTCGTCGAGCTTGGCTCTGGCACCGAGACGGTCATCACCGGGCACGGTGCTAGCCAAGATGACGTCACGCTCTACGTCCGCCAGGAGCGGGAGTTCGCGATCTCCGACGGCGGCACCGTGCAGGGCTGGCTGATCCGCGACCCGGAGGCGGCCGGCCCAGGGCCCGTGCTGCTTGACGTGCACGGCGGGCCGCACAACGCGTGGAACGGCGCCGCCGACCCGGCGCACCTGTACCATCAGGTCCTCGCCGAACGCGGGTGGACCGTGCTTATCGTGAACCCCAGGGCGTCCGACGGGTACGGCGAGGCGTTTTACACCGCGACCACGGGGGCCTGGGGGGTCAGCGACGCGCTCGACTTCCTTGAGCCGCTCGACGCGCTCGTCGGCGAGGGGATCGCGGACCCCGCCCGGCTGGCCGTCACCGGGTACTCCTACGGCGGGTACATGACCTGCTACCTGACAAGCAGGGACGGGCGGTTCGCCGCCGCCGTCGCGGGCGGCTGCGTCAGCGACCTGCGCAGCATGGCCGGGACGTCGGACGAGGGGCACGGGCTGTCGGACCACGAGTGGGGCTTTAAGTCTCCCGCCGGGCGTGACTTCACGCCGAGCGACCCGCTCGCCCGGGTGACCGACGTGCGCACGCCCACGCTGCTGCTGCACGGCGACGCCGACATCCGGTGCCCCGTCGGGCAGGCCGAGCAGTGGCACTCCGCGCTGCGCGAACTCGGCGTCGACACGCAACTCGTCCGGTATCCGGGCGGGTCACATCTGTTCATTCTCGACGGCATGCCGTCACATCGAATCGACTACAACCAGCGGGTGGTGGACTGGGTGGAGCAGTACGCAAGCGAGACCAAGCGGCCGAAGATCGACAGCGCGCACTGGGAGCGGCGCCTGGCGGTGCTCGCCGGGCGGCACAAGGTCCCCGGCGCCTCCCTCGGCATCCTGCGTCTCGGCACTCTTCCAAATCAACAAGGGGACGGGCGGCCCGAGGAGCTCGTCGAGGCCGCCTACGGTTACGCGAACTTCCCCGCGAAGATCGAGGCGACCACCGACACGCTGTTCCAGATCGGGTCCATGTCCAAGGTGTGGACCGCGACCCTCGCCATGCAACTGGTCGACGAGGGAAAGCTCGACCTCGACGCGCCCGTCGCCGAGGTCCTGCCGGAACTGCGGCTCGCCGACGCCGAGGTCGCCAAGACCGTCACCATGCGGCACCTGCTCAACCACACCAGCGGCATCGACGGCGACGTGTTCACCGATACGGGCCGCGGCGACGACTGTGTGGAGAAGTACGTCGCCCTGCTGTCTGAGCAGAAGCAGAACCACCCGCTTGGCGTCACGTGGTCGTACTGCAACGCCGGCTTCGTGCTCGCCGGGCGGGTCATCGAAAAGCTGACCGGGCTCACCTGGGACGCCGCGCTCAAGCAGAAGATCTACGAGCCGCTCGGGCTGAAGCACACCGTCACGCTGCCGGAGGAGGCGCTGCTGTTCCGCACCGCCGCCGGGCACGTCGACGTCACCGGTGACCCGGTACTGGCCCCGGTCTGGCAACTGCCCCGATCGCTCGGCCCGGCCGGCCTGATCTCCTCCACCCCGGCCGACGTCCTCGCGTTCGCCCGGATGCACCTGTCCGGCGGGCTCGCCGCCGACGGCACGCGCGTCCTGTCAGCGGAGAGCACTGAGGCCATGACCAGGCTCGAGGCCGAGCTGCCGGACAAGTACTCGCTCGGCGACTCCTGGGGCGTCGGCTGGATCCGCTTCGGCTGGGACTCCCGCCGGCTCGTCGGGCACGACGGCAACACCATCGGCCAGGCCGCGTTCCTGCGCGTGCTGCCGGAAGCCGGGCTCGCGGTCACCCTGCTCACCAACGGCGGCCACGCCCGCGACATGTACTACGAGTTGTACCGGGAGATCTTCGCCGAGGTCGCCGGCGTCGACATGCCCGCGGCGATCGAGCCGCCCCCCGTATCAGCGGAGCAGGGACCGGTCGAGGCGGACATCACCCCCCACCTGGGCACCTACGAGCGAGCCGGGGTGGTCATGCAGGTCCTGGCCGGCACGGACGAGCATGCGGGCCCGACCCTGCGGACCACGGTCACCGGGCCGATCGCGGAGATGGTGCCTGACCCGGTGGACGAGTACGCGATGACCCCCGTCGGCCCCGACCTGTGGCTGGTGCGTCAGCCCGGCACGCAGACGTGGGCGCCGGTCACCTTCTACGCGCTGCCGACCGGGGAGAAGTACCTGCACTTCGGCGTGCGCGCCACCCCGAAGGTCTGAGCGGTGGATCGTTCCACGCTGGTCGCCACGATGTCGGCGAGGCTGCCCGCCATCCTCGCCGACATCGAGACGCTGGTGCGATGCGAGTCACCGTCGTCCGTTCCTGATGCTGTGGCCAAGAGCGCGGACCTGGTCGCGGCGCTCGGAGAAAAGCACCTAGGGACGGCACCTGAACTGATCGTCCTTGACGACTGCCCGCACCTGCGCTGGCGGTTCGGAGACGGACAGTTGTCTCCCGGGGGGACAGCTTCCAAGCACGGGGGGCTCCCGCCCCCCGTCCCCCCTGGCCCCCGTGCCCCCCGAGGCCGAGTCCTGATCCTCGCGCATCACGACACCGTGTGGCCCCTGGGGTCGCTTGAGACGCACCCGTTCTCGATCGCCGACGGGGTGCTGCGGGGGCCCGGGTGCTTCGACATGAAGGCGGGGCTGGTGCTCGCGCTGCACGCCCTCGCCGTGCTCGGCGTCCCCGACGGGGTGACGCTGCTGGTCACCGGCGATGAGGAGCTAGGGTCGCCGTCATCGCGCGGCCTCATCGAGGCCGAGGCGGCCGGCTGCCTGGCCGCGCTCGTGCTCGAGGCGTCGGCCGACGGCGGCGCGCTCAAGACCGCGCGCAAGGGCGTGTCGCTTTACCAGGTGCGGGCCGTGGGCCGGGCGGCGCACGCCGGGCTTGAGCCGGAGCGCGGTGTCAACGCGACCATCGAACTCGCGCACCAGGTCCTGACGGTCGCCGGGCTGGCGGACGCGGCGCTCGGCACGACCGTGACGCCGACGGCGCTGACATCGGGCACGGTGGCGAACACCGTGCCCGCAGGCGGGACGTTCTCGGTCGACGCGCGGATGTGGGACAGCGCCGAGCAGGCGCGCGTCCACGCGGCGATGAGCTCCCTGCTGCCCGCCGTGCCCGACGCGGTGCTGCAGATCAGCGGCGGGCCCAACCGGCCGCCGCTGCCCGCGTCGTCATCGGCCGGGTTGTTCTCGCTCGCGTCGTCGGTCGCCGTCGAGCTCGGCCTCGCGCCAATGGAGTCAGCGTCGGTCGGCGGGGCGTCCGACGGGAACTTCACCGCGGGCGTCGGGACGCCTACGCTTGACGGACTTGGCGCGGTCGGCGGGGGGGCGCATGCTGATCATGAGCACGTGCAGGTCAACGCCCTGCCTGGGCGGGCCGCACTGCTCGCCGCGCTGATCGACCAACTCCTGGCGGACGGCCCCCTCCCGGCAGGCGGGGCGACAGAGGGGAACGGATGACGCTCGACGTGCTCGCCGACGCCGACGAGGTCGCCGCGCGGGCGGCCAAGGCGGCGGGTGTCGTCGTGCGGGAACTCGAGACGCTTGGCGAGCTTGAGGCGATGACCGCGCTGTTCGACGAGATCTGGGAACCGGACCCTGGCAACCCCTCCATGCGGCTAGACCTGCTGCGCGCGATGACCAAGGCGGGCAACTACGCCACCGGGGCCTACGACGCGGCGAGCGGCGAGCTGCTCGGGGCCTGCGTCGGATTCTTCGGGCCGCCCGCCCACGCGGAGCTGCACAGCCACATCGCGGGGGTCGTGCCCGCCGGGCTCGGCCGGTCCGTGGGGTTCGCGCTGAAAGTGCACCAGCGGGCGTGGTGCCTGCACCGGGACGTGCGGGTGATCGCGTGGACCTACGACCCGCTGATCAGGCGGAATGCGTACTTCAACCTGGTCAAGCTCGGCGCGCGGCCCGTGGAGTACTTGCGGAACTTCTACGGCGTGATGGACGACGTGATCAACGGCGGGACGGAGACCGACCGGATGCTCGTGCACTGGGACCTGCGGTCGGTCGCCGCGTCGGACGCGAGCGAAAGCCAGGCCTGGCGCACCTTCCGGTTCGCCGCGGCCGCAGAAGGCTGGCTTGAGGATTAGTCAGAGGTCCAACGGCGTGGTGATCGGTTTCATGATCCGCAGCGCGCGCGCTCTGCCCCTGCGGCGTTCCTGGTTCGAAAATCAGATGCCTAAAAAATGTACCCCAGCCCGGTGAAGGCGTAATGCCGGTTCACGCCGG
>Ga0208987_1000186_pt1 | contig 11687 bp, 11 predicted proteins | sample MedBloCARef_O2_FD_187845 | JGI IMG/M metagenome (GOLD analysis project Ga0208987, IMG submission 187845) | Forest soil microbial communities from El Dorado National Forest, California, USA - Mediterranean Blodgett CA Ref_O2 (SPAdes) (version 2) | ecosystem: Environmental > Terrestrial > Soil >... | reverse complement strand
CGCTGGTGCACCACCCGCCGACGCCCCCGAATGTCAGTTATCCGCAGAACGCCCGTGCTGGCGCGGCGGCTGATCCGGGCCACTGAGCTCAGTGGCCCCTAGGCGCGCACCGCGATCCCCGACAGCAGGTCGGCAAGCCGGTCGGGCCGGTCCACCATCGAGAAGGTCCGGGCCCCGTCGATGACTTCGAGGTGGGCGTTCGGAATGGTCGCGGCAAGCCGTTCGCCATCGGCGACGTCAAAGAACGTGTCGTCAGCCGACCACGCGATGAGCGCCGGTTTGTCGAACTCCGGCAGCCGGGCGGCGACGCCGGTGGTGACTTCGGTGCGCAGCGAGAGGGTGAGCTGACGCAGATCTTCAGCGACCGCCCGGTCGGAAAGCGCCGGGCGAACCCAGGTCTCGGTGAGATCGTCGATGTTGCGGTACGCCAATCCGTCGAAAGCGCGCTTGCGTGCGGCCGGTGCGCGCATGGTCTGTATCGCGGCCCGGAATACGGCTTTCGACTTGGCTGCCAAGATCACCGGCTTGAGGATCGGTGGCGGAAAGTGTTCGAACGCATCGCAACTGGTGAGCACCAGCGCACCGAGGCGCTCGGGATGGTGCACTGCGACAAGCTGGGTGACCACCCCGCCGGTGTCGTTGCCGACCAGCACCACGTCCTCGAGGTCCAGTGCGGCAAGTACCTCGGCGACGATGCCGGCGACGCCGAAGATGGTTCGGTCAGCGCCGCGACGCAGTGGCTGTGGATGTGCGCCCAGCGGCCAGGTGGGAGCGATGCACCGCAGGCCAAGGCTGGCGAGTCGTACGCTGACGGGGCGCCACAGTTCGCCGCCCATCAGGTACCCGTGCACAAACACCACCGGCCTGCCGTTTTCGGGTCCGGTTGCTTCGTAATGGATGGTTCCGGCACTAATGTCGATCGTCGACATAGATGACTCCTAATCCGAGAGGGCATTTACAAACAGGCTGTCTGTTCGTAAGTTACCAACAGGTTGTATGGAAATCAAGAGACGGACCCAGGAAGAGCGTTCCGCGGCGACCCGCGATGCGCTGATCGCGGCTGCCCGCAAGCTGTGGGGTCTACGCGGCTATGCGGAGGTGGGTACGCCGGAGATCGTCGCGTCGGCCGGGGTTACCCGAGGTGCGATGTACCACCAATTCACCGACAAGGCAGCGCTATTCAGCGAGGTCGTCGAGGTAGTGGAACAGGACGTGATGGCCCGGATGGCCACCATCGTGGCCTCCTCGGGAGCGACGTCACCGGCCGACGCGATCCGCGCCGCCGTCGACGCCTGGCTGGAAGTCTCCGGCGATCCGGAGGTACGTCAGTTGATCCTGCTGGATGCGCCCAGCGTGCTCGGGTGGGCGGGCTTTCGCGATGTCGCTCAGCGTTACAGCCTGGGCATGACCGAACAGCTACTCACCGAGGCCATGAAGGCCGGTCAGCTGGCGCGTCAACCGGTGCGGTCGTTGGCCCACGTGCTGATTGGCGCGCTCGACGAGGCGGCCATGGTGATCGCCACCGCCGACGACCCGAAGCGCGCCCGCCGGGAGACCAGCCAGGTGCTGCGTCGGCTCATCGACGCGATGCTGGACGAGGGTTAACGCCCCGGATCGTTGGGGTGCGGAGTCAGCGGAGTCACGCCAACGGTCATCCATTTGTGCAGCGGCATTGACGCCAGGATCGATTGGAGTTCGGTCTCATCCGCAGCCCGAAAGAGGCCCCAGGTACGCCACACCCCGGACTCGGCAGGAGGCTTCCACAATCTGAGCAGCTGCCCTTGTTCAGCCAACTCACCGGCGCGACGCTTTTCAGCAGCCCGAGTGGCCTCCACTTCGCTGTCGGGAGTGCCGTCGGGAACGTTGGTCACCAAGTCGGTAAGGAATTCCACGCCCCGATAATCCCTCTTGCTGGAATATTTGTCAGCACGCGGGACGGCTCAATCGCCGCGAGCGTGACCAACACCCGCGATGACGCCCTGAATGAGGCGGTCGAGGTGTTCGGCGCTGTCGACAATTGGCTGCCCCGCAACGAAAGTCATCATGACCCCGTTGATGAAGGTAAGCGTGGCGATTGCCTGATCGTCGATCAAACCCGGATCCGGCGCGGTGTCGGCGGGATGCCATTGAGTGACAACCTCGCGGGCGAGCGTGTAGAGCTTGTCCCCAGACTCATTCAGGGCCGCGGCAAGTTCCGCGTCGCGGCTGGCGAGCAGCATGAACTCGTAGCGAGCCCTGGCGCGGGTCAGCCAGGGTTCGCTGTTGACATACATGACAATGCGAGCCAGGCCTGCGGTTCCGGTGAATTGCGTTGACTGATCGGCGAGTTCGGTCATCAACGAGAAGTCGGCCACATCGAGTTCAGTCAGCCGGGAAGCCACGGCGTGCAATAACGCTTTGCGTGTTCGGAAGTAGAACGACGTGGTGCCAGCAGGAACGCCGGCGTGTTCGTCAACTTTTGGGTGGCTGACGCCGTGGACTCCGGTCCGGCCGAGCAACTCGATCGCGGCGTCGGTGAGGTCCCGGCGTCGCTCGGCCGCATTGTGCTTTCTACGTGCAGGAATGGGCCCAGTCTAGAACTGGCCGCAGTTGGGCGTGGTGGGTTCTCCGTTGAAACGGGCGGCGATCCATTGCATGGCGGGCTCGCCGTCGACCAGCATCGGCAGGGCGTGATTGATGACGAGCTTGTTGAGGAACGGTGGCTCCTCGTTGGTTCGCATTTCCACGTCGGCTCCTTGGGCGCACCAGTCGTTGGCGAGTTGCACGACGGGGCCGTGGGGTACCAGCGGGTCGTAGCGGTTGCTGTTCAGCAGCACTGGCGCGTTGGGTTTGTAGCGTCCGATTCGCTGCGCTTCGAACAGGCTGCTGAACGGTTCCTCGTTGACCAACACATTGATGTCTTCGGTGAAGTACGGCTGCAGGTGGCGGAACATGAAATCGAGCACGGTCTGGCCGACGCACTGCCGCGACACCGATTCGAGCATCGCCAGCCCGCGGGGCGTCATTTTGGAGCGAATGGCATCGGCGGCTTCCGGATAGGCGGCCATCACGCTATTGAGCGCGTACCCGACGACGCCGACCAAGGCGCTGCCGTCGGCATAGGGAAGGAGTTCCTTGAGGTCGGCCGGGGGTGCCCCCGCGTACGTGCCCACGATATGCAGCTCCGGGGCATACGACGAGGCCAGCTCGGCCGCCGATGCTGTCGCGCCGCCGCCCTGCGAGTAGCCCCAAAACGCAACCGGCCCATGCGGATCCAGCGATGTTCCCGGCAGTCGCATGGCCGCTCGGGCAGCATCGACCACGGCCTGCCCTTCGGCAAGGCGATTGACGTACGTGTGCATCGAGGAGGTGCCCAGGCCCTCGTAGTCGGTCATCACGATGGCGAAGCCACGCGCGACCATCGTGGCGACGAACAGCTCCTCGTAGTTGAACATGATGTCCCAGCCACCGGAATAGTGGATGCCCTGGTTGAACATTCGTGATGGGGCGCACTGATTTCCCTGGCCTTGGGTACCGGGCGCATAGCTGATCAGTGGCCGCGGCCCCGTGCCCGGCCACGGGTTGTCTGGCTCGAAGTAGGTACCGGTGACCGCGATCGGATTGCCCCGGGCGTCTGTGCTGCGGTACATGATCCGGGTGCCGGTGGCCACGATCGCGCCCAGCTGACCCGAGGGCTCCAGCACCAGCCGCGATGGCTCGGCACGGATCAGGTCACCGGGCTGGCCGGGTGGCAGCGGATCCGGAGGGCTATAAAACTCGGCGTACTGCGGCTCGTCCCCACCGTCAGCCCGGGCATCTCCAACGTTGGCCAGCGCTGAACCGATCACCAGCAGCACCGCGAAGACTCCCCCAAACCGACGCATCACGAGACGGTAACAGTGGGTGAGCCGCCAGCGGAAGGATTTCTCTAAACTTTTAGAGATCGTTCTCGGTCGGGCTCATCGGTGGTTCTGAGCGAAGAATTGCCAGATTGTGTGATCATGCTGCTGCCAGCCGAGACCTGAGGTCACGAGTCGAAAGGCGCAAGCCGTACGGCCAACGGCATTCCGCACCGAACGAGCAGCGCCATGCGTCCGGCCGGCACCGCTGCGGCCTCCGCGCGGATCATCTCGACGAGTTCGCGCTTGAAATCGCCTCTCGGATAACGGCGTAACACCTCCGCGACATTGCCGGGAGCGATGTCCCAGCTGCGCAGTCCGGCGCCGTCGACCATCGCCCCCCATTGCAGGTAGCAGCCGATCACGCCGTCGGTTTCGAGCTTGATGCCCGGTGTGGCGTGCACACAGATGCCGTCGGCCAGTAGGTCCGAGCGCTCGTCGCCGACGTCCACCGAACCCGCGCAGCCGAGCATGCGGTCGACGCTGCCCAGGGTGAAGTCGCGGTTCGCGGTGGGCGCGACGATGCCGTAGTCGTGCAGCAGGGCCCCGCAGTAGAACAGCTCGTCGTCCATCGTGGAGCCGTCGACGGCAGCGAGCGCGCGCCCGAACAGCCAGGTGCGGTAGGAGTGACCCCGCAGCGTGGGCGGCAATTCCGCGCAAGCCTCTTCGGCTTCACGCGCGAACCGGGAATCGGGGACGTGAAACGTGGCCACGTCGACCTTCGCGGCTCCAGCAGGAAGCCTGCCCAACGCGAGCTTGGCTCTTCCCACGGCGTTCCGCCACTGGCCTATCGCCGTTGCCGCCAGCAGTCGGCGGCGCTCCGCGCGCGATAGCCGACCACCCGTCCGCCGGGCCCAGGTCAAACCACCCAGGCGCTGCGGATCAGGCATAGCGAAACCGGTTGTCGCTAAGGGGTTCTGAGGAACACGTCGTTGAGCGTGACGGTGCGAAGATTCCGCTCGCGGATGGTGTCGATGAGTTGCGGATAGACGTGCGTGACGGGCAGGTGATTGAGGTGCCCGATCACGATGTTCTGCGGGGTGAAGTACTCGTCGGCCATCTTGACGATGTATTCCTCGGTGATCAACGTCGAGTCCGATAACGAACCCGACCACAGCGTGGGAACCGTGTAGCCGAGGTCACCTGCCACCGCGTCGACGGTCGCGTTGCGCTTCGCATAGGGCGGCCGGTAGTACGGTTTCGCGCCGACGCCGTAGGTCTTCTTCAGGAACTCGTCATTGCGCTTGAGCTCGTCAACGACCTTGGCCTGCGGCACCGTCGTCAAATCCGGATGCGACCAAGTGTGGTTGCCGAGCTGTATCTGCCCGGATTCCACCAGCGGCCGCAGCATCTGCAGATTGTCGGTCCACGAGTTGTAGATGCCGTTGACGAAGAAGGTCATCCGGATGCCGGTGTCCTTGGCCAACTGCGTGTAGGCGCGCACGACGTCGCTGTTGACCCCATCATCGAGGGTCAGCGCGAGCAAGTCGCCGTCTCCGGGGATCTTCATCAACGCTCCACCACCCGGCAACGGGATGCGAGCGCTCAGCGGTGGCGGCGGTAACAGGGCGGCCGCCGAGCCGGGCGCTGTTGGCCCGGAGGTTGCCGCGGCGGTCCCGGCAGGCACCTGCGCAAAAGTCCGCGGCTGCGGGTCGACGATCAGGCGGGCCACTCCGACGCCAGCAACGGTTGCCGCGGCGAGCGATCCGAGGAAACGGCGACGATTCAGCTCGGGCATGGCACTGCCTCGATCAACCCGATTCGTCCACTCTTTGCTGCGGCGCGAAGTGTGACAGGCGAGCACGCGTCGGAGACGCTGATTTTGCCAAACTTCGCGGTCACGGAAGCGAACCGTACCACCACGCGAGGGATTATGTCGGCTGCGTTACGGGAGGGTCAGCTGTGGTTTTGGTTGCGAATCGGTAACGGCCGCGGCGCCGATTCAGTGCGGTTCGCCACGGTCCCGCTGAGGTAGCTGCACCGGCTGGGCATCGGGGGTTCCCAGCGTTGCGGCCAACCAGGGCAGCGACGCGGTGAATGCCTGCGCAGCAAACGGCCAGTCATGTTTACCGGGCTGAGTGACCACCGCGCAGGTGATCCCGTTGGCGCCACCGATGTCGCACAGCGAGTTCGCGGCGGTGTCCTGGCCCTCCGGGTTGGCCGACGATCCACTATCGAGGACGGGATCGGCTGCCTGCGCGAGGCTGTGTGCCCCGGGCGGTGCGGGGATGTCGAACCAGCCCGACACCCCGGTGTAGCGGCCATGCCGAGTGATGACGTTGATCGGGTCGAACTCGGCCCAGGCAGCCGTATTGCCCCCGAACAAGTGGGCGACGGTTTGGTCGGAGGCACCGATGTTGGGACGGATGTCGCCGGCGATGTCGACGAATGTGCTGAATATGTCCGGATGCATGACGGTCAAGTCAACGGCGCAGGTGCCGCCCATCGACCATCCGACGACGCCCCAATTGGCGCGGTCGGCGCTCACTCCGAAGTTGGAGACCATGAAGGGCACGACATCTTTGGTCAGATGATCGGCGGCGTTACCGCGACTCCCGTTGACGCACTCGGTGTCGTTATCGAACGAGCCGGTCGGATCAACGAACACCAGCGCCGGGGCGAAGCCGTGATGATGGGCCGCGAAATCGTCGATGGTGTCGAAAGCGTTGCCGGCACGCAGCCAGTCGGCCGGGGTGTTGAAGGCCGAGCTGATCATCATGACGGTCGGCAGCCGGGGCGGTGGATTGCTGCTGAACCACGCCGGGGGCAGATACACCAGTTCCTGGCGGTGGGGAAAGTGCGATGCGTCGGCGTCGATATTCACCGGCACCACGACGCCCTTCGTCGGCTTGGTTCCCTCGATCTGCATCGCCGTGATGCGCAGCCGATCGACCTGGTCGGGTAATGGCCCCGACGTCAGCTGGTTCCACGCACTGAGCGCCGTGGGGAAATAGCCGACCCAATCGTTCAAGGCCACGGTGGCGCACAACACGCAGAGGGGCACCGAAAGCACGGCCAGTCCGCGACGCCACCAGCGACTGCCCAGCCACCCCAGCAACACCACGGCCGCGGCCAGCCCGCTCATCGCGATCCACAGCCACAGCGACGCCGGTGCCGGTTCGCCGGCCAGCCCTATCGATCCGATGTACCAGTAGGACAGGCCCGTGACCGCGGCCGCGGCGATCAGCGCCGCGGGTAGGACTCGCTTGAACCAGCTGCGCCGGCGCCAATCGACGGCGGCGACGACAACGAGCAGCGCGAGAACCTGCAAGGCCGGCGGCAACCAGCCATGGAGCAAGGACAGCTGTCCGAAGAATTCGCGCAACGACCGTGACCTTCGCTAAATCCAATTGCTGCGCGGTGGTGCGCCGTAGTACCCGGCGGGCATCGCGCTCCCTTTGCGAGGCTGACTTGACTTAGTGGTTAACCCACCCGTCGTGGCTCGACAACGCGGTGGACCAAATCCACTATCGCACATCGCGTTCTGTGGTCAGGCTGGCGAAGGACCGTAGCCGCAGGCTGTTACCGACCACAAAGACACTGGAGAACGCCATCGCGGCGCCCGCGAGCATCGGGTTGAGCAGGCCGAGCGCGGCCAGCGGAATCGCGGCAACGTTGTAGCCGAAGGCCCAAAAAAGATTCATCTTGATCGTGGCCAGCGTCTTGCGGGAAAGCCGGATCGCATCCGCGGCGGCGCGCAGATCGCCCCGCACCAACGTGAGGTCCGCGGCTTCGATCGCGGCGTCGGTGCCGGTACCCATCGCCAGTCCCAGATCAGCGGTGGCCAGAGCGGCGGCGTCGTTGACCCCGTCGCCGACCATCGCGACGACCCTGCCCTCGGATTGCAAACGTCGGACCGCGGCCACCTTGTCGGCGGGTAAAACTTCGGCGATGACCTGAGTGATCCCGACCTCCTCGGCGATGCGATTTGCCACCGTGCGGTTGTCACCGGTCAGCAGCACCGGCGTCAGTCCCAGCCGGTTGAACTGCCGGACGGCTTCGGCGCTGGTGGGTTTGACCGTGTCGGCGGTGACCAGGATTCCGCGGGCGCTGCCGTCCCAGCCGACCACGACGGCGGTTTTGCCTTCGCTTTCGGCGCGAGCATTGGCCGCCGACAGCGACGCATCGAGGTGTTGGGACCAATCCGCCAGCAGGCTCTCCCGGCCGACGATGACGCCGTGGCCGTCGACAACGCCGTGCACGCCTTTGCCTGGGACCGCTCGGAAGTCTTCGGGTGTGGGCAGTGCGCCGAGCTCTGCTGTCGCGCCCTTGGCGATCGCCTGCGCGACGGGATGCTCGGAGGCGTCCTCAAGAGCCCCGGCGTAGCGCAGCAGCTCTGCGCGGTCGGTGTCGGGCGTGGTGATGACGTCGACGAGGGTCATCTTGCCGGTGGTCACGGTTCCGGTCTTGTCGAGCACGATCGTGTCGATTTTGCGGGTTGACTCCAGCACCTCGGGTCCCCTGATGAGTACACCGAGCTGAGCCGCGCGACCCGTGCCGACCAACAACGCGGTCGGTGTCGCCAGCCCGAGCGCGCACGGGCAGGCGATGATGAGCACCGCGACCGCGGCCGTTAGCGCCGCGGTAAGCGGAAAGCCGGCAAGCAGCCACGCCCCGAGAGTGGTCAGGGCGACGGCGATGACGATCGGAACGAATACAGCAGAGATGCGGTCGGCGAGCCGCTGAACCTCGGCCTTACCCGTCTGGGCCGCTTCGACGAGCTTGGTTATCTGCGCCAGCTGCGTCTCGTCGCCGACTCGGGTGGCGCGCACGACAAGGCGCCCGCCGGCATTCACGGTCGCGCCGGTGACAGTGTCGCCCGGTCCGACCTCGACGGGTACGGACTCGCCGGTGAGCATCGAGGCGTCCACTGCGGACGAGCCGGATATCACCACTGCGTCGGTGGCGATCTTCTCGCCGGGGCGGACCACGAACTCGTCGCCCACCCTGAGCTGATCGACCGGGATGCGGGTCTCGATTCTTGGAGCGTCGGGGCGAAGATCGGGGCGCAGCACCGCGACGTCTTTGGCGCCCAGCTCTACCAAGGCCCGTAATGCGGCGCCCGCGCGGCGTTTGGCGCGCTTCTCGAAATAGCGGCCGGCCAGGACGAACAGCGTCACGCCCGCAGCCACTTCGAGGTAGATATTGCCGCCACCGCTGCGGGTGGCGGTCAGCTGGAAGTGATGGTGCGCGTGCGGGTTGCCGGCCGTTCCCAGGAACAGGGCGTACAGCGACCAAACGAACGCCGACAGCGTTCCGATCGAGATGAGGGTGTCCATGGTGGCGGTGCCGTGTTTGAGATTGGCCCACGCGGCCGCATGGAAAGGCCAGCCCGCCCACAGCACGACCGGTGCGGCCAGCGCCAGCGACGCCCACTGCCAGCCACGGAATTGCAGGACGGGAATCATCGCCAGGGCAATCACCGGGGTGGCGAGCACCAGCGAGGCCAGCACGCGACGGCGCAGCGACGCCAGCTCGGGGTCGTTCGCCGCGGATTCCTCGCGCTGTTGCGGCAAGACCGCGGTGTAGCCGGCCTTTTTCACCTCGGTTACCAGCGACTGTGCGTCGTATCCCGTTGGGACTTCGACCAGCGCCTTCTCCGTCGCATAGTTGACGGTCGCGGTGACGCCGTCGAGCTTGTTCAGTGTCTTTTCCAGGCGGGCCGCGCAGGAAGCACACGTCATCCCGGCGATGTCCAGCTCCAGATTGCGCACTGCGGCGGTCGTCATGACGCTCCTAACTAATACCCCCCTGGGGTACCTACAACGTATACACGCCCCGGGGGTATTCCCGTCAACACGTTAGGGGGGATATCACAATTCTGCCTGGTCGGCGGTCATGGCATCATTGCCGGAGGTGCGATCCTCCGCCGATGTACCACACCTGACCGGTAATCCACTCGGCCTCCTCGGAGAGCAGGAAAGTGGTGACTGCGGCGAGGTCATCGGGTTTGCCGAGTCGGGTGGTCTTGCCGAACATCAGGAAGGCCTGCTGCAGTTGTAGGTCGTTCTGCCGCTCCTGCGTCTCGCCCATCACCAAGCCGGGCATGACGCCATTGCTTCTGATGTTGTGTTTGCCCCAGTTGACGGCAACGTGACGGGTGAGGTGGTTGACGGCGGCTTTGGAGGCGCCGTAGGCGACATGTTGCGGATCGCTGCCCAGCGCTGCGCCCGAGGACATGTTCACGATGCTGCCGCCACCCCTTTCCAGCAAGTGGGGGAGGACCGCTTGGATGGTGCGCACGTAGCCCAGCAGATTGACGTCAAGCGTGCGCTGCCAGACGTCCATCTCGGTGTCGAGAATGGTGGTGTCGCGGCCGAGGTTGTGTTCGGAAAGATCGGCGCCGACGTTGTGCAGACCGTCGATACCGCCGAACTCTTCGATGGTGCGATCGACGAGACCCTGCACCGAACGCGTATCCGCCAGGTCGAATTCAACGGCAACGGCGCGACCACCGGACTGCACGATCTGTTCGGCGGTGGCGGTGGCACCGGCGATGTTGATGTCGCCGATGACCACGCAAGCACCTTCAGCGGCAAGGCGTTTGGCGGTGCCGGCGCCGATCCCGGTGGCGCCGCCCGCGATCAGGAAGGTCTTGCCCTTCAGGCCGCGCATCAGACGTAGCCGACGCCGATATCGACCGAAACCTGAGTCGCGGTGACCAGTCGCGATTGGTCCGAGGCCAGCCAGGCGACCGCGTCGGAGATGTCTTCGGGCTGCGCAATACCTTCGGGCAGTAGGGGTTTGTGCATGCCCCGTAGGTGTGGGTAATCGTCGGCGGCCGCTTCCAACGCCTCGCGCATCCGGCCGGTGCCCATGGGGGTGGACACCGCGCCCGGATTCAGGCTGTTGACGCGGACGTTGTACCGGCCGAGCTCCGCGGCGAATGCGCGCGCCATCCCGACAACGGCGTGTTTGCTTGCCGTGTAGTGGATCATGAACGACTGCATCTTGATGCCGGCCGCGGATCCGACGAGGATGATCGACCCGCCGCGGCCGCCGTCGATGATGTGATGCGCGCCGGCCATGACGGTGTTCCAGGTGCCGATTACATTGGTGTCGATGGTGTCTCGGAACGCTTGCGGGGAGATCTGATCCCACGGTGACGGACAGCAGATCCCGGCGTTGGCGACGATGATGTCGAGGCGCCCCAGTTCGCCGACCGCCTTGTCAACGGCTTCCTTAAGAGGGTCGATGTCGCGGATGTCGACCGCAGCGGTGATCACCTTCCGGCCGTTGGCTTGCACCAGTCGTGCGGTTTCCGCGAGATCATCGGGAGTCGGCGAGTCGTAGGGAACGCTGGACGGCAGCGGCCCGGCGATATCGACTGCGATGATGTCGGCACCCTCGGCGGCCAGGCGCACCGCGTGCGCTCTGCCCTGTCCGCGCGCCGCGCCGGTGACCAATGCCACCTTGTCTGGAATCAATTGGCTCATTGGTCTTTGAGTTCCTTTACTTATTAGTTTCCGGTGATCTTGTCGAGTGGGTTGGAGCGTTCGAGCATGCCGTAAGCCTGTTCGCCGTCCCAGCTGTATCGGACACCGGCCTGCTGAACCGCAGGGAAGCTCGCCATCTCCTGTTTGAGGGCTTGCATGGAATACATGTCATCATCGTGATGAATATCGTGGGTGGAAAATACTGTCTCGCCGGCGATTTCGATAACACCGTCGGCGGTCTGTAAGACCAGTGAGGCGTCTTCGCCCAACGGCTGCAGCCGCGTCAGCCACGGGGCTACCACCGCACGGGCCGGGATGAGGCCGCCGTCGCCGGTGAAGATGAAGCCCTCGTTAAAGGTGGGCTGTCCGTCGG
>Ga0208987_1000185_pt1 | contig 11727 bp, 9 predicted proteins | sample MedBloCARef_O2_FD_187845 | JGI IMG/M metagenome (GOLD analysis project Ga0208987, IMG submission 187845) | Forest soil microbial communities from El Dorado National Forest, California, USA - Mediterranean Blodgett CA Ref_O2 (SPAdes) (version 2) | ecosystem: Environmental > Terrestrial > Soil >... | reverse complement strand
CCCGAGGGTCCACTCCTCGACACCCTCGAGGACGGGTTGGAACTCGTCGCCGCCGGGCAGGCGGTGGCCGTCACGTCCGGTCTTTACGAGCGCTTGCGACCCGACCTCACCACCGTCCCCTTGGAAGGCGTCGAACCCGGCCATGTGGTCTTGGCGAGCCGCGCCGGGGACCGCAGCCGCCTGGTGGCGGCCTTTCGCAAACTCGCCGAGGTACACCTCACCGCCCCAGCGCCGCGCTAGCGTCTCAAGCGACCGGAACCGACCGGATCTCAGCTGCCTCAACATTGGTGGGCGCGGACGGTATCGAACCGCCGACCGCTGGTGTGTAAAACCAGAGCTCTACCACTGAGCTACGCGCCCTATGCCCGCCGCGCAGGCTACACGCCCCGCGGCCAGGACCCAAAACCCTCAGGCCGTCAAAGCCCCCAGGGCATCGGTCCACAAATGCTGATCGCGCGCTTCGCCAGGTTCTTTCATCTCCGCGAATTGAATGATCCCCGCGCGGTCGACGACAAAGGTGCCGCGATTGGAGTAGCCGGCCTGCTCGTTGAAGACGCCGTAGGCCTGGCTCACCGCGCCGTGTGGCCAGAAATCCGACAACACGGGAAACGTAAAGCCGCTTTCGATCGACCAGATCTTGTGGGTGGGCGGCGGGCCCACCGAGATAGCCAGCGTCACGCTCTCGTCGTTCTCGAAATCGGGCAGGTGATCGCGCAACCGGTCCAGCTCGCCCTGGCAGATTCCGGTGAACGCCAGCGGGAAGAACACCAACAGCACGTTCTTGGTGTCGCGATAGCCGCTCAGCGTGACGGGCTGCTGGTTTTGATCGCGCAGAGTGAAGTCCGGAGCGGGGGTGCCGACCGGCAGCATCAACGCTTCCCGGCTCGCGATTTCGGTTGCACTAACCGGCTGGCGCTCCAATCGGCCAGGTTGACCGACGACGTCGGCATCAGGCCCGCAGTGGGGGCCGCCTCCGCGATCTCGGCGGGCAGTACGTGGCCGGGCTTACCGGTCTTGGGGGTCAGCACCCAGATGACACCGTCGTCGGCCAGCGGACTGATGGCATCCATCAGGGTGTCCACCAGGTCGCCGTCACCGTCCCGCCACCACAGCAGGGCGACGTCGACCACCTCGTCGGTGTCCTCGTCGAGCAACTCGCTACCGCAGGCATCCTCGACCGCAGCGCGGATGTTGTCGTCGGTGTCCTCGTCCCAACCCCACTCCTGGACAACTTGATCTCGTTGCACGCCCAGTTTGCGAGCGAAGTCCGAGGCGTCATCCGCCGCGACCACCGTGGAGCCTCCTTTAGCCATGCGCGCCGTGCGATTGGGGATTATCGTCGCACAGCCCGGCGCCGGACCACACTCGGCCTCAGAACGACGCCAAGCAGAGCTTGAGCGCTTTCGTCTTGGTGTCGTTGAGCTGATCGACCCGTTTGTTGAATTCACCGGTCCCCACGTGGGTGCCGATGGCGGTCGCCACCGCGTGGGCCGCGTCGACATATGCGTTGAGCGCGTCCTTCAACTGCGACGACAGCGCATCGCTAAAACCGTTGGAAACCGTTGAGGCGCTGTCGTTGAGTGCGGCGATGGCCGGGCCCTCGGTCGGGCCGGTGTTGCGCCCGGCATTGAACGCCCCGACAAACAGATTGACCTTGTCGATGGCCTCCTTGCTGGAGGTAGCGAGCGTTTCGCACGAGGCACGGATTGCCTTGGTCGTCAGGGATTGCTGCCGCTGGGACTCCCGGACGCGCGACGTCGCCGACGACGCAGACACTGACGAGGACACCGACTGCCGATAGGCCGGGGCGACCTTGGTATCGGGCGAAGCCGTTCCATTGGTGACGGTCGTACATCCGACAATCCCCAGCAACGCCGTCGCGACGCAGCCGACCACTAGGACCCCCCGCCTCGGGAAGCCCCCGCCATGCGTCCGAAGGACAGCACGCCATCCGATGAGCACGGCTGCGACGTTACCGGGTCGGGATCGCCGCAGCGCTCGACGCACCGACTTCGGCGTCGGCTTCGACACGGGAGGGCAACCTTCGTCAGCGAATGGGCTGCCGCTACCCGCCGCGGGCGCCGGTACGGCACGATAGTGACGAACACGCATGCAGAAACCCGCCGACAGCAGGAGCGGAAGTTGACCACCGAGTTCGTGCGCCACGATCTAGCTAAAACCCCAAGCAGCGGAAGCGAACCCGACCGGGTTCGGGTGATCCGCGAGGGTGTGGCGTCGTATCTGCCGGACATCGACCCCGAGGAGACGTCGGAGTGGCTGGAGTCCTTCGACCAGCTGCTGGAGCGCTCGGGGCCGTCGCGAGCGCGGTATCTGATGTTGCGCTTGCTGGAACGGGCGGGCGAACAACGGGTGGCTCTGCCGTCGCTGACGTCGACCGACTACGTCAACACCATCCCCACCGAGCTGGAGCCGTGGTTCCCCGGCGACGAGGACGTCGAACGTCGCTACCGGGCGTGGATCAGGTGGAACGCCGCCATCATGGTGCACCGCGCGCAGCGCCCGGGAATCGGCGTGGGCGGCCACATTTCGACCTATGCCTCTTCGGCGGCACTTTATGAGGTCGGCTTCAACCATTTCTTCCGCGGCAAAACGCACTCCGGCGGCGGCGACCAGATCTTCATCCAGGGCCACGCGTCGCCGGGGATATACGCGCGCGCCTTCCTCGAAGGACGGCTGAGCGCCGACCAGCTCGACGGTTTCCGGCAGGAACGCAGCCACCCCGGCGGCGGATTGCCGTCCTACCCGCACCCGCGGCTGATGCAGGATTTCTGGGAGTTCCCGACGGTGTCGATGGGCCTTGGACCCATGAACGCCATCTACCAGGCCCGCTGCAACCACTACCTGCACGACCGTGGCATCAAGGACACCGCCGACCAGCATGTGTGGGCGTTCCTCGGCGACGGCGAGATGGACGAGCCGGAGAGCCGCGGTCTGATCCAGGTGGCCGCCAACGAGGCGCTGGACAACCTGACCTTCGTCATCAACTGCAACCTGCAACGCCTGGACGGCCCGGTGCGCGGCAACGGCAAGATCATCCAGGAGCTGGAATCGTTCTTCCGGGGTGCGGGCTGGAACGTCATCAAGGTGGTCTGGGGCCGCGAGTGGGACACGCTGCTGCATGCCGACCGCGACGGCGCGCTGGTGAACCTGATGAACACCACACCCGACGGCGACTACCAGACCTACAAGGCCAACGACGGCGCCTACGTGCGCGATCACTTCTTCGGCCGCGACCCGCGCACCAAGGCGCTCGTCGAGGACATGAGCGATTCCGAGATCTGGAACCTCAAGCGCGGTGGACACGACTACCGCAAGGTTTATGCCGCCTACCGGGCCGCCGTCGACCACAAAGGCCAGCCGACGGTGATCTTGGCCAAGACCATCAAGGGCTACTCGCTGGGTGCGCACTTCCAGGGACGCAACGCCACCCACCAGATGAAAAAGCTTGCACTGCAAGATCTTAAGGACTTCCGCGACGCCATCCGGATTCCCATCAACGACGACCAGCTGGAACAGGATCCCTACCTTCCGCCGTACTACCATCCCGGTCCCGACGCCCCGGAAATCCGCTACATGCTGGACCGGCGCCGCACGCTGGGGGGCTTTCTACCCGAGCGCCGGACAAAAGCCAAGGTCCTCAAGCAGCCCAGCCGAGACATCTATGACCCGCTGAAAAAGGGTTCGGGGCACCAGGAGGTCGCCACCACGATGGCGATCGTGCGCACCTTCAAAGAAGTGATGCGGGACAAGGAAATTGGCCCGCGAATTGTGCCGATCATTCCCGACGAGGCCCGCACCTTCGGGATGGACTCCTGGTTCCCGTCGCTGAAGATCTACAACCGCCTGGGCCAGCTCTACACCGCCGTGGATGCCGATTTGATGTTGGCGTACAAGGAAAGTGAGATCGGCCAGATCCTGCACGAGGGCATCAACGAGGCGGGCTCGACGGCGTCGTTCACCGCGGTCGGCACGTCCTATGCGACGCACAACGAGCCGATGATCCCGATCTACATCTTCTATTCGATGTTCGGGTTCCAGCGCACCGGCGACGGACTGTGGGCCGCGGCCGACCAGATGGCGCGCGGCTTCGTGCTGGGGGCAACAGCGGGACGCACCACCCTGACCGGCGAGGGCCTGCAGCACGCCGACGGGCATTCGTTGTTGCTGGCCTCCACCAATCCCGCGGTGGTCGCCTACGACCCGGCGTTCGCGTTCGAAATCGCCTACATCGTGGAAAGTGGGCTGGCCCGGATGTTCGGCCAGGACCCGGAGAACGTGTACTTCTACATCACCGTCTACAACGAGCCGTATGTTCAGCCGCCGGAGCCGGAGAACTTCGATCCCGAAGGCTTGTTGCGCGGCATATACCGGTACTACACGGCCACCGAGGAGCGCTCCAACAAGGCGCAGATCCTGGCCTCCGGGGTGGCGATGCCGTCGGCGCTCAAAGCGGCCAAGATACTGGCCGCCGAGTGGGATGTCGCCACCGACGTGTGGTCGGTGACCAGCTGGGGCGAACTGAACCGCGACGGCGTGGCAGTGCAGCGAGAGCAGCTGCGCCACCCCGACCGTCCGCCCGGGGTGGCCTACCTGGCCAAGGCGCTGTCCGGAATCACCGGGCCGGTCGTCGCCGTGTCGGACTGGATGCGCGCAGTCCCCGAGCAGATCCGGCCCTGGGTACCCGGCACCTACGTCACGCTGGGCACCGACGGGTTCGGCTTCTCCGACACCCGTCCGGCCGCCCGCCGGTTCTTCAACACCGACGCCGAGTCCCAGGTCGTGGCGGTGCTCGAAGCGCTGGCCCGCGATGGTGAGATCGACCCGTCGGTGCCCATTGCGGCGGCCCGCCAGTACCGGATCGACGATGTGCAGGCCGCTCCCAAGCAGACCTCGGATCCCGGCCCCGGGGCATAACGGCCTGCCACCCGCCGAGCGTGCCGCCAGCTTGATGTTGGACCAGGCGCTAAATCCGGCTCCGCAGGACACTCGCAACAGCCGGGGCTGCTTTGGGGGGAAGTTCCAGAAAACGGGCGTAGATTTTAGGGGTGAATGACAACCCGTTCGCTGGCCCGTTTGCCAAGCAGCCGAGGTCACCCCTCGAAATGCTGGACACCGTCCCCGAGTCGGTACTGCGGCGATTGAAGCAGTACTCGGGCCGGTTGGCCACCGAAGCGGTCGCGGCCATGCAGGAGCGGTTGCCGTTTTTCGCCGACTTGGAAGCTTCCCAGCGCGCCAGCGTGGCGCTGGTAGTGCAGACCGCCGTGGTGAACTTCGCCGAGTGGATGCAGGATCCGCACAGCAACGTCAGCTACACGGCGAGGGCGTTCGAATTGGTTCCCCAGGACCTGCGGCAACACATCGCACTGCGGCAAATCGTGGACCTGGTGCGAGTCACCATGGATTTCTTCGAGGAGGTCGTGCCGCTGCTGGCCCGCTCCGAGGAGCAGTTGACCGCCCTGACGGTGGGCATCTTGAAGTACAGCCGTGACCTGGCGTTCACCGCCGCCAGCGCCTATGCGGATGCGGCCGAGGCCAGGGGCACCTGGGACAGCCGAATGGAGGCCAGCGTCGTTGACGCGGTGGTACGGGGCGACACCGGCCCCGAGCTGCTGTCCCGTGCGGCCGCATTGAACTGGGACACCACCGCACCGGCCACGGTGGTGGTGGGGATCCCGGCGCCTGGCCCCGAGGGCACCAACGGACAGGGCGGCACCGAACGGCCCAGCCAGCACGTACGCGACATCGCCGCTCGTCATGGCCGCGCGGCGCTCACCGATGTACACGGCACCTGGCTGGTCGCGATCGTGTCCGGCCACCTGTCGCCGACGGACAAGTTCCTGGGCGACCTGCTGGGTGGGTTTTCCGACGGCCCGGTGGTCATCGGGCCGACCGCGCCGATGCTGACCGCCGCGTATCACAGTGCAAGCGAGGCGATTTCGGGCATGAACGCCGTCGCCGGCTGGCATGGCGCACCGCGGCCCGTGCTGGCCCGGGAACTGTTGCCCGAGCGTGCCCTGATGGGAGATGCGTCGGCGATCGTCGCCTTACACACCGACGTGATGGGACCGCTGGCCGAGGCCGGCCCCACCCTCGTCGAAACCCTTGGCGCTTTCTTAGATTCTGGCGGCGCGATTGAGGCCTGCGCCCGCAAGTTGTTCGTTCATCCAAACACCGTGCGTTATCGGCTCAAGCGCATTACCGACTTCACCGGGCGCGATCCCACCCAACCCCGCGACGCATACATCCTGCGAGTGGCCGCAACGGTGGGCCAGCTCAACTACCCGCCGCACTCCACTAGTGTCGGTAACAGCGCCCTGACGCCGGTTCCGCTCCCGGTCAGAGGGGCTTTAAAAGCCCCTTCTTCGCGATAGTGATCTAGGCAACAGGTCGCGGCACGGTCTCAAAACCGTAGCTTAGAAGGGTGTTTTGTAGGTTATCTACAAAAACCTAAGACGAGGTTCATAATCTGTTACACCCGCCAAAACCGTTTCCACAGTGTTCTCTTAGACACGTGATCGCGTTACTTGCGCCCGGACAGGGCTCGCAGACCGAGGGGATGCTGTCGCCGTGGCTGGAACTGCCCGGTGCAGCAGACCAGATGACTGCGTGGTCGAAAGCCAGTGGCCTGGATCTGGTGCGACTGGGCACCACCGCCACGGCCGAACAGATCACCGACACCGCCGTCACTCAGCCGCTGGTCGTAGCGGCCACGCTGCTCGCTCACCAGGAGTTGACCAAGCGCGGCCTGCTCGCCGGTGAAGACTTCATCGTGGCCGGTCACTCCGTCGGCGAGATCGCGGCCTACGCGATCGCCGGTGTGATGGGAGCCGACGACGCCGTCGCGCTGGCCGCCACCCGCGGCGCCGAGATGGCCAAGGCCTGCGCTACCGAGCCCACCGGCATGTCCGCCGTGCTGGGCGGCGACGAGGCCGAGGTGCTGGCCCGCCTCGAGCAGCTCGACCTGTTCCCCGCGAACCGCAACGCTGCCGGGCAGATCGTCGCGGCCGGCTCGCTGACCGCGCTGGAAAAGCTGGCCGAAGACCCGCCGACCAGGGCCAGAGTGCGTGCCCTCGGCGTGGCCGGAGCGTTCCACACCAGGTACATGGCGTCGGCTCTCGACGACTACGCGGCCGCGGCGGCCGGTATCGCCACCGCTGAGCCCACCGCCACGCTGTTGTCCAACCGCGACGGCAAGCCGGTGACTTCGGCGGCCGCGGCAATGGACGCGCTGGTCGCTCAGCTGATCCAGCCGGTGCGCTGGGACCTGTGCACCGCGACGCTGCGTGAGCACGATGTTAAGGCGATCGTGGAGTTCCCCCCTGCGGGCGCTCTGGCCGGTATCGCCAAACGCGAACTTCGGGGGATTACGACGCGTGCCGTCAAGACACCCGCAGACCTGGACGCACTGGCCGAACTCTGACGCCAGCTGATTCCAGTTACAACCAAAAAAGCACGTCAGTCCGATTTTTCACACAACACATTACGAAGGGAACATGGCTGTGGCCGTTAGTCAGGAAGAAATCATCGCCGGTATTGCCGAGATCATCGAAGAGGTAACCGGTATCGAGCCGTCCGAGGTCACCCCGGAGAAGTCGTTCGTCGACGACCTGGACATCGACTCGCTGTCGATGGTGGAGATCGCCGTTCAGACCGAGGACAAGTACGGCGTCAAGATCCCGGACGAGGACCTGGCCGGTCTGCGCACCGTTGGTGACGTCGTCTCCTACATCCAGAAGCTCGAGGAAGAAGACCCCGAGGCCGCCGCCGTGCTGCGCGCGAAGCTCGAGTCGGACAACCCCGAAGCTATTGCCAACGTCAAGGCAAGGCTGGAAGCGGACAGCAAGTGAGCAAGCCTTCCACTGCTAATGGCGGTTACCCCAGTGTTGTGGTAACCGCTGTCGCGGCGACGACTTCGGTCGCGCCGGATATCGAGAGCACGTGGAAGGGTTTGCTTGCCGGCGAGAGCGGCATCCGCGTACTCGAAGACGATTTCGTCACCAAGTGGGACCTGCCGGTCAAGATCGGCGGTCACCTCAAGGAGTCGATCGACATCCACATGGGACGACTGGACCTGCGGCGCATGTCGTATGTCCAGCGCTTGGCCAAATACCTGAGCGGCCAGCTGTGGGAGAACGCCGGAAATCCGGAGCTCGATCCGGACCGCTTCTCCGTCGTCGTCGGCACCGGTTTGGGCGGCGCCGAGCGCATCGTTGAGAGCTATGACCTGATGAACGAGGGTGGCCCCCGCAAGGTGTCGCCGCTCGCCGTTCAGATGATCATGCCCAACGGCGCCGCGGCGGTGGTGGGTCTGGAACTCGGAGCTCGCGCCGGGGTGATCACCCCGGTGTCCGCGTGTTCGTCGGGCTCGGAGGCCATCGTGCACGCGTGGCGCCAGATCGTCATGGGTGACGCGGATGTCGCCGTCGCCGGCGGTGTCGAGGGCCCCATCGAGGCGCTGCCCATCGCGGCGTTCTCGATGATGCGGGCCATGTCGACCCGCAACGACGAGCCCGAGCGGGCGTCGCGGCCGTTCGACAAGGATCGCGACGGCTTCGTGTTCGGCGAGGCCGGGGCGCTCATGCTCATCGAGACCGAGGAGCACGCCAAGGCCCGCGGCGCCAAGCCGTTAGCCCGCTTGCTGGGTGGCGGGATCACCTCGGATGCCTTCCACATGGTGGCGCCCGCGCCGGACGGCATTCGTGCCGGTCGGGCGATGACCCGTGCACTGGAGTTGGCCGGCGTGTCCGCCAAGGACGTCGACCACATCAACGCACACGGGACGGCAACGCCGATCGGCGACACCGCCGAGGCCAACGCCATCCGGGTAGCCGGTTGCGACCAGGCCGCGGTGTATGCGCCGAAATCAGCGCTGGGCCACTCCATTGGTGCGGTCGGTGCGCTCGAGTCGGCACTCACGGTGCTGACGCTGCGCGACGGCGTCATTCCGCCGACCCTGAATTACGAAACACCCGATCCCGAGATCGCACTTGATGTTGTCGCAGGCGAACCTCGCTACGGCGAATTCCGTTGCGCGATCAACAACTCGTTCGGGTTCGGCGGCCACAACGTGGCCATCGCCTTCGGGCGTTACTAAGAGCACGAAAGGAACGTTCGTTACACCCATGACCGAGCTTGCTACGGGGAAGGGCCTCCCCTCTGTAGTCGTCACCGCCATCACCATGACGACCGCACTCGCCACCGACGCGGAGACCACCTGGAAGTTGTTGCTCGACAACCAAAGTGGGATCCGTACCTTGGACGACCCGTTCGTCAAAGAATTCAACCTGCCGGTCACCATCGGCGGGCATTTGTTGGAGGAATTCGACAGCCAGCTCACCCGGATCGAATTGCGCCGCACGGGATACCTGCAGCGCATGTCAACCATTCTGGGTCGGCGGGTATGGGAGAACGCGGGCTCGCCCGACGTCGACACCAACCGATTGATGGTGTCCATCGGCACCGGCCTGGGCTCGGCCGAAGAACTCGTCTTCGGCTACGACGAAATGCGCACGCGCGGGTATCGGGCGATCTCCCCGCTGACCGTGCAGAAGTACATGCCCAACGGCGCGGCCGCGGCGGTGGGGCTGGAACGGCACGCCAAGGCCGGGGTGATGACGCCGATATCGGCGTGTGCATCCGGTTCAGAGGGCATCGCCCACGCGTGGCAGCAGATCGTGCTCGGCGAGGCCGACATGGCGATCTGCGGCGGCGTGGAAACAAAGATCGAGGCGGTGCCCATCGCCGGGTTCGCCAATATGCGCATCGTGATGTCCACCAACAACGACGACCCCGCTGGTGCGTGTCGCCCCTTCGACAAAGACCGCGACGGCTTCGTGTTCGGCGAGGGCGGCGCTTTGATGGTGATCGAGACCGAGGAGCACGCAAAGGCGCGGGGCGCAAACATCCTGGCCCGGATCATGGGGGCCAGCATCACCTCGGACGGCTTCCACATGGTGGCGCCGGATCCCAACGGCGACCGCGCCGGCCACGCGATCACGCGGGCGATACAGCTCGCAGGCCTCAGCCCCAGCGACATTGGCCACGTCAACGCCCACGCCACCGGCACCCAGGTCGGAGACCTCGCCGAGGGTAGGGCGATCAACAAAGCCCTGGGTGGCAACAAGCCCGCGGTATACGCTCCCAAGTCCGCTCTCGGCCACTCGGTGGGCGCGGTCGGCGCGGTGGAATCGATCCTGACCGTGCTTGCACTGCGGGATCAGGTCGTCCCTCCGACGCTGAATCTTCAAAACCTCGATCCAGAAATCGATTTGGACGTGGTGTCCGGCAAGCCGCGGCCTGGTGACTACCAGTACGCGATCAACAACTCGTTCGGATTCGGCGGTCACAACGTGGCGATCGCGTTTGGACGCTACTAAGACCCGGCGGTAGTAACCCCAGCATTACCGACTTAGGAGATTTGCGATGACACTCATGGCCCCCGAGGCGGTTGGCGAGTCTGTCGACCCCCGCGACCCGCTGTTGCGTCTGAGCAACTTCTTCGACGACGGCACCGTTGAGCTACTGCACGAGCGTGATCGCTCCGGCGTGCTGTCGGCCTCGGGCACCGTCAACGGCATACGCACCGTCGCGTTCTGCACGGACGGAACCGTGATGGGCGGCGCGATGGGCATCGAGGGTTGCCGGCACATCGTCAACGCCTACGACAACGCCATTGAGGAGCAGAGCCCGATCGTGGGCATCTGGCACTCGGGTGGTGCGCGGCTGGCCGAAGGCGTCAAGGCACTGCACGCGGTCGGGACGGTCTTCGAGGCGATGATTCGCGCGTCGGGCTACATTCCGCAGATCTCGGTTGTGGTCGGTTTCGCCGCGGGCGGCGCCGCCTACGGCCCGGCGCTGACCGACGTCGTCATCATGGCGCCGGAGGGCCGCGTGTTCGTCACCGGTCCCGACGTGGTGCGCAGCGTCACCGGCGAAGACGTGGACATGGCGTCGCTGGGTGGCCCGGACACGCACCACAAGAAGTCCGGCGTGTGCCACATCGTCGCCGACGACGAGCTCGATGCCTACGAGCGCGGTCGCCGGTTGGTCGGATTGTTCTGCCAGCAAGGGCATTTCGACCGCAACAAGGCCGAGGCTGGGGACACTGACATCCACGCGCTGCTGCCCGAGTCGGCGCGGCGCGCCTACGACGTGCACCCGATCGTGACCGCGATCCTCGACGACGACGCACCGTTTGACGAGTTCCAGGCCAACTGGGCCCCGTCGATGGTGGTCGGTCTCGGCCGGCTGTCCGGCCGCACGGTCGGCGTGCTGGCCAACAACCCGCTACGGCTGGGCGGCTGCTTGAACTCCGAAAGCGCCGAGAAGGCAGCACGTTTCGTGCGGATGTGCGACGCGTTCGGGATTCCGTTGATTGTGGTTGTCGACGTCCCCGGCTACCTCCCGGGTGTCGACCAGGAGTGGGGCGGCGTGGTGCGCCGTGGCGCCAAACTGCTGCACGCCTTCGGCGAGGCCACCGTTCCTCGCGTCACGCTGGTCACCCGAAAGACCTACGGTGGGGCCTACATCGCGATGAACTCGCGTTCATTGAACGCCACCAAGGTGTTCGCCTGGCCGGACGCCGAGGTCGCGGTCATGGGCGCCAAAGCCGCGGTCGGCATCCTGCACAAGCGCAAGCTGGCCGCCGCGCCGGACGACGAGCGCGAAGCGCTGCACGAAGAGTTGGCCGCGGAACACGAGCGGATC
>Ga0208987_1000184_pt1 | contig 11762 bp, 8 predicted proteins | sample MedBloCARef_O2_FD_187845 | JGI IMG/M metagenome (GOLD analysis project Ga0208987, IMG submission 187845) | Forest soil microbial communities from El Dorado National Forest, California, USA - Mediterranean Blodgett CA Ref_O2 (SPAdes) (version 2) | ecosystem: Environmental > Terrestrial > Soil >... | reverse complement strand
CACGGGCGCCGACGCGTAAATGACGTCGGTGCGCGCCTGCTGCACGACGGTCGGCAGCATGTCCACCACCGAGCCGCGTGATCCAAGGGAGCCGTCGGTGGTGGCGATGACCGCCGAGCGCCCCGTCCGCCGGGCGGTGAGGGCGCCGAAGACCCGGTCGGCGCTCTCCGCGCCGAGCAGGTAGTCGGCGTGCGAGCCGCGCTCGGCCAGCCGTGAGGCCAGTGCGAACAGCGGCGCGGCGCCCGGGCCGACGCCGAGGAGCAGGCACGAGGCCGGGTCGCGCGGCACGGGGAACGGGCGGCCGAGTGGACCGACCACGTCAAGGACGTCACGCGAGCGGCAGTCCGCCAGCCACTGTGCGCCAGGCTCGCGGGGCAGGAACACGAACTCAACGGTTCCGCCGTGGTCGGGCCGCACGTCGTGGATGGAGAACGAGCGCCGTCCGAGCATGCCGGACTGCGGCCCGCCGACCGCGATCGCGACGAACTGGCCGGGCCTGAACCTGGTGGCGATCGCCGGGGCGACCACGGTCATGGCCACGTAAGCGTCGACGCGGCGCACCGTGAGCACCGTCCCGCGCACCTGAACCGGCGCCGCACCGCTGTCCCGGTCGTTCCCTGCCATTCAGCCGCCGTCCAGTCCCCTGAGCCCTGTCCGATATCCCGAAATTTCCGGAATGTCGGGGCGCGCCAGCGCCCGACATTCCCGGATGCTTCCGTCACCGCTCCGGCTTCTCCGCCGTCACCTGCCGTACGAGTTAACCACGCGCCCGCCGCAAGAGTTAACCGCGCAGCGCGGCGGCGTGCTCCTGCAGGGAGCGGACGCCGATCTCGCCGCGGATGGTGGCCTCGATGCCCTGCACCGCGGCCGCGAGGCCTGCCACGGTGGTCACGCACGGCACGCCCCGCCTGACCGCCGCCGTCCTGATCTCGTAGCCGTCAAGCCGGACCGCCGCCGAGGCCGACGACACCGCGCCGAAGGGCGTGTTCACGATCAGGTCCACCTCACCGTCCAGGATGCGGGTGACCACGGTCGGCTCGCCGCCAGGGCCCGCACCGTCACTCTGCTTCCTGACGATCTTGGCACGAACGCCGTTCCTGCGCAGTACCTCCGCCGTGCCCGAGGTCGCCCAGATCTCGAAGCCCAGGTCCGCGAGGCGCTTGACCGGGAAGACCATGGCCCGCTTGTCCCTGTTGGCGACCGAGACGAACACCCGTCCCTTGACCGGGAGCGATCCGTACACGGCCTCCTGCGACTTGGCGAACGCGGTGCCGAAGGAGTCGTCGATGCCCATGACCTCGCCCGTCGAGCGCATCTCGGGGCCGAGCACCGTGTCCACGCCGGCACCGCTCGCGTCACGGAACCGGCCGAAGGGCAGCACCGCTTCCTTCACCGCGACCGGGGAGTCGAGCGGCAGCGTGCCGCCGTCGCCGCTCTCCGGCAGCACGCCGGAGGCGCGCAGCGACGCGATCGAGGCGCCCATCATGACAAGCGCCGCCGCCTTGGCGAGCGGCACCGCGGTGGCCTTGGAGACGAATGGCACCGTCCGCGACGCCCTCGGGTTGGCCTCAAGGACGTAGAGCACCCCGGCGGCGAGCGCGTACTGCACGTTGAGCAGGCCGCGCACGCCGACGCCGCGCGCGATCTTCAGCGTCGCGTCCCTGATGGCCGCGATGTCGGCCCGGCCGAGCGTGATCGGCGGCAGGGCACACGCCGAGTCGCCTGAGTGGATGCCTGCCTCCTCGATGTGCTCCATGACGCCGCCCAGGTACAGCTCCTGACCGTCGTACAGGCCGTCCACGTCGATCTCGATGGCGTCGTCGAGGAAGCGGTCGATCAGCACGGGGTTGTCTTCCGCTCCGGCCCTGGCGTCGAAGGCACGGGCGACGTAGGCGCGCAGCGTGGCCTCGTCGTAGACGATCTCCATGCCGCGCCCGCCGAGCACGTAGGAGGGCCGGACAAGGACCGGGTAGCCGATCTCGGCGGCCGCGGCCGCCGCCTCGTTGGCGGACAGCGCCACCTTGCCGAGCGGCGCGGTGAGGCCGGCCTCGGCGAGCACTTCGGCGAACGCGCCGCGGTCCTCGGCGGCGTGGATCGCGGCCGGCGAGGTACCGACGATCGGCGTGCCCGCCGCTTCGAGTGCGCGGGCGAGGCCGAGCGGCGTCTGCCCGCCGAGTTGCACGATCACGCCGGCGACCGGGCCGGACCGCCGCTCGGCGTGCACCACCTCAAGCACGTCCTCCAGGGTGAGCGGCTCGAAGTACAGCCGGGAGGAGGTGTCGTAGTCGGTGGAGACGGTCTCCGGGTTGCAGTTGACCATGACGGTCTCGTAGCCTGCCGCGCGCAGCGCGATCGAGGCGTGCACGCAGGAGTAGTCGAACTCGATGCCCTGGCCGATGCGGTTCGGGCCGCTGCCGAGGATGATGACCTTAGGCGTGTCGCCGCCAGGCACCTCGTCGCCCTCGTCGTAGGTCGAGTAGAGGTAAGGGGTGCGCGCCGCGAACTCGGCGGCGCAGGTGTCGACCGCGTGGTAGACGGGACGGACGCCGAGGGAGTGGCGCAGGGCGCGCACCTCGTCGGTCGGCAGGACGCGCAGGTCGGCGATGGCGGCGTCGGAGAAGCCCGCGGCCTTCGCCTCCCGCAGCAGCGGCTCGTCGAGTTCGGCGGCCGCCGCGATCGTCCTTGCCAGCTCCTTGATGTTGTCAAGCTGCTCGACGAACCACGGGTCGACGCCGGTGGCCTCGGCCACCGCGTCGGGGGTGGCTCCGGCGCGCAGCGCCTGGAGCATGGTGTTCAGGCGGCCGTCGTGCGGGTTGCGGCAGCGGTCGAGCAGCTCGTCGGCGTGCGCGACGACCCTCTCCGTGAACCGGAACGGTCCCGTCTGGCTCTCAAGGCTCCGCTGTGCCTTCTGCAGTGCCTCGGCGAAGGAGCGGCCGATCGCCATCGCCTCGCCGACCGACTTCATGTGGGTGGTGAGCGTGGGGTCGGCGCCGGGGAACTTCTCGAACGCGAACCTGGGGATCTTGACGACCACGTAGTCGAGCGCAGGCTCGAAGGACGCCGGTGTCTGGCCGGTGATGTCGTTGGGGATCTCGTCGAGCGTGTAGCCGATCGCGAGCCTGGTGGCGATCTTGGCGATCGGGAAGCCGGTGGCCTTGGAGGCGAGGGCACTGCTCCGCGATACCCGCGGGTTCATCTCGATCACGACCATGCGGCCCGTCTTGGGGTTGACCGCGAACTGGATGTTGCAGCCGCCGGTGTCGACGCCCACCGCGCGGATGATCTTGATCGCGGTGTCCCGCATGTGCTGGTACTCGCGGTCGGTGAGGGTCATCGCCGGGGCGACGGTCACCGAGTCGCCGGTGTGCACGCCCATCGGGTCGACGTTCTCGATCGAGCAGACGATCACCACGTTGTCGTGGCGGTCGCGCATCAGCTCGAGCTCGAACTCCTTCCAGCCGATGATCGACTCCTCCAGGAGCACCTCGGTCGTGGGGCTGGCGTCAAGGCCGCTGCCCGCGATGCGGCGCAGGTCGGCCTCGTTGTAGGCGATGCCGGAGCCGAGGCCGCCGAGGGTGAAGGACGGCCGGACCACGACGGGAAAGCCGAGCCCCTGAACCCTGTCCTCGGTATCCGGGCCGTCGGCACCCGGGCTGCCGTAGACGGCCGCGAGGCAATCGTCGATGTTGTGGCAGATCGTTGACCTGGGGACCTCGGCGCCGAGGCCGATCACGATCTCCTTGAACCGCTCGCGGTCCTCGCAGGCCTCGATGGCGTCGATGTCGGCGCCGATCAGCTCGACGTCATACTTCTTCAGCGTGCCGCTGCGGTGCAGGGCGACGGCCGCGTTGAGCGCGGTCTGGCCGCCCAGGGTGGGCAGGACGGCGTCCGGGCGCTCCTTGGCGATCACCTTGGCCAGCACGTCGGTAGTGATCGGCTCGACGTAGGTGGCGTCGGCGAACTCCGGGTCGGTCATGATCGTGGCGGGGTTGGAGTTAACCAGGGAGACCCTGATGCCCTCCTGCTTCAGCACACGGCAGGCCTGGGTGCCCGAGTAGTCGAACTCGCACCCCTGACCGATCACGATCGGCCCTGACCCGATGACGAGCACGGACTTCAGGTCTTCACGGCGTGGCATGGTTTACTTCTTTCCCCCGTCCATCAATGCTGCGAAGTCGTCGAACAGGTCCACCGCGTCGTGCGGCCCTGGTGCGGCCTCCGGGTGGTACTGGACGGCGAAGGCGGGCCGGTCAAGCAGGCGGATGCCCTCGACCACGCCGTCGTTCAGGTTCACGTGGGTAACCGTGGCCGCGCCGTACGGGGTACCGAACGGCTCGCGGGCACCGGGCGGCACGTGCACCCAGTCGTCACCCGTCCGGCTTGTGTCAGCCTCCGGCGGGAGCGCGGCGGCGAAGCCGTGGTTGTGGCTGGTGATGTAGACGCGGCCGGTGGCCAGGTCCATGACCGGCTGGTTCACGCCCCGGTGGCCGTAGCGGAGCTTGTACGTGTCGAGTCCGACGGCCCTCGACAGGATCTGGCTGCCGAAGCAGATGCCGAAGATCGGCACGCCCGCGTCGAGCACGCCGCGCATCGCCGCGACCGCGTAACCGGCCGCGGCCGGGTCGCCGGGTCCGTTGGAGAAGAAGACACCATCCGGGTCGGAGGCGAGGATGTCCTTGGCCGTGGAGGTGGCCGGGAGAACCCGCACCTCCATGCCACGCTCGGCCATGTTGCGCGGTGTGGCGTTCTTGATGCCCAGGTCCACGGCGGCGACGCGGTACGTCGTCTGCACGCCGCGCGGCGGGCTGACCGTGTAGGGGTGCGGCGTGGTCACGATCCGCGCCAGGTCGGCGCCGGTCATGCCGGGACTGGCAAGGACGCGCTCGAGGAGCCGCTCCTGGTTGTCCTCGACGGTGGAGACGGCCGCCCGCATCGCGCCGTGCTCGCGCAACCGCATGGTCAGCGCGCGGGTGCCAGGCACTGAGATGCCGGTGATCCCCTGGGCCTTCAGCTCGGCATCGAGGCTGCGCTGCGCCCGCCAGCTCGAGGCGACACGGGACAGCTCGCGGACGACGTACCCGCCAACCCAGATGCGGTGGCTTTCCTGGTCTTCGTCGTTGACCCCCGTGTTGCCGACGTGCGGCGCGGTCATCGCCACGATCTGGCCGCAGTACGACGGGTCGGTGAGCGTCTCCTGGTAGCCGGTCATGCCGGTGTTGAACACCATCTCGCCGAACGACTCGCCGTAAGCGCCAAATCCCTTGCCGCGCAGCGTCGTGCCGTCCTCGAGCACCAGCATGGCATCCGGTTCGCGCTCGCTCATCGGGTCACCTTTCCGTCAAGTACCGTCGCCGTGCCGCGCAGGAACGTCGCGTGCACGCGGCCGGGCAGCGCCATCCCCGCGAACGGGCTGTTGCGGCTCTTAGAGGCGTGCGTGGCCGGGTCCACTGGCGCGGCGGGGGCGGTGGGGTCGTACAGCGTCACGTTCGCGGGCGCGCCCACGGTCAGCGGCTGGCCGTGCCCGGGGACGCGGCCGATGGCCGCCGGCCGGGCCGACATCCGGTCGGCCACGCCGGCCCAGTCGAGCAGGCCGGTCTCGACCATGGCCTTGTGCACCACGCGGAGGGCGGTCTCCAGGCCGGTCATGCCGTTGGCCGCGGCGGCCCACTCGGTCTCCTTGGCCTCGACCGGGTGCGGCGCGTGGTCGGTGGCCACGCAGTCGATGGTGCCGTCCGCGAGGGCCTGCCTGAGGGCGTCGACGTCCGCTTTGGTTCGCAGCGGCGGGTTGACCTTGAATACCGGGTCGTAGTCCTCGGCCAGGTCGTCGGTGAGCAGGAGGTGGTGCGGAGTGACCTCGGCGGTTACCTGAACTCCCCTGCCTTTCGCCCACCGGATGATCTCGACCGACCCGGCCGTGGACACGTGGCAGACGTGCAAGGCGGCGTCCACGTGGGCGGCGAGCAGGCAGTCGCGCGCGATGATCGCCTCCTCCGCCGCGGCGGGCCAGCCGGCCAGGCCGAGCCTTGAGGCGACCTCGCCCTCGTTGAGCTGCGCGCCCTCGGTCAGCCTCGGCTCCTGGGCGTGCTGTGCGATCACGCCGTCGAACGCCTTGACGTACTCGAGCGCCCTCCGCATGAGGAGCGGGTCGGCTACGCAGAAGCCGTCGTCGGAGAAGACCCGGACGCGGGCGGCGGAATCGGCCATCGCGCCGAGCTCGGCCAGCTGCTTGCCGTTCAGGTTGACCGTGACCGCGCCGACCGGGCGGACGTCGACGTACCCGGCCTGCTCGCCGAGCCGCCAGACCTGCTCCACCACGCCGGCCGTGTCGGCGACCGGCTCGGTGTTGGCCATCGCGTGCACCGCCGTGTAGCCGCCGAGCGCGGCGGCCCTGGTGCCGGTCTCGACCGTCTCGGCGTCCTCCCTGCCCGGCTCGCGCAGGTGCGTGTGCAAGTCGACGAGGCCGGGCAGGGCGATCAGGCCGGCGGCGTCGAGGACGGATGCGCCCGGCGCGTCCAGGTCCCGGCCGATTCTGGCGACGACTCCGTCTTTAAGGTGAATGTCGGCCGGCTCCCCGCCGGCGATGGCGGCCCCCTTGATCAGCCACTCTTCGCTCATCGTGTCACCCCCGCTAGCGCCGCGGCGCTTGTTGCTGTTATCCGCTGTCGGCGGTCACGGACCTTGGGTGGATGTGCGGTTGGTGTCGCTATAACGACACCAACCGCACATTCACGGGCCGGGGGGGTCATGCGGCTCCCTCCGTCGCGCCGCCGAGCATCAGGTACAGGACCGCCATCCGGACCGTCACGCCGTTGGCGACCTGCGCGACGATCGTCGAGCGGTCGGAGTCGGCGACCTCCGCGGCGATCTCCACGCCGCGGTTCATGGGGCCCGGGTGCATGACGATCGCGTGCTCCGGCAGCAGCGCCATCCGCCCGGTGTCCAGGCCGTAGCGGCGGCGGTACTCGCGGATGGTCGGGAAGTAGGCCGCGGTCATCCGCTCTTGCTGCACGCGCAGCATCATCATCACGTCGCTCTTGCCCAACTCGGCGTCCAGGTCGTAGCTGGCACGGCACGGCCACGTCTCGACCGCGAGCGGCATGAGGGTGGGCGGGGCGACCACCGTCACCTGCGCGCCGAGCGTGGAGAGCAGCAGCACGTTGGAGCGCGCCACCCGGGAGTGGAGCACGTCGCCGACGATCGTCACCCGGAGCCCGTCGAGCCCCTGGCCGCGCCGGTCGGCGCCTGTGCCGTACAGCCCAGTCCCTTCCGCGCGGCCCAGGCGCTGACGGATCGTGAACGCATCGAGCAGCGCCTGCGTGGGGTGCTCGTGCGTGCCGTCGCCCGCGTTGACCACGCGGCCGCTCACCCAGTCCGTCAGGCGGCGCGGCGCGCCGGAGGCCTGGTGCCTGATCACCACGGCGTCGGCGCCCATCGCCTCCAGGGTCAGCGCGGTGTCCTTGAGCGACTCGCCCTTGGCGACGCTCGACCCTTTGGCGGAGAAGTTGATCACGTCGGCGGACAGCCGCTTGGCCGCCGCCTCGAACGAGGTCCTGGTCCTCGTGGAGTCCTCGTAGAAGAGGTTGACCACCGTCAGGCCGCGCAGCGTCGGCAGCTTCCTGATCGCGCGTCCCTCGACGCTGGCGAGCTCCTCGGCCGTGTCGAGGATCAAGATGGCGTCGTCGCGGCTCAGGTCGCCCGCCGAGATCAGGTGCCGGTTCACTGGTCTACCTCCCCGAGCAGCACCGAGTCCTCGCCGTCGATCTCGGCGAGCTGGACGCGCACCTTCTCGCGGTGCGCGGTCGGCAGGTTCTTGCCCACGTAGTCGGCGCGGATGGGCAGTTCCCTGTGGCCGCGGTCGACGAGGACCGCGAGCTGGACCGAGCGCGGCCTGCCGAGGTCGTTCAGCGCGTCGAGGGCGGCGCGGATCGTCCGGCCGGAGAACAGCACGTCGTCGACGAGGACGACCGTCTTGCCGTCCACCCCGTCGGGCGGCACCTGGGTCCGCTGCAGCGCGCGGGCCGGGCGCAGCCGCAGGTCGTCGCGGTGCATGGTGACGTCGAGCGAGCCGACGGGCACGGCGGTGCCCTCAAACTCCCCGATCCGCGCGGCCAGCCGCCGGGCAAGGTAGACGCCGCGGGTCGGTATGCCGAGCAGTACGACCCCCTCGCCGCCGTGCGTGCGTTCCAGGATCTCGTGCGCGATACGCGTCAGCGCGCGCCGGATCTCCTCCGGGGTGAGTACTGCCTTCCAGCCCTCGCCGCCAGGGCGAGGCGCCGCCGGCCTGGCTTGAACACCGGAATCGCCCGGGCCACCGTGTCCTTGAACACCGTGTCCTTGAACACCGTGTCCTTGACCACTGGGGCCCGGCTCGTGAACTGGTTCAGGTCGCATGGCGCACACCAGTCACGACCTCCTTTCCCGTCTCACGGGACGGTCCTTAAAGGATGCCTACGCGGGCAGTCTACCTGCGGCGAGGCGGCTTACTCCGCACGGGAGTACGATTGCTACCGTTGGCAACGTAGTCAACGCAAAACGTCACTAGGCCGCTAGTGCCCCGCGACGCAGAACATCCCCCTGCGTAACTTTCCGGCACCCGGCCCGGCGGCCGGCGTCCGGTCGTCCCGCGCCGCCCTCCGCGGGCCCGCCGACCGGCTCAGGCCCTACGATCATGAAAGATGTGATTTACATCACATTGAATATCGGCTGCCGTAACGTTCCGAGAGCGTGGATGAGCCCCGCTTTGCCCGCTCTGTGCACGGGAAAGCCGATTACAGCGGGGGTTGTCGCCTTCTGACGGAGGGTAGATATCGGCTGGGAAGGGCGATGCCGGTTAGTGGTCGACTTCGACCGGTTTTTGCCATTCGGCTTGACCTTGTCGCTCTCGCCGCCTACCGTCACTGTGCGTAACCGTTACCGTAAGCGACGACTGGCCGGGGAAACCGAGGAAAAATGCCATCTGAGTACGCTAAGACCCTGGGCGCGCGACTGCGCGCCATTCGCACCCAGCAGGGGCTCTCTCTGCACGGCGTTGAGGAGAAGTCCCGCGGCCGGTGGAAGGCCGTGGTCGTCGGCTCCTACGAGCGCGGCGACAGGTCGGTCACGGTGCAGAAGCTCGCCGAGCTTGCCGAGTTCTACGGCGTCCCTGTATCCGAGCTGCTGCCCGGCGACGCGGCGCCGACTCCGATCGCGTCGGCACCCAAGCTCGTCATCGACCTTGAGCGGATGAACCAGCTCCCCAAGGAGAAGGTTGGCCCGCTCGCTCGCTACGTGGCCACCATCCAGGCCCAGCGGGGCGACTACAACGGCCGGGTGCTCTCCGTGCGGCACGAGGACCTGCGCTCGCTCGCGGTCATCTACGACAAGTCGCCCGCTGACCTCACCGAGGAGCTCATCAGCTGGGGCGTCCTCGACGCCGACGCGCGCAGCAACTCGATCGAGTCCTTCTAGGGCTTAACGAAGGCCCGCGACCCCATCCGGCGTGACCCCGGCGATCGCCGGGTGGGGCGGCCTGGTGCAGTCAGCGCGGTGCGCTCTGCCCAGCGCCTTTGGCAGGCTCAGCTTGCGTGCCGCAGCGACAGCGGCAGCATCGGCTCGCCTTCGAGGCCGAGTGCCCGCTCGGCCACCATCAGGAACGTACTCGCGTCGCGCAGCAGGTCGTCCGCCTCTCGTGCGGTCGCCGCCCTCGGTAGCCCTGCCTCAGCCGCGGCGCGCTTGGCCGCGCTCGCCGCGAAAAACGCCGCCCATTCCGCGAGTGCCGGCTCAACCTGCGGCAGCAGCTCCCAGACCGAACGGGGACGACGTCGCCGCGCTCCCGTTCCCGGCTCACCCCGCGCCGCTACGATCGCGGCCGCCGCGCGCAGCGCGGCCAGGTGCGCGCCGATGTAACGGGTCCCCGCGTCGGTCTCCGCCTCGGCCTCCGCCAGGCCCTGCCTGGCGGTACGCAGCAGACTCAGCGCCGCTCCTGGCACCGAGCGCGGCATCGGGAGCGGCGCGGCCGCTGCCGTGCCCTGACCAAGTCCGGCCGGCCCAGTGTTCGCTGACCCTGCGCTCAGCGGCCCTGTGCCCTGCGAACCCGAACTCAGCGGGCCAGTGCTTCGTGGGCCTGTGGTTGGTGGCAGAGCGTTGCGGGCCGGTGTGCCCGCCGCCGTCAGCGTGCTGATCATGGTCATCACTCCTTCTGGTGATGCGCCGAAGTCCGCCGTCAGCCCGGCTGGGCCGGCACGTGCACCCGGCCGGCACAGGGATCGCGCCGACACGGGGATCGAGATGACCCGTCGGCCGGGCGAAGCGCTTCCCCACGCCCCGCCCAGCCGACACCGGCCGCCAGGGGTCGCGGCGACCGGAGTCAATCCCCGTCATTCGAACACATTCTCATTCGAACACAGGTTCGCGCCAAAGTCCAGCTCATTTGCTGACGAGTTCGAAGTTACCCACCGGGTCTGACATTCCATGGATCACGCCGGTGACGCCGCCGCGAACCCGTCACCGCGCGCAGCCCGCGGCGGCGGCGCTGTCCGGTCACCGGCTGAGCCAGCCGGGGCCGGTACCGGAACGCTTTCCACGGTCGGGCAGGCACGCGCGCGAGCGGAAGTCAGCCGCCGCCGTTCGGACGCTTGGGATCTAGAAGCTTGGGATCTAGCTGCCCTCCGGTCATCTACCCTTTGCCCATGAGGGTCACCTACCGCGAGCTAGGGCCACGGGAGTTCCGTGCGGTGATTCGCTCGCTTGTCGGCGTGTACGCGGCCGCGATGAACCCGCCGGACCGGACACTGGCTGGACGGGAAGCCATCATGGACCGGCACGCGGCGAGCCCGGGATTCCGCGGGCTGACCGCGCAGGTCGACGGGCGGCTCGCCGGGTTCACCTACGGATTCCACGGGGAGAGCGGCCAGTGGTGGCACGACATGGTGGCCGCCGCGCTCGCCACGCGGTCCGGCGCGGGCATCTCGGCGGCGGAGTACGCGGTGGATGACACGCCAGGCGTGTGGCTTGACGACTCTTTCGAGGTCGCCGAGCTGCACGTAATGCCGCCATGGCAGGGCAAGGGAATCGGGCGGTCGCTGCTGCTCTCGCTCGCGGCCGGGCGCCCGGAGCGGACGGCGGTGCTCTCCACCGCTGACGCGCCCTCCAGGGCGCGGCGGCTGTACCGCGGGCTCGGGTTCACCGACCTGCTGACGGACTTCAGGTTCTCGGGCAGCGAGCCGCCTTACGCGGTGATGGGCGCACCGCTGCCACTGGCGGCGACCGTGACGCTGCCCAGGTCGCCGAGTCCGAGCAGCTGGTAGATCTCCATCGTCGCGCGCGAGGCGTTGAGCGTGATGAAGTGCAGGCCGGGTGCCTGCTCATCGAGGAGCCGGGCGGACAGGTTGGCGGCATAGTCGACGCCGATGCGCCTGACTCCCGCCGCGTCACCGCGAGCGTCCGCCGCCCGCAACTGGTCGAGCAGGCCGACAGGGACCTTGCAGCCGCCGAGCTCGATCGAGCGCTCGAGCACGCGGAGGCTGGTCACCGGCATGATTCCCGGGATGATCGGCACGTCGCAGCCCCGCGCCGCGACCCGGTCCCTGAGCCGGAGATAGTCCTCGACGTGGAAGAACATCTGGGTGATGGCGAAATCCGCGCCCGCCCGGCACTTCTCCACGAAATGCCGGGTGTCGGTCTCGTCGTCTGGCGAGCGCGGGTGCCGCTCGGGGAAGGCGGCGACACCGACGGAGAAGTCACCGGAGGACTTGAGTAGCTCGACTAGCTGCCACGCGTGAGCG
>Ga0208987_1000183_pt1 | contig 11806 bp, 11 predicted proteins | sample MedBloCARef_O2_FD_187845 | JGI IMG/M metagenome (GOLD analysis project Ga0208987, IMG submission 187845) | Forest soil microbial communities from El Dorado National Forest, California, USA - Mediterranean Blodgett CA Ref_O2 (SPAdes) (version 2) | ecosystem: Environmental > Terrestrial > Soil >... | reverse complement strand
CCCCTCCCTGGCAACATAGCTGCTGTCCCGCAACTTCACGGCAACCCTGGCAGGCGATGCACCATCGCGGCGGCGCGTAGACCCGCCGGTCGCACGGAATGCGGCGTTTGCTAGTGCTCGCGCACCCTCGGGTGCGACGATCAGCGCATGGACATGATGACGATGGGTCTGATGGCCACGGTGGTGGGCGCGGGGGCGGTAGGCGTCGCGGGCGTTGCCAAGTCGGCCGCCGACAACCTGCTCCCCGGAATGGCGGCAAAGACTAACCACAAGCATGAGGTCAGGATCCACCTGCATACACAGCGCTGCGAAGCACTCCAACAGTGGCGAGCCGGCTTGGCGCAGGCACGAGACGCCTACCGGCAGTGGGCCTGCGGACCTCGCGTAAGTGATCCGCCGAATGTCGTCGGCGACGAGTGGTTCGAAGGCTTGCGGCCGCACCTGCCCACCACCGGCGAAGCGGCAAAGTTCCGCACTGCTCACGAAGTCCACTGCGACAACCGGACTCTGATGCAGCTCTCGCTCGAGATCGGACGGGTCGAAAAGGAGTGGACCGAGGAGACAAGGGGCCGCCGACGTCGATCACGCAGCCGGAACGAGTAACCGGAATCCGTTACCCGCCTGATAAATTCGCGTGCCGCCTCCATGGCTGCCAGCGAGCCCCCGGCAGGCTGCTCAACCACTCTGCATCATCGCGCAGGCCAGCGTCGGGTTGCACGCCATGGGCAATCCCGGACCGGACTGCGGCGCCTGCGGCCTGGATCGTGTACTCCACCGTTGCCTTGCTGGACGCCTCGCCATCGGCGGCCGCAAGAGTGATTCGCTCGCCGAATCTCCCCTCCGTCACCGCGAAGACCAGCAGCTCGATATCGCCTGCGGCGCGTTCCCACGTCTCGTCGCAAGCGTCGCACCCGCAGGACGGAAAGGCCGCGCTGTAGCGCAAACCGGCCCATATCTCGATACCTGGAAAGTCCGTGTACCGGAACAGCAGCGGCGCGGCGTCGGGGCGGTCCGGCGTTACCCCGATGAGCTTCGTGGTGGTCGGCACCCATCTCGGGGACGACTCGTCGAGAACCGCAACACCGGCCCGATACTTGATGCGCAGATGCTCGATGAGAACGTCTGTGATCGTCAGCACCGGCGCGAACCGCTGGGGATTGCTTACCCGCGAGTACGAATCGTCGGGCGGCGGTCCTCCCCACCGACTCCCGTAGCGAATCGTGGCCCCCGACTCATCGCGGAAGTCCAGAGCGGCGACGGCGGGGCGGGCGTATTCGGGCATGGTGGTGTCTGGATCGTTTCGGCGTCAACCCGTCACGGCAAGCACAGCTGCGGCGAGCTCGGGACGGCAGACCACCAGATCGGGCAACTTTGGATCTGGCTGGTTGTAAACCAGCGCTGACCCGTCGATCCGGGAGGTATGCAAACCGGCCGCGCGAGCCACCGCCACCGGGGCCGCCGAGTCCCATTCGAATTGGCCGCCGGCGTGGACGTACACATCGGACAACCCCTGAACGATCGACGCCACCTTGGCTCCGGCGGAACCCATTTCGACCAGCGTGCCGCCCAGCGCATCGCGAACGGCCAGCGCGATAGCAGGCGGCCTGGTCCGGGATACCACGATGCGCGGCTTGGCCGGCGCCGACGGCGGCGCATCGACCTGCGGCGTCGCCAACGTGACTCCTTGCGCCGGCAGCGCTACCGCACCGGCGACCAGCTCACCGGCCTGCCAGAGTGCCACGTGCACCGCCCAGTCGTCGCGCCCGAGCTCGGAGAACTCCCGGGTGCCGTCCAGTGGGTCGACGATCCACACCCGCTCCGAGCGCAACCGCACCGGATCATCGGCACCCTCCTCGGATAGCACCGCGTCGTCGGGCCGCTCGCGCGCGAACGCTTCCATCAGAAAATCGTGGGACCGCTTGTCGCCCGCCGCTTTTCGATCGCTCGCCTCGGCGTCGGCGAATTCTTCGCGCACTTGAAGCAACAGCTGTCCCGCCTCGGTGGCCAACCGCGCGGCCAGTGCGTGATCGTTCATCGGTTACTCCTCAACAGTCAGCTTCCTGGTCGGGTCCAACGAGTCATATGTTGGTAGCGTTGACCAAATTTACCGTGACACGTTACTTGGTGGTCACCCCACCCGGACATGACATGTCTGCCCTAACCTAGTGAAGGTGAGCGGGGGTAACGTCACGTCTTGGGACCGGTTGCGGCGCATTCCGCGGGGGCGCCTAACGGTTATCGGTATCGTCTCGGCCATTGTGCTGGTCGGCGGGCTTGGCTTTATCGCCGTGAAGCTGGCCCAAGGACATGGCACCACTTCGGGCCAGGCCACTACCCCAGCGCCACCGCAAAGCTTGGCCATCCCGGGTTGCTACAACCCGTCGGTCCCGCCCATCGAGCGGCCGAAGAAGCTCAACGTGGTGGGATGCGCCAGCGTTGCCGTTGCGCTGCAAGACATGTCATGGAACGCATGGGGTCCGCAGGGCGCCGATGGCACCGGTACCGCAGTGTTCAAACTATGCGATCCGAATTGTGCGACCGGCTATCAGATCACCAAGCCGGTCGTGGTTCATGCGTGGAATGCGCAGCTGCCGCGCCGTGAGGCCATCTGCCAGGGCGGCCTGAAGATATTCAACGACATGATCCTGGCCTTTCCGCAGGGCGCCCCGCCACCGACCGCGCAGAAAATGGACACCCAGTACAACGGGATGCCGGCGGTGCACTTCGTCGACTACTCCCCCAGCAACACCGGTGATACCGAATTCATCGGCTACACGTTTTGTAACTGAGATGCGCCGTGCAGCTGAGATGCACCGAACGTGCTCTCACGGCGAAAAAATCGCTCAAATCCCGGTGTGAGAGCACGTTCGGCGTGACGAAAACTCCTTAGACCTCGATGACGACGGCGCCGCCCTGGCCGCCGCCCGCGCACATGGCCGCGACACCGATGCCGCCGCCACGGCGGGCCAGCTCGTAGATCAACGTGGTGATCATGCGCGCGCCCGAGGCCGCGATCGGGTGACCGAGGCTGCACCCACTACCGGAGAAGTTCACCTTCTCCTCGTCGAGGCCGTACTCGCGGGACGCCGCGATCGGCACCGAGGCGAATGCCTCGTTGATCTCCCACAGTGCTATGTCGGCCGGCGACAGTCCGGCCCGTTGCAGCACCTTCCCGATGACCTTGACCGCACCCAGGCCGCAGTCCCGGGGCGGCACGCCCGCGGCGGCCCAGGCCCGGACCGTGGCCAGCACGTTGAGCTTGTTGGCCACGGCGTAATCCCGATCCACCAGGGCCACGCCCGCGGCGGCGTCGTTGGTGCCGCTGCTGTTGCCGGCGGTGATCGAGAATCCCTCGATCTCGGGGTGCAGCACCTTGAGCCCGGCAAGCTTCTCGACCGTGGTGTCGCGGCGAGGGTGCTCATCGACGGAGAAGTCGACCACCGAACCGTCAATCTGGGTGATCTTGAGCGGGAGGATCTCGTCGACGAACTTGCCGGCGTCGATCGCCGCGATGGCGCGCTCATGTGACCGGGCCGCCCAGAAGTCCATTTCCTCGCGAGTGATGCCAACCGCCTGCGCGGTGTTCCAGCCGACCGTGATGGACATGTCCTTGGCGGGCGCATCCGGGGTCTCGACGTGCGTCGGCGGCATCCAGCGCTCTTCGAACTTCAGCTCGGGGCCGGGAATGCGCCAGTTGGTCAGCGGCGTCATGGACAGCGATTGCACACCGCCTGCGATGAGGACGCGCTCCATGCCGGAGCCGATCTGCGCCGAGGCGTTGCCGATGGCGGTGAGGCTGCCCGCACAGTGCCGGTTGACCGACTGACCCGGGACGTGGTCCAGGCCGGTCGCGGTCGCCGCATACCGCGCCAAATCGCCGCCGCCGTAATGCGATTCGGCGAAGATGATGTCGTCGATGTCCGACGGGTCGACGCCCGACCTGCGCACCACCTCAGGAAGCACCGCGGTGATCAACGTCTCGGGCGGTGTGTTGACCAGCGTCCCCTTGAAGGACCGGCCGATCGCCGTCCGGGCGGCTCCGACAATTACGGGTGTAGCCATGTTCTCAACCTCGCTGCGGTGGGCGGTCAGACGCCGGGAATCGTATCAAATACTGTATTGGCAATAGTAATGGTCTAAATTCGGTACGCCGGGGGTCTGTGACGGCGCTAACAATTAAGCGGTTCGGGTAAATACGGAGGCCTACCGTTGAAGACCAAAGGTGCGCTGGTCTGGGAATTGAATGAGCCCTGGTCGGTCGGCGAGATCGAGATCGGTGATCCCCGCCGCGGCGAGGTGACAGTTGCGCTGGAGACGGCGGGTTTGTGCCACTCCGACCATCACCTGATGACCGGCGACTTCCCCATCCCGAGCTATCCGGTGCTGGGCGGTCACGAAGGCGCCGGGATCATCACCGAGATCGGCGAGGGTGTGCAGCACCTGGCCGTCGGCGATCACGTCGTCATGTCGTTCATCCCGTCCTGCGGTACCTGCACACCGTGTCAGACGGGGTTGCGCAACCTGTGCGACCTGGGCATGGGTCTGCTGTCCGGCGAATCGGTATCGGACGGGTCGTTCCGGGTCACCGCGCAGGGCCGCAACGTCATCCCGATGTCGCTACTGGGGACCTTTGCGCCGTATGTGGTGGTGCACCACACCTCGGTGGTCAAGATCGACCCCACGATCCCCTTCGACGTCGCCTGCCTGGTGGGCTGCGGGGTGACGACCGGCTACGGCTCGGCGGTACGCAGTGCTGCGGTCGCGCCTGGCGACGATGTGGCGGTCATCGGAATCGGCGGCGTCGGCGTCGCTGCGCTGCAGGGCGCCCGCATTGCCGGGGCCCGACGCATCTTCGCCGTCGACCCCTACGAATGGAAACGCGAGCAGGCGCTCAAGTTCGGCGCCACGCAGGCCTTCGCGGACGTCACCGCCGCCGCCGCCAGCATTGCTGAGGCGACGCGAGGCCTGATGTGCAAAAAGGTGATCGTCACCGTCGGCCACGTGGAGGGCAAAGACGTCGAGTCGTGGATGGGGCTGACTGCCAAGGGTGGCACCTGCGTCCTCACCGGCATGGCCAGCGTCATGTCCACCGAATGCACTCTCAACCTTGCGGGGCTATCACTGCTGCAGAAAAGCTTGCAGGGCAGCATATTCGGCGGCGGCAACCCGCAATACGACATTCCCGCGATTCTCGAGTTGTACAAGCTGGGCCAGATCAACCTCGATGACATGGTGACTCGAGAGTATTCGCTCGAGCAGATCAACGACGGCTATCGCGACATGCTCGAGGGACGCAATATCCGCGGCGTCATCCGCTTCACCGACGCCGACCGCGGCTAAGCCGCTCTACTCTCTAGCCCTCGGCGGCCCGCGGCCCCCCGTCGGCTTGATAACTGACGGTAATCAGCACATCAAAAGCCGGTGTTGGACGCTGGGCACTCCGCGGCGGGATGGTAGAGGTAACAACCCATTCGGGGTCTTCGATCCATTGCCACTGAGGAGAGCGAAATGTCAAAGCAAATAAGCAAACACGTCGCATCATTGACAGAAGGCGAAATCGTCGAAGAGTCTGACCTCGGTTCCATCCGGCGTCTGACTGCCGACGTCTTTCCCATTCTGCAGGGCCTCTCGATCAAGCGACTGCTGATCAATCCCGGCGCCATGCGGACTCCGCACTGGCACGCCAATGCCAACGAATTGACCTACTGTGTGTCGGGCACCGCCTTGGTCTCGCTACTCGACTCCGGCAGCCGGTTCGCATCGTTCGTGGTGCGCGCGGGCGACATGTTCCACATCGATTCCGGGTCGCTGCACCACATCGAGAACATCGGCACCGACACGGCCGAATTCATCATCACGTTCCGCCACGAACGGCCCGAGGATTTCGGACTGGGCGCGGCGTTCGGAGCGATGACCGACGCAGTCCTGGGCAACACCTACGACCTGCCGGCCTCGGATTTCGCGGCGATCCGCCGCACCACCGCTGACCGCGCCCTGGCCGCCCGTGACGGTGACCCCGAGGTGCCCGCAACCGCCTACTTCGACGACCCGCACAAGTTCTCGGTCGAAGCGATGACACCACCGGTGACCAGTGCGGTCGGCTCGGCCAGGACCGCGCGCGTGCAATATTGGCCCGCGCTCAAGGACTTGTCGATGTATTCGTTGCGCATCCGCGAGGACGGTATGCGCGAGCCCCACTGGCACCCGGTTACCGCGGAGATGGGCTACGTCAACACGGGCGCGGCCCGCATGACGGTGATGAATCCCGGTGGCGAGCTGGACACCTGGTACCTGCGGCAGGGCGACGTGTACTTCATTCCGCGCGCCTACCCGCACCACATCGAGGTGTTCGATGCCCCGGAGATGCACTTTTGCATCTTCTTCGATCAGCCCACGCCCGCCGACATCGGTTATCGGACGTCAATCAGCGCCTATTCACGCAAAGTGCTCGCAGCCACGTTCGACACCCACATCGACGACCTGCCCAACTTCCCGTTCACCAAAGCCGACCCGCTAATTGTCAACCGGCTCAACCCACTCGACGCCCACGCGGTCGGCGAACGATGACACCCGATTCCTCGCGCGCGAGCGTCGAGTTGTTGGACGAATCTCGGTCCCTCCGCCCGGCAACTCGACGTTCGTGCGGCATGAGCACAATGGGTCGATGACCACATCCCTAGCGCAGCGTGACACTGAGAAAACCGCTTATCGAGTCGCGGCCATGCTGATCGGCATTGGCACCGTCCACTTCTTGGCGCCGAAACCGTTCGACGACATCGTGCCTGCCGAGCTTCCCGGAACTCCGCGCTTCTACACCTACGCATCCGGTGTCGTCGAGATAGCGACCGGAGCGCTGCTGGTGCCGCGACGCAGCCGGCGATTGGCCGCGCTCGCGTCCGTTTTCCTGTTCGTCGGGGTCTTCCCGGCCAACGTCAACATGTGCCGACTGTGGTGGGGCAAGTCGTGGCCGATGCGCATTGTGGCCCTGGCCCGGCTGCCATTGCAGGTCCCGATGATCATCACCGCGCTCAAAATCAGGCGTAACAGTTAGGCTTTTCCCGCCAGTCCCGCTGTAAGCCAATCGATTTGGCGAGTGGGACAGCCGGGACCCGGCGAACCCTTCCACGACTGCGCAGTGCTGTCGTATGCTCCAACGGCAAACAACCTCTGAATAGCCGACGCGCGGGGTGCGCGGAACGCTCTAAGAGCTGACTCACGTAGGAAAGGCTCTCCACTATGCGCCAACTCGCAACCGCAGTCGCCGTTGCTGCCGTCGGAATGTTGGTCGTTTCCTGCGGCGGTAGCGACAAGAGCAGTCCCTCTTCGTCATCGGCGGCCACGTCGACGACGACCACAACCGCATCCAAGCCGCCCCTTGCGGACGTCACCCTGCCTAATCTGTTGCTCACGCCGGCCGACATCGATGCCGCGTTGGGCGTTACCGGGTCGAAGACCGACAAGACGATCGACGCCCTGAAGAACGACAACCCCGCCGACGTGTTCCCCAAGAACTACAAGTTCCCGGATGAATGCCTCTACATCACCGGCGCAGCGGAGAGTTCGGTGTACGCCGGCAGCGGGAACACCGCGGTGAAGGGTGAGCGCGACACCGCGTCCCTTCCCTCCGGGTCGAGTGATCCAGATCCCGAAGTGACCCAGGCTCTGGTGTTGTTCCCGTCCGCCCAGCAGGCGAGCGCCTTCTTCACCACCTCTACCCAGAAGTGGCCTGCTTGCGCCAACCGCCAGGACACAGTTCCCGCTGACGGCGACTCCCCCGCGATCACGTGGAAGGTCGGACCGGTTTCCAACACCAACGGAGTCTTGAGCACCACCTCGACGATCTCCGCGACCAAGAATGGTCAGACCTTCGCCCAGAGCTGCCAGCGCGCGCTGACCGTGCGCAACAATGTCGCGATCGACACCGAGGCCTGCCGCAAGGATCCGGGCGACGTGGCCATCAACGTTGCCAACCAGATCGCCGGCAAAGTCGACAAACAGTAAGCATTCGTCGCTCCACACACCAGTTAGTCGCTCGCACAAGCGATTAGAAGGCCAGTGCTGAGGTCGGCCCGGCGCCGACTCAATCCAGGTGGCCACTCGCCGTTCACCTGCTGGTCGTGGTCACCCACAATGGCGACGGCGTAGGCTCTGGCCGCTAATCTGGTCAAGTCATCGGGCCGTAACGCACATATGGCTCCGCAGTCCATGCGAAGTCTGCTCGCGGGCATCCATCCCACGATGTTGAGGAGCGACAAGTGACCACATCAACGACGGCCGCTGATCCTGGCGGTGGGCTGCCGGTCATCCATCTCTCAGAGCTGCTGCGCGCTCCGGTGCTGGCCCGTTCCGGCGAGGACGTGGGCCGGGTCGAGGACGTGATCGTGCAGCTGCGTGGCTCCGACGAGTATCCGCTGGTGACCGGGATTGTGGCCGGGGTCGGAGGCCGGAAGGTATTCATTGGCACCAGTTCCATCGATGAGATTGATCCGGGACGAATTATCTTGTCCAAGAACAAGGTTGACCTTCGCGGCTTCGAGCGACGCGAGGGTGAGGTGCTGCTGCGCGCCGACGTGCTGGGGCACAGACTGATCGACGTGGCCGCCGTAGAGCTGGTGCGCGCCTATGACGTCGAGCTGGAAGATACCGGCGCCGGATGGGTGCCTGCCCGACTCGACACTCGTCGCCCACCGCTGCTATTCGGGTTGATCAAGCGCTCCGGTGGGCACGCTGCCCGCGACTGGAAGTCGTTCGAACCGCTGATTGGCCATGCACATACCGATGCTGTTCGGCGTCTGTCGGGCCGGTTCCGCGCCTTCAAGCCCGCCGAAATCGCCGATCTGCTCGAGGACGCCGACAAGGCTGAAGGTGGCGAGATCCTCGATCGGGTGCACAGCGACCCTGAACTTGAAGCCGACGTCTTCGAAGAACTCGAGCCGGAGAAGGCCAGCAGGCTGCTCAACGGAATGGCTGATGGCGAGGTCGCCGCATTGCTGGGCCGGATGCGCGCCGATGATGCCGCCGATGCAATCGCCGATCTGCGGCAGTCGCGGCGCCGGCGTGTGCTGGACCTGATGCCTGCCCCACAGCGCACCAAGGTGATCACACTGATGGGGTTCAATCCCGAAACTGCCGGCGGGCTGATGAACGTCGACTTCGTCTCTTGCGCCCAGACCACAACGGCGACCCAAGCGCTGACGCTGATCACTGCCGCCCGCACCGTTCAGCCAGAGGCACTGATCAAGGTCCACGTTCTCGATGACAACGAACGCCTGGCCGGTGTGGTGTCAGTCATCGAACTGTTGCATGCCGATCCCACTGAAAATGTTGGCGCACTGATGGATTCCGATCCCGTGCGAGTCGCCGCCGACGCCGATCTGCCCGACGTCGCATTGTTGATGGCTGACTTCAACCTCTATTCGATCCCCGTGGTCGACGAGCAGGACCGCGTGCTCGGGGTGGTCACCGTCGACGACGTGCTGGAAGCCACCATTCCCGAGGACTGGCGACGCCGCGAGCCCGCCCCCCGCCCGGCCCGCGAAGTCACGCTGCCCGCTGACGACCACGACACACATGTGCCCAACGGTGAAGCACCGTGACCACGGAGGACAACACCACCAACGCCGAGGCACCGCAGCGCACCGCGGTGCTTGACAGCGCACACGTGGGCGACATCGAGGGCGCGTTCGGGCGCATCAGCCTCAGCGAGACCGACCACCCGCGGACGTTCAAGACCCGGCTGCTGACTCTGCTGGCAATCATCGGCCCCGGGATCATCGTGATGGTCGGCGACAACGATGCCGGCGGAATCGCCACGTACGCCCAGGCCGGCCAGAACTACGGCTACTCCTTGCTCTGGGTGCTGTTGCTGTTGATCCCGGTGCTGATCGTCAACCAGGAGATGGTGGTCCGGCTCGGCGCGGTCACCGGGGTGGGGCACGCCCGGCTGATTAACGAACGCTTCGGCCGCGGCTGGGGCTGGTTTTCCGTTGGCGACCTGTTCCTGCTGAACTTTCTGACGATCGTCACCGAATTCATCGGCATTAGTCTGGCCGCTGATTACATCGGCATCTCCAAATACATCGTGGTGCCGATCTCGGCGATCGCACTGGTCGCGATCATGGCGAGCGGCAGCTTCCGACGATGGGAGCGAGCCATGTTCCTCTTTATCGCGATCACGTTGCTGCAGATCCCCATGCTGCTGATGTCTCATCCGCAGTGGGCGCAGGCGGCGAAGTCGTTTGTGGTGCCGAGCATTTCGGGCGGTATCAGTTCGGACGCGGTGCTGCTGATCATCGCCATCGTGGGCACCACGGTGGCGCCCTGGCAGCTGTTTTTCCAGCAGTCCAACATCGTCGACAAACGCATCACTCCCCGGTTCATGGGCTATGAGCGCGTCGACACCGTACTGGGGGCCTTCGTCGTGATCATCGGCGCCACAGCGCTGCTCGTCACCGGCGATTGGGCGGCGCGGTCTACCAACACCGTCGGCGGTTTCACCGACGCGGGTGCCATCGCACACCTGCTCGGCCAACACAGCGCTGCGCTCGGTTCGTTCTTTGCGATCGTGCTGCTGGACGCCTCCATCATCGGTGCGGCCGCGGTGACCCTGGCCACCAGCTACGCCTTCGGTGACGTGTTCGGACTGAAGCACTCGCTGCACCGCGGATTCGCCGACGCCAAGCAGTTCTACGTGTCCTACACCGCGATGGTGGTGCTGGCCGCCGGCATCGTGCTCATCCCGGGCGCCCCGCTCGGATTGATGACCACCGCGGTGCAGGCCCTCGCCGGATTGCTGTTGCCCAGCGCCAGCGTGTTTCTGCTCTTGCTATGCAATGACCGAGAAGTGTTGGGGCCGTGGGTGAATCGGCCCTGGTTGAACTGGGTCGCCGGCCTCATCGTCGGGACCCTGCTACTGCTGTCGGGAATCCTGATGGCCACTACGTTGTTTCCCAAGATCGATGTCGTGATGGTCGCCAGTTATTTGGGCGTAGCGCTGGTTGTACTCGCGGTCGCCGCGGTACCGGTGCTGCGCTGGATGAGCCGTCGCCAACCCGCATCACCGCCGCCAAAACTTCCGGTTCGCGCCGTCGACCGCAACACCTGGCGAATGCCTCCCCTGACTCTGTTGGAGCCGGTGGTCTGGTCAGCTGGCACCCGACTCGGCATGATTGCTCTGCGCGGTTACCTCGTCGTCGGGGCGCTATTGTTGGTGGTCAAGGCCATCCAAGTCGGCCGCGGGTAGCAATCGTCCTCGGCACATCGACCCTTGCCGCGCAGACCATTCGCGTGTTAGCTAGCTAGTCACTAGCAACCAACGTCGGTTCGCTAACAGGAGGCTAGGAACCATGGTTCGTACCCTGTTCATCGCTGGAGCAATCGCGGTAGGGATTGCGGGAGCACCGTTGGCCCAGGCTGCCCCGTCGACAACCACAACATCGCCCGCACCAACGACGGGCTCAAGCGTCTACTACCCGAACTGCAGGGCAGCGTGCGAGGCGGGTGCCGCCCCGATTTATCGTGGCCAGCCCGGTTACCGACCACCTCTTGACCGCGACAATGACGGCATCGCTTGCGAAGTCTGCCATTGAAATTGCTAGCGATCGTCGCCCTCGTTTGCCTGGCCGGGGTGGCATGCGGATCGCAACAGCCGTCGAAGCCGAGCGCTTCCGCTATCAGCTCGACGAAAGCTCCAACGTCCAGCAGCACCGCCGTTTCCCCCAGCACCTCATCCAGCACGGGCACACCGAGCAGCGCGCAGGCATGCGTCGGACTATCGATCTGTCCGCCGCCATCGCCGGACGCCGAG
>Ga0208987_1000182_pt1 | contig 11809 bp, 10 predicted proteins | sample MedBloCARef_O2_FD_187845 | JGI IMG/M metagenome (GOLD analysis project Ga0208987, IMG submission 187845) | Forest soil microbial communities from El Dorado National Forest, California, USA - Mediterranean Blodgett CA Ref_O2 (SPAdes) (version 2) | ecosystem: Environmental > Terrestrial > Soil >... | reverse complement strand
GACCCGCTTGGGGCAATGCTGTTTGAGCGCGGCCGCCACATCGTCGTTCTTGTAATCGATGCAGGCGTCGAAGCCGAAGTCCTCGACCACTGCCCGGCACTTCTCGGGCCCGCCCGCGATACCCACCACCCGGGCGCCGGCGATCTTGGCGATTTGTCCGGCTATCGATCCGGTGGCGCCCGCGGCCGCCGAGACCACCACCGTCTCACCCGGCTGGGGCATACCGACGTCGGTCATGCCGATGTAGGCGGTGGCCCCGGTCGGGCCGTACACCGACATCACGGCCAGCTGGTCCACCGCCTCCTCGCTAGGGACGGGCGTGCAGAACACGTCGTCGCGGACGATGGCGTACTCCTGGAAGCCGGTCAGCGTGGTGATCACGTCCCCTACGGCGTAGGCGTCGCAGCGGGACTGGACCACCTCAGCGATCCCGGCCGCCCGGATGACCTCGCCGAGTTGCACCGGCGGAAGGTAACCCGGCTGGTCGTTGAGCCAGGTCCGGGCGGCGGCGTCGAGCCCGACGTAAGTGGTTCGGACCAGCGCCTCGCCCTCGGCGGGCTGGGGCGCCGAGGTGGTTACCAGCTCGGTGTCAGCGGGCTGCACCAGTCCGGCGGGACGACGGCGCAGCAAAATCTGGCGGTTCGACAATTCAGGCACGGTGCTGAAACTACCCATTCGATGCGTTCCGGTGGGAGCATCTGTGCATGGAACCCCAGGACGACCCGGAAAAGCGGATCCGCGACCTCGAGCGGCCGCTGGCCGACAACGCCCGCGCCTCCGAATTCGGCTCCCAATCTGGCGCGGCGCCCTATAGCGGTCCCACCTATCCGCCGCCACCGCCCGGGCCAGTGCCACCGCCGCAGGCGCCACCCCCGTACAACTATGGCGCGCCCTATGCCGGCGCCTCGCCGAAGCCCTCCGGGGGCAACCGGCTGTGGTGGATCCTCGGCACGACGGTCGTCATCGGGGCGCTGGCGCTTGCCGGAGGCATCGCAGCCTTTGCCGCCCACCAACTTTCCGGTGTCCGGTCGATCATTTCGTCGTCGGTGCCCAGCACCATCCAGATCCCGAGCTCGCCTCGATCAAGCCCGCGTAGCCCGTCGCCGTCGGGCAGTAAGACCGCGACGCCCACTGCGGGGCCGTCGACGGTGCCCCTACCGCCGCTGGGCGGTCAGCTCAGCGTCTCGGGCATCAACGAGAACAAGACGATCGCCTGCAACGACAGCGTGGTCACCGTCAGCGGGATTTCCAACACGATCGTCATCGTCGGCCACTGCGCCAGCCTGACGGTGTCCGGCATGCAGAACTCCATCACCGTCGACGCGGCCGATACCATCGACGCCTCTGGCATCAGCAATCAAGTCACATTCCACTCAGGCTCGCCGCAGATCTCGAAGTCCGGCGACGGGAACGTCGTGCAGCAGGGCTGACGCGTTAGTCGCCGGCCATCGCGTCGGCTTGCGCCAGACAGCCTTCGAAGTCGGCCTCTTGCGCTTTGGCCCGAAAGCGTTGCAGGAACTGCTGATAGCCCGGCTCATCGCCATGCGCTCGAGCTAGCAGCGCCTGCAGCCTCAACACCGGAAGCTCGTGCAACACGAAGCCCGGCTCGGTCGGCACCTTGGCCAGTCGATCGATCGCACGCTCGGCGTCCTCGATGTCGGCGGCGGAACCGCGCGACAGCAGGGCCTCGACCAGGACGGTGGTGGCGGGACCCCGGAAGATCATCTCTCCTGTGTCGATCTGCTCGGCAAGAGCCGTCGTGGCCAGATCGATCGCACCGTCGATATCCCCTGATCGTGCTCTCTCCCTTGCGAATTCGATATCGGACATGCGCCGCAGCGTCATGGTCAGCTGTTGGTTCACGATCAATTCGCTTGCCTTCACCAGGAATTCGAGTCCAGCGCCCTTTTCAGAGTCGCTGTGAATCAGTGTGGTAGCCCTGATCATCAGCGCGTAGGTGACGGCAGTGTTGTTCCCGGACCGTTGTGCAACTTCCAGCGATTCCGCGGCCTGAGCCACATCGGATGCGGTGGGACGCAAGGCGCCGTTCTCGATCGCACATGCGTACTTATACAGCTGCACAAAGGGTTTGGCACCCGGATCAACCGAGCGGGCGATGGCGACACCTGCCTCGAGGTCGCTTCGCCAGCCGGGCTGCCCCAGGACCATCCTGGCCGCTCCCTTGACGGTAAGCGCCCAGGCGAGGGGCGATCCGATGACGAAGTCACCCATGGTGGGGTCGCCGTCAGCCAGGTCGATGACACGCTGGGCCAGCCGCAGACTTTCGGCCGTTTCACCCACTTCCCACTTGGCCTGGGCGGCCGCGTAGAACAACCCGACGGTCATCGCCGGGTCGCCGATCGACTCGACGAGCGTGGCGAATTCGGACGCCATGCCTGCAGCTTCGCAGTGATGCGCATTGAACGTCAGCGTGGTGAGGTGGCCCGCCATGCCGAGGGCCAGCGATCTCTTGTCACCGGCGATAGTGGTCAGCTCACGTAATTCCTCGAAGCCCGTGTCGGCGGGTGTGCCGCCCACCTGAAAAGCACTCCCACACAACAGTGCTCGGGGAGCGATCCGCAAGGTCAGCCGATCGGGGTCGTCGGCGGGAAGCTGGTCGGCGACTCGGACCGCCTGTCGCCAACTCTCCCGTGCGGCCCGGATATCCCGCGCGCCGAACCAGGTGGCCGCCCGCATGTGCCACTCGAATGCATCGCGCAGATCACCGGCAGCGGCGGACTGGGTGGCGACGATCGCGGCCTGTTCGCCGGTAAACCCGCCGGGCCTTCGTTTCATTGCCGCGGCTACTCGGCGGTGCAGCTCTGCGCGCCCGGCCTTCAATTGGACCTCGTATGCCACCGCGTGAATCAGCGGATGACAGAACGCATAAGTCGCCTGAGGCGTGGCCGCGACCTGCTCGACGAGATCCGCTTCCACGAGCGGCGCCAAATCCGGTGTGTCCAAAAGGGTTTCGAGCAGCTCGGTATCGAACCGTGGGCCGATGACCGCTGCGGCGTGCAATGTGCGCTTCGCCGTGGGGGTGAGCCTATCGATGCGGGCTCCGATGATCGTTTGCAGACTGGCCGGGACATGGATATCGCCAACCTCACGAACGCAGACGTAGGCGCCCGGATCACCCTCGAGTTCGCCCCGCTCGACCAGATCGCGCACGATCTCCTCGGCAGCGAATGGCAGGCCCGCCGCCCGTTCAGTGATGACCGCTGGCAGCCCGGCGACCGAAGAATCGGTACCCAGCAATCCATTGATCAATTCGCCGATGTGCGAATCACGCAGCGGCTCAAGCTTGACCGGGTGCGCCCCGGTGATAACCGACAGCGAACCCGAATACTGGGGCCGGTAGACGACCAGCAGCGTCGCCCGCATTCTGGGCACCATCGCCGCGAAGTCGGCGAGCAGCGACTCGCTGACGCTGTCGATCCACTGCACATCCTCGACGAGGTAAATCGCCGGCGCGGGGCGGGCCAGCGACACGGCTTTGATGAGCTCAACAAGACGACGACGCCGGGCGTCCGGATCGATAACGGGACACGGCACTTCGGGGTCGCGCGTGCCCAGCAGGTCATCGAGCAGCTGCAGATCCTCCGCCCCGGCCTCGGGGATTTGGCTGCGCACCCGGGTCCGGGCCTCCTCAGGCGGAAGGCCGACGATGCCGAAGATCGCTCGCAGCAGCCGGGAGATCACCTGCAACGGGACGTCGCGGGTGTGGGGTTCGCAGTACGTGACGAACACCTCGAAGCCGCTGCCCCGCGCGATCGCGACGGCCTCACGGACCAACCGTGTCTTGCCGACGCCGGGCCGACCCGTCACCGTGATGACAGTTCCCGTGCCGGCACCGGCCTGGTCCAACAGTGCCGCGATGGTGCTCTTCTCCGACCGGCGCCCAACCAGCCGGGACTCATGACGGGGTTTGAGTCGATGTTCGACGTCCGCGGATATCAGGCGCCGCGCCGGCACGCCGACGTCAACGCCTTTGATGTGCACCGTCTCGCGCTCACCGAGCACAACTCGATCCTCGACGCGCCGAGCGGTCGACTCGCTGAGCAAGACACCGCCAGGCGGTGCCGCGGCCTCCATCCGCTGCGCCATCCCTACCTGCTCACCGAGCGCGGTGTAACCGAGGTGGGTGGCGCCGACCTCGCCGGTGATCACCCGGCCGGAATTCAGCCCGACGCGCAACCGCAGGTCGATCCCATCGCGACGGGCAACCTCGACGGCCAAGCGCTGCGCGGCTTGCTGGATGTCCAGAGCCGCGAGACACGCGCGAAATGCATGTCTTTCCAACGTGATTGGCGCTCCGAACAGCGCCATGATGCCGTCGCCGGTGAACTTGTCCACGGTGCCGCCGTAGCGCTGCACCACGGTCGCCGACTGATCGACGAGTTCGGTCATCACCTCGCGCAGCCGCTCGGCCCCCAACGCCGCGGCGATTTCCATCGACCGCACCACGTCGGCGAACAGAATGGTCACCTGCTTGTATTCGGCAGGCTGGGCGCTCTGCGTCAGTGCAGTGCCGCAGGCATCGCAGAAACGCGCACCTCTGCGCGGCTGGGTGCCGCACACGTGGCACCCGGACGCTGAGGCCGTCACGACTTTGACCCTAGGCGTATTCCCCGCCAGTGGGGAACCGACGACAATTCGCGCTTACGCAGGCTCTTCCGAGTCATCGTCGAGGACGCTGACGGCGATGCCGTAGGGCAGAAAACGCACTTTGCGCTTCGGATCGACGTTGTTCTTGTTCGCCCGCAGCGCGTCGAGTTCGGTGGCATAGACCTGCTCGACCCGAGCGTCGCCGGCGTCGTCCACCGCGTAGATGGCCCACACTCCGTCACCGGCCTCGCCGGTCGTCTCCGGCTCGGGACGTTGGCGTCGCGACAGGTCCTCGAAAAGCCCCGACCAGCCAGTCCGGGCACCTGGAGCACCGACGAACCTGCTGACGCGCTCGAACACGTCGCGCAGCCCCTCACTGCCCTCCCTGATCACCCGATCGACGTCGTCGGGGTCAAATCCGAAAGCACCGTACTCGCCCACGTGGCCTCCTTGCAGCTCGTACCGTTATTGCCAGTGTGCGCTCGGTCGCCGAGATTCGCCACGGCCTTCGCGCCAAGGGAAACGCGACTCGCTAATAACCGGGGCCCAGGAACGGGTTTCCGCCACCCCCGTATTGCCCCGGGTACTGCCCGCCCCCCGGGTACTGCTGCGGATACTGCGGGGCCTGGGGAGCCTGGTTTGCCGGAACCTGGATCGGTATCGGTATCGGCAGCAGCGGGAGGTGAATCCACTGCGTGGTCATCGGCACCGACGTGGTCGTGGTGGTCGGCGGCGGCGGAGGTGTCGTCGTCGGGGGCGGCGGCGGGGGCGTCGTCGTAGGTGTCGTCATCACCGGCGACGGCGGCTGAGTCGTCTGCGGCGGGCGCGGATGCGGATGCGTGACGACCGGTGGCGGCTCGGCGGTCACCACCGGGGGTGGCGGCGGCGGCGGGGGCGCCGGCGGGGGCGGTGGCACGCTGGGAGCCGGTTCAGGAATGGGCGGGGGCGCCACCACGCTGGGCGGCGGAGGCGCCGGACTCGGCAGCAGCGAACTCACCGGTGGCACCGGCACCGGCACCACCGTGGGCACCGGCGGGGCTTCCCGGTTTTCGATGTTTGCCAACGTGTAAGCCACACCGCCGATCGCCGTCATGGCGACCAAGGCGCACACCCCCACGATCAGCTGCGAGAACCGCAGACGCCGCCACGGCCGTCCCACCGGTGGAGGCTCATCGATCAGGTTCAGCCGCATCGACCAGCCGGCATTACCGTCTTCGTCGAAGTCATCGGGCGTATACGGCACCCGGATGTCACCCGGGTATTCGGTTTGCGACCAGGCCAATTCGCGATCGGTCAACGCGTCATGGTCGATCACCAGCACGTCACCGGCGCCGAGATCGACGACCTCGCCGGCGGTAGCCGACGAGGTAAGCAGACCGACGGAGGTGCGGGTGCGGAGATCGGTTTCTTCGCCGCGAGAGGCCAGCAGCAGGGCACCGGCGGCAGCCGCGCATGCCGGTTGCGACGGTGAAACGACCGGCCGCCGTGAATGCACCGAAAGGCGTTCCGCGATAAGCGGAATGCTGGCGCCGCCGCCGACGGTGACCACCGCGGCCAGATCCGTCCAGCTCTTGCCTTGGCGGACCAGCATCTTGTCGAAGGCAAAGATGAAGCCGGTGAGTCGATCCTGTATCAAATCGCCCAGCTCGTTCCGAGTCAGCCGCATGCTGGACCTGCGACCACCTAGCTCAGCGGTGAATTCGGCGACCTTGTCGGTGGATAGCTGCTCTTTGGCGGCACGGCATTGCTCTCTGAGCTGGGCGAGTTGCCCCACCGCGGCGGTGCTGGCCGGGTCGATGCCGCTGCCGTGTCCCAGTTCCTCGAAAACGCGCAGCAGAATCGCCGCGTCGATCTCGTCACCGGAGAAATCCGGGTAACGCATTGTCGGAGTGACGGGTTCGAAATCCCCCGCGATATTCACCAGGGTGACAGAGGTACCGGAACCGCCGAAATCGACCAACCCGACAGTGCCTGTCGCCGCAAAGCACAGCTCCGCATTCGCCGCGGTCAGCGACGCAATCGCATCCGAGACCAGCCGAGGAGCCATACCACTGCGGACGAAGCCCAAATGCGTTCGCAATGCGTTGCGTAACGCCTGCACGCTCCCGGCTTTCCAATACGCGGGAACGGCGATCGAAATCTCCGAGGAGGACACGTCCGCGCCGGCGGCGAGCACCATCGCGTCCAGGGCTTCGACCATCAGCAGATCCGGATCGTGTGCTGACCCGTCGCCGGACACCAGCGCGATCGAGTCGCCGATGCGCTGCACAAAGCCGCTCAGCAGCATGCCCGGCTCGTTGAGAGGCGGGTTCTCGCCGGGCACACCGATTTTCGGCGCGCAGTGCGGGTAGAGGGTTAGTACAGCACGGCGGGTAACCGGCGTACTTCCACTACTCGCGGCGACCAGGTTTGTGGTCCCGATCGACAACCCAAGGGGGTCGTACATAGAGCGAAACTTTCGTCTATAGGGGCTGTGGCCAGCGTTAACGATAGCCGCGGACACGCGGAAAGCCGATGGCTTGCAATGCCATTGGTATCGCCCCGATGCGATTGCGTCACCGAAGCGGTACTAAAAACCCCTTGACAAACGCGTCGTGGTCACACGACGGTGAGTGGCAGCGAACGTCTTGGCTCGAACTGAAAAGACGCCCCGCCGCTGAACTTAACCACTTCCACCTCAGGTAGTTCGGCTGCGGTGCCATCAGATTCGGTGAATCCCGCGGTCCAGTCGGAGTCCGTCCCGCTAACACGCACCTCGATATGCGGATCCACCGCGGTAGCGATCGCTTGCAACGGCTGCACAGAGTCCGGCGAGCACAACGAGATCCAGGAACCGTCGTCGTGGGCGGGCGAGGAGTGCACGGTCAGCCGGTTGGCATCGATGTCTGCCGAGACATAGCCCACGGGATTGAGCAGGGGGTGCAATTCCAGCACCCGAAGCACGCCTTCGGGCCCGCCCGGCAACTTCAGTGCGCGGTGAATGCGTTCAGCAGCCACGCCCGCGATGCCGATCAAACCGCGGGTGCACACCGAAACGGCTTCGGCGTCATCGGCGGCACGTGCGGACACCGCGATCGCGAACGACAGATACAACAGATGCATCTGCAGGCAAACCTCGTCGGCCATCCGGACCAGCGCCGAATGCGAGAACGCGGCGAAGTCGAAATCGGACAGCAACGCGCCCGAATAGTCCGCTTGCCCCTCGTCAGACGGGTCGATGGGGTCGAGTTCCCATGTCGCGGCACGGGTTTGGCGAACGATGTCGAGCGCCGGAGTTTCCTGCGCTTCGGGGTACGACTCGTCGATGATGACGGTCCACGCGCAGTGCGGATGCCGATCCGTGGGCACCCGCGGCGGCCGGTGCAGCGGGCGCACCTGAGCGTGGACGTTGGTCGCCACCGCGGTGGCGTCGAACGTCGGATCCTCGATGGTGTGGCACATACCGAAGACGTACTGCTCGCCCATCGGTTCGACATCGAGCAGGGCGCCGCAGTGGTCCAGGTGGAATTCGCCGTGCCATCGATCGTGGACGGTGTAGCGGAAGTCCATGAACTGCGGCGGGGCGCCGATGTCGAGCTGCAGACCCTTGAAAATGGTCACCACGTCGACGCCCTCGTAGTTCAGCGCCTGCTGCATGCGACGGGTGTAGACCGGGCTGGCACCCGCCCACTCCTCGATGGCGATCTGCACCATCTCGTCGCGGCCGAACGAGCTGATGCACCAGGCCATCCCGGAACGGTCGATCAGCTGGCCGATCAACAGCAGTTCGGGGACCAATACGGCCAGTTGCTCACGGGACAATTGCGCATAACGTGAAGGGCTGCTCACGCTATAAAAATAAACGTGACTATGTTATAAAGTCAACAATGTCCATCGTTGCCGGCCAGACCCCTGGGCGCTCGGCCAGTCCCACCCGGCGCACCACTGCGCCGCGCAAGCGCGGCGACGACACCCGGGCGAGAATCATCGACGAGACGATCCGCTGCATCACCGAGGAAGGATTCGCCGCCGCCACCGCCAAGCACGTGGCCGAACGCGCGGGGGTGACGTGGGGCGTCATCCAGTACCACTTTGGGGATCGCAACGGCCTGCTGATGGCTGTCGTCGACGACGGGGTGGACCGGCTGATCGAGAGCCTGTCGTCGGCCGACGTGAGCGAACTGGCGTTACGTGAGCGCATCGAAGTCGTCGTCGACACGGCCTGGAGTTGCTACAGCAGCCCCACGTCAATGGCGGCCTTCGAAATCCTGCGGGCTACCCGTGGCGGCCTCGGTCAGTCGTCCCGGCGTCACCTGCTGGAGATGAACTCGGCGATCGGCCAGCTGGGTCGACTAATCACCGACGATCCGGCCAATGCCGGTGTGGCCGAGGTAATCTGGGCCACGCTACGAGGTGTGGTGCTGGCGCAGATGGTCACCGGTACCGCCATCGATTGGAGCCTGGAACGACGTGCCCTGATCGACATGGTTACCCGTGTGCTGCAATGACGGGATGACCCCCGAAGATCTCGCCGACATCGAAGCCATCAAGCAAGTCAAATACCGGTATCTGCGTTCGCTGGACACCAAGCGCTGGGACGACTTCACCGACACGCTGGCCGAGGACATCAAGGCCGACTACGGACCGTCCATCGGTAACGAACTGCACTTCACCACCCGCGCCGACCTGGTCGAGTACATGCGCACCTCGCTTCCGGCGAACGTCATCACCGAACACCGGGTGACGCATCCGGAGATCATCGTGACCGGCGATACCGCAACGGGCAGTTGGTATCTGCAGGACCGCGTCATCGTCGCCGAGCTCGACTTCATGCTGATCGGTGCGGCCTTCTACCACGACCAGTATCGGCGCACCGACAACGGATGGAAGGTCAGCGGCACCGGCTACGACCGGACCTACGACGCCACAATGTCGTTGAAGGGCATGGACTTTAACGTCAAACCCGGTCGTGCCATCGCGGGCGTCGACTGAGCGCTACTTGGTGATAGCGATGACCGCGCCGGGCTGCAGCCATTTCATGATCGACACCAGCTGAGCGTCGTCGACGGCCACGCAGCCCTCGGTCGGCTTCCCATCGGTGGTGTGGAAGAAGAACGCCGCACCGCCACCGGGAGCCTTGTTCTTGTTGACGCCCATCACCACCGCATGCTTGTACTGCGGGATTTGCAGGTTCTCGCTGTCGGCGGTGCTGAACGGGCACTGCGCCTTCGGGCAAACCTGCATGCTGTTGAAGGTGGCGCTATGGTCGTCGCCGCTCCACCAATGGTTGGGACCGACTTGGGTATACGGCAGTCCGGTGCCGGGGTTCGCCGCCGTTCCGAAAGCCGAGTCGAGGCTGTACACACCCGTCGGAGTGGCCGGTACACCGCTCTTGGCCTGCGGCGCCATGCCAGCTGAACCGACGTGAGTCGGGACGCCGGTGCGCAGCGCCTGCCAGCCGGTGGCGCTGCGCTGATAGATATCCATTGTCGCGTTCGATCCACCGGTGCTGACGACCGAAACCACCTGTGTGGCATTGCCGACCTGGCTGGCAAACCACGGCGTGCCGGCCGGGTTCACGGCCGGGGCGGCGCTCGCAGTCGGCGCAAGAACCGTCAACGCGAAGAGGGCGCACGCCGCGGCGCGCAGCAGAGCTAGCAGTCGGCGCATACAGCCAATTGTCAAGTGCTGCCCTACTTAAGGTCAAGTAAAGCTTTAGGCCCAGTTCGGTCACTGCGCCGTGATCAACGAAAAGTACCGGACGACAGGGGTTTAGGCAGCCCGTGGCCGAAACACCAATAGGCACAGCAGGAAATACAGGTATCCCAGCGACCAGCCGGCCAGCACGTCGGACGGGTAGTGCACGTTCAAAGCGACCCTGTCGACCCCGACGATCAGCAGGATCAGTGCGGTAACCGCGATCGCCACCCGGCCCATCGACCGGCTGAGCACCGGTAGCAGCAGGGTCAGCAGGGCGAGCAAGGCCGCGGTCGCCTCCAGCGCATGGCCCGACGGAAACGAGGTCGAGGGCGCGAAGACCAACATGGTCGGCGGGCGCGGCCGGTTCACCATCGCCTTGGCGGCCATCGTGACCAATCCGTTCAGCGGCGCACAGGCCACCACCAGCAAGGCCGCGCGCACGTTGCGCTTGACCAACATGACCACTGCCGTCGCCGCACCCAGCAGCCGCAACGGGACCGGGCCGAGCACAACAGACACCACATCCCAGAAGCGCACCCACGCCGGATGCTTGATCGCGACGTCGTGCGCCGCGTTCAACAGCGACCAATCCAGGCCGTGCACCCAGCCCCAATTCTGGCGGAAGCCCACCCACATGGCCGCATACACGACGGCGGCCACCAGGGCGCCCACCGGCAGGGCAATCCGCGCTCGGGTCATGAACCAAGCCATACCAGTACGGGGTGGCGGCGAGTGTGGGACATACGTACGTCGGAGGGTCGAAATTCATCCATAGCCCCCACGCTCGACGGTTCGCCCCACGCCTGGGCGAGTCATACTGGCCTCATGGCGGTCTTTGTCCGCAGGTTGTTCGGCATCGGCAAGCTCCCCGACGACCTGCAAGCTCAGGTCGAGGCGGAAGGACTCATCTACCTCGCCGATTACGTCGCAGTGACCAGGCGGTTCAGCGGCGTCATCCCCGGCACCCGGGTGCCGCACAGCGTCGCCAGTTACGCGGGTTCGCTGGTCTTCACCTCGCAGCGGGTGCTGGCCACGCTGTCCATGCTGCCCAGGCTTGCCGGCCCGACCGTCGACGTGCGCTGGGACGCTCCGCAGATCGGGGCGGCGACGGCGGTGATCTCGTCGACCGGTTTGCAGGTCGACCTTGACGTCGCCGAGGTCGACCCCAAGTTCAGCGGCGATCTCTCCCTGCACTACAAGACCACCATTCCGGCGGAGGTGCTCAGCGGGCTGCCGCTGCAATCCCTGGCCTTTGACGTGCCCCCCGAATACGTCTACCGGGCGGTCGGCGTCACCTATAGTCCCTGATCGTTATCCGCGGCCAGGGCGGCTGCCGGAGCACCGCAAGGCTGCCGATCACCCCGGTCAGTAGACCGGTGAGCACCCCGATCAGCGCGATTCGGTTCTTGTCGACGGCAGGCACCCAGGAGGCCGCGCCCTCGCGGATGACGAATACGCCGGTCGGTTTGGTCACCGGGATCACGGTGGTGCCGTCGGGCGTCTGATAGGGCTCGCCATAGAC
>Ga0208987_1000181_pt1 | contig 11822 bp, 12 predicted proteins | sample MedBloCARef_O2_FD_187845 | JGI IMG/M metagenome (GOLD analysis project Ga0208987, IMG submission 187845) | Forest soil microbial communities from El Dorado National Forest, California, USA - Mediterranean Blodgett CA Ref_O2 (SPAdes) (version 2) | ecosystem: Environmental > Terrestrial > Soil >... | reverse complement strand
CAGGATCCGGTCACGCTGCTCGACGATGACTTCGGGTTCGGTGGCGCTGTCCATTCTTTTCCTTCGTCCAGTGGCTCCTAGCCATCCCGAGGCAGTCAACAGTGTTGACTCGACCAGTATCAACAGTGTTGACTGATGCCGTCAAGTGATGGCGGGAAGTCGGGAGGAGCGCGCGCGGGGTCTGGTGGTGAATGTCAACGTAGGTCGCGCAACTCGCGCAACCCGGCACGCGGACAGCAGTGTTACTGCGCGAACAATCAGTAGCCGGGACCAGTATTGACTGCCGAATTAACCAGCCGTTAGCGCGTATACGGCGATCTGATGGCGGCAAATTGGAGGCCGGCGTGCCGCTGTGCTCACGAAGTTGCTGTCCGAACTGCTGGGCTCACCCCGCGGCAGTGTGACTTTCGCGTACGGCTCGGCGCCGCGTGTGCTGGCGCGTTCGTGGTGGCCGCGGGGGCGTTTCTATGACTGGGACTTCAGCTTGTTCAGGCCGAGTCACCGCGATGTCAACGTCTTGGTCGGCCGCAGCATAGATGGCAACGTCGTCGGGGTGAATTTCATAGCCGAGTTCGTCGATGAATCCGACGTGCACCGCGCGTCCGGTGCGCCGGGCTCTGCGGAACATGCTGGGGCCTTCTTCACAGGGCAGATGCTTGTCGCCCCAATCCGACAGTGCGCCAATGACAATGTGGAGTTCGCGACCGATTTCGGTTAGGTGATAGGACGGCCGGCTGCGTTGTCCGGGTTCCTGGTAAGACCCGCGGGTCATGATGCCGTAGTCGACCAGAGTGGACAGGCGGTCTGCCAGCGTGTCGGGGGGCAGGCCGAGTTTGCGTTCGAAATCGGCGTAGCGGGTCTTTCCTGCCAGCGCTTCCCGCAGGATCAGTAGGGTCCATCGTTCGCCGAGGATGGTGAGTGTGCGGGCGATCGAACATTTCTGGTCGTCGACGTTTTTCTGTCCCATTAGCTGCAGTCTAACGGTCTGGCTTCGAGGTTTCTACCCACGTAGCCACCCGGTAGCCGGGAAATCGGCATTGGGAAGACCGGATGACGTGTGTTCAAGGCTCGAATCTGCTTGGGCCGCTGGCGGTGAGGATGACATCGGCCCTCTTCTGGAATCTTCGTGTCGAATCAAGCTGATTTCAACGATGGCATCAGACTAGACAATTCCAAGTCAGGTGGCGTACGGTTCTCCGCATGGCACCCAGTGAGGACCTCGGGTCGCAGGCCCTGTGGCTCACTGAGGTGTCACCCGTGCGCTGTCGGGTTACGACCGGGCTGGTAACCGGAAGGTGGCGCGCACACATGTGTTCTAGCAGTCGGCAAGTGCACCAGCCACTTTCGGCGGCGATGTGCTGCTGGACCGGCGCGTATAGGTGTGGTCGGTCATGAGTGCGGATGCAGGTCGGTTCGCTGGGGTGGGCTCGTTGGGTGCCAGGTTGGCGAACCTCGAGCTGGTACCCGGCACTATCTCGTTGGGAGTCGAAACAACACGCGGCGTCGTTGTGGTGCCGACCGCGGCGAGGATACTTGGTATGTCCGCCCCGCAGGACATGGATGATCTGCTCCAGCGTGGCCGCGCTGCGGAAGTGCGTGCAGTGCTCGACGCACTCGACGCACTCGACGCACTCGACAGCCAATCCCGCGAGGTGGCGCTTCTTGATCCGGCGGCGCTGCGCTTCGCGCCGTTGGTCACCCGCCCGCAAAAGATTGTGTGTGTCGGTTTCAATTACCGCGAGCACGCCGCAGAGACCGGGACACCGATTCCGAAGGTGCCTCCGTTGTTCAATAAGTACAACAACGCCTTGAACCGCCACGGCGGCACCATCGCGCTACCGACACGGGTGGCCTATCAGTTCGACTACGAGACGGAACTAGTGATCGTGATGGCCCGCGAGGCCCGCAATGTCACCGAGGATCAAGCGCTGGCCTATGTCGCCGGTTACGCGACCGGTAATGACTTCAGCGCCCGTGACCTGCAAACGGCGACAACGCAGTTCATGATCGGCAAGACCTCCGATGGCTTCGCGCCGATCGGGCCCTGGCTGGTGACCGCGGACCTGGTCCCAGACCCTAACAGCCTGCGACTGCAAACCCACGTCAACGGTGAACAGCGCCAAGACTGGAACACGAGCGACATGATCTTCAACTGTGCACAGCTGATCAGCTTCGCCTCAGGAATCTTTCCGCTCAGTCCAGGCGACGTCATCTTCACCGGCACCCCACAAGGTGTCATCTTTGGTCAAAAAGAGCCGCGGGATCAGCGCGCCTGGCTTAAGGCCGGCGACCAAGTGACCTCCGAACTAGAGTGCCTCGGCCGGTTGACGGTGACGTTGACCTGACCAGCCGACGTCAACGCGCAGCGCTCAACCCCCCTTCAACGAAACGAGGAAGCATGACCAGTTGCGCCACTTCCGTTGCGGCTCAGCGTGAACCGAAGCTACTCGGACAAACCGTCGTCGTGAGGTGAGCGGCTAGCGGCGGGGCTGGCCGCCGGGGCCAGGACTAACGACTGGAAGGAATTGAGATGGCTGTAACCGCAACCGATCAACCTCTCGGGGACCTAGAGGTTGTGCATCTGTTCCATGACGCGATGCCTACCGGGGTGAGCGTCTCGCACTCCGGACGGATCTTCGTCAACTTCCCCAGATGGGGCGACGACGTGAAGTTCACGGTCGCGGAAATCCGTGACGGCGAGCTGGTCGCTTACCCCAGTCAAGCCTTCAATGACCACAACGGCACCTCGGATCCCGACGCGCTGGTATCGGTGCAAAGCATCGTCGTCGATCCCGCTGACCGGCTGTGGATCTTGGATACCGGTAGCCCGATGTTCGAGCCCACATCCCCTGGCGGCCCGAAACTGGTCCGGGTCGACCTCGACCGCGATGAGGTCGCGCAGACCATCGTGTTTCCCGCCGAAGTCGCACTTTCCACCAGCTATCTCAACGACGTGCGCTTCGATCTGCGCCGCGGTCGCGCCGGGGCTGCCTTCATCACCGACTCCTCCGACCAAGGACGCAACGGGCTGATCGTCGTCGACCTCGCCACCGGGCAGAGCTGGCGCAGGCTCGATGATCACCCCAGCACCAAGGGCCAGGCACCGCCCGAGCTCCGCATGATCGTCGAAGGTCAGCAATTCTTCTATCGACGCCAGGACGGTTCCACCAGCCCGTTGAAAATTGGCTCCGACGGCATCGCCATCAGCGCCGACGGCGAGCGACTGTATTACTGCGCGCTGTCGAGCCGGCAGTGGTGGAGTGTGTCGGTCGAGGCATTGTTCGACCGCTCCCTGAACGACGACGCCGTTGCCGCCACCGTGATCGACGAGGGTGACAAGGGCTCGGCCGGTGACGGGATGGAAACCGATGCGGCGGGCCGGCTTTACGTCACCGACGGCGAGCACAACGCGATCCATCGGCGCTTAGGTGACGGCACGTGGGAGACCGTGGTGCACGACGAGCGGCTGCTGTGGCCGGACACCCTGTCGGTGGCCGCTGACGGCTATCTCTACGTCACGGCCAATCAGTTCTTCCGCCATTCGATGTTCCGCGGCACCGACGAGCGACGCAAGCCTTATGTGCTGTTCCGCACCCCCATCGGCGCCGGTCCGGTGGAACTGCGCTAACAACGCCAATAGCACCTGGCCCAGGAATGTCCTGGGCAATGGAAATGACTAACACATCAGGAGCGACATGAATCAGCAAGTGACACACAGTGACACCGCGACGACGCAGGAAGTGCTTGCCCACCACCTCGAATTCTTCGGGAAACTCGACCTGGCAACCACCATGGCCGACTACGCCGACGAGTCGACGTTCTTCAGTCAAGGTGGCGTGCTGCACGGCTCCGACGCTATTCGCCGATTCTTTGGCACGCTGTTTGAGGAGTTCGAGAAGCCGGGGATGTCGTTCGATTTGCTCCAGCAGGAGGTGGACGGCGACACCGCCTACATAGTGTGGAAAGCCGAGTCGGCAGACAACGTCTTCGAAATCGGCACCGATACCTTCATCGTGCATGACGGAAAAATTGTGACCCAAACCTTCGCTGGAAAGATCACGCCCAAGAGCTGATTTCAGCCTCGGCGCGGTTCAAGAAGACAAGGACATCTACCATGCCACTCGCCCGGATCGACCTCACGCAGGGCCAATCGGCCGAATATCGACAAGCCATCGGAGAAGTCGTCTATGACGCTATGGTCGAGATTCTGAAAGTGCCTGAAGGAGACCGCTTTCAGGTCATCACCGAACATCCAGCGCAGAACTTCATCTTCGACCCCGACTACCTGGGCATCCACAGATCGAAGGACTGCGTGTTCATCCAGTTGACGCTGCTGGCCGGTCGAACCGTGGACCAGAAATCGGCGTTTTACAAGGCTATCGCGGACGGACTACACAAGCGCTTAGAAATGCGCCGAGAAGATGTATTCATCAACCTAGTGGAAGTCAGCAAAGAGAACTGGTCCTTCGGCAACGGCGAAGCCCAATACGCGAAATAGCCACTGCACAGGGCTAACCGCAGCAATTTGCCCAAGTAATTAGCATATCAACGGGAAGGGTGACGTAGCGGTGCCGACATATGTCTGCTGGGCCGAACGCGGCCAGATCAGCGCCGGCCAAAGGCAGCGCATCGCTGCTGGAATCACGCTGATCCACAGTGAATACACGGGCGCCCCACCGGCTTTCGTGCAATGCATCTTTCAAGACCTCGATGCGGCCAGCCACTACGTCGGCGGTGAGGCCGCGCCGCAAAGTGTATGGGTGTATGGGCATATCCGGGATGGACGTGACGAAGAGGTCAGAGAGCGCATCTTGCTCAGGATCTCTGAACTCCTCGTCGACATCTTGCAGATCGACCCGTCACTAACGTGGGTCTACATCAATCCGCTGGCCAATACCGACATGGTCGAATTCGGCCACACCTTGCCCCTGCCCGGTGCCGAACAACAGTGGATCGAGCAGATGCCCGCCGGCTTGCGTGAGCGCCTGCTCGAACTCAACGAGCGCGCCACGCGATGATTCCAAAGTGCGTAGCCCGTCGCGGGCAGGCCGCGAGCTTGCTCGGCCATCACCGGATGAAATCCGGCAGCACTGGCCATGAGACCTTCCTGCCGACCGGATCGTGTGGCCACAATTTGGCCGCAATCCAGCCTTAGTAACAGTTAACTCGTGTGAACCAGCGTGACATGTATACACAGCTAGAAGACATTTCAGTCTCCTGACTAGGTAGCTGAATAGGGTTCAAATCCCTCCGCCACCGCCAAAGCTTTCAGCGGGAAACCGCTGGCAGGACCCTACTTCGATGCTCGCTAGGGGTATCGAGGGTGACCTTCGCTGACGTGTGCCCCAGCACGCGCTGCATCGCCAGCGCGTTAACGCCGGCGGCCCCAGCCAACGACCCGCAACTGTGCCTCAAATATGGCGAGATATGAGGGTCTCGAAACTCGGTGTCGTATTTTTCGGGAACGCTGGGACTCTGCAGGTGTGGCTGGCTTTAACATTCGGTTTGGCGCGCACGGCGTCGAAGGAGGCCCTCGCATGGCGCTGCCCGCTTTGGTCCTTGTGCACGGGGGCGGAATGGCCGCCGATTCGTGGGAACTGACCGTCGACGAGATCCACCGGTTGGCACCGAAGTTAACCGTGTGTGCGGTCGACCTGCCCGGTCGGCGTGACAAGCCCGGCGACCTGAGAGAGATGACCATCGCCGAATATGTCGACGCGCTCGTCGGCGATATCGAGAGTGCCGGGTTGGAGGACATCGTCATCGTCGGTCATTCGATGGGAGGTATGACGCTGCCGGGAGTGGCCACCAAGCTTGGAGCGGCGCGGGTACGCGAAATGATCTTCGCTGCCGCCTTCCTTCCGCCCGAAGGCACGTCGATTGTGGACAGCTCACCGTGGCTACTCGCGAGCCTCGCGCGGCGCAACGTGAAGAAAAACGTGCCGAGCGAAACGCCAAAGTGGCTGGCGCGATTTGGGTACTTGAACGGAGTTCCTTCGCATCGCCGGCGATTCATGACCGGCAAGCTCTATGCGGAATCACTTCGCATCCTCACGGAGAACGTGTCTCGGCGAGGAATGCCTGACGACATTCCACGTACCTGGATTCTGACCCTGCGGGATCGCGCCCTCGCGCCGAAGCTACAGCGCAAATATATTGACGCGATCGGCGGTGTGCAGACGCTGATCGAGATCGACACTTGTCACTGCCTCATGGTCAGCGAGCCGGAACGGCTGGCCGAGATTCTCGTTGAACGCTGTCGGCTGTACGTGTAGCCCCTGCGAGTCGAGTTCGTCGGCCTCGTGGATGTCTCATTCGAAATTTGTGCTGCCGTCTCGAAATAAACCACTTATGAGACCGTCGTCCGACACCGAGGGACTCGCCAGTACTCGGATCGGGTCAGTACGCGTACGCCCAGATCGAGTGTCTGTTCCGGCGGCGTCGGCGGGTCCGGTCGATCGCGCTGCCAATCCGAAGATTTAGATCCGCCGCGCGCCGTGAGTGGTGACCACCTTTCGGGCGGTCGCCTTTTCCTCTACCCGGGTCTGGCGCTCGAGGTAGCGCTGCTTTGACTCCTCGAACTTGGCGGACTCCGCTGCGAGTTCTTCCATGAGCTTGGCGAGATCGTCGCGCATCCACGCTGCCTCGCCGGTGAAGTCCTCGCGTTCGAAGATGCGCCACTTTTTGAGCACCGGCAGCACCACCTCGTTGAGGTGGATGCCGATGTCGTAGACACCGCCGACGGCGATGGTCACCGCCTTGCGCCGGAATTCGGGCACCGAGAAGCCGGGCATCCTGAAGTGGCGCAACACCATGTGCAGCGACTTCATCGCCTGGTTAGGCGCGAGGTCAAACGCGGCTTCGCTGACGTCGCGGTAGAAGATCATGTGCAGATTCTCGTCGGCCGAGATCTTGCCCATTAGTTGGTCGGCGATGGGGTCGTTGCAGGCCTTGCCGGTGTTACGGTGCGAAATCCGGGTGGCCAGCTCTTGGAAACTGACGTAGATAACGGAGACGGTGAGACTGTCGGCGAAGGGATCGCCCTGGTTGTTCTGACCGGGGCTGAAGCCGCGATTGACCACCTCGAGGCGAAGCTTTTCCAGTTCGACGGGGTCGACGGCACGTGTCACGACCAGGTAGTCGCGCAGCGCAATGCCGTGCCGGTTCTCCTCGGCGGTCCAGCGGTTGATCCACTGGCCCCAAGCGCCGTCCATGCCGAAGTTCATCGCGATCTCGCGGTGATACGACGGCAGGTTGTCCTCGGTGACCAGGTTTTGCACCATCGCCACCCGCGCGACATTAGAAAGCTGGCTCTGCTCGGGGTCCCAATCCCGCCCGCCAGAAGCATAGAAGTTCTTGCCATCCGACCAGGGAATGTAGTCGTGCGGATTCCAGCTCTTGTGCATGCTCAGATGCCGGTTCAGATACTTTTCGACGACCGGCTCAAGTTCTTGCAGCAGCTGTCGTTCGGTCAGCTCGGTTGACATGACACCCCCAAGGTCACATCGCATTTCGCGTGCCACGCGGCTAAGCGATCCCACGAACTCCTCACGCTACTGAGATTTAGGAATCTGTCGCAAGGCGGGTCAGGCTATATCCCAGCCCGCACGTTACGGGCCCAAAGGCAGAAGCCCGGGACCTTGTCCGGCACGCCGGGCGCTTAAACTGCAGTGCTCCGACTTGGGCCCCATCGGACGCACCCGCCGCCCACTCGAACGGCGCCCGATCAGTGGCTGATGTAGACCGCCTTGGTGTTGAAGTACGCCTCGATGCCCTTCTTGCCGCGCTCGCCGCCCCAACCCGACTGCTTGTGGCCGCAGATCGGCATCGAGGGGTCGGCCCCGAGTGCGCAGTTCACCCAAACCTGGCCAGCGCGAAGCTCATTCGCGACGCGATGCGCGCGGCCGAGGTTCTCGGTCCAGATGGCGCCGGCCAGTCCATACTCCGTGTCGTTCGCGGCGGCGAGCACCTCCTCCTCGTCGTCGAACGGGATCACACAGCCGACCGGTCCGAAAATCTCCTCGCGGATGAGCCGCATGTCGGGCGTGGTGTTGGTGACGATCGTCGCCTCATAGAAGAAGCCGCGGCGGTCCATCCGCTTGCCGCCGGTCACCACTTGCGCCCCGGCCGCCACGCCCTGGTCCACGATGCCTTCCACGCGCTGGCGCTGCTTCTCGCTGATCAGCGGGCCGAGAACAGAGTCGGGATCGTCACTGCCGCCCATCGGCAGCATCTTGGCGAAGGCGACGAGGCCGTCCACGACCTGGTCGTAGATCCCGCGCTGGACGTAGATGCGTGAGGTGCAAGAGCAGTTCTGCCCCGAGCCTGCAAGCAGGCCCAGGCCCGCGTTCATGATCGCCTTGTCGAGGTTGGCGTCGTCGAACATGATCAGCGGTGACTTGCCGCCGAGCTCGAGCGTCAGGCGTTTGAGGTTGCCGGCGGCCGCCTTGACGATCAGCCGGCCGACCTCCGTCGACCCGGTGAACGCGATCTTGTCGACGTCCGGATGCGCGGCGAGCGCCGCACCCGCGGTCTCGCCGTAGCCGGTGATGACGTTGAAGACGCCGTCGGGCAGCCCCGCCTCGCGGAAGATCTCCTCCAGCTTCAGCGCCGTCAGCGGCGTCTCCTCGGCCGGCTTGAGCACGCAACTGCAGCCCGCGGCGAGGGCAGGCGCGGCCTTGAGCATCGCGACGAAGAACGGCCCGTTCCACGGGATGATGAGGCCGGCGACGCCGACCGGCTCGAGCTGGGTGAAGTTGTGGAAGTTCTCGTAATGGCCGAGCAGGCCGTCGGACACGACATTGCTCGACTCGCCGTGGATCTTGCCGACCCAACCCGCGTAGTACAGCAGCATGTCGTTCGCCACCTTGATGATCTGCTGCGCAGCCACCGGGTTCATCCCGTTGTCCTTGGACTCGAGCCCGGCGAGCTCGTCGGTGCGTTCCTTGACGATGGCCGCGGCCCGGAAGAGCACCTCCGCGCGGCGCGCGGCGGGTAGCTTGCGCCACACGCCCGACTCGAACGTCTCGCGGGCACGGGCCACCGCGGCGTCGACGGCCGCCTGGTCGGCGTCGGCGACCTCGAAGATCTGCTCCTCGGTGGAGGGGTTGAACACCGGGATGATCCCCGAGCTACGGCTTTCGACCGCGGGGTCGGTGTCGATGGCGTTGCTCAATGTCCTTCATCCTTTCGTCGAGCCGCTCCGACATGGAGAAGCGCGATGCCTTCAATCGTTTGGGAACCCTTGGCAGTCGCAAGCCAAGGAAAGGTTGGGTGGCGTCTGCAGGCGCCCAAGGGGCTTGGTTACGCGCCTGATCAGCGTGAGATTACGCGCTTAACCAAAGGTCGTCCAGTACGTCTTCGGCGCACCGCGTCGGCGATGATCAGTTGCGGATTTGCGCTGCCGCACCCGCTAGGAGGTGTTGCTCGGCAGCGGTGCGTGTCGATCGGCGCGAGGTGATCGCAAAAGATTCCCGCCGCTGGGTCCGGCTGGAGGTGTCGGCGGAACCTACAGGTTACGGCCGTTCAATCGACTCCTCGTGGTAGCCGCGTGGGGGTGTGCGGCAACTTTCGTCGCTGAGTTTTCGTTTTGCTGGCTGCTATTCCGCCAGGGACCCTTGAGTGACGTGAACGTCGCCGGCGGGAGGATCGCGATGGATGTGGAATATGTGTTCCGCGGACTGCCCGCCGAGGTGTGGGCGATCGAGTTCACCAATATTCACGGCGATCGCGTCGTTCAGGTGGTGGGGACAGAGTACGCCGCTCGCCAGGCCGCCGAGCATTACGCGGTCGCCAACGCCGTCTTGCTACGCGCACCGACGAGCTTCCAGACAGTCCCGAGCGACTCGGTCTAGCCCCGCTAGCCCAGCTGGCCGGTCAACCCGCGAATCGCCTGCATTTCGCTGTCGCGATAGGCGCGTCCGTCGGGCATCACGAGGTCGTGGAACCACACTTTCGGGGGCGCTGCGTACGGGTGATCCCAGGAGTCCCACGGGTAGTAGGTCTGGGTCTTTCCGGCGACAAAACCCCAGTTGATGGCACCAACGTTGTGGCGTTTCGCCACGGGCAGGTTTCCCTCAACGGTGCTGCCCTGCGGTCGCGCCATGTACTCGGTGCAGATGACCGGCCGGCCCATCGGCGTCAGTTCGTTGATCCGGGACTCGAACTCGGCCGGTTTGCCGTAGTTGTGGAAGGTGATCACGTCGGAGTTGTCGAGTTGGATGGCACTGATTGCGCTGCGGCTTGCGGGGTCTCCCCAGGCCCCTTGCCAGACTCCGCTGGTCAACGGTTGCGACGGGTCGACCGCACGCGCCCATCGGTAGACCTGGGGGAGCAGGTCTGTGACGTGTTGCAGTTTGTCTTTGCGTTCGACCTTGCGATATTCCTTCGCCGGGTTGTCGGGTTCGTTCCACAGATCCCATCCCAGGATCCGATCGTCATTGCGGAACTGGGTCAACACCCCGGTGACATAGTCCTGCATGACGGCGGTGTAGCCCGGGTCGCCGAGGCGTTCGGCACCCGGGCTTTGCACCCAGCCGGAGTTATGGACTCCCCGGATGGGTGCGCGTTGCGGGCCGATCTTGGGGAACGGGTCCCAACAAGAATCGAAGAAGACGAAGAGCGGCTTGATGTTGTGCCGCGCTGCGATGCCGACAAATTGACCAAGACGGCTCTGGAAGCCCTGGCGATCCTGAGCCCACAGCTGATCGTGCAGGAAGACCCGCGCGGTATTGAAGCCGTGCGAGCGGGCCAAGCCAAGCTCGCTGTCGATGCGTTGGGGGTCGTAGGTTGCCGCCTGGAACATCTCAAGCTGATTGATGGCATTGGACGGGATGTAATTCGCGCCGACAGGCCAACCTTGCGCTCGATACCAGGTGTTGGCGCGGTCGGCCGACCATCGGGTCGCCTCGGCAGCGGCGCGGGATGTATTGGCCAGCGCCGCACCCGCTGCCAGCAGCAGCGGTATCTGGAGAGCGGTTCGACGGTTCACGATGTGAACGTAAGTTTCCGGCGCGATGTGCTCGGTCAGGCGCACCGACACGCAGTTGTTTGAGGGCAGAAATCGTTATCGCACTGTTACCCAAACGCCTTGGGGCGCCGCCGACTAGCGCAGCTTGCGGCCCGCGCCGTCGTTGACGCTGCCGGTGAAGATCATGATCGCGTCGACGACAGCCCACACGATGCTGCCGAGCAGGACCGGGAGACCGAAAAGACAGAACACGGTGAAGAAGATTCCGAAAAGCCCCACACACAATTGAGCAATGGCGATCTGCGTCGACTCCATATAGAAGCGCCCAGCGCCGAAGGAGCCCAGGAACAACTGCAAGAGCCCGGCGGTCGTGGCCGATTTATCCGAAAGAGGTACGCCCGTAGCGGGATCGGTTCCGAATGGCGCTTGCGGACCGTATCCCGGGTAGCCGGGCGGATAACCGGAGTAGGGCTGAGGCGGTGGATAGCCGGGGTAGGGCTGCGGAGGCGGGTAGCCCGAGGCCTGCGGGGGTGGGTAGCCCGATGGAGGCGGGAATTGGGGGCCCGGTTGCGGTCCGTACCCATAGGGCTGCCAACCCTCCGGCGCCGGGCCGTAAGGATATTCGGGCGGGTTCGGCGGCGTGGACATCGGCTTCCCTTAACTCCTGCTGCTAGAGGCACATTCGCGGATTCTCAGTCGGGCATCGATGCGGCCCACTGTATATGTCCCTCAAAGCCTGAGGGGCATATACAAACTGTGGGCCCGGGGGGCAATACTGAAGCTGTGTCAGATCGCAACGTGCTGGGCGGCCCGCTGGAACCCTGCGGCACCGAGCCGCTCACCGGTTTCTACC
>Ga0208987_1000180_pt1 | contig 11827 bp, 12 predicted proteins | sample MedBloCARef_O2_FD_187845 | JGI IMG/M metagenome (GOLD analysis project Ga0208987, IMG submission 187845) | Forest soil microbial communities from El Dorado National Forest, California, USA - Mediterranean Blodgett CA Ref_O2 (SPAdes) (version 2) | ecosystem: Environmental > Terrestrial > Soil >... | reverse complement strand
CCTAATCCTTATCAGGCGGGCACTCCAGCGCAGGTCACCGGGCCGTCGTTTGGCGCAAGGCAGAGTGTTCTCCGCGCCGGTCGGTGCTGGATGTTAGGGTTAATTTCCGTGGGTCGGCAGGCCCAGCTGGTTGAGGCTAGATAAAAACGAAGCCCTGCCCGTCTTCACGGAGGTCGCCTGTGCGAAAGCACCCGCAATCCACCACTAAGCATCTCTTCGTCAGCGGTGGGGTCGCATCGTCACTCGGTAAGGGGTTGACCGCGAGTAGTCTCGGCCAGCTGCTGACCGCCCGTGGGCTGCATGTGACGATGCAAAAGCTCGACCCGTACCTCAACGTCGATCCGGGCACTATGAACCCGTTCCAGCACGGCGAGGTCTTTGTCACCGAAGATGGCGCCGAGACCGACCTCGATGTCGGCCATTACGAACGGTTCCTGGATCGCGATCTGTCGGGCTCGGCGAATGTTACTACCGGGCAAGTGTATTCGACGGTCATCGCCAAGGAGCGGCGCGGAGAATACCTCGGCGACACGGTCCAGGTGATCCCGCACATCACCGACGAGATCAAGCGGCGCATCCTTTCGATGGCCCAACCCGACGCGGACGGTCACCGCCCAGACGTCGTCATCACCGAGATCGGCGGGACCGTCGGCGATATCGAGTCGCAGCCCTTCCTGGAGGCCGCGCGGCAGGTCCGTCACGATCTGGGCCGGGAGAACGTGTTCTTTTTGCACGTATCGCTGGTGCCGTATCTGGCCCCGTCCGGCGAACTCAAAACCAAGCCGACTCAGCACTCGGTCGCAGCGCTGCGCAGCATCGGTATCACGCCGGACGCGTTGATCCTGCGAAGCGACCGCATCGTTCCCGAACCGCTGAAAGACAAGATCGCGCTGATGTGCGACGTCGATATCGACGGTGTCATCTCCACCCCGGACGCGCCGTCGATCTATGACATCCCCAAGGTCTTGCACCGCGAGGAACTCGATGCCTACGTGGTCCGCCGGCTGAACCTGCCGTTCCGCGACGTCGATTGGACCGAGTGGGACGACTTACTGCGCCGGGTTCACGAGCCCCACGAGACAGTGCGAATTGCCTTGGTAGGGAAGTATGTTGAGCTCTCCGATGCCTACCTCTCGGTTACCGAGGCGCTGCGGGCCGGCGGTTTCTGGCACCGCGCGAAGGTCGAGATGGTCTGGGTGCCGTCCGACGACTGCGAGAGCGCCCCTGGTGCCGCCGCGGCGCTGGGCGACGTACACGGTGTGCTGATCCCCGGCGGCTTTGGCATCCGCGGCATCGAGGGCAAGATCGGCGCCATCCGGCATGCCCGTGCGCGCGGACTGCCGGTCCTGGGCCTGTGTCTCGGGCTGCAGTGCATCGTGATCGAAGCGGCCCGCTCGGTCGGTCTCACCGAAGCCAACTCGGCCGAATTCGAACCGGCTACGCCGGATCCCGTTATCTCCACGATGGCCGACCAAGAACACATCGTGGCCGGCGAAGCCGATCTCGGCGGCACCATGCGGCTCGGGGCCTATCCCGCCGTTCTCGAGCCGGATTCGCTTGTGGCGCAAGCGTATGGGGCGACGCATGTGTCCGAGCGACACCGCCACCGCTACGAGGTCAACAACGCCTACCGCGACAAGATCGCCGAAAGCGGCCTGCAGTTCTCCGGGACGTCGCCCGACGGGCACCTGGTGGAGTTCGTCGAGTACCCGCGCGACATTCATCCGTTCGTCGTCGGCACCCAAGCCCACCCCGAACTCAAGAGCCGGCCTACCCGTCCGCACCCGCTGTTTGTGGCATTCGTCGGCGCGGCCATCGACTACAAAGAGGGCGAACTGCTGCCGGTCGAAATGCCGGACCACTCGTCCAACGGTAACCAGCATCGAGACAGCGCCGGGCGGTCGCTACCTGAGCCTGCTTCTCGTGGCTGAGCATGTTTTCGAGACAACGTCATCGGAAACGTTGCACACCGGAAAGATTTTCGCGCTGCGTCGTGACCGGGTGCGGATGCCCGGCGGCAATCTGGTAACCAGAGAAATCGTCGAGCATTTCGGCGCGGTCGCCATCGTGGCGATGGATGACCACAACAACATCCCGATGGTCTATCAGTACCGCCACGCGTTCGGACGACGGCTGTGGGAGCTACCCGCCGGGCTGCTCGACGTGGACGGCGAGCCCGCACATCTCACCGCAGCCAGGGAGCTCAAAGAGGAAGCGGGCTTACAAGCCGATACCTGGCAGGTTCTCGTCGACCTGGACTCCACTCCGGGCTTCAGCGACGAATCGGTGCGCGTCTATTTAGCCACCGGGTTGACCGAGATCGACCGGCCCGAGGCGCACGACGAAGAAGCCGACATGACGTTGCAGTGGTATCCGCTCGCGGAGGCCGCGCACCAGGTGCTCAGCGGCGAGATCGTGAATGCTATTGCCGTTGCTGGGATTTTGGCTGCGCAGGCGGTCGCCACCGGCTTTTCGCAAGCACGTCCGGTGGACAGCCCGTGGCAGGACAAGCCTAAAGCGTTCGCGGCGCGAAAGGCCGCGCAGTGACAACGTTGGTCCTGGAGACACAACTGCAGGGCTACCTCGAGCACCTGACAATCGAGCGCGGAGTAGCAGCCAACACGCTGAGCTCCTACCGGCGCGACTTGCGACGCTATTCAAAGCACTTGTCCGACCGAGGTATTCACGATCTGGCCAAGGTCGGTGAGGTTGACGTCACCGAGTTCCTGGTGGCGTTGCGCCGCGGCGATCCCGATTCGGGCGCCACGGCCTTGTCCGCGGTGTCGGCGGCGCGGGCACTGATCGCGGTGCGTGGCTTGCACCGGTTCGCCGCCGCCGAAGGGCTGGCCGAATTGGACGTGGCGCGCGCGGTGCGGCCGCCGACGCCGGGCCGCCGGCTGCCGAAAAGCCTGACCATCGACCAGGTGCTGGCGTTGCTGGAAGGTGCGGGCGGCGAAAGCCCGGCCGACGGTCCGCTGACGCTGCGCAACCGGGCACTGCTGGAGTTGTTGTATTCCACCGGATCCCGGATCTCAGAAGCCGTCGGCCTCGATGTCGACGATATCGACACCCAGGCCAGGACGGTGTTGCTGCGGGGTAAGGGCGGTAAGCAACGCCTGGTTCCGGTGGGGCGTCCAGCGGTGCACGCGCTGGATGCCTATCTGGTGCGCGGACGCTCGGAACTGGCGCGTCGCGGCCGCGGAACGGCGGCCATCTTCCTCAACGTGCGCGGCGGCCGGTTGTCGCGGCAGAGCGCATGGCAAGTGCTGCAGGACGCGGCCCAGCGGGCCGGCATCACGTCGGGAGTGTCGCCGCACATGCTGCGGCATTCCTTTGCCACGCACCTGCTGGAGGGCGGCGCGGATGTCCGGGTGGTTCAGGAGCTGCTCGGTCATGCCTCGGTGACCACGACGCAGATCTACACGCTGGTCACCGTGCATGCGCTGCGCGAAGTGTGGGCCGGAGCCCACCCCCGAGCCCAATAACCACGCGGCAGCCGGGTCAGCCCAAGTAGTCGGATTCAGGCACCAGGTCGGTCACCATTGACTGGTATTCGACATGCGTCTTGTGCTCGACGGTGTTCCACACCTTGCCCTGTTGCTGGCCCATGTATTCGCGGTATTTCGGTACGCCGGGCCATCCGACGTTGTCGGCGACCGCGATCGAGCCAGGATGCAGCCAGCCCCGGCCCAGGATGCTCTTCAAGTCGTCCAGGTAGGCGTTCTTGTCATGGTCGAAGAACACGAAATCTAGTGTCCCAGAAGTGAATCCGTGCTCAGCGGCGAGCACGTCCAGGGTCTGCCCACCGTCGCCGAGGGTACCGACGACACAGGTCACGCGATCCGCGACCCCGGCGTGCGCCCAAATCTGGCGAGCGTTGACGGCGTTGGCCTCGGCGAGTTCGACGGAGTACACCTTGGCGTTGGGCGCGGATCGGGCGATCCGCAGCGCGCCGTAGCCGACGCAGCTGCCCAGCTCCAGGATCAGTGCAGGGTTGGCGCGCCGCAACGCCGTGTCAAGGAGTTGCCCCTTCTCGTCGCCGACGTTGATGAGCATCGGCTTCTCGTAGGCGAACTTGTCGATGGTGGCCAGCACGTCGTCGACATCACCGGCCCGGGCGTTTTTCCGCACGTAGCCGACGGCTGCCGCCTCGCGTCCGTCGCCGATCTGGCCCGTCTTGGTGAGGTTGCGAGCTCCGGCGGCCATCCGCAAAAACGACCACCGCAACAGTGGGATCCGTCGCTTGAGGTGGATGGGAACGACGATAGGCGGCCGCGCTGCGGCCGAGGGCTGTGGATGACGGAGTACCCGCAAGGCGTTTTGGTCCTTTACTCAACTCACAGAAATCCCTAGTCTGCCCTAGGAAGGGGGAACGAATGATTTCGTTACGCACCATGATGATGCGTGGCGGTACCTCTTCTGGTGTGTATCTGCTGAAGTCGGATCTCGACGAGACCGGCCTCGACCCGGATGTTTTGCTGTCGGTCATTCTCGGATCCTTGGATCGGCGTCAGATCGACCAGCTCGGCGGCGATAGCGCGACGACGAGCAAGGTGGCGATCGTGGGTCCGTCGACCCGCCCGGATTGCGACGTCGACTACTTGTTCGCCCAAGTTGATCTCGCGACCTTATGGGTAGACCGGACCGTGACCTGCGGGAATCTGCTCGCCGGAGTCGGGCCCTTCGCCATCGAGCGAGGGCTCATCGAGACGATCAGCCCCTGCACCGCGGTTCGGGTGCATCTGGTGAACACCGGTGCCACGGTGACGGTTTCCGTTGCCACCCCGGGTGGCTTCCTCCGTTACGACGGTGATTGCCAGATCACCGGAGTCGCCGGGCAGGCCGTGCCGATCGACTTGATGTTCAGCAACTTCTGTGGCGGCCGGACCGGGAAGGTGTTCCCCACTGGCCATCCTGTCGACCACGTGGGCGACGTCGCCATCACGGCAATCGATGCCGGCGTGTGCGCGATCATCGCCCGTGCCCGCGAATTCGGGATCACCGGCGGTGAGTCGCCGCAACAACTCAACGACGATGGTGAACTGCTGCATCGGCTTGAACGTCTGCGCCTGCGCGCGGCCTTAGCCATGGGGCTGGGCGGCTCCCACGGCTATGTCTTGCCGAAGGTCATGCTGGTGTCGGAGTCGGATTGCGCCGATGTACGGTCACGCTATTTTGTGCCGGGTCGCTGCGATGCCGGTCATACGGTGTCGGGAGCCGTGTGTCTGGCGACGGCGGGCGCGTTTTGTGACACCGTGGCCGGCAGACTGCTCGCACATCCCTTCGACACCGGCCCGACTGTCCTCGAGCATCCGGCCGGAACAATGAGCATCGATATCTCCCATGCCGGCGACAGTGATTTCGGGATCTGCGCGGCGGTGCACAGCACGGCGCGGAAATTATTCGACGGCTATGTCTTCGCCGATATGCACCGAGAGCCCTGTCTAATTGGTGCTGTTGAGGCCGGTGTGACTTGAGATCACAGTCGACTCGCCAGCGGCGGCCATCAGGCGTAATCGCTGGTGAGATTGCCTGCGGGTTGCACGGTTTCAGCGCGCGGAGCCGATAGACTTTGCCCCGATGTTCACCTCTCGAACACTGCAGGCATGACCGAATCGCCCGACAGCGATGTCGTCGTCGGCCTTACCGGGCGTCCGCCGCGGGCGATCCCGGAACCTGAACCGCGCACCTCGCACGGTCCGGCCAAGGTCGTCGCGATGTGCAACCAAAAGGGTGGCGTCGGGAAGACCACATCGACGATCAACCTGGGCGCCGCACTCGCGGAGTACGGCAGGCGGGTGCTGCTGGTGGACATGGATCCCCAGGGTGCGCTGTCCGCCGGACTTGGCGTCCCGCACTATGAGCTGGAAAAAACCATTCATAACGTGCTGGTGGAACCGAAAGTGTCGCTCGACGACGTGCTGGTATCCACCCGGGTCAAGTACCTGGACTTGGTGCCCAGCAACATTGACCTCTCCGCTGCCGAGATCCAGCTGGTCAACGAGGTGGGCCGGGAGCAGACTCTGGGCCGGGCATTACATCCGGTGCTGGACCGCTACGACTACGTGCTGATCGACTGCCAGCCGTCACTGGGCTTGCTGACCGTCAACGCGCTGGCTTGCTCCGACGGCGTGGTCATCCCCACCGAGTGCGAGTACTTCTCGCTGCGCGGCCTGGCGCTGCTCACCGATACCGTCGACAAGGTGCGCGACCGACTCAACCCCAAGCTGGAGATCAGCGGCATCCTGCTGACTCGTTATGACCCGCGCACCGTCAACGCGCGCGAGGTGATGGCTCGCGTGGTGGAGCGGTTCGGTGACCTGGTGTTCGACACCGTGATCAGTCGTACCGTCCGGTTCCCGGAGACCAGCGTGGCCGGTGAACCGATCACCACCTGGGCGCCGAAGTCCACCGGCGCCATCGCCTACCGCGCGTTGGCCCGCGAATTCATCGACCGATTTGGCGCGTGAACACAACCGTCAATGGTGAGGCGCCACCCCAAACCGGCTTCCAGGTCCGCCTGACCAATTTCGAGGGGCCGTTCGATCTGCTGCTGCAGCTAATCTTCGCGCATCGTCTCGACGTCACCGAGGTCGCCTTGCACCAGGTCACCGACGACTTCATCGCCTACACCCGCGAGATCGGTGCGCAATTCGATCTTGAGGAGACCACGGCGTTTCTCGTCGTCGCCGCGACCCTGCTGGACCTCAAAGCCGCTCGGCTGCTGCCGGCAGGACAGATCGACGACGAAGAAGACCTCGCGCTGTTGGAGGTGCGCGACCTGCTGTTCGCACGGCTGCTGCAGTACCGCGCGTACAAGCATGTCGCGGAGATGTTCGCCGAGCTGGAAGCCACCGCGCTGCGTAGCTATCCACGCTCGGTGTCGCTCGAGGACCCGTTCACCGAGCTGCTGCCCGAGGTGATGCTGGGCGTTGACGCGCAGCGGTTCGCCGAGATCGCCGCAGTTGCGTTCACCCCGCGGCCGACGCCGACGGTCGCCATCGGGCATCTGCATGAGCTGCAGGTCTCGGTGCCCGAACAGGCCGAGCGGTTGCTGGCGATGCTGGAATCCCGCGGTAGCGGTCAATGGGCAACGTTTTCCGAGCTGGTCGCCGACTGTGCGGCGCCGATGGAGGTCGTCGGACGCTTCTTGGCGCTGCTCGAACTGTATCGGTCGCGGACGGTAGCATTCGACCAGTCAGAGCCGCTTGGCGTGCTTCAAATTTCGTGGACCGGGGAACGTCCCACGAGCGAAACCTTGGTAGAAGTGCGGGACGAATCATGACCGAAAATATGCCTGACGTCGACCTCGACTCGGATATTTCAGGCATCCCGGACATTGCCGAGGTAGCGCCGCTAGACGACGACGAGCTGGGCTCGGTCCTGGAGGCACTGCTGCTGGTGGTCGATACCCCGATCGCCGAGGAAGCACTGGGCGCCGCCACTGGGCAGCCCGTCTATCGCATCACGGCGAAGCTGCAGGTGATGGCCGACGAATTCACCCAGCGCGACAGCGGCATCGACCTGCGAAAGAACGGCGAGGGCTGGCGGATGTATACCCGCGCCCGGTTCGCTCCATATGTGGAGAAGCTGCTGCTGGACGGCGCGCGATCCAAACTCACCCGGGCCGCGCTGGAAACACTCGCCGTGGTGGCCTACCGCCAGCCCGTGACGCGCGCTCGGGTGAGCGCGGTTCGCGGCGTCAATGTCGATGCCGTCATGCGCACCTTGCTGGCGCGGGGTCTGATCACCGAGGCCGGCGCCGACGAGGACAGCGGCGCAGTCGCATTCGCCACCACTGAGCTGTTTCTTGAGCGCTTGGGCTTGACGTCGCTGACCGACCTGCCCGATATTGCACCGCTGCTTCCCGATGTCGATGCCATCGAGGACCTGAGCGAGTCTCTGGACAGCGAGCCACGTTTCATGAAATTGGCGGGCGCTCGGCCGTCCGAGCAGGCGCTGTCCTTCGACGTGGACCAGGATTGATGGTCGACATCCACGATCCTGGGGAGGCCCAGGGAGTTCGCCTGCAAAAAGTGTTGTCGCAGGCCGGAATTGCGTCGCGCCGGGCCGCCGAGAAACTGATTATCGACGGCCGTGTCGAGGTAGACGGTGAATTGGTGACCGAGATGGGCACCCGGGTAGACCCCGCTGCCTCGGTAATCCGCGTCGACGGGGTCAGGGTGATCGTCGACGACTCGCTGGTGTACCTGGCACTGAACAAGCCGCGCGGGATGCAGTCGACCATGTCTGATGATCGTGGCCGGCCGTGTATCGGCGATGTGGTCGAGCACCGGGTGCGCGGCAACAAGAAGCTGTTTCACGTCGGGCGTCTCGATGCCGACACCGAAGGGCTGATTCTGCTCACCAACGACGGCGAGCTGGCGCACCGTTTGATGCATCCCTCCCACGAAATCCCCAAAACGTATCTGGCCACGGTGGCGGGAACGGTGCCGCGCGGGTTGGGCAAGAAACTGCGGGCGGGGATCGAGTTGGAGGATGGGCCCGCGCGCGTCGACGATTTTGCGGTGGTGGATGCGATTCCGGGTAAAACGTTGGTGCGCTTGACGATACATGAAGGACGCAATCGCATTGTGCGCCGGCTATTGGCGGCGGTTGGGTTCCCGGTGGAGGAGTTGGTGCGCACCGAGCTCGGTGCGGTGACGCTGGGCAAGCAGCGGCCGGGCAGCATCCGCCCGTTGCGTCGTGACGAGATCGGGCAACTGTACAAAGCGGTGGGCCTGTGAGCGGAATAGTGGTGGCCATCGACGGCCCGGCGGGAACCGGAAAGTCCTCTGTATCAAAACGATTAGCAGAGGCTCTGAGCGCGCGCTACTTGGACACCGGAGGAATGTACCGGATGGTGACGCTCGCGGTGCTGCGTGCCGGCGTCGACCCGGCAGATGCCGACGACGTCGCGGAACTCGCCTCGACGGTGCAGATGTCGGTGGAATACCACCCCGGCGGTGATCGCTACTTCCTTGGCGGAGAGGATGTTTCAGCCGAAATCCGCGGCGACGAAGTTACCCGGACGGTGTCGGCGGTGTCGTCTGTTCCCGCAGTGCGCACCCGGCTAGTCGCGCTGCAGCAACAGATGGCCAACGAACCGGGCAGTGTCGTCGTCGAGGGGCGCGACATCGGGACGGTGGTATTGCCCGACGCGCCGGTGAAGATTTTCTTGACCGCATCGGCCGAAACTCGTGCCCGGCGTCGCAACGACCAGAACGTCGCGGCGGGTCTGGCGAACGACTATGAGGGCGTGCTGGCCGACGTGCACCGTCGTGATCATCTGGATTCCACGCGAGCGGTGTCGCCATTGCGAGCGGCAGCGGATGCGGTGATCGTCGACACCAGTGACATGACCGAGGCGCAGGTAATCGCCCACCTGCTGGCGTTGGTCACGCAACGAAGTGAGGCAGTGCGGTGACGCAGGATGGCACCTGGTCCGACGAAAATGACTGGCAAGTAATCGATTCCGACCTCGCTGACATTGATGAGCCCGGTCCGGCGCCGGTGGTGGCGATCGTCGGCCGGCCAAATGTCGGTAAGTCGACACTGGTCAACCGCATCCTGGGTCGGCGCGAAGCGGTGGTGCAGGACGTACCCGGCGTGACGCGCGACCGGGTCTTCTACGACGCGCTGTGGACCGGACGCCGATTCGTCGTCCAGGACACCGGGGGCTGGGAGCCCGACGCCAAGGGCCTGCAACAGCTAGTGGCCGAACAGGCGTCGGTGGCCATGCGCACCGCCGATGCGGTGATCCTGGTCGTCGATGCCACCGTCGGCGCGACTACCGCCGACGAGGCCGCAGCCCGCATTCTGCTGCGCTCTGGTAAGCCAGTTTTCTTGGCCGCCAACAAGGTTGACAACGAAAAGGTCGAATCCGACGCGGCCGCGCTGTGGTCGCTGGGACTCGGTCAGCCGTACGGGGTCAGCGCGATACACGGTCGCGGCGTGGCAGACCTGCTCGACGAAGTGCTGGCCGTGCTGCCCGAGGTGTCCGAAGCGGCGCCGGTAGTCGGCGGTCCCCGCCGGGTGGCGCTCGTCGGCAAGCCGAACGTCGGCAAGAGCTCACTGCTGAACAAGCTTGCGGGGGACCAGCGCTCAGTGGTTCACGATGTCGCGGGGACCACGGTGGACCCGGTGGACTCGCTCATTGAATTGGGCGGCAAGGTGTGGCGGTTCGTCGACACGGCGGGCTTGCGCCGCAAGGTCGGACAAGCCAGCGGTCACGAGTTCTACGCCTCGGTGCGTACCCACTCGGCCATCGATTCCGCCGAGTTGGTGATCGTGCTGATCGACGCGTCGCAGCCGCTGACCGAACAGGATCAGCGGGTGCTGACCATGGTCGTCGAAGCTGGGCGGGCATTGGTTCTGGCCTTCAATAAATGGGATCTGGTCGACGAAGACCGCCGCGACCTGCTGGACCGTGAGATCGATCGTGAACTGGCGCAGCTGCGCTGGGCCGAGCGGGTCAACATCTCCGCAAAGACGGGCCGAGCGGTGCAGAAGCTGGTGCCCGCCATGGAGACCGCGCTGGCGTCATGGGATTCCCGGATCGCGACCGGCCCGCTGAACGCTTGGGTCAAGGAGATCGTGGCGGCCACGCCGCCCCCGGTGCGCGGCGGCAAGCAGCCACGCATTCTGTTCGCTACCCAGGCCACCGCCCGTCCACCGACGTTCGTGCTGTTCACCACCGGCTTTCTCGAAGCCGGCTACCGGCGCTTCCTGGAACGGCGGCTGCGCGAGTCGTTCGGCTTCGACGGCAGCCCGATCCGGATCAACGTCCGGATACGTGAAAAGCGCACTGCCAAACGCCGCTGAACTGCCTGGCCTCACGGCGTTGAGGCCGCCAGCGCACACGCATCTGGTCGAGTTGAGGCCGCGTCGCGCTGGACTGCGACACGCCATCGTCGCCGCCGACTCGCTGGTCAGCGAGGCCGTGGCGGATTGACGGCGCGGCTACGGTAGGCTTTCGACCTGCTGCCAGTGGACTCACTGGCACGCGGGCTGTGGCGCAGCTTGGTAGCGCACTTGACTGGGGGTCAAGTGGTCGCAGGTTCAAATCCTGTCAGCCCGACCAGAGAAGTTGCAGGTCAGAGCACGTTTTCTGACCTTGCGCGAAAAGCGGATGCAATCCGCGTGCCATCTGGTTAGCAAATTTTGATTGTCTCCGGGATGCCACCCCGACAGGAGACATACCATGACCACCACACCCACGGGTCTTAGCACCGCCTGTTCCGGCTATTCCGTCACGGCCCGCGGTCCCAACACCCGCTGCGCCGCAGTCCTAGTGCAATGACGACCAGATACAGGCTGGCAACCATCTGCTCTGTGACGATCAAACGCGCAGCACTGGTAACCGGATGGATATCGCCCATGCCCGTCGTGGCGGCTGTCCTGATCGCGAAATAAGCGGCATAGACTCAGGTCGATTTGTGACCGAACGCATCGGGGTGTGCAGCTGCCGAAGTCTTCTCGCAGACAATAATGACGGTCAACGCTGTGAGGTTGAAAAGCGAGCCGCCCCGGCTCAAAGATCTTCCACGGCAAGCACACTCGAGTCCGCCCGAAACCCCTATTCATCCGCGCCATTTAGCACGAGTGCGCGGTCAGATCCTGGGTGGCCGGTCCTTCTAGCAGGGTGCCGTCCGGCGCGAACCGCGAGCCATGCAGCGGGCACTCCCACGACATGTCGGCATCGTTCCAATTCACGATTCCCCCGAGGTGGGGGCATACCGGCGAAACGCGATGTTCTGTGCCGTCGACCCGGGATCTTGCTTCCAGATGCCACGGTGGTCCACTCACCACGCCGCTCTCGTCCTCG
>Ga0208987_1000179_pt1 | contig 11896 bp, 10 predicted proteins | sample MedBloCARef_O2_FD_187845 | JGI IMG/M metagenome (GOLD analysis project Ga0208987, IMG submission 187845) | Forest soil microbial communities from El Dorado National Forest, California, USA - Mediterranean Blodgett CA Ref_O2 (SPAdes) (version 2) | ecosystem: Environmental > Terrestrial > Soil >... | reverse complement strand
CCACTGGCTCCACCCACGAGCTACTGGAAGTGGGCATCGTCTCCCCCGACCCGAAGGCGTCTGTCGGCCTCGGCGTCGGCGAGGTGGGCTACCTCATCACCGGAGTGAAGGACGTCCGCCAGTCGAAGGTCGGCGATACCGTCACGACCGCGCGGCACGGTGCCACCGAGCCGCTGACCGGCTATCGCGAACCCAAGCCGATGGTGTACTCGGGCTTGTATCCCGTCGACGGTTCCGACTACCCCGACCTGCGTGACGCGTTGGAGCGGCTGCAACTCAACGATGCCGCGCTGACCTACGAGCCGGAAACCTCGGTGGCGCTGGGGTTCGGCTTTCGCTGCGGTTTCCTCGGGCTGCTGCACATGGAGATCACTCGTGAGCGCCTGGAGCGAGAGTTCGACCTGGATCTGATCTCGACGTCGCCGAACGTCGTATACCGGGTGATCAAAGACGACGGCACCGAGATCGTAGTGACTAACCCGTCGGATTGGCCCGAAGGCAAAGTCGGCACCGTCTACGAGCCGGTGGTCAAGACGACCATCATCACGCCCAGCGAGTTCATCGGCACCATCATGGAGCTGTGCCAGTCGCGTCGTGGCGAGCTGGGCGGCATGGACTATCTGTCGCCTGAACGGGTGGAGCTGCGCTACTCCATGCCGTTGGGGGAGATCATCTTTGACTTCTTCGACTCATTGAAGTCGCGCACCCGCGGCTATGCCAGCCTGGACTACGAGGAGGCCGGTGAGCAGGAGGCCGAACTGGTCAAGGTCGACATCCTGCTGCAGGGTGAGGCCGTCGACGCGTTCAGTGCCATCGTGCACAAAGACGGAGCCCCTGCCTACGGCAACAAGATGACCACCCGACTCAAAGAGCTCATCCCGCGTCAGCAGTTCGAGGTGCCGATTCAAGCCGCCATCGGATCGAGAATCATTGCGCGCGAGAACATTCGCGCGATCCGCAAAGATGTGCTGTCCAAATGCTACGGCGGTGACATCACCCGCAAACGCAAACTCCTGGAAAAGCAGAAGGAGGGCAAGAAGCGGATGAAAACCATTGGGCGGGTTGAGGTACCGCAAGAGGCATTCGTCGCCGCGCTATCCGCCGACGCCGCGGGGGACAAGGGCAAGAAGTAGCCATGGGCTTGGGGGGAGCCGGCTTGACACGAGCGCTTGCATTATTGGCTGTTGCCCTGCTGGCTGCGGGTTGCGTCAACACTGTGGTCGGCATGCCGACCCGCGCCAGCCGCCCCGCTGCGGGGGTGGCGCCGTTAGAGCAAGTCATGCCGACCGGCGAAGAAGTCAGGACTGCGGTCGGTAACGACCTGCTGCCGGAAGGCCCACCTCTGACGGGCGGTATCGACGTGCTGGCTAACGGGATTCGCGACGATAACGACGCCGCCCCCATTGAATGCATCGGTGCGACTGCACCATTGCTGCGCGTCGTTTACGAAAAGGGATCGGTTCGTGGTGCGGCCGCCCAGTCCTCTTGGAATCCCGACTTGAGCGTGCCGGTGTTCAGCGTGCACGCGGGTGCGGTCCGGTTGGCGTCGTCGGCAGATGCGCAACGACTTTTCGCGTCCTTCATATTGCATTGGCAGAAGTGCGCGGGAACCACCGTCGCGATGCACATTCATGACTCCGAGAGCACCGTGTTGTATTCGAGGGTCACCGACGTCAAAGTCGACGGACCGATACTTTCGGCGACCGTCATCGACTGGGACAACCACCACACCCCGCCATTCCCCAACGAGCATGCGGTCGGACTGGCGTCCGACGTCATCGTTGATGTCAAAGTTGCCATCGGGCCAGGCGGCGAGGCCGGCACTCGGGCAATCGATCTCGTCAAGGTGATGTTGCGGAAAGTATCGAGCACGAACTGACGGCGTCGACCGTGCGGTGGTGACGGGAATCGATTGCGCTATATCGGCGCGTTGGCGGGCTGGAACATGCCCGAGCCGTCGAGTTCCTCCTCGGCCCTGATGACGTGCACCACCGCGTTGATCAGCGCCAGATGCGTGAACGCCTGGGGGAAGTTACCCAGGTGCCGGCCGGTGCGCGGCTCGATCTCCTCGGCGTAGAGGTGCAGCGGGCTGGCGTAGGACAGCAGCCGCTCGCACAGCCGTTTGGCCCGGGCCACCTCGCCGATTTCGACCAGAGCCGACACCAGCCAGAACGAGCAAATGGTGAAGGTGCCCTCCTCGCCGGCCAGCCCGTCGTCGGTCTCCTCGACCCGGTAGCGCAGCACCAGGCCTTCCTCGGTGAGTTCGTTGGCGATCGCCAGCACCGTATTGCGCACTCGCGGATCATCAGGCGGCAGAAAGCGTGTCAGCACCACCAGGAGCAGCGAAGCGTCCAGCGCATCGCTGCCGTAGCGCTGGGTGAACACCCCGCGGGCGTCGATGCCGTTCTTCAAAATGTCGGCCTTGATGTCCTCGGCGATCGTCCGCCACTGCTGGGCGTAGCTCTTTTCACCTTGTCGCTCAGCCAGTTTGGAGCCGCGGTCCAGCGCCACCCAACACATCACCTTGGACGACGTGAAGTGTTGCGGCTCCCCGCGCACCTCCCAGATGCCGCGATCGGGCTCACGCCAGTGTGCGATCGCCTCCTCCACCTGCTTCTTGAGCAGCGGCCACAAGGTCTCCGGGATCTGCTCGCGTGACTTGGCGTGCAGGTAGAACGAATCCAGGATCGAGCCCCAAATGTCATGCTGGACTTGGTCGTAGGCGCCATTGCCGATCCGCACCGGACGCGCATGGTCATAGCCGGACAGATGATTCAGTTCCTCTTCGACGAGGCTGCGTTCACCGCCCACCCCGTACATGACCTGTAGCGGGTGGCGCTCATTGCTGTTGGCGCCGGATACGTCGGCGATGAACGCGAAGAAGTCGTCGGCTTCGCGGTCCAGCCCCAGCGTGTAAAGTCCCCACAACGCGAACGTCGAGTCACGCACCCAGGCGTAGCGATAGTCCCAATTGCGTTCGCCCCGAGGCGTTTCCGGAAGCGAAGTGGTGCTGGCCGCCAGCAGGGCGCCGGTGGGCGAATAGGTCAGTCCCTTCAGGGTGAGCGCGCTGCGCTGCAGGTATGCCCGCCACGGGTGATCGGGGAAGTTGCCGATGTTGATCCATTGCCGCCAGCACTCGGTGGTCTGCCACATCTTGTCGGCGGCCTCTTGGTAGGTCTGCGGCGCCGGATGCTTGGTCCAGCTCAAGGCGACGAATACGTCGTCGCCTTCTTTCATTCGGGTGCGTGCCCGCGCTTCGCGGCCCTCGATGCCGATGCGCAGATTGCTGGTCAGCTGCAGCGTCGGGTGAGCGTCGGGCGCCTTGCTGGCGTGCGCGGTGGCTTCGTTATACGCATTGGCCGAGTACTCCCAGCACGCACTGTCGCGGTGGTAATCGAAGGCCGGCTCGCAGCTCATCATCAGCTCGACGGTGCCGCTGACGCAGCGCACCGTGCGCAACAGGATGTGCTCTGCGTCCCAGTCCATCGGGGTGCGACGGTGCGTCCTGGATCGGCGCTCGACGTCGTGCCAGGGTCCCATCACCAGGGCGTCGCGCACGATCAGCCAGCCGGTGTGGGTCTGCCAGGTCGTCTCCATGATCAGGCTGCCGGGCAGGTAGCGCCGCGCCGATGGCACCGATACGCCGTAGGGCCCCAGGCGGAAATGGCCGGCGCTGCGGTCCAGGATCGCCCCGAAGACGCTAGGCGAGTCCGGACGGGGCACGCACAGCCACTCCACCGAGCCGGCGGGCGAGATCAGGCAGGTCGTCTCCCAGTCGGACAGAAATGCGTAATCGGCGATCGGCGGAAATGGGTTGCGCATCGCGGTGCCGGACGCGAAGGGCGCGGGTGCACTGAAATCCAGCGGCGACACCAGGGCCGATTCGCGGGTCGTCGCCGGGACGGCTCCGAGGACTTCGTTCGGGCCGGCTTCGGCGGGTTGGTCGGCGGGCTCAGCGTGCAGGGCCATTCCGCCATCATCGGCCGTCGAGGATCCCGGCGTCCACGATTTCGCGGAGGCGGCGCGTCGATCCGGGGATCGCCTACGGGCTGCGTCTGGCGAATTTGGGTGCGTGCTCAGACAGCGGGCCGATCGCCACCATGTAGGCGATAAGGCGCCGCAAAGCCGGCGCCCGACCCAACACTCGTACCGCAGGGGCCGCACCGGGGTTGTCTCCGGTCACCGCCTTCGCGACGACTTGGGCGTGGATCACGCGTTGCGCGCCCTGCACAATCGCGGTGGGAATCCAGCGACGCACCTGCACCCTGGCGAGCCGGCGGGTGGATACCCGTCCGGACAACAGCGGTCCGGCCAGCATGCCCGCGGCGGCCACGGCATCGGCCACCGCGAGGTTGATGCCCACGCCGCCGACCGGCGACATCGCGTGCGCCGCGTCGCCGATGCACAGCACACCGTCGGCGTACCAGCGCCTGAGCCGATTGAGTTGCACGTCAAGCAGTTTCACGTCGTCGAACGAGGTCAACGTGTCGACCCGGTCGGCGAGCCAGGGCACCAGGCTCACCACGACGCGGCGTAACGACTCGATGCCCTCAGCGCGCATTTCGGCGTCGGATCCCTTGGGGATGATCGACGCGATCTGGTAGTAATCGCCGCGGTCGATCAGGATGATCCCGTGCCCGGACTCGAAGGTGCCGGCGAGTCCGCTCGGATCGTCGGCCCGACGAGGCAACCGGAACCACCAAATGTCCATCGGGGCGCCGAACGTACGCGTCTTGAGGCCGACCGCCGAGCGCACCGTCGAGCCGCGGCCGTCGCAGGCCACCGTCAGCTCGGCCCGCATCTGCTTGGTTTCCCCGGTCTGGTCGCGGTACGTGACGCCCACGATGCGGTCGCCGTCGCGAACCACGCCGGTCACCTCGGTGCTGCGCATCAACCGGAAGCTGGGTTCGGTCTCGGCGGCGCTCGCCAACAGTTCGAGGAAGTCCCACTGCGGCACCAGGGCAATGTGCTGGTGCGCGCCCGGCAGACGGGACAAATCGAGATCGAGCGGTTGGCCCTGCATCTGCATGTGCATGGTGTTGATGAGGCGGCGTTGCGGAAGCTGGGCAAAGCGCGGCCCCAGACCGAGTTCGTCCAGTAGCCGCAGGGTGCTCGCGTGCACAGTGTCGCCGCGGAAATCGCGCAGGAAATCCGCGTGCTTTTCCATCACCGTGACTTTCACGCCCGCGCGGGCCAACAGCAGGCCAAGCACCATGCCCGCTGGTCCGCCGCCGGCGACGAGACAGGTCGTTTCTTCCGATGTGGTCGGCACCTGCCGATCCTGACACACATTGGTTTCGCCAGCCGGGAAGAATAGTGTGAACACGATGAACGGGTTGCTCAATTGGTGGGACGGCAACGAGCTGTGGCTTTCCGGGCTGGCTTTCGTGCTCCAGGCCATGGTGGTGATACCCGTCGTGCTGGTGGTGGCCTACCTGACCGCGGTGCTGCTGGACGCCATACTCGGCAGGGGTATCGCGCTGATGCGTCGCGCCCGGCACGCCGACGGCACATCCGGGTAAGCCGCATGCCCCGGTCACACGTGACCTTGGTGCTGGTCGCCCTGGTAGTGCTGGTGATCGTCGCCTGGCTGCTGACGCACTGACGGGCGCTGAACCGGGCGGGTGGCCCGGTGGCGGGCCAACGAATTCCTGTTAGGCTTCGCGCCATGCACGTGACATCCGGTGTCTTGGAGTGTCATCTCTGCGTGCACTGTTGTCGCTGAACACCATCCCGTGCGCGGTCTGGTATGGAGTAAGCGATTCTCCTTGAAGTTCTAAGCGCCATTCCGCAGCAACGGGAACGAAATCCATAAGTCCCGCACTGGAAGGTCGCGAATGCTCAACGACATCGTCAGCGCACTGCGCTGGCGTCGTTTTGTCGCGCTCATGCTGACTGCCGGTGTCGTCTCGGCCTGCCAAGGCGGCCCGAGTGACGTCGTCGGCGGCGGCGGGTTGACCAATGCTCATACCACCATCACGCTGGTCGCCTACTCCGTCCCAGAACCCGGCTGGAGCAAGGTGATTCCCGCCTTCAACGCCTCCGACGAGGGCAAGAGCGTGCAGGTGATTACCTCCTACGGAGCCTCCGGAGACCAGTCGCGCGGGGTCGTCGACGGCAAGCCTGCCGATGTGGTCAACTTCTCGGTCGAGCCGGACGTCACCCGATTGGTCAAGGCGGGCAAGGTTTCCAAGGATTGGAACACCGACGCCACCAAGGGCATCCCGTTCGGTTCAGTGGTGTCGTTGGTGGTGCGCAAGGGCAACCCGAAGAACATCAAGGATTGGGACGATCTGCTGCGGCCCGGTGTGGAAGTCATCACCCCGAGCCCGTTGAGTTCGGGATCGGCGAAGTGGAACCTGTTGGCCCCGTATGCGGCCAAGAGTGATGGCGGCAGCAATAACCAAGCGGGAATTGACTTTATCGGCAAGCTGGTGCGCGAACACGTCAAGCTGCGTCCCGGCTCGGGGCGGGAAGCCACCGATGTGTTCGTTCAAGGCAGCGGCGACGTGTTGATCAGCTACGAAAACGAAGCCATCGTCGCCGAACGGGCGGGCAAGCCGGTCGAGCACGTCATCCCGCCGCAGACCTTCAAGATCGAAAATCCGGTGGCCGTGGTGACAACCAGCCCGCATCTGAATGCCGCGACCACGTTCAAGAATTTCCAATACACCGCCGCGGCGCAGAAGGTGTGGGCGCAGACCGGTTTTCGGCCGGTCGATCCGGCCATTGCCGCTGATTTCCGCGACCAGTTCCCGGTGCCGGCCAAATTGTGGACCATCGCCGACCTGGGTGGCTGGGCCACGGTGGATCCGCAGCTGTTCGACAAGACCAACGGCAGTATCACCAAGATCTATACGCAGGCCACCGGATGACCGCCGCGATCACCCCGGATCCCGAGGCGATCCGGCCAGAACTTGACGAGTCCGAACCTGATGGTCCTCGCCGGCCGTCGGCGGCCGGTGCCAATCTGCGCCGGGGCAGCACCTCCCTTCGGTTGGGCGTCGCGACCGTCTGGCTTTCGGTGATCGTGTTGCTGCCGCTGGCTGCGATCGCCTGGCAGGCCGCCGGCGGTGGCTGGCACGCCTTCTGGCTGGCGGTCACCTCGCATGCGGCGGTGGATTCGTTCCGGGTGACGCTGACCATCAGCGCAGCGGTCACGGTGCTCAACATCGTGTTCGGTCTGCTGATCGCTTGGATTCTGGTGCGCGACGACTTCATCGGGAAACGGTTGGTCGACGCGGTCATCGACCTGCCGTTCGCCCTGCCCACGATCGTCGCCAGCCTGGTGATGCTGGCCCTGTACGGAAACAACAGCCCGGTGGGCTTGCATTTGCAGCACACCGCATGGGGTGTGGGGGTGGCGTTGGCGTTCGTCACACTGCCGTTCGTGGTGCGCGCGGTTCAGCCGGTGCTGCTCGAAATCGACCGGGAGACCGAGGAGGCCGCCGCGTCCCTGGGCGCCAACGGCCCGAAGATCTTCACCTCCGTCATCCTGCCGTCGCTGCTGCCGGCACTGTTGTCCGGTGCGGGGCTGGCGTTCTCGCGGGCCATCGGCGAATTCGGTTCGGTAGTGCTGATCGGTGGGGCGGTGCCGGGCAAGACCGAGGTCTCGTCGCAATGGATCCGGACCTTGATCGAAAACGACGATCGCACCGGCGCGGCCGCAATATCGGTTGTGCTGTTGTTGATTTCGTTCGCCCTGCTGTTCGTACTGCGTGTGGTGGGTGCGCGCGCCGCGCGACGGGAGGACAGCGCCTAGTGACGTCGTCGCCATGGGTGCGCTACCTCACCCGTTTCATCGGACTGGGCTATGTCTTTGTGCTGCTGATCATTCCGGTGGCCCTGATCCTGTGGCGGACCTTCGAGCCGGGTTTCGGCCAGTTCTATGACTGGGTCAGCACACCGGCGGCGATATCGGCACTGAATTTGTCACTGTTGGTGGTGGCCATCGTGGTGCCGCTGAACGTGGTTTTCGGTATTCCCACGGCATTAGTGCTGGCGCGAAACAAGTTTCGCGGCAAGGGTGTGTTGCAGGCGGTCATCGACCTGCCATTCGCCGTCTCGCCGGTCATTGTCGGCGTCGCGCTGATTCTGCTGTGGGGATCGGCCGGTGCGCTGGGTTTCGCCGAAAACGACTTCGGGTTGAAGATCATTTTCGGCCTGCCCGGAATAGTGCTGGCCAGCATCTTCGTGACGCTGCCGTTCGTGGTGCGTGAAGTCGAGCCGGTTCTGCACGAATTGGGAACTGACCAGGAGCAGGCCGCGGCAACACTGGGTTCTAGTTGGTGGCAGACGTTTTGGCGGATCACGCTGCCGTCCATCCGGTGGGGCCTGACCTACGGCGTCGTGCTGACGATCGCGCGAACTCTCGGCGAATACGGGGCGGTGATCATCGTGTCGTCCAATCTTCCCGGTAAGTCGCAGACCCTGACGCTGCTGGTCTCTGACCGCTACAACCGCGGGGCTGAGTACGGCGCCTACGCGCTATCGACGCTGCTGATGGGCGTCGCGGTGGCCGTTTTGATCGTCCAAGTGATTCTCGACGTTCGCCGAGCGCGAGCGAACAAGGTTGCGTGACAAGGAGATGCGAAATGACTGACAACGCGATCGTCGTGCGCGACGCCAACAAGCGCTACGGCGGCTTCGTCGCGCTGGACCACGTGGATTTCGTGGTACCCACCGGTTCGTTGACGGCATTGCTGGGCCCCAGCGGTTCGGGAAAGTCGACGTTGTTGCGCACCATCGCCGGCCTCGACCATCCAGACACCGGCACCGTGACGATCAACGGTCAAGACGTGACCCGGGTACCGCCGCAGCGGCGCGGCATCGGATTCGTGTTTCAGCACTATGCGGCGTTCAAGCACCTGACCGTCCGCGACAATGTCGCCTACGGGCTCAAGATCCGCAAGCGGCCCAAGGCCGAGATCAAAGAGAAGGTTGACAACCTGCTAGAAGTGGTGGGGCTGACCGGTTTTCAGACCCGCTATCCCAATCAACTCTCCGGCGGTCAACGGCAGCGAATGGCGCTGGCCCGGGCGCTGGCGGTCGACCCCCAGGTGCTGTTGCTCGACGAACCGTTCGGCGCCCTGGACGCCAAGGTGCGCGAAGACCTGCGGGCCTGGCTGCGGCGCCTGCACGACGAAGTGCATGTCACCACGGTGCTGGTCACCCATGACCAGTCTGAGGCGCTGGATGTCGCCGACCGCATTGCCGTCCTCAACAAGGGTCGGATCGAACAGGTCGGGTCCCCAACTGACGTGTACGACTCCCCGTCCAACCCGTTCGTGATGTCATTCCTGGGCGCGGTCTCGACGCTGAACGGCGCCCTGGTGCGCCCGCACGACATCCGGGTTGGCCGCAATCCGGATATGGCGATCGCCGGCGGCGACGGCACCGCGGAATCCGTCGGGGTGGTACGTGCCGTCGTCGACCGGGTGGTGGCACTCGGTTTCGAGGTGCGGGTGGAGCTGACCAACGCGGCGACCGGAGGCCCGTTCATGGCCCAGATCACCCGAGGCGACGCCGAGGCGCTGGCATTGCGGGACGGTGACACGGTTTATGTGCGGGCCACCCGGATCCCGCCGATCGCCGACGGGGCGGTGTCGGCCAGCTTGTCGGCCTGAGCTCAGGCCGCTATCCGCTGTGCCGCTGTCTGATCGAAGCGATCCAGCACTGTCGCGGCTACCAGTTCGTGCGCACCCAACGGCAGCGCCATCGGGATGCCGGCATCGTGGGCATACTCGCGTACCCGGTCGGGCAGCAGCCCCGGGGCCAGAAACCACGGCGCAATGACAACCCGCCGGGCGCCACGGCGCCGCAGCCGTCGGACGGCCTCGGCGGCCGGAGCGTCGGGTCGGGTCGCGAACGCGGTCGTGGTACCCACCCACTGCGTGCGCTCCGCCAGCTTCGCGGCGACCGTCGCCGTGTGCGCGTTGGCCGCCGGGTTTGACGAACCGATGGCCACCACGACGACGCCGAGCTTGTCGTCGGCCGGCGAAACTCCCAACTCGAGCACTCGCTGACGCAGCACCGACACCAGCCGATCGTCCTCGCCGAGCACATCGGCCTGCCGCACCCGGTGACCGACGCCGCTGGCCGCAATCTGGGCCGGGATGTCGATGCGGGCGTGGTAGGCGTCGGCGAGCAGCAGGGGAGTCACCACGGCTGCGTCGGCACATCCGCTGAGCACGTCGGGCAGGAGCGGAGAATTCAACTCGCAGAACGCCAGCCGGACGTCGAGACCCGGCCGCAGCCGTGCCAATCGGTCCGCGACGGCCCGTGCATTGGCCGCCGACCGCGGATCCTTGCTTCCGTGTGCGGTCAGCACGAGCGTGGTCACGAGGCGTGTAACCCGCATTCGGTCTTGGCCAGTCCCTGCCAGCGTCCGCTGCGTGAGTCGGCGCCGTCGACGGGCTTGGCCGTGCACGGAGCGCAACCGATCGACGGATAGCCCTCGTAGACAAGCGGATTCACCAGAACATCGTACTCGGTGATGTAATTCTGCATGTCTTCGTCGGTCCACGCGGCCAGCGGGTTGACCTTCACCAGCTTGAACGCCTCGTCGAAGCTGATCAGCCGAGCATTGGCCCGGGTCGGCGCCTCGACACGGCGTATTCCAGTCACCCAGGCGGAGTAGCCGCTCAGCGTTTTGCCCAACGGGACGACTTTGCGCAATCGGCAGCACTCGCCGGGGTTACGCGCGAACAAGTCCTTGCCCAGCAGTTCGTCCTGCTCGGCGACGGTGTGCTCGGCGGTGAGGTTGAGCACCCGGATGTCGTAGACGGATTCGACCGCGTCGCGGGTGCCGATCGTCTCGACGAAGTGATAACCGGTATCGAGGAAAAGCACCGGAACGCCCGGCCGTACCTTGGCGGCCAGATCCACCAGCACCGCGTCCTGCATGTTGGAGGCCACGATGTAGTTGCAGGTCGCCCCACCGCGCGGCCCGTTGACGCCGCCGAAATTCTGCTCTGTCCAGCGCAGCAGGTCCGCGGCACTGGCGCCCTCGAGTTCAGCGGCGCCCCGGGCGGCAAACTCGCGCAGTTCGTCTTCGCTCGGTTTGGTCGCCTCGCTCATCGGAGGTCTCCTTCATCGGCGCGAATTGCCCACTGCGCGAACCGCTCACCGGCATTGCGGTGTTTGACGAAATTGCGCACCACCCGATCGATGTAGTCGCCCAGCTCATCACTGGTGACCTTGTGCTGGCGCAGTTTGCGTCCGAAGCCGCTGTCCAGGCCGAGGCTGCCGCCCAGGTGCACCTGGAACCCCTCAACCGAGTTGCCGTCACCGTCGTCGACCATCTGGCCTTTGAAACCAATGTCGGCCACCTGGATTCGCGCACACGAGTTGGGGCAGCCGTTGATGTTGACCGTGACCGGCACGTCGAGGCGGGAGTTGATGTCTTCGAGGCGACGTTCCAGCTCTGGCACCAAAGACTGTGCCCGCACCCGGGTTTCAGCGAAAGACAGCTTGCAGAATTCAATACCGGTGCACGCCATCAGGTTTCGACGCCAATGGGACGGCTGCGACTGAAGGCCGATCGCGTCGAGACCGGCGACGAGTTCGTCGAGCTTGTCGTCGGCGATGTCGAGGATCACCAGCTTCTGGTAAGGGGTGAACCGGATGCGGTCCGAACCGGCCTGCTGGGCCAAGTCCGCCACTTTGGTGAGGATGGTGCCGGACACCCGCCCTGCGATGGCGGCGACCCCGACCGCGTTGAGCCCGTTCTTCAGCCGTTGCACCCCGACGTGATCGATCGGACGCTTGACCGGTTCGAGCGCCGGACCGTCGATGAGCGGACGTTTGAGGTACTCGGTTTCCAGGACCTCCCGGAATTTTTCGATACCCCAGTCCTTGATCAGGAACTTCAGCCGCGCCTTGGCCCGCAGCCGCC
>Ga0208987_1000178_pt1 | contig 11951 bp, 10 predicted proteins | sample MedBloCARef_O2_FD_187845 | JGI IMG/M metagenome (GOLD analysis project Ga0208987, IMG submission 187845) | Forest soil microbial communities from El Dorado National Forest, California, USA - Mediterranean Blodgett CA Ref_O2 (SPAdes) (version 2) | ecosystem: Environmental > Terrestrial > Soil >... | reverse complement strand
GTCGCCGTGCACAACGAGGAACTCGCCAAAGGGGTGGCGTTCGCCAACGACCGGGCCCAGCGCGAGGCCCGGCTGCAGCAGCCCCTCTTCGTCATGCCCACGCACGGGATCTTCACGTCGAACTTCGGCTATCGCTGGGGTGTGCTGCACGCCGGCATCGACCTTGCCAACTCGATCGGAACCCCGATCGTCGCCGTATCCGACGGAGTCGTCATCGACGCCGGGCCGACCGCCGGCTACGGCATGTGGGTCAAACTTCTGCACGCCGACGGCACCGTCACGCTGTACGGCCACATCAACACCGCGCTGGTCAGCGTCGGGCAGCGGGTGATGGCGGGCGACCAGATCGCGACCATGGGCAACCGTGGCAACTCCACCGGCCCGCATCTGCATTTCGAGGTGTTGCAGGGCGGCAGCGAGCGAATCGACCCAGTGCCGTGGCTAGCAAAACGCGGATTGTTCGTCGGCAATTACGCTGGTTAAGGTGACCGCGCCGAACGACCCTCCCGAGTCCGATGCACCACCCTCCGAACCACGGAGCCGAATCATTCGGCGCGCGCCCACTGGGCCGATGCCGACCATCCCGACGACGCCGACCACTCACATCCCGCGCCAGGCCGAGCCCGAGCAGGAGCCCACCCGGGCGGCCCCGCACAGCAGCGCGCCCTTCCCGGCCGATGAACCGAGCTCGACGACGGCCGTCGCCGCCTGCGCGGTCAGCATTATCAGCGGGTGGGCGACGTCGGTGGTGGCCACCGATCTGATTGCCGGCTGGTGGCACACCGATCGGCTGTTCTGCATCGCCGTCGCGTTTCTCGCCCTGGTGTTCGCGGCGACCACCGTTTCCGGAGTGATCATGCTGTTGCAGCGCCGCGGCCTGGGCCGCTACTTGATCACGGCCGGCGCTGTGGTCGCATTGCTCACTTACGGCGGCGTCTTCATCGCCGGCGCCCGCGTCGCGTGGGTCGTGCACGCGCTGCCGCTGCTGCCGATCGCCAGCGTGGTGCTCGCGCAGCACGCACAGACCAGGCGTTGGCTGCAGGGCTAGCTCCCTTTCGTCTCAGAGCTTGCTGACCGGAGCATGGTTGTGCATCAGCTTGACCCGCCCGGCGCTGCCGAAGTCGATCAGCGACATCGCCGATTCGCCGACGCCTGAGACCTCTTCAACTCGGCCCAGTCCGTACTTGTCGTGGGTCACCCGATCGCCTGCTTGCAGGAGCAGTGGCGGACGTTTGCCCGCCCCGGAGCGGGTGGGTGCGGCGCGCGGCGTCCCGAACCGGCCGGCACCGCTGACCGGAGCGCTGAACGACGGGGCCGGTGCGGTGCGCCGCCATTCCAGGAGTTCCTGCGGGATCTCGCGCAGGAAGCGTGATTCCGGGTTGAGCATCGGCTGTCCCCAGGATGATCGGACGATGGCCCTGCTCAGGTAGAGGCGCTGACGGGCCCGGGTGATGCCGACGTACGCGAGGCGCCGCTCTTCGGAGAGTTCGGTGGGATTGTCGAGCGCCCGCATGTGCGGGAACATCCCGTCCTCCCAGCCGGTGACGAACACCACGGGGAATTCCAGCCCCTTCGCGGTGTGCAGCGTCATCAGCGTGACCACGCCGGCGGCGTTGTCGGGGATGTCGTCGGTGTCGGCCACCAGCGACACCCGCTCCAAAAACGCCGCCAACACACCAGTGTCCGGCACGTCTTCGTCGAGGTCCGAGGTCTCGTCCAGCGCGGCGGCGTTGGCCTGGTCGATGCTGAATTCATGTGCGACGCTGACGAGTTCGTTGAGGTTGTCCAGCCGCGCCAGCTCCTGCGGATCGCTGGAGGACTCCAGCTCCCTGCGGTAGCCGGTACGCTCCAGCACCGACTCGACCAGCTCGCCCAGGTCGTCATCGAGACGGCCGCGCAACTCGTCGAGCAGCTCGACGAAACCCGAAATTGCCTTCTCTGCACGGGTATTCAGCATCGACACTTTGCCATCGGCGGCGGCGACAAGCGCGTCGGCAAAGCTGGCGCCGGTGTTCTCGGCGTACACCGCTACACAAGCCTCGGCACGATCGCCGATGCCCCGGCGCGGCGTGTTGAGGATGCGCCGCATGCTGACCGCGTCACCGGGGTTGTCCAGCACCCGCAGGTAGGCGACGATGTCGCGAATCTCCTTGCGTTCGTAAAAGCGCACTCCCCCAACGACTTTGTAAGGAATGCCGGCGCGGATGAACACTTCCTCCAAGGACCGCGACGAGTTGTTGGTGCGGTAGAAGACGGCCACGTCGTTGTAGGTGATCTCGCCGCGCTCGGCGAGCGCGTCGATCTCTTCGGCCACGAACCTGGCCTCGTCGTGCTCGTTGTCGGCGACGTAGCCGACGATCAACTCCCCTGCTCCGGCGTCGGTCCACAGCCGCTTCTCGCGGCGACCGGAATTACGGGAGATCACGGAGTTGGCCGCCGTCAAGATGTTCTGCGTCGACCGGTAATTCTGTTCCAGCAGAATCGTTGTCGCATCCGGGTAGTCGCGTTCGAAGTCTTCGATGTTGCGGATGGTGGCGCCGCGGAACGCGTAGATCGACTGATCGGCGTCGCCGACCACGCACAGCTCGGCCGGTGGCACCCCGTCAGCTGGAAAGTCCGGTGAGGTCTCGGCGTCGCGTCCGACCAACTCGCGAACCAGCACGTACTGGGCGTGGTTGGTGTCCTGATACTCATCAACCAACACATGCCGGAACCGCCGCCGGTAGTACTGGGCGATATCGGGGAAAGCCTGCAGCACGGCGACGGTTTCCCCGATCAGGTCGTCGAAGTCCAGCGCGTTGGCCGCACGCAGCCGCCGCTGATATTCGGCGAACACGCTCGCCACGGTGCGGGCCAGGTCATCGGAATCGTCGGACAGATTGGTTACAGCCTGGTCGGGGTCGATCAACTCGTTCTTGAGATTGGAGATGGCATTGGCCAGCAGTCGCGGCGAATACCGCTTGATGTCCAGTCCCATGTCGCGACCGATCATCTGCAGCAGGCGCCGCGAGTCGTCGGCGTCGTAGATGGAGAAGTTGGAATTGAGGCCTTTGACCAGCGAGGCCTGGTTGCGAAGAATGCGCACGCAGGTCGAGTGAAAGGTGGACACCCACATCGCGCGGGCCCGGTTGCCGACCAACCGCACCACCCGCTCGCGCATCTCGGCGGCGGCCTTATTAGTGAAGGTGATGGCCAGAATCTGACCGACCCCGACACCACGCGCCCCGACCAGGTAGGCGATGCGGCGCGTCAGCACCGCGGTCTTGCCCGAGCCTGCGCCGGCCACGATCAGCAGCGGCGGCCCTTCGTGCACCACCGCTTGGCGCTGTTGGGGGTTGAGTCCGTCGAGTAGCTGCTCTGTCTCGCGGTCGGGATTTGCGTCGGTTGCGTGCACACTCATGTCCGCCCAAATTTACCGTCACCCACCGACGGCGACTGTCCAGGCCACTCTGACCGCCCCGGTGCACCGCTCTAACGGCGTGCCCGCCGCGTTTCGGGAGGACCGATCACGGGGTCGACGGCGTTCAAATGGCTTGTCGCACGGGCGCTTGCCGGGGCAAGTCAGATAGCGCGCCGACTGCAGGGACCAGAACCGAATGGGGGGACTTTTGCGGCAACGGTGATTAGTTGCTCGTTTTCCTTCCAAGGGCGCAGGCGCGGTGCAATATCGACATGTGCGGTCAATCCGGGGGCGGATCGTTTTTGCGCCGATACAGCCATTGGTGGCAGACTCAGCTTGTGCTCAACACGCAGCGATTTTTCTACGAGTACCGGCAAGCGGTACCCGTGGTCTAGCTGCATTCGCAGAGCCCCGTGGTCCGCTTCCGGATTCGGGGCTCGTCTCTTTTGTGAGGCCCGATATCGGATGAGACCAGAACCCCCACATCATGAGAACGCGGAGTTAGCGGAAATGAACATCGAAATGATCGATACCGAACAGCCGGCGAACATCGACATGTTGCGCCAGGAAATCGATCGGTTAGACGCCGAGATCCTTGCCGCGGTAAAACGGCGCGCCGAAGTGTCTCAGGAGATCGGCAAAGCCAGAATGGCCACCGGCGGCACCCGGCTGGTGCACAGCAGGGAGATGCAGGTCATCGAACGCTACAGCGAGCTGGGTCCCGAGGGTAAGGATCTGGCCATGCTGCTATTGCGATTGGGCCGGGGCCGGCTCGGACACTGAACGCCGGTTTGCATTTAGGGGTTTCTCGCCGGGAATTTGTGTCTCGGTGCCCAGAATTCGGCCATGCGCCAGCGCTGGCTCGTTCCCATCGGACCGCATTAGGGTCAAACCATGACCTCCGTGCGCACCATCACCGATATCACCGCCACACCGGCGTGGGACGCCCTGCTCAAGCATCACGAGCAGATCGGTGAAACCCATCTTCGCCAATTCTTTGACGACGACCCGGATCGCGGACGCAACCTCACCCTCGAGCTTGGCGATCTCTACATCGACTACAGCAAGCACCGCATCACCCGGGAGACGCTGCGCCTGCTGATCGAGCTGGCACGGGCGGCCAACCTCGAAGAGCGCCGCGACCAGATGTTCTCCGGTGTGCACATCAACACCTCCGAAGACCGCGCGGTATTGCACACTGCGCTGCGGCTTCCCCGCGACGCCGAGCTAGTCGTCGACGGCCAAAATGTCGTCGCGGACGTACACCAGGTGCTCGACGCGATGGGCGACTTCACCGACCGGCTACGCAACGGCGAATGGACCGGCGCCACCGGTGAACGGATCAAGACCGTCGTCAACATCGGCATCGGCGGTTCGGATCTGGGACCTGCGATGGTCTACCAGGCTTTGCGCCACTACGCCGACGCGGGGATCTCAGCACGTTTCGTCTCCAACGTCGATCCCGCCGATCTGATCGCTGCGCTGGCTGACTTAGAGCCAGCCACAACGCTTTTCATCGTTGCCTCGAAGACGTTCTCCACGCTGGAGACGCTGACCAACGCGACCGGGGCGCGCCGCTGGCTGACCGCAACGCTGGGCGACTCCGCGGTGTCCAAGCATTTCGTGGCGGTCTCGACCAACAAGCGCCTGGTCGACGAATTCGGCATCAACACCGACAACATGTTCGGCTTCTGGGACTGGGTAGGCGGGCGCTACTCGGTCGATTCGGCGATCGGCCTGTCGGTGATGGCGGTGATCGGCCGGGAGGCCTTCGCCGATTTCCTGTCCGGGTTTTACATCGTCGACCAACACTTCAAGACCGCCCCGCTGGAGTCCAACGCGCCCGCGCTGCTGGGCCTGATCGGACTGTGGTACTCCACTTTCTTCGACGCCCAATCCCGGGTCGTACTGCCGTATTCCAACGACTTGGCCCGCTTCGCAGCGTATCTGCAGCAGCTGACCATGGAATCCAATGGCAAGTCGACGCGCGCCGACGGCACACCGGTCACCACCGAAACCGGTGAAATCTATTGGGGTGAGCCGGGAACTAACGGCCAGCACGCTTTCTACCAATTGATCCATCAGGGCACCCGGCTGATACCGGCCGACTTTATCGGCTTCAGCCAGCCCACCGACGATCTGCCCACCGCCGACGGCACCGGCAGCATGCACGACTTGTTGATGAGCAACTTCTTCGCCCAGACCCAGGTGCTGGCCTTCGGCAAGACGGCCGAAGAGATCGCCGCCGAGGGCACCCCCGCCAACCTCGTACCGCACAAGGTGATGCCCGGCAACCGGCCGTCGACATCGATCCTGGCCGACCGGCTCACCCCGTCGGTGGTGGGCCAACTGATCGCGCTCTACGAACATCAGGTCTTCACCGAGGGCGTGATCTGGGGCATCGACTCGTTCGACCAATGGGGTGTGGAGTTGGGCAAGACCCAGGCCAAGGCGCTGCTTCCGGTCATCACCGGCGACGGCTCACCGCCGCCGCAATCGGACAGCTCGACCGACGCGCTGGTCCGCCGCTACCGCACCGAACGTGGGCGGGTGAGCTAAGCCCCGACAGGTCGGCCCGCGAGCTCGGAGCCGAGTCGGCGTACGAAGGTGCGCAGACGTTCTCCGGACGCGGTCTGCGGATCACTGAGGTGCAGCTGCAACAGTTCGCGACCGGCCGCATGCAGGACTCGAGCGGTGTATTCGGGCTCGTGCAACGCGGGATTGCTGCGGAGCAGTTCACGGACGAAGAACGCGATGACGACGGCCTGAGATTGCGCCAGCCGCGCATACAACTCCGGTGGAGCGCCCTGCGGTGGAAACAAAAACAGCCGCCAGGTTGCCGGGTGGGCGTCGACGGCGGCCAGCACACCGTCGAACGCGACCACCAGCGACTGATCCTCGGCGACGGCATCCAATCCAGAGATGGCCGCGGCGAACTGTCTGCCGGCCCGCGCCGCCGCACGGTCGATCAGTGCGACGAACACCCCCGCGGGATCGCCGAACAGCTGGTAAATCAGGGATCGGTTGATGCCAGCCTGCGCTGCGATCCGGTTCGGTGTCGCCGCGTGGAATCCTTCGGCGTCGACGATCGCGTGCGTGACGTCGAGAATCTGCTCGCGCCGGCCTTCGGCGGTCATGCGCCGCTTCGGGTTCTCCGCCTTCACGCTTGACAGCATAACTAACAGCTTGTGAGTATTACTCACGAAGTGTTAGTTAACCGGAGGTTGTGATGGTCGCGTACTACCCCGAACTCGCGCAGCGGGTCCGAAGCCAGCGCGATTTGCAGCCCGACCTCTACGGGGACTTCGACTTCGACCAGCAGCCGGATCGCCTGGCCACCGAGCCCGATGTCGACTCCGCCCTGCCCACCTGGGTCGCAGACCGTGAGCCGATCCTGGAAGACGACCGGGTCACCGAGTTGATCAGCACGGCCACCATGCTCGGCGATGTCGTCGCCGATCCCTATGCAGCCCTGATGAATACGTACAGCGTCACGCAGCTCATCGACATGCTCAAGAGGGCTTGCCGAGAGGGCATCGAGGAGGTCCCGGCGGCGCCCCCCGAGCTGGCGGCGTTCATTGGCGCCATGGAGGCCGCACCGGAGTGGATCGACTTCGACCTGGTCCGCGAAGGCGCTCGGCAAGAGCGCATCCCCGCGGCGCTGCTGGCCCCTTTCATTACCCGGGGAGCCTTTATCGCGACCTTCACCAACAGCTACGCCGCGCTGCCGATGGCACTGACCGGTGCACTCTCGGGCCGCCGCGCCGCCCGGCGGGTCAACGAGACGGCCAGTTTTTTCGCCGTCACCGCGCTGCCCGGTGCGCTGGACCGCTACGGGCCGGGATTCGAAGCCGCCGCCATGGTCCGGTTGATGCACTCGATGGTCCGCTACAACGCGCTGAAGAAATCCGACAAATGGGATACAGCCATCTACGGTATGCCGGTGCCGCAGGTCGACCAGATGCCCGCCGGCATGATCGGCCAGTACTTGCTGGCCCAAAAGGTCCGCCAAGAGGGCCGCACCGAGTTCAGCGCCGAAGAACGCGCCGTCGTCGAATTCGCCAGGTATCGCTGCTTTCTGCTCGGCCTGCCGGAGGAACTGCTGCCCGCCGAACCCGCCGACATCATCCACGTCTTGCATGCGCGCTCGGCACTGCTGCGCCACGGATTCGACAGCATCTGCCACGACCTCGTCCAGGGCACGATGGAGGCCTATCTGCGCCCCGGCACCTCCTTGTTCGATCGTTGTGCCGAGGCGGTCGAGAAGAGCTTCAGCAAGCTCACCTTCGTCCGCACGTTCTGCGGTGGTGATCGCGAGATCGCGGGTGCCATGGGCGTCTCACTCGAGCCGACCGATCTGTTGCGTATCGCCCTGACCACGCCCTTCATCATCGGACGTTTTACCGCGGTGACCCACGCCAGCCGCATCCCGGTGGTTCGGGACATCACCGACGCATACGTCATCGGGCTACTCAAGCTCCGGTTAGCGACTTACGGTAAACCCGAATTCACCAGCGACGCAGCGCATTACACGCCCGTGCCGCACTGACCGACGGCTAGGCGAACGGCTTGGTCAGCGGCGGCGGCAGCACCCGCAGCAGCTGCGCCAGCGGTGCCCATGGCCACCGCGGCACCACGGCCCGGCCGGGCTCGCGCTCGATGGCGTGCACCAGCGCCCTGACGCCAGTTTCGTTGTCCACCATCAACATTGTGCTCGCCGACTTGGCGGTCATCTCCGACTCGATGTAGCCCGGCTCGATCACCGAGACTTTGATCGGGCCTTTGGCGTATTCGGCGCGCAGCGATTCGCCCAGCGAACGCAAGCCGGCCTTGCTTGCGCAATAAGCGGCTTTGACGCCAGGCACGCCGGTATTCCCGAGCACCGAGGAGATCAACACCAGATGCCCGGAACCGCTGTTGTGGAACATCTCCAGCGCCGTCTCGATCTGGACGAGCGCGGCGATCAGGTTGGTCTCGATGGTCTTCTTGTTCGCCCACAGCTTGCCGGAGCCCAGCCGGGCTCCGCTGCCAATGCCGGCGTTGACGATGATGCGGTCGATGCCGCCGAGCTCGTCGCTCAGCTCGGCGAACACCTTCGGAACCTGCTCGTGGTCCCTGACGTCCAGTGCGGCCACCGCGATCTTAATCGATGGATACTGTTGTGATAGTTCGGATTTCAGCTCGTCGAGCCGGTCGGCGCGCCGGGCGCACAGCGCCAGGTCGCGCCCCTTGGCGGCGAACGAACGCGCCATCCCGGCGCCCAGGCCCGAGCTGGCGCCAGTGATGAGGATTTTCTGGCGAGTCACCCGGGCAGCATATCGACAGGCGTCAAGTCCCGGCCGATCGGCTACTTGAGCAGCCGCGACATCCGCCGGTCGGCCAGCATCTTGCCGCCGGTCTGGCACGTCGGGCAGTACTGAAAAGACTTGTCCGCGAAGGACACTTCGCGCACGGTGTCCCCGCATACCGGGCAGGGCAATCCGGTGCGAGCGTGCACCCTTAACCCGGACCGCTTCTCTCCTTTGAGCATGGCGGCGCCCTGGCCCACGGACCGGTTCACCGCGTCGGTCAGCACCGACATCATCGCGTCGTGCAACGTGGTGAGCTGTTCGCTCGAGAGCTTGCCTGCCGTGGCGAACGGCGAGATCTTGGCGACGTGCAGGATTTCGTCGCTGTAGGCATTGCCGATCCCGGCGATCACCTTTTGGTCGGTGATGACGGTCTTGATCCGACCGCTGTTGCCGGCCAGCACCCCGGCCAGGTCCTCGGCGCTCAGATCGAGCGCGTCCGGGCCGAGGGTGGCAATCCCGGGCACCTGCTCGGGGTCGTCGACCAGCCACACCGCTAACCGTTTCTGGGTTCCGGCCTCGGTGAGGTCGAATCCCGGCGCGCTACCGGGAGGCCCCAAATGCACCCGCAGCGCGATCGGCCCCTTGCCCGGTCGCAGCGGCGCTGGGGCCAGCTTGTCCGACCAGCGCAACCAGCCGGCCCGCGATAGGTGGGCGATCAACAACAAATTTCCGGCTTGCAGGCCCAGATATTTGCCCCACCGGTTGGCTGCGACGACGGTCTGGCCCGTCAGGGCACTAACCGGCGGATCGAAGGTTTTGAGCACCGACAGCGCACCGACATCGACACGACCGATCGTCAAACCGACGGCATGGCGCCGCAGGTGATCGACCAGCGCTTCAATCTCGGGAAGTTCGGGCACATGTCCAGTTTGCCGATGGTCACGCTGGGGTGTCCATCGCCGTTCAGACAGCGCGCAATAAATAGGTATCCATGATCCAGCCGTGCCGGGCGCGGGCTTGCGAACGCAGCGCCGCGATGCGGGCGCCCACCTCGCCCACGCTGCCGGCGGCCAGCAGTTCGTCCTCGGTACCGAGGTAGGCGCCCCACCAGATCCTGGTGTCGGGCGGGCAGGACGCAAACGAGCAGTCGGCGTCGAGCATGACCACCGCCGAGCCGGCCAACCCGTGCGTGCGCAGCTGTCTGCCGGTGGTGATGACGACGGGTTCGCCGACCTCGTTGAGCGGGATGCGGTGTCGCGCGGTCAGCGCCTGTATAGCGGTGATGCCCGGAATGACGTCGAAGGTGAAGTCGACGTCGGCAGCGACCGCGTCCAGGATCCGCAGCGTGCTGTCGTACAGCGAAGGATCGCCCCAGGCCAGGAAGGCCCCCACGCCGTCGGGACCCAGCTCGGTGCCGATGGCCGTCGCCCAGATCCGGGTGCGCGCCGCATGCCAGTCGGAGACGGCATCGCGGTAATCACCGTCGGACGATCTTTTGGGGTCGGGCAGCTCAACGAATCGGTAGCCGGGTTCGGAGATGAAGCGTTCGCAGATCTGCCGTCGCAGCGCCACCAGGTCGCTTTTCTGCTCGCCCTTGTCCATCGCGAAGAACACCTGAGTGTCGTTGAGCGCGTCTATCGCCTGGACGGTCACGTAGTCGGGGTCGCCGGCACCGATGCCGATGACATGAATATGTCGACCCACCACTGCCTCCTGACTCGCATCGCCGCCCGGCACGTTGCCTGCAAAGATTAGTGCTGGTCAACCGAATTGAAACCAACCAACATCTAGTCGAGACCCCAGGTACCCGGTACCATGGGTATTGAGTAACTGTTGCGAACTCCCGTCTGAAGTACCCGATGAAGGGACAGCTGCGATGACCACGGCGGTGAAACCAGGTGGGCCGAGTCGTGAGGAGTTCTCGGACCGGCTGCTCAAGGGCTCGGTCAAGAAATCCTACGAACCCATCGTCGACATCGACTGGGATGCCCCGCTCGAACCGGACAAGTTCTACCTGCCGCCCCGGCTGGTGTCGCTGTATGGCACTCCGATGTGGGACGAGATGACCCGCGAGCAACAAATCGAACTGTCACGCCAGGAATTGGTCAACACGTTGTCGGCCGGAATCTGGTTCGAGAACATGCTCAACCAGTCGTTGTTGCGCACCATCCTGCATGAGGACCCCACCAGCTCCACCACCCACTACAAGCTGACCGAGCTGGGCGATGAAACCCGGCACATGGTGATGTTCGGCAAGGCCATCGAGCGCATTGGCGCGAAACCGGTGCGTCCACGTCGCCTGCATCGGATGATCATCAACACCTTGCCGCTGGCCTTCCAACAGGGCTCGATGCTGTGGGTGGCCGCCCTGATCGGCGAAGAGATCTTCGACTCGCTGCAACGGCAGATGATGGACGACCAGGAGCTGCAGCCAATTATCCAGCGACTCATGCGGATTCACGTCACCGAAGAGGCCCGCCACATTCAATTCGCGCGCGACGGCGCCCGCAAGCGGGTGGCCGAGATGCCCCGGATCAACCGATGGTTCATGGCCAACATCAACGGAGTCGGCGGTTATTTCTTCCGCTATCTGTTCAGCAGTCCGATCCCATACGCACGGACGGGACTGGACCCGAAACGCGCGCGTACGACCGCACGTAACAGCCAGCATCGTTACGAAACGCAGGTCGCCGGGTTCGCCCCGCTGGCAGCGTTTTTGACCGAGGTGGGCCTGCTGGGCCCGATCGCCCGTCGCGGTTGGAAACGCTCCAAGTTTCTGTGACCCAAACACCGATCGCGGCTAGCCGAGACGTCATCGTCCTCGGCGGCGGCAGCGCTGCCCAGGATGTGTCGGCTGGGCTGCGGGCCGCCGGGATTACCCACGTCTCACCGCATAGCGGCGACGTGATCAGCTCGCGGTTCGACGACGACACCCACACCTGGGAGTTGGGCACCGCGGCCGGCGAGCGGTTGCTGGCTCAGGTCGTCATCGCGACAGACCCATCGGTGCAGCTCCCGTGGACACCGGAGCTTAACGGGCGCAACGATTTTCGTGGCGAATCGTTTCACGCGGCCCGGTGGCAGCCCGGCTTTGACCCGGCCGGCAAGCGCGTCGCGGTCATCGGCGCCGACGCCACCGCCGCCCATTACGTCGGGCAGCTGACCGAATCAGCCACGTCGGTCACCATTTTCGCGCACGAGCCGCGCCGGCTTGTCGCGGAGTTGCCGTTGCCGTCCACTCGGGTCAAACGTTGGCTGGG
>Ga0208987_1000177_pt1 | contig 11953 bp, 10 predicted proteins | sample MedBloCARef_O2_FD_187845 | JGI IMG/M metagenome (GOLD analysis project Ga0208987, IMG submission 187845) | Forest soil microbial communities from El Dorado National Forest, California, USA - Mediterranean Blodgett CA Ref_O2 (SPAdes) (version 2) | ecosystem: Environmental > Terrestrial > Soil >... | reverse complement strand
CTGGGCGACTCAAGACTCGACCGATCTATTGGAGATGGCCAGCCCGGAAAACTTGTCGCTGTGGCAAAGCCAGCGCGGCGGCCCCTTCGCCTCCAACGGTGCCGAAGTGGGAGGATTCTTCTCCAGTAATGGAGACGCCGTGCCGAATATCCAATTCATCGGCGGACCAACATCATTCGTCGATCACGGTCGCTTCAGCCCACCGCTGCCCAACTTTACGATGTTGGTCGCGGCGACCCACCCGCGTAGCCGTGGGCGGCTGTGGCTGGACTCCGCAGATCCGCTTGGGCCTCCCCACATTGACCCGGCCTACTTCGCCGACTCCGCAGACCTCGAGGACGTCACGACCGGACTGCGCGCGGCCATCGAGATCGCACAACAGCCGGCGTTCAGAAAGTCCGTCAAGGGCTTGAACTTGCCGACCGACGCGAATCCGGACAGTGCCGCACTCGCCGAGCATGCCAGGAAGTGGTCGCAAACCGAGTACCACGCCGTCGGCACGTGCGCGATGGGCGTCGATGAGCGAGCGGTGGTCGACCCCGATCTCAAAGTCCGCGGCATCGACGGACTGCGCGTCGTCGACGCATCGGTGATGCCCACCATCATCAGTGGAAACACCAACGCGACGGCGGTGATGATCGCCGAAAAGGGCGCCGATCAGATCAAGAACGCACGGCGCCCGCGGCGCGACGCCCGCTGCTGACGGTCCGTTCCCTAGGGGTGGTCGGCCTTGAAGAACATCTCGAACTGAATGCCGTCGGGGTCCTTGAACGTCAATACCGCACCGTATTCGCGCTCATTGATCGGGGAATGATTGACGCCGAGCTGCTCGAACCGTGCTAGCCAGTCATCGAGTTCGGCCCGGTTGTCGACCTTGAACCCCATGTGATCGAAACCCGTACGCCGCGGATCGAATTGCTCTCCCCGATTTTCGTCGTGCTGCTGGAACTCGATGATGGTCCGCGTCGACCGATGGATGAGCAAAATGGCATGCCAGCCATCACCGGCGACGCGGTCGATCTCGGTGAGCTCGAGTAGTGCGGTCCACCATTGGGCGCTTGCCTCCGCGTCGCGGACAGAGAACGAAGTATGCGAGACCTTGCTGAAAGTTGGCATCGGGAATCCTCCGAACTCAGATTTTGGCGCGGTGTGGACGTTCACTCACGAGTATGTCGGATGCCTAAGCTCTCCCGTCGGCTGATGACGCACCTACGGCGGCAGCACCTCACCACGTGTCTCGGGCGCCAGCGGAATGATGAAGAGCCCGACCACGAAGACGACCGCCGTCAAAGCGACCGGCAAACCCAGCGTGTGAGTGTGCAACACCGCGGCGCCAAGCGCGAAGTTCACGCCCGCGCCGACGAATCGGCCGAACGACGTGCAAAAGGCGAATGCCGTTGCGCGCACACGTGTCTCGAACTGCTCGGGCAGCCAAAGGCTGAATAGCGCGAAGTTGCCGCCGAAGAATCCGAGCACGAACAGCCACGCGATAAACGGAGCCAGGCCGTTGGGCAGATAGAACGCCCAGCCAAAGCTGCCGACGATCGATACCGCCATCCCCGCGAAGTAAATCGCCGCTGTCTTTCTGCGGCCAACACGCTCCGCGATGACGGGCAAGATCAGACAGCCCAAGATGGTGCCGATCGATAGCAAGCCGGTGGCCAACGACGCGGTCCTGGTCGCACCGCCCTTGTCCATGCCTGCTTTCTGCGCCAACTGAATCACGGCCGTCGGCTCGTAGACCGTGCCCGCCCATAAGCCCACGATGGCGATCGTCACCAGTGCGCAGGCCACCCAGGTGCGGCGTCGGTAGCGCGACCCCAGGATTTCGCGCAACGGCCTTACCTTTGTCGTGGCACCGGCCTCGGCCTGCTGCCACTTCTCGGTCTCCTTCACCCGCGTCAAGATCACGATGGCGACGACAATGGGCACCGCGCCGGTCAAAAACATTGCTCGCCAACCGAAATGCACGCCGATCGTGTAGTTCAGCGCTGCCGCCAAGAAGAACCCGGCGTAGTAGCCGGTCTGTAGGTATCCTGCCCCCATTTTGCGCCGGTCCTCCGGCCAGGCCTCGGCGACGTAGGTTCCCGCCAGCGCCCATTCGCCGCCGATACCGACACCCGCGATGAAGCGGAAACTCGCCAGCTCCCAAACGTTTTGCGCCATGGCCGAAAGGCCGGTGAAAACCGCGAAAGTGAAGATCGTTGCGGCCAATACCTTGGTACGCCCGAAGCGGTCGGCGATCGGCCCCCAGATGAACGACAGGCCCCATCCCACCAGGAACAAGGCGAACAGGATCGATCCCGCGAGTCCGACGTTGCCCGACGTCGCGGCAATGCCCGAACGTGGCAGCAGCTCGGTCAGCGCGGGCGTCAGCACGAGCGCGTAGATGAATGAGTCCATCCCGTCCAGCGTCCAGCCGGTCCAGGCACCCCAGAATCCGGCGATCTGCGAGCGATTGAGCGGCGTGCGACGTCGCGGCAGCGCAGAATGCTCTGTCGCCGAACTCATCTCGCGTCTGCGGTTTCAATTGGACGATCACGCATAGTTCGCATCCTCGCAAACATTTTCCGGATACTAAGTGGCTATTATTGTATATAATATATTGATGGCCGCCGCAATGAATCCCGTCGACAACTTCGCGGGCGCGCTGCCCGCCGCGCTGTCTTTCACGGAGCGCGGCAGCACATCGCGCATCGTTGCCAACACGCTTCGCGCCGCGATCGTCGACGGAACCCTGGCGCCCGGCACACCGCTGCGACAGGACGCCATCGCACGACATTTCTCGGTCAGCGCTATCCCCGTGCGCGAGGCTTTACGCCAGCTCGAAAGCGAAGGCTGGGCGAAGCTTGAAATGAACAAGGGCGCTACCGTCGCGCCACTGTCCGCTGACGAAGCAGGGGAAATCTATGAAATGCGGGCCGCGCTAGAGAGTCTCGCAATCGGCCTCGCGATACCCGCGCACACGCCGGCGTCGTTGCGGCATGCAACGGCGATGTGCAAGGCGGCGGCGGCCGAAACCGATCCGTCGTTGTACGTCGAGCGCAATGAGGCTTTTCATCTCAGCCTCTACCAGCCCGCCGCACGGCCACAGCTGTTCGAGATGATCAAAATGCTGCACGGTCGCGGCGAACGCTATTTGCGGCTTAAGTTCGGATTGCCGTCTCACAAGGGCGAGTCGGACCGTGAACACGTAGCGCTGCTGCGGGCCGTCCGCCGACGTGACGTCGCCGGCGCGCAATCGCTGGTCACCGAACATCTGCTCGGCACCGGCGAAGTGCTCAGGGCTTTTCTGGGCGGCTCGCCGGGGCGGTGAAACCGCCGGTGTCGTCGAAGAATGCCCATTGCCCGTCGTCGTTGACCTCCATGCGCCATCCGAGCTCAGAGCTGTCCGCGACGATGCCGATGAACCAGGTGTGCGCAGCCTCGGCGTTGGCGAAATCTTTCGACGCGACAACCACGCCACGCGGGTCGATCGCTCGAAATACGGACATGGGATCTAATTATCCCCTTAAACCGTGCGGGTCAACCGGTCCGCGAGTAGCTCGGCGAATCGTGCCGGGTCCTCCAGCGCGCCGCCTTCAGCGAGAAGCGCTGTGCCGTAGAGCAATTCCGCGGTCTCAGCGACCGTGGGATCGTCGGCACGGTCCTGTTGCGCTTGGCGCAGACCGGTCACCAAGGGGTGATTGGGATTGAGCTCGAGAGTCCGCTTGCCGACCGGAACCGCCTGTCCGGAAGCTTGGTAGATCCGCGCGAGCGCAGGCGTCATCCCGAAGGCGTCGGTGATCAGACAGGCCGGCGACTCGGTGAGGCGCGTCGACAACCGCACTTCCTTGACCTGCTCACTCAACGTCTCCTTCAGCCAAGTCAACAGGTCAGCGAAGTCTTTCTCCTGCTCCTCGCGCTCGGCTTCGCTCTTGTCCTGGTCGGCATCGAGGTCTACCTCGCCTTTGGCCACCGACTGCAGCGGTTTGCCATCGAATTCGGTCACGGTGCCCACCCACACCTCGTCGACCGGGTCGGTGAGCAGCAGCACCTCATAGCCTTTGGCCTTGAACGCCTCCAGATGCGGCGATTTCAGGAGTTGCTGACGCGATTCGCCGGTGGCGTAGTAGATCTGCTCCTGCCCGTCCTTCATCCGCTCGACGTACTCGGCGAGCGTGGTGGCGTCCTCCTCACTATGTGTGGAGGCGAACGAGGAAATGCGTAGCAGCGTGTCCTGGTTGTCGAAGTCCGACATCAGACCTTCTTTGACGACCCTGCCGAACTGGGTCCAGAAGGTGCGGTAGTCCTCAGGCCGCTCCGACTGCAGATCCTTGATGGTCGAAAGTACCTTCTTGGTCAGACGGCGACGGACCGCCTTGATCTGCCGATCCTGCTGGAGGATCTCGCGAGAAACGTTGAGCGACATGTCTTGTGCGTCGACGACGCCTTTGACGAAGCGCAGGTACTCGGGCATCAGCTGGTCGCAGTCGGCCATGATGAAAACGCGCTTGACGTAGAGCTGAACACCGACACTGGTATCGCGGTTGAACAGATCGAACGGTGCATGCGACGGGATGAACAGCAGGGCCTGGTACTCAAAGGTGCCCTCGGCCCTCATCGAGATGACCTCCAGCGGGTCATCCCAGGCATGCGCGATGTGCTTGTAGAACTCCTTGTACTCCTCGTCGGAGACCTCTTCTTTGGGCCTGGCCCACAGCGCCTTCATCGAGTTGACGGTCTCGGTCTCGATGGTGACGACCTCTTCGCCACCTTCCTCAGTGGCCGGGGTACGCCGCTCGACCTCCATCCGGATGGGCCAGGCAATGAAGTCGGAGTACTGCTTGACGAGGCTCCTGATCTTCCAATCCGAGGTGTAATCGTGCAGCTCGTCTTCGGTGTCTTCGGGCTTGAGGTGCAGGGTGACCGCCGTTCCCTGCGGAGCGTCATCGACGGATTCGATGGTGTAAGTGCCCTCGCCGCTCGATTCCCACCGGGTGGCGTCACTCTCGCCGGCCTTGTGGGTCAGCAGTTCGACCTTGTCGGCCACCATGAACGACGAGTAGAAACCGATACCGAACTGGCCAATCAGTTCTTCGGAGGCGGCCTCGTTCTTGGCCTCCCGCAGCTGTTGACGCAGCTCGGCGGTGCCTGATTTGGCGAGCGTGCCGATCAGAGCGACCACTTCGTCGCGCGTCATACCGATGCCGTTGTCACGGATCGTCAGCGTGCGCGCACCCTGGTCGACGTCGATCTCGATGTGCAGATCGGACGTGTCAACATCCAGGTCCTTGTTGCGGAACGCTTCGAGGCGAAGTTTGTCCAGGGCATCGGAGGCATTCGAGATCAACTCCCGCAGAAACGAATCCTTGTTGGAGTAGACCGAATGGACCATCAAATCCAGGAGTTGTCGTGCCTCTGCCTGGAACTCCAACTGTTCAACACCCGCATTCATGAGATCCGAATGTACCGGGCTCTACGCTGGACGGGTCAGCCCCACCGATGAAGGACAATCCTGGTGACTGTTGCTCAACGCGAACGTGCCGCCCTCGTGGAGACCATGCGCAACGTCGGGCCCGATGCGCCCACGCTGTGCGAAGGTTGGAAAACACGCGACCTCGCCGCCCATCTGGTGATCCGCGAATACCGCATCGACGCCTCACCTGGCATCCTCATCCCGTTCTTCGCCGCCCACACCGAAAAGGTGCAAAACGAGGTTGCGGAGCAGACCGGGTGGGACCAGCTGTTGGACAAAGTCGCGTCTGGTCCGCCGATCTACTCGCCACTCAAACTGCTCGACCCCGTCGCCAATATCGGCGAGATGTTCATCCACCACGAGGACGTGCGCCGCGCGCAGCCGAGCTGGACGCCGCGCACGCTCGAACCCGCACTGGCCAAAAGCCTGCGTCGCTCGCTTCCGCTGATGGCTCGAATGACGCTCGGGAAGGCTCCCGGCCGGGTCGCGTTGCGCACCCCGGAGGGCAAGACAGTGCTGGTCACAGGCCAGGGCCCGGCCGTCACGGTGACCGGGGCGCCCGAGGAGCTGCTGCTGTTCGCGGTGGGCCGCAAGGCCCAAGTCGACTTCGACGGCGATGCGTCGGCCGTTGGGGCGGTCCGAGGCGCAGCCAAAGGGTTGTAGGCGCGCGGCATCAGCCGTACGCGTCGCGGAGTTCTTTTTTGATGACTTTTCCGAATTGATTGCGCGGCAAGGTATCGACGATCACGAGGCGCTCGGGATACTTATAGCGGCTCAGCCCTGACGAATGGCAATGCTGCACTAAGGATTCCAACGACACACCGGCGACCGAAGCGGGCACCACTACGGCGCACACCCGCTCGCCCGCGCTGCGGTCGGGCACTCCGATGACCGCGACATCGGCGACGTCGGGATGGGTGGCCAACACGTTTTCGATCTCGAGTGCCGAGACGTTTTCCGCGTTGCGGATGATCGCATCCTTGATACGACCGGTGACACGGACATTGCCATCGGGATCGATCAACCCGAGGTCGCCGGTGCGCAGCCAGCCATCCTTGTCGAACGCGTCGGTGTCGAGCGCGGCATCCGCATAGCCGAGGAAGCATTGGGGCCCCTTGAGCCGCAGCTCGCCGTCGACCACGCGGACGCTGACGCCCTGTACTGGCGCGCCGACGGTGTAGTCGAGTACGTCCGGTGGGGCGTCAAGGGATGGTGAGGTCGCCACTGGGAATTCGGTCATCCCCCAGGCGTTGGCGATGCCGGGCATGCCGAATGTTTCACGGACCTGCCGCCCCAGTTCGGCGGTGATGGGTGCGCCACCGGCGATGCAACCCCGCAGCGAACCGAAGAGTGGCCGATCACCATGGGCCCGTTGGGCATCCAGGAACGCGACGAAGAACGGCGTCGCCGTACCCAGGAATGTCGGGCGGTGCGCCGCGATGGCCAGCGGCGTCGCGGCCGGGTCGAATGCATCGAACAACACCAGCCGCATGCCGGTCATCAGCGCGGCTGCCAGCATCGCAGCCCCGCCAATGTGAGATATCGGGAAGGCAATCGGGTCGACGTCGCTGCTCGTGATACCCATCGCATCGACCATCCCGCGCGAGCCGGCGATCACCGTAGCGTCGGTGTGACGGATCCCCTTAGGTGCTGCGGTGGTACCCGACGAGTAGTAGATCCATTGGGCGTTGGCGCTAGGCGCCGCGAGTGCCGTGAGTGCATCAGCATTTGCCCGCGGCAATCGAAGCTCACCGCCGCGCGGGGGCGTTGCCAGGTCGACGGTGATGACCTCGAAGCCCCTATCCGAGGCCAACGACCGGGCTAGCTCGCCGTGTTCGAAGCCGCGCCAAAGTTCCGGCACCACAAGAAATTCGGTTGCCAGCTGCTCGGTGATGAAGCCGACCTCGCGTTCCCGCAATATCGGGATGATGGGGTTTTGCACTGCGCCGAGTCGAGTCAATGCGGCCATGATGACCGCGGTCTCGAGCGTGGTCGGCAGCTGCCACGACACCACGGTTCCCGCGCCGATCCCGCGCTGGGCGAATGCGGCGGCCGTCGCGATTGCGGCATCGCGAAATTGACGTGCGCTCAGGCTGCGTCCGTAGTCGTCGGCGAGAAGCGACCGATTCGGTTGGCGCTGTGCCGCTTCGGCGATCAGCGTCCAGTATTTGGCTTCGGCGCCGTCCGTCATCCGGCCGGTGGGACCGGCGGCGGACGAAAACCAGAGTGCGCGATCGACACAGCCACCGCGCTGCCGACCGGGCCCTTGTGGTCCAGGACAACGGCTGAACCGTTGGCAATCCCGTCGGCGCTGTAGTGAGTAAGCGCCGCCAGCCCGATGTGGGGTCCTTCAGGCAGTCGGCTCAGCGTCAGGGTGTAGTCGACGTTGATGAACTGCAGCGCCTCGGTGCCCCAGTTAGCAATGGCAGCCGTGACGTCAGCACACATTGCCGTGCGGGCGAATGCGGTCAGAGGTTCGTCGTCGATTAACGGACGCGTTTCATGCAGCCAGGTGTATTTCGGCCCCGATACGCCCCATTCGGGATCTGGATTCTGCAGGTCGCCGCCCCAGCCATAGGTCCGCAGGAACAGCGTCGGAGCAGCGCCGTCGAGCTCGGTGGGCACCGGCGGCATCTGCACTGGTTGTGACCACACGTTGCCGTCCGGCTGCGGACCGCGCCGCAAAAACAGTGCGCTTGCCCGCGCCACGGGTTCGCCGCGCTGCGTCAGAACTGCCTCGACAAGCCGCAATCGCCGCCGGTCGTGTCGCACAGTGGTGTGCACCTCGACGGGTTCCAGTGCAGTCGGTGCGGGCAGGTCTACGCTCAGCCGGGCAGGATGCAGCCCCGGGTCGTCGACCGCGCGTTCGACCGCCCACCCCAAGAGCCCACCAACCACGTGGCCGCTGATGGAAGGGCCCCAGCCGCCACGGGCAAATCCTGTTGGCAGGTAATGGTTTCCGTCGCGCACGAAGTATGGCACCGGCGCTGAATCGACGTCGTCCGGCGCCATATTGGGCTGGGTCACCACATAAGTCTCCGCATGAACCGGGCTTCCATGAAACTCCTCCTCTGAGGCAAGCAACAGTTGATGCTACAGTTCGCCTTCCCGGTCGGACATGTGCGGCCTACGCAGTCGTCAAAGCGCCAGGTGCACAGCGGTATTGGAAGTCACAAAGAACGCGGTCGAAAAGTGCAGCGTCTATCGACAAAACGTCACGACTGCATAACTGAAAGTTTCCCAAAGTATTCGCAGGGGTATGTCACAGGCGACTCATAGGTTGGCTATTTAGTCTCAGCAGAAGTTGCAGAGCTAGCGCTCGATGATCCAGCAACATAAATGGGGGGAAAATGAATCTCAAGCAACTGATTGCGGCGGGAACGCTCGCCGGTGCTTTTGGTGCGGCGGCCCTGGGTATGGGTGCCGGTTTGGCAAATGCGGCTCCCGGAGGGCCGCCTCCTGCCCCGGCCGGCGGCCACGGCGCACCGGCTCAGGGTGGCTTCCACACTGAACCGGGCGGACCCGGCGGACCGGGTGGACCGGGTGGACCAGGTGGTCCTGGCCCCGGTGGACCCGGCGGCCCGGGCGGACCTCAGGAACACCCGGGCGGACCCGGTGGCCCAGGCGGTCCTCCTGGTGGTCCCGGTGAACCCGGTGGACCTGGGGAGCACCCAGGTGGTCCCGGCGGACCCGGTGGACCTGGGGAGCACCCAGGCGGTCCCGGTGGTCCCGGCGGACCCGGTGGACCTGGGGAGCACCCCGGCGAATACGGACCCGGTGGCCCAGGTGGCCCCGGTGGACCGGGCGGTCCTTGGCACGGCGACGACCAACGCGGCTACTTCCGTGGCGCCCCGTGGGGCGACGGGCCTGGCCCCTGGGGTTATGGTGCGCCTCCTCGTCCGGCCTGGGATCGACCGCTGCCGCCGCCAGGAGGCCCGTGGAACTACGGCCCGATCAACTACTACGGCTACCAGGAGACGCCCATCTGGAATCCCGGCTTTAACCAGTTTGGCTTCGACTTCTTCGGAGTGTGGATCCCGCTGTAACAAGCCCCCCACGACGCCCGCTTCGCCCCATGGCGAGGCGGGCGTTGTGGGTTTGACACGGCAGCAGAACCCGATGGCGTTCTCGCATGGCGCGGCGATCATGACGTGGGTGCTGATGAATGTGCGAAATCCCGACCTGTCGCTGCTGACCAGCAAGCCGCTGCCGAACGTCGGGCACGTGGTGGTCACCAGAAACCCAGCCGGCGGTTGGACATTGGCCGAATGGGACACCGTTCTCCCGCCGTGCTAGCTCTTGACGCCAACGGTGATCAAGTCGGACACGACCCGCGTCCACGGCGCACGCTGGATACGGTGCTGATCACTGATCGCAAGACCGGCGTCTTCGAACAACGTCCGCATCTCGGTCGGCGACGCGTTGTGCTGCGGTTTCCACCTGTTGGCGGCCGAGGCCTGCAGCAGTGGTTGCCGCGTACTCAGAGCCGAGACCGCCACCAATCCGCCGGACGCCAGCACGCGATGAAATTCTCGTAGCGCTGCCGGCTGATCGAAGAAGTGAAAGGCAGAGGTCGTGACGACGGCATCAAGCGCCCCGTCGTCAAAAGGCAGCTGCTCGGCGGGCGCGCGCAAGAACTTCACCCGGTCGGATCGGGAGCGGGCCTGGGCGAGCATGCCGTCGGACATGTCTACCCCGTAGATCTCGTCCGGATGTAATTCACGCTGAATCCGATCGCTGAGAATTCCTGTCCCACAGGCGATGTCAGCAATTTTGCGCGATCCGTGGCTACGCAGCTGCGCGATCACCTCGTCATGCGGCGGACGGTAGATCCAGCGCTGCAAAATCGGCAGGTCATAGGCGGGGGCCAAGAAAGTCCACATCCGTGTGACCGCGTTGTTGAGTCCCCGCCGCTGCGCTTCCGTCATTGCTCCCCCGGCCCAAGCGATACCTGGCTAGCCTAAGCCCGCCCCAGAAGCCGCTCGACGACTGTGCGCCGCAGCTTGCGCTGATCCTGGGCCGCAGCTACGCCGAACGTGCTCTCACGGTGAGAATCGAGCATTTTTTTCGCCCTGAGAGCACGTTCGGCATGTTGAAGCTAGATCGACGCCTGCAACTGCCTGAAAGCACCAGTAAAGCTCCGGCACGACGGAGAAGCAGGCACCAAGCTCGATTACAACGCGAGATGTCAGCGAGCAAATAAGCAGGAGCAACTATGCAGCGTGGCTTATTCTGCATTCGGTAACCACACCCGCCAGCCCAAGGGGAATGTTGTCACTGACACGGCGCCGATTTGCGGTGGCCGCGATGGCGACTGTCGGGCTACTGGCGTTCGCGGTGCTGTTGTTGACCAGAGGTGGGGCTTCGGACCCCGCGGCAATCGGACCGATCGGATCCGTCGCGACCAGCGCATTTGCCATTGCCTGTGCGATCAATGCTGCCTGGGGCTCTCGAGGCCGCCAGCGCCTAGCCTGGATCGTCTTGGCTATCGGGCTGGGCGGCTGGACCGCCGGCAACGCTGTGTCGTGCTACGTCAGCCTGAGCGGCGTCACACCAAGCTCGAATCTCTCGGCGGCCAACTTGGGCTACCTGGTGTTGCCACTAGGCGCGCTGGCCGCCGCGGTGGTCCTTCCCAGCCGTGACGACTCCCGATTTGGGTTTGGTCTGCTGCTGGACGGCATGCTCGTCACCGCGTCGTTGTTGATCGTGGTGGCCATTTTGGGACTGGGTCACCTGGGTCAGACGGGACGAACCATCAGCGTCGCGCGGGTGCTGTTTATCGTCGCGACAGCCGTCTACGTGGGACTGGTCGTCATGTCAGCCATCGTCGTGCGGAAAGCCGAGGCGGACCGCAAGCTCTCCACACAGTTTTTGACGGTGGGGTGGGGTGCGATTGGGGCGGCCGGAATCATTCGCGTCTGGGACAATCATCCCGATCAGGCGCCCAACGACCTGGTCATTCTTGGCTGGGCCGCCGGAATGTACTTCATCGGGCTGGCGGGAATTGCGTCGCATCCAGGACCGGATCTCGACCTAGGTCTTTCCCAACCGTCGTCGAGGGCGTCGCTGTGGCTGCCGTACCTACCGGTGTTCTTGGCAATTGTCGTTGGCGCTGCGCACTTTTGGCCCGCATACCGGAACGAAGCGATCATCTTCGCAACCTGTGTGCTGTTGGTCCTTACCACGCTGATCCGTCACCTATTGCTGCTCGACCGAAAGCGGCGTCTGGTTGCCGCGGCGGCTGACGCCGCCCTGAAGGACCCGGTCACCGGGTTGGCGAATCAACGGCTGTTCGATGATCGGCTGGCGCACGCGGTGCGGTTGCACGTCCACCACGCCGTGCCGGTCAGCGTGCTCACGGTCAGCGTAGATGACTTCAAACTGGTCAATGAAACGCTCGGTTACGCCGTCGGCGACGAGCTGTTGCGCAATGTCGGCGAGCGGATCCAAGCCAATGTCCGGGGGCGCGACACCGTCGCGCGGATGACCGGCGAC
>Ga0208987_1000176_pt1 | contig 12005 bp, 10 predicted proteins | sample MedBloCARef_O2_FD_187845 | JGI IMG/M metagenome (GOLD analysis project Ga0208987, IMG submission 187845) | Forest soil microbial communities from El Dorado National Forest, California, USA - Mediterranean Blodgett CA Ref_O2 (SPAdes) (version 2) | ecosystem: Environmental > Terrestrial > Soil >... | reverse complement strand
CAACAGCGTGGCGCCGACCATCATGGCCTTCGGCACCGACGAGCAGAAGAAGTTCTTCCTGCCCAAGATCGCGGCGGGCGAACTGCACTTTTCCATCGGTTACTCCGAGCCCGGCGCCGGCACCGACCTGGCCAACCTGCGCACCACTGCGGTGCACGACGGCGACGACTACGTCATCAACGGCCAGAAGATGTGGACCAGCCTGATCGCCTACGCCGACTGGGTCTGGCTGGCGGTGCGCACCAACCCCGAAGCCAAGAAACACCGCGGCATCTCGATGCTGGTCGTACCGACCACCGCCGAGGGCTTCTCCTGGACGCCGGTGCACACCATGGCCGGCGTGGACACCAGCGCAACCTACTACTCCGACGTGCGCGTCCCGGTGACGAACCTGGTCGGCGAGGAGAACGGCGGCTGGAAGCTGGTGACCAACCAGCTCAACCACGAGCGGGTCGCCCTGGTGTCAGCGCAACCGATCTTCCTTGCCCTGCGCGAGGTCCGCGAATGGGCACAACACACCAAGGACGCCAGTGGGGCCCGGCTCATCGATTCGGAATGGGTGCAGCTCAACCTGGCCCGGGTGCACGCCAAGGTCGAGGTTCTCAAGCTGATCAACTGGGAGCTGGCCTCGGCGGAAGATCACAACCTGGGGCCCGCGGATGCGTCAGCGGCCAAGGTGTACGGGACCGAGCTGGCCACCGAGGCCTACCGGCTGCTGATGGAGGTGCTGGGTACCGCGGCGACGGTGCGGCAGGATTCACCGGGCGCCTTGCTGCGCGGCCGGGTCGAACGGATGCACCGCGCGTGCCTGATCCTGACATTCGGCGGCGGCACCAACGAGGTGCAGCGCGACATCATCGGCATGGTCGCACTCGGACTACCTCGCAGCCGCTGAGCGGCTCTTTACTTCCAAAGGACGAACATTCATGGATTTCACGACAACCGAAGCAGCCCTTGACCTCGGCGGCCTCGTCGACACCATCGTGGACTCGGTGTGCACCCCGGAGCATCAACGAGAACTGGACGGCCTGGACCAACGGTTCGACCGCTTGCTCTGGAGCAAACTGGTCGACTCCGACATCCTGACCAGCGCGTCGGCCTCGGCGCTGGGCGGCGACAATTTCGGGGCACTCGAGCAGGTCGCCATCCTGGTCGCGCTGGGCCACCAGCTGGCAGCGGTGCCCTACCTGGAATCGGTGATGTTGGGCGCCGGGGCGCTGGCCCGGTTCGGCTCCGACGAACTCCAACAGAGCTGGGGCACACCGGCTGTCAAAGGCGAGACGATCTTGACGGTCGCACTCGACGGTGAGATGGGCGAAGGGCCGGTGCAGGCCACTCGTAGCGATGAGGGCTACCGGCTGACCGGCACCCGCACCCAGGTCGGCTTCGGCCCGGTGGCCGACGCCTTCCTGGTTCCTGCCGAAACCGATTCCGGCACAGCCATTTTCCTTGTCGCCGCCGACGATCCCGGCGTCAAGGTAACCCCGCTGGCGACGACCGGCTTAGGAAGCATCGCGCACCTGGCGCTGGACGGCACCCAGGTCGACGGTGGGCGGCAAGTCGGTGGAACCGAAGTCGCCGCATGGCTTGGCACGCTTGCGACGCTGGGCCGCACCGCGTATCAGCTCGGAGTGTTGGACCGAGGATTGCAGCTGACCGCCGAATACGCTCGCGAGCGTGAACAATTCGACCGCCCGATCGGCAGCTTTCAGGCGGTGGCACAGCGACTCGCCGACGGCTACATCGACGTCAAGGGGTTGCGCCTGACGCTCACCCAGGCGGCCTGGAAGGTTTCCGAAGACATCCCCGCCGAGATCGACGTGGCCAGCGCGGCGTTCTGGGCCGCCGATGCCGGGCATCGGGTGGCGCACACCATCGTGCACGTGCACGGCGGTGTTGGCGTCGACCGGGATCACCCGGTACACCGGTACTTCCTGGTCGCCAAGGAAACCGAGTTCGCGCTCGGCGGCGCCACCGCGCAGCTGCGCCGGATCGGCCGTGAGCTGGCGGAAACGCCCGCCTGACAGTGACTTCGACCGCCCCGACCGTCACCGAACTGCTAGTACCGCTGGCTGAGATCGACGACCGAGGCGTCTATTTCGAAGACTCGTTTACCAGTTGGCGCGATCATGTCCAGCACGCCGCCGCGATTGCGGCAACGCTGCGCGCGCGAATGGACCCAGACAAACCGCCGCACGTCGGCGTACTGCTGGAGAACACGCCGTTCTTCTCGGCAATGCTGGCAGCGGCCGGAATGTCGGGGATCGTGCCGGTAGGGCTCAACCCGGTGCGCCGCGGCGAGGCACTGGCCCGCGACATCGACCGGGCCGACTGTCAGTTGGTGTTGGCCGACTCGAATTCGGCTGTGGCACTGGCTGATATCGAGCATCTTAATGTCGATTCGACCGACTGGGCCGGCGAAGTCGCCGCGCACCAGGATGCCAAGTTGGTCTTCCAATCGGCATCACCGGCGGACCTGTTCATGCTGCTTTTCACGTCGGGCACCAGTGGTGATCCCAAAGCGGTGATGGTCAGCCACGGCAAGGTCGCGTCCGCCGGCCAGCGGATGACGGAGCGCTTCGCTCTAAGCGCCGACGACGTCTGTTACGTGTCGATGCCGTTGTTCCATTCCAACGCGGTGTTGGTCGGCTGGGCGGTGGCGGCGGCATGCCAGGGCTCATTAGCGTTGCGGCGCAAGTTCTCCGCGTCCGGATTCTTGCCGGACGTGCGCCGTTACGGCGCCACCTACGCCAACTACGTGGGCAAGCCGTTGTCCTATGTGCTGGCCACGCCAGAACAGCCCGACGACGCGGACAACCCGCTGCGCGCGGTGTACGGCAACGAGGGCGTGCCGCGCGACGTCGAGCGGTTCGGTCGCAGGTTCGGATGCGACGTGCAGGACGGGTTCGGTTCGACCGAACTCGGCGTGGCCATCGCCCGCACCCCGGACACTCCGGCCGGCTCGCTGGGGCCACTACCCGAGGGAGTCGGGATCATCGACCCCGACACCGGTGAGCCGTGCCCGCCGGGCATCGCTGGCGAACTGGTGAACATGACCGGAGCCGGAAGTTTCGAGGGCTACTACAACGATGAGGCCGCTATGGCCGAGCGGATGCGCGGCGGGGTCTATCACAGCGGCGATCTCGCCTATCGCGACGAAGCCGGCTACGTCTTCTTCGCCGGGCGGCTCGGTGATTGGATGCGGGTGGACGGCGAAAATCTGGGTGCGGCCCCGATCGAACGGGTGTTGCTACGCTATTCCGACGTGAGCGAAGTTGCGGTATATCCAGTGCCCGATGCCGTCGTCGGCGACCAGGTGATGGCTGCGGTGGTGCTGGCGCCGGGTGCGGAGTTCGATGCCGATACGTTTCGAGCATTCCTGGCTGAGCAGCCCGACTTGGGCCCCAAACAATGGCCGTCGTATGTCCGGGTCAGCACCGAGTTGCCGCGTACCTTGACCTTCAAGGTGTTGAAGCGCCAGTTGTCGGCCGAGGGTGCCGACTGCGGCGAACCGGTCTGGCCGATTCATCGTTAACGGATGAGTTCTCGGCCTCTCGCGCTTGCCCTTGAAGCGAGCTTTGACCAGCTGTCCGCATCGGTGCCCGCCGAGGTTGGTATCGCGATCGCCCGTCCGGACCGTACCTATTCGCTGGGCACCTGGTCGTCCGGTGTCGCTTGGTCGACGATCAAGGTGCCGCTGGCCATCGCGGCACTACGCACCGATTGGTTGCGGGCGCGGGACCTGGTCGTCAAAGCCATCACTGAGTCCGACAATCGCGCGTCGGAGCAGTTGTGGTCCGGGCTGGGCGGTCCCGTGGACGCGGCGCCACAGGTGCAGGGCATCATCGCCGAAGCCGGTGACACCGCCACCGTGGTCGAATCACGCCGGCTTCGACGGGGTTTCACCGCGTTCGGCCAAACGCAGTGGACCTTGCAGGACCAAGCACGATTCGCGGCGGGGCTGTCTTTGATCCCGGGCGCGGCCGACGTCATCGACTTGATGCAGCACCTCACTGCCGGTCAGCAGTGGGGGCTCGCCGCCAAAGGTGTTGCAGCAAAAGGTGGTTGGGGTCCCGGCGTCGACGGCGGCTACCTGGTGCGGCAGTTCGGCATCATGCCCACCCAATCCGGCCAGTGGGGCGTCGCGCTGGCCGCCGAAGCTGAAGTGTTCGAAACGGCTGTCGAGGTGGTCAATACGCTGGCCGACTGGCTCGTCAGTCGGCTGCCAGGGCTAGCCCGTTATTGACGGTACGACCGCGTCGATCAGGTGCGGTCCGGGCTCGGCGAACGCCGCGCGCAAGGCTTCGGCGAACTCCTCAGCGGTGCTCACCCGACGGGCCGGGACTCCCATGCCTTCGCTGATCTTGACGAAATCCATTGTGGGGCTGGACAAGTCAAGAAGGTTCAGGGCTTTGGGCCCAGGAGCGGATCCGGCCCCGACGCGTTGCAGTTCGATCCGCAGGATGTCGTAGGCGCTGTTGTCGTAAAGCACGGTGGTCACATTGAGGTTTTCCCTGGCCTGGGTCCACAGGCCAGAAATCGTATACATCGCCGACCCGTCGGATTCCAGACACAGCACCGGGCGATCGGGGGCGGCGATCGCGGCGCCCACCGCGGTCGGGATGCCGTAGCCGATCGCCCCGCCGGTCAGTGTCAGCCAGTCGTGTGCCGGAGCTCCGGCGGTGGCCTGCGGCAGGAGCAGCCCGGAGGTGTTCGACTCGTCGACGACGATCGCCCGGTCGGGCAGCAGCGCCCCGATCACCTCGGCTGCCGACGCCGACGTCAGGGCACCGGTTGGCAGCTGCGGGCGAGACGCCGCGGCAACCGCAGCAACGGCGTCCGGCGCCAGCTCGTCGGCCAAGGCCGCCAGCGCATCGGCCGCGCCGCTGTACTCGGCGAGCACGTGTACCTCACAGCCGGCCGGTACCAGGTCGCTGGGCATGTTCGGATAGGCGAAGAAGGACACCGGCGATTTCGCGCCCGCCAGCACCAGATGCTTGGCGCCGTCCAGCTGGGCCGCGGCGGCCTCGGCGAAGTACGCCAGCCGGTCGACGGCGGGGATGCCGGCGCCACGCTCCAGCCGCGTCGGGAATGTCTCGCATAGCAGCCGGGCACCGGTTGCCGCGGCGATCCGGGTGGCCGCGGCAAGCCCGCGGGCGCGGGTGGCGTCGCCGCCCAGCATGATCACCGTCGGCTCCCCCGATCGCAGCACCTCCTTCACCTCGGGCGCCAGCAGCGGGTCGGCAGCCGCCGGCTGGGCAGGCCGTGGTGTGGCGGGATGCGCACCGTCGGTCCAGGACGCATCGGCGGGCAGGATCAGCGTCGAGATGTACGAGCCAGCCCGGCAGGCGGAAATCGCCTCGGCCGTGTCGATCGCAACCTCGGCGGCGGTAGCTGTGCGGCGCACCCAGCCGGAGACGCTGCCGGCAAGCGCGTCGATATCGGATTCCAGTGGGGCGTCGTACTTTTTGTGATAGGTGGCGTGGTCACCGACCACGACGACCATGGGCACTCGGGCCCGACGTGCGTTGTGCAGGTTGGCCAGGCCGTTGCCCAGCCCAGGGCCTAGGTGCAACAGCACCGCTGCGGGCTTATCCGCGATGCGCGCATATCCGTCGGCCGCGCCGGTGGCGACGCCTTCGAAAAGGGCTAGCACGCCTCGCATTTGCGCAACATCGTCCAACGCGGCAACGAAGTGCATTTCCGAGGTGCCCGGATTGGCGAAGCACACGTCGACGCCACCGTCGACCAGAGTGTTGATCAAGGCCTGGGCGCCGTTCACTTCATTGCCTCCAGTCTGAAAACGCGAGTGGCATTGTCGTGCAGAAAGTCTCGGCGGGCCTCGTCGGTCAGCCCGAGTTCGTCCAGCCCGGCCAGGGCGTGTCCGTGCGCGATCATCGGGTAGTTGGTGCCGAACAAGACTTTGCGTTGTCCGGTGCCGGTTTTCATGAATCGGATCAGTTCGTCCGGCAGCCGCCTTGTCGTGTATGCCGAGGTATCGATGTACACGTTCTCGTGTTTACGGGCCACGGCGACCATTTCCTCGGTCCACGGATAGCCGACGTGGCCGCACACGATCACCAACTCCGGAAAGTCGAGGGCGACCTGGTCGATGTAGGGAATCGGGCGGCCGGTCTCCGACGGCCGCAGCGGCCCGGTATGTCCGACCTGAGTGCAGAACGGGACGGCCGCGTGGACGCATTCGGCGAACAGCGGGTAATAGCGGCGATCGGTGGGCGGCGCATTCCACAGCCACGGCACCACCCGCAGGCCGACGAACCCGGCACCGACTCGGTGCCTCAACTCGCGGACAGCTTCCATCGGACGATCCAGGTCTACGGTCGCCAGGCCGGCAAACCTGTTCGGATGCAACCGAATCCATTCGGCGACCTCGTCATTGGAGATCAGGTCCTGGCCATTGGGCCCCCGCCACGCGCTGAGTATGCCCAGATCGACGTCGGCGGCGTCCATCGACGCGATGCTCGCCTCGATGGGAATGTCGGTGTCCGGTATGGACCCACCGGTCCAGCGTCGCAGGGACGCCAACATGTCGCTGCGCAGAAAGCGCGCAGTGGGATGCTGCATCCACACGTCGATCGTCATCGTGATCGACTTTAGCCCGCCGACCGTGAGCGCCGAGGGCGCGTGGTGGGGGCACGGCGATCCAGCGGTAGCCCGCCGCTAGACGGCTAGTACGGCGCGCGCGACGACGTCCGTTCGCTGCACGTGGCCGCCGCCGAACAGCACGACATGTGCCAGCAGCGGAAAGAGCTGGTGCAGCCCGATGCGCTTACGCCAGCCGGGATGCAGCGGTCGCACTCGCTGGTAGCCGGCAATGACGGCCTCGTAGTGCGAGCAGCCGAACAGTGCGAGCATCGCCAGGTCGCTCTCACGATGACCACCGTGTGCGGCCGGGTCGATCAGGACCACCCCGTCGGGCGTCCACATCACGTTCCCGCCCCACAAATCGCCGTGCAACCGGGCGGGATGGTCGTCGTCGTCGAAGTCACCCGCCCGGCACCGCGCCACAACGGACTCGATGGTGGCGCGCGTCGTTGCACCGAGTCGCGCCGCCGCGAGGTCGGCCATCGGCACCAGCCGCTCGTCGGCGTAAAAGTCGCCCCACCGAAGGTGGCGTCGCAGTGACATCGGCAAGGGCTGCGACAACGGGCCGAAGAACCCCGGCCCGTCCCATCCGTCGGGTCCGGCGCCGAACGCCGGGGCACCGGCGTCGTGTGTGACGGCCAGCCGGCCGCCGAACACCCGCGCGGCTTCGGGGGTGGGAGCCACCGAGTCAAGCCGCCGCAGAGTCAAGCTTGTCGCGTCGACAGCGATGATCCGCGCGCACGGTACGCCGCCGTCAACGCTCGACAGCCACTGCAGCCCCGCGGCCTCGCAAGCAAAGAAGCCGGCAGGCGCGCCTGCGTGCTGCTTGACGAAGTCGGTCACACAGCCCGAAGGATCAGGCCGTTACGTGCGCGGAGTGGACGTCGTCGGCGGGCCGCGCCTCGGTCTGTTCCTTGGCCCAGCGGTAGTCGGGCTTGCCGGCCGGTGAGCGCTTGATCTCGTCGACCAGCCAAAGACTGCGCGGCACTTTGTATCCCGCGATCTCGCTCCGTACGAAGGCATCGAGATCGGCCAGCGTCGGCCGGGTCCCCGTGCGTACGTGCACCACCGCGGCCACGTGCTGCCCGAAGCGCGGGTCGGGTACGCCGACGACCAATGCGTCGAACACGTCGGGATGACCCTTGAGCGCGGCTTCGACTTCCTCGGGGTAGATCTTCTCGCCGCCGCTGTTGATCGACACCGAGCCGCGGCCCAGCATGGTGACGCTGCCGTCCTCTTCGACCGTTGCGAAGTCGCCGGGGATGGCGTAGCGCACGCCGTGGAACGTCTTGAAGGTCTCGGCAGTCTTCTTCTCGTCCTTGAAATACCCGACGGGAATGTTGCCGCGTTTGGCGATGAAGCCCCGCACACCCGATCCCGGCTCGACCTCGTTGCCCTCCTCGTCGAGCACCACCGTGGTCTTGTCGATTTTCACCCGCGGTCCGCCCGTGTGCGACTGACCCTTCGTGACGATGCTGATGCCGCCGAAACCGGTCTCCGAAGATCCGATCGAATCGGTGATCACGCGATTGGGCAGCAGTTCGAGAAACTTCTCCTTGATGCTGGTGGAGAACAGTGCCGCGGTGCTGGTGAGCACGAACAGCGACGACAGGTCGTACTCGTTGCCCGCGTCCTGGTGTGCCAGCAGTGCATCCAGCAGTGGGCGGGCCATCGCGTCACCGGTGAAGAAGAGCATGTTGACCTTGTGCTCGTGAATCGCCCGCCAGACCGAGTCGGCGTCGAATTCCGGTGCAAGCAAAGTAGTTTGGCCCGCGAACAGCGCCATCCAGGTGGCTGACTGGGTGGCCCCGTGAATCATCGGCGGGATCGGGTAGCGGATCATCGGCGGGTTCACGGCCGACTTCGCCAGGTCGTACTCGTCCTTGACGAACTCGCCCGTGGTGAAGTCCGTGCCCCCGAACAACACTCGGTAGATGTCCTCGTGGCGCCACATCACGCCCTTCGGGAAACCCGTTGTGCCGCCGGTGTACAGCAGATAGATATCGTCGGCGCTGCGCGGGCCGAAGTCCCGCTCGGGCGAGCTCTCCGCGATGGCGGAGTAGAACTCGACGCCACCATAACTCGAGTAGTCGTCGTCGCTACCGTCTTCGACCACCAGGACGGTCTTGACGTTCGGCGTCTCGGGCAGCACGTTGGTCACCCGGTCCGAGTAGCGGCGCTCGTGCACCAGCGCGACCATGTCGGAATTGTCGAACAGGTAGCGCAGCTCGCCCTCGACGTAGCGGAAGTTGACGTTCACCAGGATGGCGCCGGCCTTGATGATGCCGAGCATCGCGATAACGATCTCGATGCGGTTGCGGCAATAGAGTCCGACCTTGTCGTCCTTCTGCACCCCCCGATCGATGAGGTAGTGCGCCAGGCGGTTGGCCTTCTCCTCCAGTTGGGCGTAGGTCAACTCCTCGTCACCGGAGATGAGGGCAACGCGGTCAGGCACAGCGTCAATGGCGTGCTCGGCGAGATCGGCAATATTCAGGGCCACGGCCACCAAATTAGAACGTGTTACATTTCTTGACAAGCTGATGCTCATTGACGAGGGAAAGGCGATAGCAGTGGCCGAGGCTCCAGCAAACGAACAATCGGGTCCCGACGCGCTGGTCGAGCAGCGCGGTCACACCCTGATCGTCACCCTGAACCGGCCGCACGCCCGCAACGCCCTGAGCACCGAAATGATGGAAATCATGGTCCAGGCCTGGGACCGCGTCGACAACGACGACGACATCCGTTGTTGCATCCTGACCGGGGCCGGTGGCTACTTCTGCGCGGGCATGGACCTCAAGACAGCAACCAAAAAGCCGCCGGGCGATTCGTTCAAAGACGGTAGCTACGACCCGTCGCGCATCGACGCGTTGCTGAAGGGCCGCCGGCTGACCAAGCCGTTGATCGCCGCCGTCGAAGGGCCCGCGATCGCCGGAGGCACCGAGATTTTGCAAGGCACCGACATCCGGGTCGCCGGCGAAAGCGCCAAGTTCGGCATCTCCGAGGCCAAGTGGAGCCTGTACCCGATGGGCGGGTCGGCCGTGCGCCTGGTGCGGCAGATCCCCTACACGGTGGCCTGCGACCTACTGCTGACCGGCCGGCACATCACTGCCACCGAGGCCAAGGACATCGGCTTGATCGGGTACCTGGTGCCCGACGGCCAGGCCCTGACCAAGGCGCTCGAGATCGCCGAGCTGATCGAGAACAATGGCCCGCTCGCCGTGCAGGCCATCCTGCGGGCGATTCGCGAGACCGAGGGTCTGAACGAGAACGACGCGTTCAAGATCGACACCCAGATCGGCATCAAGGTGTTCCTGTCCGACGACGCCAAGGAAGGGCCGCGGGCGTTCGCTGAGAAGCGCAAGCCCAACTTCCAGAACCGCTGACGTTCCGGCGCGAGCAGACGCAGAATCGCACTATTTAGCGCTGACTCGTGCGACTTTGCGTCTGCTCGCCAGTCTGACGCGCTTTACCCCAACGGCGCGCTGGGCGTGAATGCCACCGGCATCTTCTCCAGGCCGGACACGAAGTTCGCCGGCCGCAATGGCAATGCGGCATCCGACGCCAGTCGCATATCCGGCAGACGCTGCAGCAGACGCGTCTGCATGATCGACAACTCAAGTCGGGCTAGCTGATTGCCGAGGCAGAAGTGCGTGCCGAAGCCGAACGCCAGGTGGTTGTTCGGGTAGCGCTCGACGTTGAAGCTCTCCGCGTCCTCAAAGACCTTCTCGTCGAAGTTCGCCGACTCGAACAGCAAGATGATCTTCTCGTCTTTGTGTAGCTGGGTGCCGTGGAACTCGGTGTCGGCGGTGATCGTGCGCGCCATGTTCTTCACCGGCGCGGTCCAGCGCAGCATCTCTTCGATCGCGTTGGGCAGCAACGACAGGTCGGCAGCTAGACGCCGATGCTGATCGGGGTGCAGCAGCAATTGTCGAGTTCCACCGGACAGCGTGTGGCGGGTGGTCTCGTCGCCGCCGATCAGCAGCAGCAGCACCTCGGTGACGATCTGATGGTCCTCCAGCTGCGCTCCTTCGACCTCGGCATGCACCAGGACGCTGACCAGATCGTCGGCCGGCTCGGCTTTTCGGGCCTCGATCATCCCCATCATGTATCCGCTGTAGGCGGCGAAGGCCTCCATGGTGACCTGGATGTCCGCTTCGGCCGCAGTGCTGCTCAACGAACTGACCAGATCGTCGGACCACTTGAGGAACATCTCGCGTTCTTCTGGACGCACCCCGAGCATGTCGCCGATGACGGCCATCGGCAGGGGCGCGGCGAGGTCCCAGACGAAGTCACACTCGCCGCGTTCGCATACCGCGTCGATCAGCGTGTCGCATAGCGAAATGATCTTGGATTCCAGATCTTTCACACGCTTGCGGGTGAAGCCATAGTTGACGAGCTTGCGGCGCAACAGATGTTGCGGATCGTCCATCTCGATCATCATCTCGACGCCGGGCTGGTCGGGCCGGATGCCACCGGCGTTGGAGAACAGCTCGGGGTTGCGCTCTGCTTCGATGACCGCCTGGTACGTCGACGCGGCGGCCAGCCCGTTGCGGTCCCGAAAGACCGGCTCGTTCTCCCGCATCCAGCGATAGATCGACCGCGAGTCGCCTGCGTAAAAGGTGCCGTCGGTCAGGTCTACGTCTGGTCTGGTCATCGTCATGAGATCTCCTGGGCATCGCCGAATGTCATTTGCACGTGTTCTACAGAGCTGTTCAATATCGCGCGCTTGGGAAGGCCCAGCGATGCCAATTCTTTCGAGTACGGGTGATCGCCCAGCGTGACGCGTACTCCACCAAACCGATTGCGCACGCCGTTGATCCTGTTTTCGAAAGGGGTCTCGCGGGTAACACCGTCGCGATGCGAGTAGCTGCGCTGCATTTGCTGGCGCGGGGTGAATCGGATCGGCAGACCGCGGCGAAATTCCATTCCGACCACAAGTTGGCCGTCGACGGTGCAGTCGAAGCCGAATTGACGGCCCTCTCGAATAGTGAAGTCCGCCATCACTTTCGGGTAGCCCCAAATCTTGGTTCCGGCCTCCAAGGTGAATGCCTGGTCGACGGGCAGGTGGTGGATAAAGGCGCCCGCCGACCCCAGCGCCCGTGGTCCGCTCGCCGTCGACCCAGGAGGGTTGACCATGATGCTGGTGCCGAATTCGTGGTACTGGCCCAGGTCGCCGTCGATGTAATGCATCAACATCAGGATGGCGATCGCGCGCCCCGGCAGGTACCGGCAAACCTGCATTCCGCTGTAGTCGATCAGCTGCTGCGCGGCGTCGGCGTCGACCGAGAACATGGCCATGTGCTGATTCGCCTTGCGGATCTGCACCGGCATGGTGATTACGGTGCCCGCGATGGTGTGCTGCGATGCAGTCATCCGGTAAATCTAGAACGCGTTCTAAC
>Ga0208987_1000175_pt1 | contig 12023 bp, 13 predicted proteins | sample MedBloCARef_O2_FD_187845 | JGI IMG/M metagenome (GOLD analysis project Ga0208987, IMG submission 187845) | Forest soil microbial communities from El Dorado National Forest, California, USA - Mediterranean Blodgett CA Ref_O2 (SPAdes) (version 2) | ecosystem: Environmental > Terrestrial > Soil >... | reverse complement strand
CATCATCGATCACCACGACCCTGAGGACATCGCCAAAATGCTTTTGGCGATGTGGGTGGGTGTCCGCCGAATCAGCGATCTCGACCAACCTGAGCGCCACCTCGATGACCTCCGAAAAGTGTGGGTACTGGCACTACCCAGCTTCACCAATCCTGACCGACTCGACTACTTCGCCCAATTCATCAACCGGCGCCACGCACTCGCCGTGAAAAAGGTTGCTGCTAAGCCACTCTCACTATGACCTCCACGCCATAGCCGCCGCATCGGCGCATACCGGCCAATAGCCCAGCACAGTTGGTCTCAGCCACCGACAACGACACAGGTGGCATCTGTTGGCCACGGCGCCAACTCACAACTACCGCACTTCGCACTTCGCACTCTGGGGAGTATGGCGGCCTCCGGCCCGGTCTGACATCACCCACCAAAATCATGGATGCCACGATGGATCTTTTCAGCGAGGTTGGGTGCGCGCCGCAGGGCTGTGCGGGTGCGGCCAAAGGCGCCCCATACCACCACTTCAATTCCAAGAAACGCTGGCAATTGCGATCATCGACAAAGGCACCGAACCCAACTGCCGACGCGTTCCGTCACGCCCGCCGCGCACGCGCCTAAGGCGACCTCAGCGAGGGCTTCGATCCCTGCGCGATGAGGGAATCAATCCTCAACGCCATGCTCGGCGCCCACCTGCTCGCCGCGACAGCAGACGCCAGCGACCACATCAAGCGATTAACCCGGGCCCTAAAACTTCTGCTCCCAGCGATCGACGCCGAGACGTCATTGGCCTAGGTCGGCGAATTACTATCGCTCGTCAACCCAGAGCCGCTCGGTCAAGTTTTCAAACGTGACCAACACAACCGAATCATCGGAACGCATTAGTGCTGACTTACTCATCCTCGCCCGCACCATCCAACCCTCGCGATGCTGCAGCTCCACCACCAGATTTGCCAGTGCATCGACCCCAGAGATCGCGGATAACGCGGCCGGCACGGTATGGAAGACTTCAGCGAATGCCAGCCCCGCGAGCCTCTCCTGCTCGTGACCTACCATCTCTGCAAACGCCGTATTCGCAAACAAAATGGTGCCGTCCCGTGCCATGGCGAGTGAAGGAACCGGGATCCGCTCCAACACCACCACAGCAGGTAACTGCGTCAAAATGTCCGCCGGTGAATCACCTGACCCCCCATAAGACCGCCGCTCCACCCACTCATTGCCGTCTACCCCAGCGCCGACGTGGGGGTGACTCTCTGAGCCCTCACCAAGTAACCGCGCATTCAACATGGATGGCAGAGTAGCAACCTCACAAGATCAAAGCATCAAAACGGTGAAATCTGCAGACTGCCGCGGTCGGTGTTTGCTCCTCCGCGTGCTATCCCGCGCCCGCTGGTGAACGAGGTCGGCCTTGCAACCGGATCGGCCGTGCCGGCTCTGTCACCAATCGCGCGGTGCGGGTGGCGTGGATCGTGTTGGGCCGCATAGGCCCTCAGACCTGGGCGAGTGCAACCGGTTGGGGATCGAGGAGTGCACCCAGCCAGTCGACGGTGCGCTTGATACCTTCGGTGAGGTCGGTGTCTGGTTTCCAGCCCAGCTCCCGGCGCGCCCGGGTCGGGTCCAGCGCGCTCGCATGCACCTCGCCGGTGCGGGCCTCGGCGTAATCAGGTCGACACGAGACGCCGACTGCCGCGGCGATCAGCTGGTGCAACTCGGTGACCGTCGTCTGTACGCCGGTGCCAATGTTGAATGTGCCGCTCGTCGTGATCGGCGCCTCCGCGGCGCACAAGAAAGCGGCCACGGCGTCGTCGACGTAAACGTAGTCGCGGGTGGCGCTGCCGTCGCCGTAGATGGTAGTGGGACGGCCGGAGATCATCGCATTGCCGAAGAGCGTAACCACTCCGGGCTCCCCGTATGGGTATTGGCGTGGCCCATACACCTTGGCCAGTGCCAAACAGATGGGCATTAGCCCGTACATCCCGGCGTAGGCGCGCATATAGAGCTCGCCGGCGACCTTGGCCGCCGCATACGGGGAGAGCGGGTCCACAGGGGTGTCCTCGGTGGCCGGCAAGGTGGCCGGCGCGCCGTAGCGGGTGCCGCCCGAGGCGGCGTACACGATCCGCGGTATTTCCGCCCGCCGGGTCGCTTCCAGCAGGTTGATGGTGCCCAGCACATTATTGCGGGCGTCGTATTGCGGATCACCAACGGACCTGCACACGTCGACTTGGGCGGCCAAATGGAACACCACGTCAGGGTTGGATCCCATGACGACGTCGGACAGCTCGGGGTTCCGGACGTCGACCGCGACGAAGGTGAAGCGACCGGCGCCTGTGTGTCGGTGGGCCGACTCGAGGTTGGCGGCGTGGGAGCCGGCGCTGAGATTGTCGACTCCTGTCACCTGGTGTCCTTCCTCCAGCAGGCGGTCGACAAGGGTGGAACCGATGAATCCGGCAGCGCCGGTGACGAGGGTGCGCATTATCAGGTATCTCCGGTTCGATGGTGAATCATGGACGGCGGCAACCGGTTGAGGCGGAATCGGCGACGACACCGCTGCGAGATCGCGGTGCGCGGGCCCGGACGGTAGACACCGCCACGCGGTGGCAGCCCTGGACGACCGGTGGCGTAGTTTTCTGGTCCGTCGCCTCGCGGATGTAGTTGCCAATCTGGCGCAACGACCGGTTGGCCTCCGGCACCATCGGCGCGGCGATTTGGAAGACATGCATCTGGCCAGGCCACACCCGCAGCTGGACCGCTACTCGGGCCGCGGCCAACCTTCGCGCGGCCAGCCGAGCGTCGTGCAGCAGGACCTCGGAACCGGATACATGGATCAACGTGGGGGGCAGACCGGCCTCGATGTGGTCGAGCGGCTCGTAGATCTCCTCGGGGCGCCCATTCATGATGTGACGCTGGGCCGCCTTGGCAATCAGGTCGACGAATGCGTCAAACGCATTGGCTGGGAACATCGCGTCGCTGCGGATGTTGGGGTGCGCCTGCTTGGGAACCTTGGCGATCTGCATTAGCGGTGACATGCAGACAATGGCCGCAACCTCCTCGCCCTCGTTGAGGAGCCGTTCGGCCAGCGCGAGTGACAGGTAGCATCCAGCGGAGTCACCGGCCAAGACGACCTGGTCGGGCCTGTAGCCCCGGCCACGCAGCCACCGGTAGCCGTCATAGCAATCATCGATTGCCTCACCGATCGAATGCTTGGGCATCATCCGGTAGTTCATCACCAGCACTGGGGTATCCGCGTACTTCGACAAGTTGGTGACGAGCCGATCATGCGTGTTGGCGCCACAGGTCAGAAAGCCGCCACCGTGCATGTACAACACGACGCGCCGGCTACCGTCGGCGGGCAGAACACCCGCAGCGCGGACCAATCGCGCAGTGCAATGCGGCAACCGAATCGTGGCGCGAACGCTGCCCGGCGCGGGCGTCACAGCCCGGGCGGCGAAGTCGACGAGGCCCCATGGCCACGGCGCGTTCGCCAGGTGACTTCCAATGGCCAGGGCTGGCCAGATGGTAAGCCGAGCGCCGAGCCAGGCAAGGCGGCCGGCGACGCTCGGGTCATCCTCCACGATCTCCCGAACCATCCCCGAGCCCAGCCCGTCGAACGTGATCGACGCGCGCCGGTGAGTGGCGACTACATCGGCACCGCCGTCGGCCAGGCCACCTGGCCGACTAAGTTCTGTGAGCGTCCCCTGCGCGTTTTGCATGGTCAGCCATCGGCCTGATTTCCGTGGGCCCGCGCGGCATCCCCGACGGGCGGTGACGTGGTCATCAGTGCACCGCTGGCGGCGCCGAGGCGCGCGGTTGAAGGATCGAATCCCTGCCCGGCAGCGACGGCGTGAAGCACCGGAGCCACGTTGGCGGCCCACCAGATGTGGTGGTTTGGATGGGTGGCGCGCTTGCGCCACAAGTCGCCAACATGATGCAGCCAGGTCAATAGAATCGCAAGGCGCTCGTCAATGCGTTCATCGGTACCCTCATGGTCGCCAATGTCCGCGTCCGCTCGGTTACGTGCGGCACGCAACGCGTTGCGCTCGCTGTCTGAGAGGCCACCCGCCTGTAGCCGCTCAGCGACTAATGTGCCCAGATCAGCTCGCTCCACCTGGCAGCTCGCGGTCAGCATCATCAGGTACTCGTCGATCAGTGCCGGCTGGCCCCGCCGTGCCCCGCCCCAGTCCACGATGCCGGTGACCGGGCCCTCCACGCCGGCCACCCGAACATTGCCGGGGGTGTAGTGGCCATGCGTCCAGCTCACCGGCGTCCGCCAGCCAACAAGGGCCTGCCGTAGCATCGCTCCAAGCTTGTCCACCTCGGGAACAAGGCGGGGATCTAGCCGCCGGCACATGTCTCTCAGGACCGCCAAGGGCACGCCGACCCACCGCCGCAACAAGCAGACGTTGTCGACGACGAACTTGGCAGTCCGCCGGTGCAACGGCGCGATGGCGCTCAGTGCCGCGGCCGTCAGTTCCTCGACACGGTTCGGGTGATGCGCCAGCACCTCCGCCAGGTCCATTCCCGGCCGATAGCACTCCACTGACATGGTGGCATCGGTGCGCGCGTCGAAGGCAAGGATCCGCGGCAGCAGTTCGCGCCAATCTTCGTCGAGTCCCGGGTGGATCGCGAGTTCGGCGAGCACGCGCCGCTGCGTGCGTAGGTTTGCGGCCCCCAGCCGGCCGCGGGCGACCTTCAAAACCGCTCGCGATCCCTGCTCAGGACGCAGCAGAAACGCGGCCGTGTCGTCGACGAGTCCTGTCGCCGGCGTGCTTAGTTCGATGTCGATAAGACCCATCGGCATGTCATTGATGTCGATAAGCCGGGCCGAAAACGGTGGATTTGACCTGCCCTGCCTGCTACTCATCGCTAGCCGACCATCGCCGACACGGTACGTACAGGCGGAGCAGCGCGACGAAGCTGTCGCGCTGCGAGCACGACACGCCCGAAAGCGCCGGAGCGAGGATCGCGCAGGCCGCTCCGCAGCAATCGCGTGCAGGTGCGGATCGCGTGCCCAGGTCCCATGTTGCTCCTAAACGCCAACGCGGAGGCAGGCCGCGGCTACAGCGGCGCTGATTGCCGCCATACCGGTAATGCACTTAAATCCATACCATACATACTATTCGTCGTATCACAAAGCAATACCCAGACTTCTGGTTCTTTCACACCGGCAAAGCATCCTCACCCGGGGTCGGCGAGGAAGTCTCGGCGCCCCGCGGGTCAGCGGCGCTACTGGCCGGCGAGTCCGGATTCTTCGAACGGATGTGCGATAGACTCTGCGCCGTGGGGACCGCGGTACAGGGCTCGCTGTTCGAACACACCGAGCGCAGGCAGCTCAGCGACGGCGCCTTCATCGAGATCCGGGCCGGCTGGCTGGAAAGTGATCCATCGGTGGAGGAGGACCTGCTCGACGATCTGCTGGCGACCGTGCCGTGGCATGCCGAACGCCGTCAGATGTACGACAGGGTGGTCGACGTGCCGCGGTTGGTCAGCTTTTACGACCTGACGGTCGACGATCCTCCGCACCCGGCGCTGGGGCGGTTGCGTCGGCGACTCAACGACATTTACGCGGGCGAGCTCGGTGAGCCCTTCACCACCGTGGGGTTGTGTTGCTACCGCCACGGCTCGGACAGCGTTGCCTGGCACGGCGACACGATTGGCCGCAGCAGTTCTGCGGACACCATGGTGGCGATCGTCAGCCTGGGCGCCACCCGGACGTTCGCGATGAGAAAACGCGGCGGCGGCCCGTCGTTGCGGCTGCCGCAATCGCACGGCGATCTGCTGGTGATGGGCGGGTCATGCCAACGCACCTGGGAACACGCGGTCCCCAAAACGTCGTCGCGAGCCGGCCCGCGCGTCAGCATCCAATTCCGGCCGCGCGACGTGCGATAGCCGCCCTGCCCGGTCAACCCCGGATCGCGGCCACCGCTTTGACCAGCAGGTCGCGGGCACGCTGGGTGTCTACCTTGGCGACCGGTTGGTCCGGAATGACGAGGGGATTGGCGATGACGATCACCTGGTAGTCGCCGAACTGAGCGGAGTAGTCGAAGAGCTCGCCGGTGCGGGGGCCGCTCGGCGACGCCGTCTGCAGGACGCGGTGCACGCCCAGCGTGTGCGTCCCGTCGATATGCGGCGCATCGACCACCTCGAAGCCGCCGCGCAGCGCTGGTCCGGAGAACGCCACTTTGGTGCAGTCCTTCGACGGGTCGTTGATCGGTATCGGCTTAGAGGTCTCCAGGGCGATGACGACGAACCGGTCGCCGTTGCCCTCGGCGGAGACCGCGGTCATGTTGCCCTGCACATCGGGCGGCATGTCCGGCCCCACCGCCACTTTCGCGCAACTGGCGGGATCGAAGGCCAGCCCGTCCGGCAGCTTGCGGGCGGCCAGCAACTTCGGGTCGACCGCCCTTTCACTGATGTCGGCGACCTTGAACTCGGGCCCGAAGCTCGATTTCACTCCGACGATCTTGGTGATGTCGGCGTTAGTCGAGGCGGCGTTGGTGCCCGATGAACAGCCCGCGAGCACGCACACCGATGCGATCGCACATGCCCGCCTCAACACCGTGGCTAATCTACCCAAACTCGGCGCTCAACTGCGCAATGTGGACACCGTTTTGACAAGTAGATCGGCGGCGAACTGCGGTGGCAGCGCCGGAAGCGCGGAGCCCGGGTCGGTGGTCAGCGTGGTGAAAGCGTAGAAGTTGCCCAGGTATGCGATGAATGTATATGTCCGCGAATCGATTTCGGTGCCCGACTCGACCGATGATTTGATGTCGGCGACCATGGCGACGGTTTCGGCACCGTCGATATGCGGGGGGTGGGTCAGCCGCACACTGATCGTGGTCCGGGCGGAAGTCATGCTCCACTGGCCACATGCGGCGACGACATCCTGGTCAAGGACCGCCGGCCCTGGCAAAGACACCACGATGGCGTCGATGACGCCGCCCGCACCCGACGCGGACACGCCTTGCGCGGCCTGGTCGCGACCATCGCCGGGGTCGGCGAGGGTGGCGCACTGCGGAGGCTTGACCCTCCCGTCGGCGTCACGATTCCAAATCACTCTGGGCGACGCCGCAGTGGGGATGCCGGTGGTGACTTCGTAGTTGGGCGGCAGCTCGCGAACGACCTTCTTGATGTTGGCCGGGTTGACGACGGTGCCATGGGCCGACGACGAAGGCGGGGCCGGCGGTTTGGGCGTCGGCGAATGGGCGCATGCGGTCGGCAACAGCGTGAGCATCACGCCAATCCAGAACGGCCGCACGCCCGTTCATAGCACGGCGGTAGGCGCGTCAGGTAGCTTGACGCGTGCGTGCACGCGAGTTCTTTGGAATACCAACGAAGTCACCCCACACCAGTCGGCGTTCTGAGCGTGGTGACTCAGCCGAGCGCCTCGACAACTTGGCGGGCAACGCGGTTGATCTCGTCGGCCAGCTCACGCTTTATGCCCAGTTCGCGCGGGCCGGGCACCTCGATCACCGTGGTGATCACCCCGATGTCTTCGCGCTGCCAGACCGCACCGAAGTGATCCATGATCGCGCGCATCGGCACATTACCGGAAAGCATTCGCGCGGAAAATCTTTCAACTCCGCTAGCCCTCGCAGCGATGGCCAGCGCACCGATCAAAAAGCCCCCGATCCCCCGGCCCTGATAGGCGTCGGCGACAGTGAACGCGATCTCGGCCACGGTCGGATCGGACTCGTCGCGGACAAACCGCGCGTCGGCCACCGGGTCGATCCCGTCGGTCACCACCCAGACAAAATGGTCGACATAATCGACCTGCGACAGGTAATGCATCAACGCCGGGCTAGGCAGCCGAGCCGTCATGAACCGGCGATACAGCGTCTCGCTGGAAAACAAGATGTGGCCATGCACCGTCCGCTCGTCGTCGCCGGGCAGCACCGGACGCAACAGGAGCAGCGAACCGTCACGAACCCGGATCGGGATGGGCGTGATGAAAGCCGCAAGACGCTGGCGCACCGTGCGCAGCAGCCGCGGCATCACCCCGGGAATATGCGCCATCAAGGTGAAGGCGTCGTTATCGCCGACCCAGCCGGTCAGCGGTTCGGCCGCGGTGACCGTCGCGATCCGCGGGATGTCACGCAACAGGGCGATCTCCCCGACAATCTCGCCCGCAGCCGCCCGCCCGACGTCCACCACACCATCGGCGCCGATGTGTTCGATCACGGCGGCACCCGACGAGATCAGCAGAAACGACACCGCCGGCTCCCCCTGCTGCATCAGCACCTGGCCAGCCGCGGCACCCAACGGCTCAACCCGAGCCGCCAACGCCACCAAGTCGTCGACGGGGCAGCCCGCAAAGATGTCCATCACGGCGAGTTCTTCCGCCCGCCCGACGATCAACTCGGCCACTACGTCCCGCTGCAAGGGCCTGCGACCCATGCCGACCGCTTTGCCATGACCTGCCGCCCATGTTGCCGTCGTCTACTTGCGCCGCGTCGGAACACTCCTGCGAGCGCAGACGGATGCTGCTCAGGTTATGAGGGGGTTGCGGCCACGGCAAGGATGCACACGCCCCCGGCAGTTAGGCGTAGGGGTTCGCCGGGGCGTCGACGGGCGTGACGGTGACGGCCCGCAGCGTCGGAATCGGCGGCTGGTTCGGTTGCCGCTGCAGGGGGCTCACCTCGCCCTCCACCCGTAACCAGGTGTTGTCCGCAAACCGGAACACGCTATTGCCGGCCACGTCGCGCAGGTGGATGCGGGCCAGTTGAGCATCGGCGGCACAACAGATGATGACGATGCGGGCAAGATCGGCCCCGCCGGGTTCGTTGAGAATGAAACCGGTGACCGTGATCCGCCGATTCGTCAACGATCCTGAGCTGTCATTGGCGGCTCGCATGACCACCTGCGGCAACGAGACCTCAGGGGCTCGGCCCGGCGGTAGCGGCGGAAAATCCTGGCGCGCAACATCATTGGAAGCATTTGTTACCGAGCCGGTGGTGGCCATTGGCCGCAACGCCGGAGGGGTGATAAAGATCAGAACCACCACGGGCACCACAAGCAGCCACAAGACGCCGCCGCGATGGCGGTGTCCTTCTTCGGGATGTCCCTCGTGGCGCCGCGGGCCGCCGCGGCGAATGTCGGAGGCGATCGACACCAGCGCGAGACCGACCAGTAGCACGGCGGTAAGCGCCAGCCACGGCAACAGCGCAGGCTTGACGTAGCGGGTGAACGCACCGGTCAGCGTGATCATCCCGGCGCTGAGCCCGACCAGCAGCAGCAGGGTGTTCTCGGTTTCGCGGCTCACCAAGAGCCACCCAGCAACAACAGACCGACCGTGGTCGCCGCCGCAACGGCGACCACCAGCGTGGCCGGCGCGAAGCGGGCCGCGAACGCGCGCCCGAACATGCCGGATTGCATCGCGAGCAGTTTGACGTCGACAGCGGGGCCGACCACCAAGAACACCAGCCGAGGCACCAGCGGGACCATAGTCAGGCTCGACGCCACGAACGCGTCGGCCTCCGAACAGACCGCCAGCACCACCGCCAACGCCGCCATGACAGTGACGCCGAAAATCAAATGTGCACCGACGTGTTCGAAGACGCTTGGCGGCACCAGAACGTGCAGCCCCGCCGCGGCGGCGGCGCCCACCACCAAATACGCTGCCGCCTGCAGGAAGTCGTGACGGGCCACCTCGCAGAACACCAACCATCTCGGCCGGGCTCCCGGGCTGTGCGACTCGTGCGGCGGGAGGCGCCGGGTGACCCATTCGGCGCGGCCCCACCGCGACCAAAGCCAGCCCATCACCACAGCGGTCAGCAATGACGCGCCCACCCTGGCGATCACCATCTTCGGCTGACCGGGGAATGCGACGGCCGTCGCGACCACCACGACCGGATTGATCGCCGGAGCGGCCAGCATGAACGTCAATGCCGCTGCCCCCGCCGCGCCACCATCTCCGAACAACCGTCGGGCCACGGGCACCGAGCCGCATTCGCATCCGGGCAGGGCCGCACCAGCCACCCCGGCGGCAAGCACTGCCACCGGAGCGCGCCGAGGCAGCCAGCGCACCAGTCGCTCGGGCGGCACGAACACCGCGATCAGGCCGCTGACCACCACACCCAATCCCAGAAAGGGCAGCGCCTGGACAAAGACTCCGCTGAATACGGTGCCCGCGGTTGCCAACATGTCGTTGCGGGCCACCGCGGCGCGCAGCCAGGCCCCGGCTAGGGCGAACGCCACCAAACCGACGACCAGGATCTCCATGGACCCGACGCGCAGTCCCCGCGCGGCAGGTCCGTCAGGTGCGGCCACCCGGCTATTCTCCCCGGCCGGCCGCGGCTACCTGAAGCTGCGTCAGGAGGCCGCTTTGCAGACGCCGACGATCCGGACGACCGGGGTGCCCGCTTCGCACTCCACGACCCACGGCTCGCCGCCATCGACAGGTTCTGAACTGAGGGTGAACATCACCGGCTGCCCGACGTGCTGAGACATCTGCGTGCATTCGACCTGGAAAAGGCGGTAGTCGCCGTTCTGGTACACAGCCAGCGAGAAGCCCGGCTGGACGGATTCCACCGGCACCTTTTGAACGTAATAGTTGGTACTCACCCCCACGACATTAGGACCGAGACCGTTCCGTATCCGACACCGCCACGCAATCTTATGGAATGTTCAGCTAATTTTCGGATTTAGGTCAGGCGCGGTGACCCGTTTCAGCACCGCTACTTGCGGACTTCGCTGGACAAGTCCGTGAGCCGTTGGGTCTCTTCGGCGCTGAGTGCGACGTTCATCGCGCCGGCGGCCTCCGCGGCGTGATGCGGCTTGGACGCCCCCGGGATGGCGATGACCGTGTCGCCGTAGTTGGTGATCAGCCACGCCAAGGCCACCTGGCTCACCGTTGCCTGGTGTGCACTCGCGATCTCGCGCATGGCATCGATCAACGGCGTAGTCCGATCGAGGTTTTTGTCAGTGAATCCGTGCACGGTCCGCCGAAGTCGTGGCATCGCTGCGGCCAGTTCGCGATTGTCGTGGAATTTGCCGGTCAGCATTCCGCTGCGCAACGGCGAGTAGGCGATCAGCGTGATACCCAATTCTCGAGCGGTGTCCAGGACACCGTCGAACTCGATGGTTCGGTTCAACAAGTGGATCTGAATCTGATTGGAAGCCAACGGTATTCCGTGCTCGGCTAGCAGCGCATGAGCGGTGGCCATCTGCTTTGCGGTGAAATTGCTGACACCCACGGAGCGAATCTTGCCCGCTGCCACCAGCTCTGCCATCGCCTCGAGCTGCTTGCGCACCGGCGACAGGCCGCCGAAGCCGAAGTGAATCTGATGCAGATCGATGGGAAAGGGACTCAACGCGCCAAGCCGGTCGCCAATCGTGCGGCCGACACTTCCCGCCGTACGCCCGATAGGACGCCATTTGGTGGCAACGGTGATGTCGCCAGGCTTGACCCCGGCATGAGTCAGTCCGGCGGCCAGTCGCCGTTCTGACTCCCCACGGCCGTAGAGCTCGGCCGTGTCGAACAGCGTGATGCCACCGTCCAAGGCGGTCTTCACGATTGCATCGGCGTCAGGCTGCGACATCGGCGAGAAGAAGCCGGACAGAATTCCCTGGGCCGAGAACTGCATGCAGCCCAGCCCGATCGGCGAAACGTAGATGCCGGTGCGACCAAGCTCGCGAGTAGTCATCACACGATGACACCACATCGCTGAGCCCTATCCCGCGCGGGTCTCGCGTAACTTCCGGACCGGATGATCTGACGTCGACCCAGGTACCTTAGTCACCCCAACGTTCAGGCGGCGACGTTGGCTTTACGGAGTTCGCGCACCGCGGTGCGCAGTCCGCGTCGTTTGCCGGAAACCTTGCCGGCGCCGATGATTTCGCCGTTGCGACGGCGGAACTTCAACTCCGAGTTCGTTTCCGGTGCGTCGTCGGACGTGGACTTCAGGTATTTGTTCGGCAGCGCGAGCTTCGCGATGGTCCAGAACGACTGTCCGTATTGACGCGCAAGGGATCCCGTCGTGTAGGGCAGGTCGTACTTGTCGCAGAGCGCTTGGACGCGCACCGCAATTTCGGCG
>Ga0208987_1000174_pt1 | contig 12059 bp, 7 predicted proteins | sample MedBloCARef_O2_FD_187845 | JGI IMG/M metagenome (GOLD analysis project Ga0208987, IMG submission 187845) | Forest soil microbial communities from El Dorado National Forest, California, USA - Mediterranean Blodgett CA Ref_O2 (SPAdes) (version 2) | ecosystem: Environmental > Terrestrial > Soil >... | reverse complement strand
CGCGCGGTCGCGGTGGTCGAACAGGTTGCGGCAGCACTAGATAGCGCTCGCGAGGTGGAATTGATCCATCGCGACGTCAAGCCGTCGAACATCCTGATCACCACGGCGCGAGACTTCGTCTACCTGATCGACTTCGGCATCGCGCGGACCGCCGCCGACACGGCCCTCACCCGCGACGGCCACACCATGGGCACCGTGGCCTACATGGCGCCCGAGCGCTTCAGTGGCACAACGGATCACCGCGCCGACGTGTACTCACTGGCGTGCGTGCTGCACGAGTGCCTGACGGGCCAGCGCCCCTACCCCGGCGACAGCTTCGAACAGCAGATCAACGGGCACCTGAACACCCCACCGCCGCTGCCGTCGATCACCGCGCCGGGCGTACCGGCGGCCCTCGACGGCGTCGTCGCGAAGGGAATGGCAAAAGATCCCGACGAGCGCTACCAGACCGCGATTGAGTTCGCCGACGCCGCCAGGGCGGCGCTGGCCGGCGCCGGCTACGCCAGTGCGCCCAGCCCAGCGTCGCCCCTCGCGTCGGTGCCCACCGCCGCGCAGTCGCTCTCCACGCCGCCTGCTCCGCCCACCGGCCCCGCGCAGCACGCACCGCCCCCCGACCCTGCGCAGCCGGCCGCGGCGAAGTCCTCCTCGAATAGGCGCCTGATCGTGGGTGTCGTCGGCGGTTCGCTCGCCGCGTTGGCCGCCGTAATTGCGTTGGTCGTCTCCCTGGTCACCCACAGTGACGCCCCGACAAACGGCGCCAAAAGCAGCACGCCTGTTACCCAGGCCCGGGCCACTCACTCCAAAGCGCCGCGACCGGGGGCCGCACCGGTGAACGGACCGGTGCCGGCGCTGCCGGCGTTTGCTCCGCCACCAGACCTGGGTGCCAACTGCCAATACCCCGCCATGGCGGATCAACCCACCAAGCCCGTCAATCCGCCGCCGTCCGGCCGAGTGTCCACCGATCCACCCGTAATCAATGCCACCATCTCGACCAACGTCGGCGACATCGGGATCCAGCTGGACAACGCCAAAGCCCCGTGCACGGTGAATAGCTTCATCAGCCTGGTAAAACAACAGTTCTTCAACGGCACCCAGTGTGGCCAGCTGATCATCCAGTCCGATTTCGGTCTGCTGCAGTGTGGTGGCCCCGAGAACGAGGGCACCGGCGGCCCCGGCTACGAATATGCCGCCGAATATCCGGTCAACCAATACGGCTCCAACGATCTCGCAGCTAAGCAGCCGGTGCTGTTACCGCGCGGAACCCTGACCATGGCGCCCGCCGTCGGGCCCAACCCGAATGAGAGCCAATTCAATTTCATCTACAAGGACAGCGTGTCGGACCCGGACTCCACCGTGTTCGGCACGATCAACCAGGCCGGCCTGGCGACGATCGACAAGGTCGTCAAGGCGGGCATTGCCGGCAGCGGCGACACGGGCATGCCCGCCAGCGCGGTCATCATCACCTCGGTGCAGCTCAACTGAGCTCGCGCGCGCCGTGAGCAGTTAGGCGGCGGAGGTCACCCGGTAGACGTCGTAGACGCCTTCGACGTTGCGCACCACGTTGAGTAGATGCCCAAGATGCTTGGGGTCACCCATCTCGAAGGTGAACCGGCTGATCGCCACCCGGTCGCCCGAGGTGGTGACCGACGCCGACAGGATGTTCACCTTCTCGTCGGCCAGCACGCGCGTCACATCCGACAGCAGCCGGTGCCGATCGAGTGCCTCGACCTGAATCGCCACCAGGAACACCGAGGAAGGCGAAGGGGCCCAAAGCACTTCGATGATGCGTTCGGACTGCTGCTCCAGCGACGCGGCGTTGGTGCAGTCGGTGCGGTGCACGCTGACCCCGCCGCCGCGGGTGACAAACCCCATGATCTGGTCGCCGGGCACCGGCGTGCAGCACTTCGCCAATTTGGTCAGCACGCCGGGGGCACCGGGGACCGAGACGCCGACGTCATCGGTGGTGCGGGGGCGCCGCAGCATGGTCGTCGGCGTGGACCGCTCGGCCAGGTCCTCCTCAGCCTGATCGATACCGCCAAGCTCGGCCAGCAGCCGCTGCATGACATGGCGCGCCGAGACGTGACCCTCACCGATGGCCGTGTACAGAGCGGACACGTCGGTGTAGTGCAGCTCCCGGGCGACCGACACCATGGATTCGCCATTAACCAAGCGCTGCAACGGAAGTCCACCGCGCCGCACCTCGCGGGCCATCGCCTCCTTGCCGGTCTCCAGCGCCTCCTCACGGCGTTCCTTGGCGAACCATTGCCGGATCTTGGCCTTGGCGCGCGGGGACACCACAAATTGTTGCCAGTCACGCGACGGCCCGGCGTTGGGCGCCTTGGAGGTGAAAACCTCGACGACTTCCCCGTTTTCGAGTTTGCGTTCCAGGGCCACCAGACGCCCGTTGACCCTGGCGCCGATGCAGCGGTGGCCGACCTCGGTGTGCACCGCATAGGCGAAGTCCACCGGCGTCGATCCGTTCGGCAGAGTGATCACGTCGCCTTTAGGTGTGAACACGAAAAGCTCTTGCACCGCAAGGTCGTAACGCAACGACTCCAGGAACTCGCCGGGGTCGGCGGCCTCCCGCTGCCAGTCGAGCAGCTGACGCATCCAGGCCATGTCGTCGATCTCGGCGGCGGCGTTCTGGTGCGGAACTCCGTTGCGGCCCTTGGACTCTTTGTAGCGCCAATGAGCGGCGATGCCGAATTCGGCGGTGCGGTGCATGTCGCTGGTGCGGATCTGCACCTCCAGCGGCTTGCCTTCGGGCCCGACGACCGTGGTGTGCAGTGACTGGTAGACGCCGTATCGGGGCTGGGCGATGTAGTCCTTGAACCGCCCGGCCATCGGCTGCCACAGCGAATGCACCACGCCGACAGCGGCGTAGCAGTCCCGGATCTCGTCGCACAGGATGCGGATGCCGACCAGGTCGTGGATGTCGTCGAAGTCGCGTCCCTTGACGATCATCTTCTGGTAGATCGACCAATAGTGTTTGGGCCGACCCTCAACAATTGCCTTGACCTTGGACGTGTTGAGGGCGTTGGCGATCTCGGCACGGACCTTCGCCAGATAGGTGTCTCGGGACGGCGCGCGGCCGGCCACCAGCCGAACGATCTCCTCGTACTTCTTGGGATGCAGAATCGCGAACGACAGGTCTTCGAGTTCCCACTTGACGCTGGCCATACCCAGCCGATGCGCAAGGGGCGCAATAACTTCCAGTGTTTCGCGAGATTTGCGGGCCTGCTTCTCGGGCGGCAGGAAGCGCATCGTGCGCATATTGTGCAGCCGGTCGGCGACTTTGATCACCAGCACCCGCGGGTCGCGGGCCATCGCGGTGATCATTTTGCGGATGGTCTCGCCTTCGGCGGCGCTGCCCAGCACCACCCGATCCAGCTTGGTCACCCCGTCGACGAGATGCCCCACCTCTTCGCCGAATTCCTCGGACAGCGCTTCCAGCGTGTACCCGGTGTCCTCGACGGTGTCGTGCAGCAGGGCGGCCACCAACGTGGTGGTGTCCATGCCCAACTCGGCCAGAATGTTGGCGACGGCCAGCGGGTGGGTGATGTAGGGATCACCGGAATGCCGCAACTGAGTGGCATGACGTTGGTCGGCGACCTCGAAGGCTCGGTTGAGCAGCGACAGGTTCGCTTTGGGATAGACCTCCCGGTGCACCGCCACGAGCGGCTCGAGCACGGGATTGAGCGTGCTGCGCTGGGCCGTCATCCGGCGGGCCAGTCGCGCCCGGACCCGACGCGACGCACTGCTGGACGTCTTCAGCGTCTCGACCGGCGGCTCCGGCGCGTCGAGGACCTGCGGCGGTTCCGCGGGCGGCGCAACAGTTTGCGCCGTGCTTTGCTCGTCCGCCACGTTGGTCACCTCCGACCTCGAGAATATCCCCTAAGTCTGTATCGCCCCGCTTGTTCTCCAGTCGTTTGCAGCTCGCGGGGTGGCGGGGTCAGACCCGACTCAAGCTGTGCACCGGCAGCGGCGCGAGTGCAGCACGACCACCCAGGTCGGCGAGTTCCATCACGACCGCCAGGCCAAGCACGTTGCATTGGGCGCGTTGCAGGAGTCGGGCCGCCGCTCCCAAGGTCCCGCCGGTGGCCAGCACGTCGTCGATGATCATCACGTTGCGGTGGCGCAGGTCGATGCCGGAGGCAGGGATTTCCAAGGTGGCGCTGCCGTATTCCAGGTCATAGCTCTCGGCGTGCACCGGCGGGGGCAGCTTGCCGCCCTTGCGGATGGCCAGCACACCGGTGCCCAACCGGGCCGCAACGGCGGCTGCCACCAGGAAGCCGCGGGAGTCGATACCGGCCACCAGCTCGGCGCTGGACGCGATGCCGGCGATGGCGTCGGTGATCGCGATCATCGCTTTCCGGTCGGCGAACAACGGAGTGAGGTCCTTGAATTGCACCCCCGGCTTAGGGAAATCGGCCACCACCCGGGTCAGCGAGTCGATGACGTCGCCCAGGTCGGCGGTTTCCCCCACAGTTGTCACTGCATCAAAGCCCATCGGTCCATGTTCCAGCCCGCGCCCCAGCGGGTTGGGTTCCTGCTCACCGCGTACATCTTCTTCGACATCAGCAAGGTGCGCTGCTGGCGGTATAGGGGCAACGTTGGCATCTCTGCCCAGAGTACCGGCGCCGCATCGGCAAGCAGCCGAATGCGCTCGGCCGGGTCGGCGGAGACCGCCAGCGCGCCGATGATGCCGTCGACCTGGGCGTTGGTGTAGCCGGACAGATTGTTGCCGTTGCCGCTGTGCAGGTCGTAGGCATCCATCGCGGACGATCCGGTGGACCCGCTTCCGGTGGCCCCGCCGGTACTGGCCACCAGGACGTCGATCTTGCCGTCCCGCAGCGCCTGGGGGCCCGGCGAGTCCAGCGCGACGTTGGTGACCGTGATCCCGACGGTGGCGCACGACTTGGTGATGGTCCCGACGGTGACCGCCAACCGCGCGTTAGGCCCCTGGTAGCCGATTCGCGCCGTCAGCGGGGCACCGCCGAGCGCATCGCGGGCGGCGTTGGGATCCGCCTTGCTGAATTGGTTGGCGTCGGCGACACCGTCGCCCTGCGCGACGGCATCGTCGGTCGCCGGCGACAGCCGCGAGTTGGCGATCGGCACACCCGCGTCGTGCGCGATCACGTCACGCGGGGTGCACAGCGCGAACGCGCGGCGGGCCTTCGTCGGCGCCAACGCTCCCTGCGGCGCAAAGATCAGCTGCTCAATGCCGGCCGACGGCGATTCGGTGCGCTCGTAGTTGTCCGGGGTGGTCAGCGTTCCCGATGACCCGGCCGCCACATCCACCACGTCGACGCTGCGGTTGTTGACCCGATCCTGGATGTCGGGAGCCTGCGGCGAGACGGTGATCCGCTTGGTGACCGCGCGCGGGCCCCACCACCGGTCGTTGGCCACCAGCACCACGGCGCCACCGTCCAAGATCGATTCGATCTTGTAGGGGCCCGACGACGGGAAATGCTTGGGGTCAGCACCGGGTTTGAGGTCCCAGGTGGTGTTCCACAGCTTTGCGATCTGTGCCACCAGCGGCGCATTGTTGCCCAACAGCGCCGCCGTCACGTCGGTGTTCAGCTGGTCGGCGATGACGTGCGACGGCATCATCGAGGTCGCGCCGAATAACTGCATGTAGTCGGCGACACCGCGGTCCGGGATGAACGACACCCGGGCTTTCTTCTGCCCCGGCGTGCAATCGATGTTGGCGATGTCGACATAGCCGGCCTGGGTGGCGGCATCGAATCCGGCAAACCGCCCGGATTGAGCCGCCCAGGCGAGCACCAAGTCGTCGCAGGTCACCGGCTTGCCGTCGGAGTAGACGGCGTTGTCGGCGATCTGGTAGTCCAGCACCAACGGCGAACCGCCCACCACCGAGACGGTGCCGAAGTCCCGGTCGGCGACGACCTGTCCGTCCGGGCCGTGATACCCGAAGCCGACGAGCGTGCGGGCAAATGCCTGCGCGCCGGCCGACGCGGCACCGGCGACGGTGTTGGTGTTGTAGGTACTCAGCGCGCCGTCGACCACGTAGTCGATCTGTGCGGCGGCGCTACCCGAACACCCGGTCAGCGACAAGGCCGCTGCAAGCGGAAGAGCCAACGCGAGGGTGGTCGACCTTTTCAAGGTCTGCCAGCCGGTCCACAAGCCAATGTCGCGCACCGCCCGCCGACACCAGGTTGCCATCGGCTACCGCTGGCCGGCATTCCGCTTGCCGGAGGGACGCCGGGTACCGGTGGGCCGCACTGGCCGGGCGCCTGGCGCCGGCTTGTTCGCCACTGGCTTGCTCTCCGCGGAGGCTGCCTGCGTGCTGTCCTGCGCGCTGGTCCGCGGCGTTTCGTCGGCGGAGGATTTCGCCGGCTCAGCGGCATCGCTGTCGTCGGATCCGGCCTCGGCACTCGCCCGCGCGTCCGGGCTACGCCGTCTGTGGACCCGGCGGGTGTGGGTGCGCACCATCTCGGTGCGCTCGCGCAGCGTGACCAGCAGCGGCGTGGCGAAGAAGATCGACGAGTAGGTGCCGACCAGGATGCCGACCAGCTGCACCAACGCCAGGTCCTTGAGGGTGCCGACGCCCAGCAGCCACACCGCCACCACCATTAGGGCCAGCACCGGCAACACCGAGATCAGGCTGGTGTTGATCGAGCGCATGAACGTCTGGTTGATCGCCAGGTTGGCTTTTTCGGCGAAGGTGCGCCGCGCGGTGTGCTGGAAGTCGTTGGTGTTCTCCTCGACCTTGTCGAAGACGATGACGGTGTCGTAGAGCGAGAACCCGAGGATCGTCAGCAGGCCGATCACCGTCGCCGGGCTGACCTCGAAACCGACCAGCGAATACACGCCTGCGGTGACGGTCAGGTCGAAGACCATGGTGGTCAGCGCGGAGATGGCCATGTACCGCTCGTAGCGGATCATGATGTAGACGCTGACCAGCACCAGGAACACCGCCAGCGCGATCAGCGCCTTCGTGGTGATCTGATCGCCCCAGGTCTCCGATACCGCCGAGTCGCTGATGGCCGCCTTTGTGGGCTTGCCGTCGGTGCCTTTGGGTTGGAAGGCGTCGAACAGCGCGTTGCGCAGCTTCGTCGTCTGGTCGTTGGACAGCGTTTCCGAACTGATCTGCACCGTCGCCGAAGCCCCGCGGCCGACCGTGACCACTGACGCGGGGTCGTGACCCAGCGTCTTTCTGAAGACGTCAGACACCTGCGACGTCTGGACCGTTCCGGAGGCGGCCGCGGTGGGCATCGACACCGTAGTGCCGCCCTTGAAGTCGATCCCGAATGTGAAGCCGCGCAGCAGGATGGACAGGATCGCCACCGCGACGATCGCGCCGCTGATGCCGTACCAGAGCCGGCGCCGTCCGACCACCTCGAACGCGCCGGTGCCGGTGTAGAGCCGGGACAAGAAGCTGTGGTGCGGCAGCCCGGCGGCGGTCTTGGTGGTCTTGGAGGTCAGCTCCGCCGCGCCGTCGCCGGCTTCGGTGATTCCGGCGGCGTCGCCGGTCTTGCCTTTTGTGGCCATCACGCTATCTCCGTCCCGTCTTGACCTGTGACGAAGCCCGGCGCTCGCGGGCGACCTGTTGCACTGCTCCCAGGCCGTTGAACGAGGGTTTCGCCAACGTCGGCGACTTGGAGGCCAGGTACAGCAGCGGCCAGGTCACCAAGAACACCACCACGATGTCGAGGATCGTGGTGAGACCCAACGTGAATGCAAAGCCCCGCACCTGACCGATCGCCAGGGCGTACAACACGCCGGCTGCGAGGAAGGTGACGGCGTTGCCCGAAACGATCGTCTTGCGGGCCCGCACCCAGCCTCGTGGAACCGCCGACCGGAACGAACGCCCTTCCCGAATCTCATCCTTGATGCGTTCGAAGAACACCACGAACGAGTCGGCGGTGGTACCGATACCGATGATCAGACCCGCGATGCCCGCCAGGTCCAAGGTGTAGTTGATTTGCCGGCCGAGCTCTACCAGGATCGCGAAAATCATTGCACCAGAAGCGGTTAACGACAACGCCGTGAGCACTCCCAGCGCCCGGTAGTACACCAGCGAGTAGAGCAGCACCAGCAACAAACCGATTCCGCCCGCAATCAGGCCCGCCCGCAGCGAGGTCAATCCCAGTGTCGCCGAGACGGTTTGGGCCTCCGACGACTCAAAGGACAACGGCAGCGAACCGTACTTCAAGACATTGGCGAGCTGCTTGGCGGTTGAGGCGGTGAAGGGCGGGTCGCCGCCGCTGATCTGGGTGCGGCCGCCGGGGATCGCTTCCTGGATCATCGGAGCGCTGACGACCTGCGAGTCCAGGGCGAACGCGGTCTGAGTGCCGATGTGGGCGGCGGTGAAGTCGGCCCAGGTGTTCGCGGCCGCTTGCCTGAACTGCACATCGACGACGTAGCCGATACCGCGACTGTTCATGCTCGAGCTGGCGTCCTGAATCTGATCGCCGCTGATGATCGACGGCGCCAGCAGATAGGCGACCTTATGGTCGGTGGAGCAGGCCACCAGGGGCAGGGCCGGGTCGTCGTTGCCGGCCAGGATGTCGTCTTTGTCGCAGCGGGTCGCCTCGAACTGCAGGGCCAGGAACTGAACGCCCTGACGGGTGCTCTGCCGCCATTTCTTCTCGTCGGCGATGCGGTCGGCGAGATCCTTGCGCGGATCCGCCGGAGCGGGCGCCTCAGCCGGTGGGGCCTCGCCCGGCGCCCCGGGGGCCGGCGCGTTGCTGGCCGGTGCCGGCGGTGCGGGACTGGGCGATGGTGGCGGGTCCTGCGGGTAGGGACGCGGTTGCGGTGCCGGCCGGCCGGGAGGCGCGGGCTGACCCGTCATCGCGGGCGCCGGCTGACCCCCAGGCGCCGGTTCGATACCCGGCCCGGGTCCGCCCGGCGCGCCGGGAGCCCCGGGCGCCGTTCCGGCGGGCTGCTGCGGCGGCTTGGGCTCAGCGCCTTGGGCAGGCATCGAGTTGAGCACCGGCCGGATGTAGAGGCGGGCGGTTTGGCCCAGGTTGCGGGCCTGGCTGCCGTCGGTTCCGGGGACAGTGATGACCAGGTTGTCGCCGTCGACCACAACCTCGGAACCCGAGACGCCCAGTCCGTTGACGCGCGCGCTGATGATCTGCTGCGCCTGCGCCAGCGCGTCGCGGCTTGGCCGCGACCCGTCCGGGGTGCGCGCCGTCAAGGTGACCCGGGTGCCGCCCTGCAGATCGATGCCGAGCTTCGGTGCGGCTTTCTTGTCCCCCGTCAAAAACACCAGCAGGTAGACGCCGACAAGCATGAACAAGAAAATCGACAGGTAGCGGGCAGGGTGCACCGGCGCCGAAGACGATGCCACGTTCCTTTTATCTCCTTGAGAATCGCTTTCTTAATCCCGACAGAGCCTACGTGTCCTCTTCGTGTTCATAGGCCCACCGTGGGTCAAGAGTCTTTGGCCACCCGGCTCCCGTTGGTGGAGTCGGCGGGGCCTTCGAACTCCTCGGAGTCGTCCAGGCCGTCGGTCTCGTCGAAGTCTTCCGCATCTTCCGGCAGGATCCGGTCCCGGATAGCCAGCTTCATCCAGGTGGTCACGACGCCGGGTGCGATCTCCAGGTCGACAGTGTCGTCGGTGAACGCCACCACGGTGGCTTGCAAACCGGACGTGGTGTGCACCCGGTCACCCGGCTGCAGCGACTCGTGCAGGTCGATCGTGGCTTGCATCGCGCGCTTCTGCCGGCGCGACGAGACGTACATGAACCCGCCCATGATGAGCAGGAACGGCAGGAATAAGACCAAACTCTCCATCGACGTGCCTGTCTTTCGTATCGGTATTGCTGGTAATTCCTCGGGCCGGTGGCCGTGCCGACCGGGAAGTCACTTACCTCGTAACGGGTCCAGTGTGCCCGTTTAGTGTGGCAGGCCACAGGTAGCGATCAATCGGCACCTGCACAGACCTGCCTGGGCAGCCCGCGCTGTACTGCCGAGAAAACCGCTTACGGATAGGCTTTCAACGCGACGTGGCACCTGGGCCGCGGGGAGGAGAATGTCGTGGCCAGTCTCGAACAGACTCGTCATCTGGTCACCGAAATCCCCGGCCCCGGTTCCTTGGAACTCAACAAGCGCCGGGCCGCGGCGGTCTCCCACGGCGTGGGCATCACGCTGCCGGTCTTCGTCAAACGCGCCGGCGGCGGCATCGTCGAAGACGTCGACGGCAACCGGCTCATCGACCTGGGTTCCGGCATCGCCGTGACCACGATCGGCAACTCCTCGCCCCGGGTCGTCGACGCGGTCCGCGCGCAAGTGGCCGACTTCACCCACACCTGCTTCATGGTGACGCCGTACGAGTCCTACATCGCCGTCGCTGAGGAGCTCAACCGGATCACCCCGGGTTCCGGCGAGAAGCGCTCGGTGCTGTTCAACTCCGGCGCCGAGGCCGTCGAGAACGCGATCAAAGTGGCGCGGTCCTATACCCGCAAGCCCGCCGTGGCCGCGTTCGACCACGCCTACCACGGCCGCACCAACATGACGATGGCGCTGACTGCCAAGTCCATGCCCTACAAGAGCGGATTCGGCCCGTTCGCCCCGGAGATCTACCGGGCACCCATGTCCTACCCGTATCGGGATGGCCTGCTCGACAAGGAGCTCGCCACCGACGGTGAACTGGCCGCCGCGCGAGCCATCAGCGTGTTCGACAAGCAGATCGGCGCGGCCAACCTGGCCGCCGTCATCATCGAACCGATCCAGGGCGAAGGCGGCTTCATCGTCCCGGCCGAAGGATTCCTGCCCGCACTGCTGGAGTGGTGCCGCAATAACGACGTGGTCTTCATCGCCGACGAGGTGCAAAGCGGGTTCGCCCGCACCGGCGCGATGTTCGCCTGCGAACACGAGGGCATCGCTCCCGACCTGATCTGCACCGCCAAAGGCATCGCCGACGGGCTGCCACTGTCCGCAGTCACCGGCCGGGCCGAAATCATGGATGCTCCGCACGTCAGCGGCCTGGGCGGCACCTTCGGCGGCAACCCGGTCGCCTGTGCGGCGGCGCTGGCCACCATCGCCACCATCGAGAGCGACGGCCTAGTCGAGCGGGCCCAGCAGATCGAGCGGCTGATCATTGAGCGGCTGCTACGGCTGCAGGCCGGCGACGATCGGATCGGCGACGTTCGGGGCCGCGGCGCCATGATCGCCGTCGAATTGGTGAAGTCCGGCACCAGCGATCCCGACGCGGAGTTGACGGCGAAGCTGGCCACCGCCGCCCACGCGGCCGGCGTCATCGTGTTGACCTGCGGCATGTTCGGCAACGTCATCCGGCTGCTGCCCCCGCTGACCATCAGCGACGAGCTGCTCACCGAAGGACTGGACATCCTGGCCGGTCTGCTGGGCAATCTGTAGACCCGACAACCCCGGTTTTCGCAACCGCAGGTGGGCGATCTCACACCCCTTTCGCGGGTACACTATTGAGGAATACCTTTAGCTTCGCTAACGTTCTAATCAGCAGCGCAACGTGGCGCCAGCAACCAAAAATTCTCATAATGCAAGGAAATGTTATGTCGACTACTACTCGCGAAGAGCGGCTCGAACGCCGCATCGAGGACCTAACGGCTAACGACCCCCAGTTCGCCGCAGCCCGGCCCGACCCGGCGGTCGCCGCCGCCCTTGACGAGCCTGGACTGCGACTCCCGCAGATCGTTGCGACCGTGCTCGAGGGTTACGCCGACCGCCCCGCGCTCGGGCAGCGCGCCGTCGAGTTCGTCAAGGACCCCAAGACCGGACGCACCTCGTTGGAGGTGCTCTCCCATTTCGACACCATCACCTACCGCGAGCTGGACCAGCGCGTTAGCGCGCTCGGACGCGCCTTGACCAGCGACTCAGTGCGGGCCGGCGACCGTGTTGCGGTGCTCGGCTTCACCAGCGTCGACTTCACCACGATTGACGTGGCGCTTTACCAGATCGGCGCGGTGGCGGTTCCGCTGCAGACCAGCGCGGCGATCACCCAGCTGCAGCCGATCGTGACCGAGACCGAGCCCAGCGTCATCGCCTCGAGCGTGAACCAGCTGCCCGATGCCGTCGAGCTGATCCTGAGCACCGACCACCAGCCCGCC
>Ga0208987_1000173_pt1 | contig 12080 bp, 7 predicted proteins | sample MedBloCARef_O2_FD_187845 | JGI IMG/M metagenome (GOLD analysis project Ga0208987, IMG submission 187845) | Forest soil microbial communities from El Dorado National Forest, California, USA - Mediterranean Blodgett CA Ref_O2 (SPAdes) (version 2) | ecosystem: Environmental > Terrestrial > Soil >... | reverse complement strand
CACCTTGAAAACCCTTTCCTAGGTTCAAATTGTTATGTCGGTTCCAGCGCAGAACCGTTGATCTGGAAGCTGACGAGTGGAACGACTAGCCCGCATGCTCCTAACAAACCGATTTCGGGCACGATCGGGGAAGTCGAATTCCTTGAAGAAGGTCGGATTGTCGAAGCGAAAGGGGCAACGCTTGCCGACAACGACTGGGCGGCTCCGGGCGCCGGCGGCTGCGGGGGCCCCATTGTGGAATTGCTCCTAGACCCGGTGATCAACGCGTCAGGTGGCCTTCCTGCCGCCTCGGGTAAAAACAGCGCGGTATTGGTAAATACGCTTTTCCAAGGGTCTGCCGTAGCTATTCGGAGAATCAATGCCGAAAATCCCTAGTGGGAAAACGACGGCCAGGGTGCGGGCAGACCGCGCCCTGGCCCGGAGTCTGAGATAGAAAACATTATGCCTGAAAACTTGATTGGTTCATCTCTTTTTGGGATGGTTGTCGGTACGAAGCTCAAGTGAGCTTCGTAGCAGTAGACCGTAACCAATGATCAATGATTGAGAGGAATCAACGGATGATTCGATCAAGACTCGGACTGAAGGTCCTCGGCCTCTGTGCTGTGCTGGTTGGCATGTTTGCCTTTACCGGCGCAGCTCAGGCCAGCACCGGCGCGCTCTGGAAAATCGGCGGAGCGCAAGCCAAAGGTGGAGAGGCTGTCGAAGCGGAATCTGAGGCAGCCGGCGGAATTCTCTTAACCGAACTCGGCGGGAAATTCATCCACGTCAAGTGCCTGAAATTGAAACTCGTGGGCGCCAAACTCGTTGAACCCAACGGTAAAATCACCGGGAAAATTGATTTCAGCGAATGCGATTTCTTATCGTTAACAACTCAAGGCGGCTCTGTCGTCCTGCAGAAAGCCTGTGAACCGTTCGTGGGCACCAACAAAGGTTTAATTGAAACCAATACCATCAACGGCTTAATCGTCTTACATACCCCCACTGGTGGTAAAGCGGAAGGCGTGCTTGAAGCCGTTCCAGCCTCGGGTGTGCTATTCGCGACCATTAACCTTGGTCCGGAATGCGCTTTCGGTGAAGAAATTAAAGTTGAAGGTAAATTCTTCCTGAAAGATTGCGAAGGCAAATTCTCGACGGAATTGGTCAAACACTTAGTTGAAGAACTGAAAGCGTTAACGAAACTGACTGTTAACGGCGGTACCAAAACCGCGACGATTGACGGCAGCGCCTTGGCGTTCCTCGGGGCTCCCAACGCTGGCAAACTGTGGGCAGGGATTCCTAACTAAGGAACTGAAGGATCGTTTGACAATGCAGCACAGCAACACATCGCCATAGCGCGATGACTCAGGGCCCGGGCCGCTCAGGCGGCCCGGGCAGCTGAGCCAGACCAGGGAGAAAGAGGGACAAAGGGGAATGGCAGTGAAATCGGAGGTGGGTATGCAGGGGAAGCGGGGAAGTTCAAAGCAGGTGCTCTTCGGCGGCGCATTGGCGCTGCTTTTGCTGTTTGGCCTCGGGACGGGCTCGGCGCTTGGCGCCGCACCCCAGATCACCAGCACCCGCGCCGTGGTTGGAAGCACCTCCGTCCTCTTGGAAGCCGAAATCAACCCTGAGAAAGCGGCGACCAAATACCACTTCGAGTACGGCACCGCGGGCCCCTGCGGAGCCAATCCTTGTGCCAGCACTCCCGAAGGGAAAATCCCCAAAGGTGAATCGCCGGTGTTGGTCGAAGCCCCGATCGAAGGACTGACCCCAGGAACGCTCTACCACTTCCGCGTCGTCGCCACCAACGGCACGGTCAGCAACGGCTCCGATCATGTCTTCTTCACCTTCTCCAGTGACCCCAGCGGAGGGCTGCCCGATGGCCGCGCCTATGAGCAGGCGACGCCGATCAACAAGGACGGTGGCGATGCGGTCGGCAAGCAGGCGCTGACCAAAGCCGCCGCCAACGGTGAAGGGATCACCTTCGGCTCTACCTTCGGCATTCCCGGCGGTGTCGGTGCCCAGGGCCTGCCACTCTTCCTCGGCTCTCGCCACGGCGCTGCCGGCTGGTCAACACAGGGGCTCTTCCCCCCGGCCGAACTGGGCCAGCGCGCCCGGGTCGAGGGCTGGCTGCCGGACTTCTCCGAAACCTTCGCCGAAGCGACCCAACTCGGCAAACCGCTGAAGCGGGCCTTCTTCGCCCTCTCGACCACCGGCAAAGCCCCGACGATGATCGCCCCCTACGTCAACAAAGCCGAATACTTTTACGCCGGTACGAGCAAAGACGCCTCCTCGGTCGTCTTCGAAGCAGAAGCCCCCGAACCGGCAGACCCTGAGGCGATCAAAGGCGCCCCCAACGTCTATGCCTGGGACCGCGCCAGCGGCACCCTGAGGCTGGCGAGCGTCCTCAACGACAAAACCTCGCTCTCAAAAGGCGCCTTCGCCGGCCCCTACGATTGGTCGCGCGGCACCACCGCCACCAGCCTTCGCGAAGGTGGCGGCAAGAGCGCCTACTTCCTCGGTGACGAGCACGCCGTCACCAATTCAGGCGATGTCTACTTCACCGCCGCAGGCAGCGGCCAGCTCTACCTGCGCATCAACCCGACCGAAGAACAGAGCGCCACGGAAGTCAAAGGCGGTAAGGAAATATGCACCAACCCGGACCTCGCCTGCACGATCCAAGTCTCGGCCTCACAGAAGACCAACGGCACCAATGGCCCCGACCCCGTCGGCCCCCAGCCCGCCGCCTTCCAGGGTGCCAGTGAAGACGGCGCCAAGGCCTTCTTCACCTCGCACGAGAAGCTGACCAACGACGCCAACACCGGCAAGGAACAGCCCGAAGCGTCGATCGGAATCGGCCCGATCGGCGGCGGCAGCCCTGAAAAAGAAGACTTCATCGCCAAACACGCCGCCGTCGGCGTGGCGGTCGACTCCGAATACATCTACTGGGCCGATCCCGCCGCGGGGACGATCGAACGAGCCGAACTGAGTAAACCCGAAAGCCCCGAACCCTTCATCACCCCCGGCCCGGTCAGATGCGAAGTCGAAGACAGCGAACCGCCCGAATTCGAAGAGGTCGAAAGCAAACCCCGCTACGTCGCCGTTGACGCCAACCACATCTACTGGACCAACACGGGCTGCCTGGATGAAATTGAAAGGCCGCGCAAAGAAGGCGGCACGATCGGGCGGGCAGACATCGACGGCACCGAAGCCAGCGTCGAACCCGAATTCATCACCGGCGCCTCAGACCCGCAGGGGATCGCGGTCAACGCGGAAGACATCTATTGGGCGAACAAGGGGGGGCCGGCGGCAATCGGGCGGGCGAAATTCGAAGGCGAAGGGGTCATAGAAATCACCCAGAACTTCTATAAACCGGGAGGCTCGAGAGAGCCAATCGGCGTGGCGCTGAGCCCGACCCATGTCTACCTAACCGTGGCCTCGGGCAGCGCGGAAAACGAAGGAGCCTTCCTCATCCGGGCGCCGCTAACGGGGGGTGGGAAAGAAAACATCCTCAATTTCACAAATCCTTCGTACAAACCGCACGGCATCGCCGTCGACGCCAACTATGTCTACTGGGCATCCCAGGGCGAAGAAGCGATCGGGCGGATCCCGATCGCCGACTTCCCCGAAGCGGGCATCTGCGAGGACATTCCCACCTGCAACAAGGACTTCACCTCAGTCAAAGGCGCCCTCAACGGCCTGGCCGCCGACTCCTCCCACCTCTACTGGTCGGTCAACGGCGAGCTGCCGACCAACCCCGGCAACGACCTCTACCGCTATGAACCTAACCTCGCCGAACCGGGTGAGACGGGCACGCTGAGCGACCTGACACCGGTCCCCGCCGATGAAAGCGAAAACGGCGCCGAAGTGCAGGGGGTGCTGGGCATCTCAAAAGACGGCTCGCGCGTCTACTTCGTCGCCAACGCGGTGATGGCTCAAGCAGCGACGCAGGGAACCTGCCACGGCACAGTGGCCTCGGCCAGCGGCTCGTGCAACCTCTACCTCTGGCAAGCAGGCGGACCGATCACCTTCGTGGGGCGGCTGAGGGGGAGCAGCCTGGAAACTTCTGACTCGGCGAACTGGGAGGGGACGCCGCTGGGCACCTTCGGCAGTAGTGGCGAATACACGGAAAAGCCCTCCCGCCTCTCCGAAGACGGCTCGACGCTGCTCTTCCGCTCAACCGAAAAGCTCTCCGAATTCGATAACGAAGGCAAGCCCGAGCTCTACCGCTTCCAGATCGGTGACCCGAAGATCCGCTGCGTCAGCTGCCCGCCGGGCGGGGAAGCGGGCGAAGGGCCGAAGCTGGGCGCCAACTCCTTCCCGGGGATGGGCCCGCTGGGGACGATCCCGACGACCTCGCGCAACCTCTCGGCCGACGGCGACAAGGTCTTTTTCCAGACCGCCGAAGCGCTGCTTCCCCAGGACACCAACGGCGAGGGGGGCTGCCCGTTCTTTCGTACCGCCTTGCGCATCTGCTCCGACACCTATGAGTGGCAGGCACCGGGCAGCGGCGCCTGCAAAGAAGACTCCCCCAACTACACCCCCTTCAGCGAGGGCTGCATCTATTTGATCTCGACCGGCAAGAGCAAATTCCCCTCGCTGCTGGCCGATGCCTCTGAAAGCGGTAACGACGTCTTCTTCTTCACCCGCCAGAGCCTTGTCGGCCAAGACGAAGACGAACTGCAAGACGTCTATGACGCCAGGGTGGGGGGTGGCCTCGCCTCCCAGAACCCGCCACCTGCCAATCCCTGCGAAAGCCCCGAAGCCTGCCACGGCCCGCTGCCCCCGGTCCCCACTGAAGCGACGCCCGGCAGCTCGAGCTTCGCCGGTCCTGGGGACCCTGCGCCCAAGCACAAAAAGCAGAAGGCAAAGAAGCACAAATCCAAAAAGCACAAGAAGCAGAAGTCAAAGTCCAAGAAGCGAGCCAACTCCAAGGGGAGGGCAAGCCGATGAGCGCCCGCAAGACAATGCTCGCCGTCCTAGCCCCCTGCCTCCTCGCCCTGGCGGCGCTCCTGCCCGCTACGGCAAGCGCCGAAGCAAAGCCCGCCTGGACGCTGACGCTGACCCCGATGCCGGCCAACTTCGAACCGGGCGTGACCCCCCACCCCGAATACATGGCGGTCGCGACCAACGTCGGCGGCACGCCTACCACCGGCACCTCGGTGCTGAAAGCGACCCTGCCCGAGGGCCTTGAACCACTCGAAGCCTTGGGCGTCAACAAGAACATCCCGGGGGAATCGAAAAACATCACCTGCAAAGTCGACGAACAGGTGGTCACCTGCGAAACCTCCGAAACGCTTGATCCAGGCCGCCTGCTCTTTGTCCAGGTCATAGTCGAACCCAGTGTCGCCGCGGAAGGAACGACGCTGACCACCGAAGCGACGATCTCAGGTGGCGGCGCGACCCAGCAGGTCAGCGCCGCTACGCCGACCAAGGTCCAGGCCGGCCCGATCCCCTTCGACTTCCTGCCGGGCTTCCACGCCCCGATGAACGAAGAAGACGGCGAACCGACGACCCTCGCCGGCTCCCACCCCTACCAGCAGACGATCGCCTTCGGCGTGCCGACGGTCAACCCCGGCGACCTGCTGACCAACGACGGCCACCCGCGCAACTTCTACGTCGAGCTGCCGCGGGGGATGGCGGGCAACCTCGCCGCCTCCCACACCCTCTGCACCGAGGCCAAACTGACCACCATCGAAAGCTGTCCCGACGCCTCCCAGGTCGGCCTCGCCGACATCACCACCCTCGTCGGCGCGCAGGGCCTCAACGTGGTCTTCAGCTCCCCCCTCTACAACATGGTGCCGCCGCCCGGCCAGGTGGCGGAGTTCGCCACCAACGTCGCCGAACAGGGCATCTACGCCCACATCGAGCTGGGCGTGCGCAGCGATGGGGACTACGGGATCGAGGCGGCCACCAACGATGTGCTCGCCCTCGGCATCCAGCCGATCTTCAACGTGCAGACCCAGATCTGGGGCGACCCCTCCGCCAAAGCCCACGACAAGGTCCGCGGCGCCTGCGTTGAACACTTCATCACCGAAGGTTGCGCGCTGAAATCTGACCCCGGCATCGGCCTGCTGACGATGCCCGGCGAGTGCCCTGGGGGGCCGCTTTCCTTCGAAGTGCTTGCCGATAGCTGGGAGGAACCGAGCCCGCCCAACGAGCTGCGCAAAACCTCCTATGGGAGCGCCAAACTCGGCGGCAACCCGGTCGCGCTCAAAGGCTGCGACGAACTTTCCTTCGAACCGACAGTCGAAGTCCGGCCGAGCACCAACCTCACCGATTCGGCCTCGGGTCTTGACGTCAACGTCCACCAGCCCCAGGACATCGCAGTCGACTCACGCTCGACCGCCAACCTGCGCGACGCCGTGATCCACTTCCCCAAGGGGATGACGGTGAACCCCTCCCAGGCTTCGGGCCTCGGTGCCTGCAGTCAAGACCAGGTCGGCTATGAAGAAGTCGGGGGGGAAGGGGAACTCCTCTTCTCCAAGGAACCCCAGAGCTGCCCCGATTCGGCCAAGATCGGCAGCTTCGAAGTCACCTCGCCGGCGCTGGTCCAAAGAAACGCCCAACACGAAGTCGAAGAAGACATCGAAGGCAACCCGGTGCCCGAGCCCCTGCACGGCTCGATCTACCTCGCCCAGCCCTTCCAGAACCCCTTCGGCTCGCTGATCGCCACCTACCTGGTGGTCGAAGACAAACAGACCGGGATCGTCGCCAAGCTCGGCGGCGAAGGCGAACTGAACGAAAAAGACGGCCAGGTGACCGTCCGCTTCAAAGAAAACCCCGAGCTGCCCCTGGAAGACATCCGCGCCCACATCTTCGGAGGCTCCCGCGGCTCCTTCATCACACCTCCTGCCTGCTCTTCGGCTACCACCGAAGCGCAGCTCACCCCTTGGAGCACCCCCGCGGCCACCGTGGCGACGAGCAGCTTCAAGCCCGCCGCCACACCGCTGGGGGGGGCCTGCCCCGCCACCGAAGCCCAGATGCCGAACACTCCCAAGCTGAGTGCCGGCACCGAAAGCCCGAGCGCCGGCAAATACAGCCCGCTGCTCTTCAAGCTCAGCCGCGAAGACGGCACTCAGCGGATCGAAAAGGCCGAAGTCACCGCACCTGTGGGCCTGATCGCAAAGCTCGCCGGCGTTGGCATCTGCTCAGAGGCAGACATCGCCAAGGCGCGCTCGCGCGAAGCCCCGCAGCGGGGCGCTGAGGAGCTGGCCGACCCGAGCTGCCCGGCCTCTTCAGAGATCGGCAGCGCGACCGCCGCCGCCGGTGCTGGCCCGACCCCCTTCCGCACCCAGGGCAAGGTCTACCTGGCCGGCCCCTACAAGGGCGCCCCGGTGAGCATGGTGGCGATCGCCCCGGCGGTGGCGGGGCCCTTCGATCTCGGCACCGTGGTGATCAGGAGCGCGATCTACCTCGATCCTGCAACCGCCCAGGCGCGCGTGGTGACCGACCCGATCCCGGCCCTCCTGCACGGCGTGCCGGTCGACCTGCGCTCGGTCGCGGTGCGCCTGGACCGGCCTCAGTTCACCCTCAACCCGACCTCCTGCGCGGAAAAGGCCTTTGCCGTCAACGCGGTCTCGACTCTGGGCTCGAGCGCGGCGCTAAACCAGCGCTTCCAGGTCGGCGGCTGCAAATTCCTCCCCTACAAGCCCAAGCTCACCGCGAGTCTCTTCGGCCCGATCCACCGCGGCGGGCACCCACGCCTGAAAAGCGTCTTTACCGCCAAACCCGGCGAAGCAAACACCCAGGCGATCTCCTTCACCTTCCCCAAATCGGAGTTCATCGACCAGGCCCACTTCCGCACGATCTGCACCCGCGTGCAGTTCGCCGCGAATGCGTGCCCGGCGGGCTCGGTCTACGGCAACGTGCGGGTCACCTCCCCGCTGGTCGACTACCCCCTGGAAGGGCCGATCTATCTGCGCTCCTCCTCCCACAAGCTGCCCGACGTCGTCTTGGCCCTGCACGGGCCCGCCTACCAGCCGATCTTCCTCGAAGCCGATGCGCGCGTGGACTCGGTCAAAGGCGGCCTGCGGGCGCGCTTTGAATCGGTCCCCGACGCGCCCCTGTCAAAGGCCGTCCTCAACATGCAGGGCGGCAAGAAGGGCCTCTTTCAGAACTCGACCAACATCTGCAAGGGGACCCATCGCGCCACCGTCCTGCTCGACGCCCAAAACGGCAAGGTCAACGACACCATGCCGGCGCTGAAGGCCCAGTGCGGGGGCGCCAAGCCCAAGAAGAAGGCCAAAGGCGGAGGTAAGTAGCCCAAGGTCCACCGGTCCTCCCTGGCAAAAGCTTCACGGCAGCATCTATCCCAGTCCATCGAGCAATGAACAGGAGATAAAGAGTCATGCAAAAGCACAGAACGAGAGTGGGAGTGGTAGCGCTAGCGGCGCTGGCGCTGGCCGCGCTCGGCCTGGCCGGTAGTGCCCAGGCAAAACTTGTAGGCAACTACACCAAATTCGCCCAGTGCCCCTACGAAAACACCGAAGTCAAGAAATGCATCTACTCGACCACCAACTCCGGGGAAGTGGTACTCGGCAAAAAGGTGGTACCGATCGAAAAAGCGGTTGTCCTGCAGGGCGGCTACGGCGCCATCCAGGAAAACAACTTTTCCAAATTCTACGGCGCCTCAAACGGCATCACGCTCTCCAAAGCACAGCAGAACGTCCCCGGCGGGCTGCTCGGGATCATCCCCGAAGCCTCCCAACCGGCTCTGGTCAAAGCGCTGATCAAATTCTTCTTTGAAAACAAACTGACCGGCGTCAACTCGACCCTCGAACTGGCCAAGCCGGCGACGGCGATTCGGGTCTCCGAAAACAACCTCTCCGGCGAAAACGGCATCGCGCTCGAACTGCCGGTCAGGGTCCACCTGGAAAATCCCTTCCTGGGCAAAAGCTGCTTCGTCGGCTCAGAAAGCTCGCCGATCCTCTGGCAGCTGACCACGGGCACCACGGCTCCGCCCGGGCCCAACAAAGCGATCACCGGCACGCTCGGGGAAATCGAATTCCTCGAGGAAGGCCGCATCCTTGAAGCCAAAGGAACCAAACTGGTCGACAACGCCTGGTCTGCCCCCAAAGCGGCGGGCTGTGGAGGGATTCTCTCCTTCCTCGTCACCCCGATCATCAACGCGCAGCTCGGCAGCACCACCGCCGGGAACAACACGGCGATTCTGAACAACACGCTCTTCGTGGGTTCAGCCGCCGCGGTCCGCAAAAACAACACGGAAAACCCCTAGCGGGAACTGCGCAAGGAGATGATGAGAACGATGAGAACCAAGGCAGCAGCCATCGGTGCCCTGGCGGCACTGGCGGTGCTTTGCGCGATGTTCGCCTCGAGCGCCAGCGCGGCACCCGCCTGGAAGTTTGAAACCAAATCGCTGGAAGGGACCGAAGTGGTCCTCGGCGGCGCGATCGAAAGTTCGATGACCGTCCCCGGCCTGACCACGAAATGTGAAGATTTCCTCTACAAACTGACCGTCGAAAACTCGGCGGGCACCGGTAAAGGGTCGCTCACCGAAATGCCCCTCTACAACTGCACGACCAACTCGACAGCCTGCACGGTCGGCAAAATCGGGGCTGAAAAACTACCGTGGGCATCGCACCTGACCACGGTCTCCACAACCCCCTACATCATCATCGAAGGGGTCAAAGTCGCCATTTACTACGAAGGCGAAGAATGTGTGCTGGGGGAAACCCTGGTCACGGTTGCCGGATCGGCCGGCGGCTCGATCGATAACACGAAAGAAACCGCCACGTTCAACTCGAGCACGCTGAGCGCTTCTAAAACCGAACTGAAAGCGCTGGGCCAGAAAATCGAATGGAACGGACTCTTCCCGACCGAAGCATTCCAGTGGCACAGAGAACAGGCGCTGAGCGTTTCCTAGCGTCACCTGCCAAGAGCACGAGCGCCGGGGCAACCCTGGCGCTCGTGCTCGCGGCGCTTTTGCTCTCGGGCTGCGGTGGCGGCTCGGGGGATCAGAGCACCCAAAGCACCGTCTCCGGCGCTGCCGGGGCGGTGGAGAGTGCCGCCGCCGGCACCCAGGGGCCCTCGGGGCCCGGGCAGGGTGGGGCGGCAGGGCAAAAGACCGCGCAAGCCGCCAGTGGGGGCCAAGACGGTTCTCCGGGCGAGAGCTCACCCGGCCAAGGACAGGCGGGTCAGGGCCAAAAGCACGGACCCCACATCGCCCAGCCCAAAGGCGCCCCCGAGCAGGCCCCGACCCCGGCCCAGGTCGCCCACGCCACCGTCGCCGACATGAGCCTCGAAAGCCCCGCGATCGTTGCCGCCGCGGGCAGCCCCGGCCACCTCGCCGCCACCTACACCTGCGATGGCGAAAACAGCTGGCCCGCCCTTCACTGGGGCGGGGTTCCGGCCGGCACCGCCGAACTCGCCGTCTTTGCGATGAACGTCCAGCCGGTCGAAGAACAGCTCTTCGTCGACTGGGCCGTGGCCGGCCTCAGCCCCGACCTCGAAGGCATCGAGGCCGGCAAGCTGCCCAAGGGCGCGATCGTCGGTACCAACGGCTTCGGCAAGCGGGGTTACTCGATTTGTCCCCCCGGAGCCGGCGAAATATACATGTTCGCCGTCTATGCCCTGCCCACGGCGCTCTCACCGCCAAAGGGCTTCGATGCCCGCGAACTGCGCAAGCAGGTCCTCGGCGCCTCGGGCAACGTCGGCCTTTTGCCCGCGGTCTATGCCCGCGGCTGAGAAAAGCTTCTTCCAGTAGTCAAAACACAAAACAGGAATGAGGGAGATATGAGTATGCAAAGCAAGAGGAGGACCGCGGTAGCGTTCCTTCTCACCGCGCTTGCCGCGCTCAGCTTCGCCGGGGTTGCCCAGGCGAAACTGACCGGCAACTACACCAAATTCGCCCAGTGCCCCTACGCCAACACCGAAGTCAGGAAATGCATCTACTCGACCACGACTTCCGGTGAAGTCGTGCTTGGGTCAAAGAAAGTGCCGATCGTCAACCCGGTCGTCCTGCAGGGCGGCTACGGCGCCATTCAGGAAGACAACTTCGCCAAATTCTACGGCGCCTCCAACGGCATCACGCTCTCCAAAGCCGCCCAGCCTGTCCCCGGCGGCCTGGCGGGGATCATCAACTGCAAAGAAATCAAAGAATTCTTCCTGCGGGTCAGCTGTGAACTTGTCTTTGAAAACGGCGTCACCGGGCTCAACTCGACGCTCGAACTGGCAAAGCCGGCTTCAGCGATCCGGGTCTCCGAAAACAACCTCTCCGGCGAAAACGGCATCGCGCTCGAACTGCCGGTCAAGGTCCACCTGGAAAACCCCTTCCTGGGCTCCGGCTGCTACGTCGGCTCGGAAGGCTCGCCGCTCCTCTGGAAACTGACCACGGGCACCACGGCTCCACCCGGGCCCAACAAAGCGATCTCAGGCACGCTCGGGGAAATCGAATTCCTCGAGGAAGGCCGGATCCTTGAAACCAAAGGAACCAAACTGGTCGACAACGCCTGGTCGGCGCCGGGCGCTAGCGGCTGTGGCGGCTTCCTGGTCGAACTGATCCTCGACCCGATCATCAACGCCGCTGCCGGTGTCCCCGCCAAAGCGGGCGTGAACACCGCGATCCTCAACAACAACATCTTTGTTGGGTCCGCGGCTGCGGTGCGCAAAAACAACGCCGAAAACCCCTAGGCCCAGCCTGAGGGACAAGCGGATGGACCAAAGCGCCGGGGCGAGAGCCCCGGCGCTTTTGGGTTTGGGCGCTTGGATTGCTTGAAAGCTCTGAGCAGATCTGGTACGAATTAGACGATTTCTAGATACGCTAGAGGTCTTGGGAGAGGGAGACGGGATTGCCGCATCTGCGGTTGGAGCGGGGAGTGTCAGTCGCGAGCAAGTTGAGACCGGGACCGGGGAGGTCCCGCGAGGACGTGTCTCGCAACCAGAGAGCGCGGATTGAGGCCGCAATGGCCGAGACCCTCGCTCAGCGGGACTACAAGGCGATCACCGTGCGGGAGCTCTCAAAGCGCGCGGGAGTCTCGACTCGCACGTTCTACCAGTGCTATGCGAGTAAGGACGATTGCTTCTTGGGGCTGCACCAGCAAACGGCCCGGCACCTGCTGCTGGCGCTGGCGTCCCGGAGCAGG
>Ga0208987_1000172_pt1 | contig 12099 bp, 5 predicted proteins | sample MedBloCARef_O2_FD_187845 | JGI IMG/M metagenome (GOLD analysis project Ga0208987, IMG submission 187845) | Forest soil microbial communities from El Dorado National Forest, California, USA - Mediterranean Blodgett CA Ref_O2 (SPAdes) (version 2) | ecosystem: Environmental > Terrestrial > Soil >... | reverse complement strand
GGAGTTCTCCGCCAGTGCGATGGCGCGCCCGACTTGAGCCCAGGCGCCCCAGGCGATCGCGGTCGAGGGGAGCCCCTGAGCCCGCCGCCACAGGGTGAAGGCGTCCACCCAGCTGTTGGCTGATGCGTATGCGCCCTGCCCGGGCGAGCCCACCAGCGCGGCCGCCGAGGAGAACACGCAGAACCAGTCCAATGCCTGCTCGGTGGTGGCGGTGTGCAAGTTCCACGCACCGTTGACCTTTGGCGTCCAGTCCCGCTCGAGCAGCTCGTCGGTGATATTGCCCAGGGTGGCGTCCTCGACCACGGCGGCCGAATGCAGCACCCCACGCACCGGAAGCCCGGTAGCCGTCGCGGTGGCCACCAAACGCGCTGCGGTGCCGGGCGCAGTGATGTCGGCGCTCTCGACGACGACGTCGGCGCCCTTCGCGCGGATGCGCTCGATTGCCTCCTGCGCCTCCGGGGAAGGCTGCGAGCGCGCGGTAAGCACGATCCGGCCGGCGCCGCCCTCGGCCATCTTCTCGGCCAAGAACAGACCAAGGCCGCCGAGGCCGCCGGTGACGATGTAAGCACCGTCACCCCGGAAGACCTGAACTTGCGCCGGGGGCAAGACCACACTTCGGCGTCCCGCGTGCGGGATGTCCAGCACGAGCTTGCCGGTGTGCTGGGCGCCACTCATCACCCGGATGGCGGTGGCGGTATCGGCGAGCGCGTAGTGCGTGGTCTCCGGCAGCGGCAGCGTGCCATCCGCGGTTTGTTGGTACACCGTGTTCAACAAGTCGCGCATGCGCTCCGGGTGGCTGTAGGACAGCAACCCGAGGTCGACGGCAAGGAACGAGAGGTTGCGCCGGAACGGGAACAGCCCCAACCGGGTGTCGCCGTAGATGTCGCGCTTGCCGATCTCGATGAAGCGTCCGCTGAGCGCCAACAATTCGAGCCCCGCGCGCTGGGCGGCACCGGTGACCGAGTTGAGCACGATGTCGACGCCATACCCTTGGGTGTCGCGCCGGATCCCGTCGGCGAACTCGGTGCTTCGCGAGTCGTAGACATGCTCAACACCCATGTCGCGCAACAGTTGTCGACGTTCCTCGCTACCCGCGGTGGCATAGACCTCGGCTCCTGCGGCGCGGGCGATAGCGATTGCCGCCTGCCCAACACCACCGGTTCCGGAATGGATCAGCACCTTGTCGCCGCTTCTAATGCGGGCCAGGTCTTGCAGGCCGTACCACGCAGTGGCGTGGGCAGTGGTGATCGCGGCGGCCTGCTCGGGGGCCAGGCCCTCCGGCAGTTTCACCGCCAGATTGGCGTCGCAGGTGATGAAGGTGGCCCAGCAGCCGTCGGCGTACACGCCGCCGACCTGATCGCCCACCTGGTGGCCAGTCACGTCCGGTCCAACCGCGGTCACGACCCCGGCGAAGTCGGTCCCGGGTGCCGGTAGCCGACCCTCGAAGGCCGGGTAGCGGCCGAATGCGTTGAGCACGTCGGCGAAGTTGATGCTGGACGCGCTGACCGCAACCTCGATCTGTCCCGGTCCGGGTGTAACCCGTGCGGCGGCAACGAGTTCGATCGACTCCAGGTCACCGGGCGTACGGATCTGCAGACGCATTCCGTCGTGCTCGGTGTCCACCACAGTGGTCTTTCGCTCTTCGGGGCGCAGCGGCGTGGGGGACAAGCGTGCCACGTACCATTCGCCGTTCCGGAAGGCGGTCTCGTCCTCGTCGGACCCGCTCAGCAGTTGCCGCGCCAGCTGTTCGGCATCGGTCGCTTCGTCCACGTCGATCTGGGCGGCGCGTAGGTGTGGATGCTCGGTGCCGATCACCCGGATCAGCCCGCGCAACCCGGCCTGCTCCAGGTTCGGCACGTCTTCGTCGACCACGGTCTGGGCGCCGCGCGTCACCACGAAGAGCCGGGTGTGCTCGCCGGTTGTCTCCGTCAGCTCACGGGTAATGCGCACGAGATGCTGCACGTAGTCGTGGCCCAGCTGCGGTGACTGGTCGTCGGCATCGCCGTTCTTCGGTCCGGTGAGAATGGCCACGCCGGTGAAATCGGTTGAACTCAAGTGCTTCTTCAGCTCTTCGACGTTCGAGGCGTGGTCGGCGTGCATCGGCCAGCACATGGTGGTGCATTGCGCGCCATAGGTTTTCAGTGTGTCGGTCAATGTGTTGGACGCCACGTCCGCGGTGTCCGTGGTGCTGACCAGCAGCCAGTTTCCAGCCTCGGCCTGGTCGACCTCGGGCAATTCCCGGTGCCGCCATTCGACGGTCAGCAGCCGCTCGGCCAGCACCTTGGCGTCGCGACCACTTGCGGAGACACCGGTACCGAATCGCAGCCCTTGCACACTGAGTAGAACTGCCCCTTGCTCGTCGAGGATCTCGAGGTCGGACTCGATTCCGGCAGCGTCGACCTTGGTGATACGCGAGTAGCAGTACTGCGCGTTGCGGGCAGGGGTGTAGGAGCGGAGCCGCTGCACACTCAGCGGCAGTGCGAGTGCATCTTCGCCTAGCGCCCGGACTTCCGCGTGGGCACCAACGGACTGGAACGCGGCATCCAGCAAAGCCGGATGCACGCCGTAAGCGCTTTGCTGCGTGCGGATTTGGCTGGGGAGTACGACCTCGGCCAGCACGGTATTACCGACTTCGCTTTCGCCTTCGACCAGGTGCAGGGCGCCAAGCCCGGTGAACGCCGGACCGTACTGGACACCGCGGGCGTCCAGCCCCTTGCGCACCTCTTCGCCATCCTCTTCGCGAGGATGTGCGGCAAGGAGCGCGGCGATGTCGTAGGCGGCCGGCTGCTCGTCGGATGCGATGTGCAGGACTCCGGCAGCCTGGCGCGACTTTTCGCCGCCCTGGTTTGTCTCCACTTGGAAAGTCAGGACATCGGGCGAGGCCACCGACGCCGAGGCGCCCACCACGGTCTCCCCGTCCAGCAGCAGCGCAGACTCGAAGCGAAGGTCGCGGACCTCGGAAGCCTCACCGAGCACCGAACGCGCTGCGGCCAAGGCCATTTCGCAGTAAGCCGCTCCCGGGAGCACGGACACATTGCGAATCTGGTGGTCCTCCAACCAGGGCTGGGCGTCGGTGCCGACGTCGGCCTGCCACACGTGGCGCTCCGGTTCCTCCTGCAGGCGCACGTGCGGTCCCAGCAGTGGGTGCACCGAAATGGTGGAACCAGCGCGTGTCGAGGTGTCCTCGCCGGGGCTCAGACGAAGGTCACGGTGCGTCCAGGTGGGCAGCGGCGCATCCACCAGCTGGCCAGCCGGGTACAACGCCGAGAAGTCGATGGCGGCGCCGGCACTGTGCAGATCGATCAGGAAGTTGCGCAACCCATTTGGTAGCTCCTGTTCGCGGCGCACGCTGGCAAGGGCAACCGCCGGGATGTCGAGGCCACGGGCGGTCTGGTCGAGAGGGTGGGTAAGCAGTGGGTGCGGTGACAGCTCGGCGAAGACGCGGTAGCCGTCCTCCAAAGCGGCCTGCACCGCTGCGGAGAATCGCACCATATTGCGCAGGTTGTCCACCCAGTAGCGGGCGTCGCACACGACCGGCTCGCGCGGGTCGAACAGCGTCGCCGAGTAGAAGGGAACCTCGGGCTTCTGCGGTTTGAGATCGGCGAGCACGCCGGTCAGATCGTCGAGAATCGGATCGACCTGGGGTGAGTGCGAGGCGACGTCGACGGCGACCTCGCGGGCCATCACGTCGCGCTCCTCCCACGCCGCGACCAGCTCGCGCACCGTCTCGGTGGCACCGCCGATCACGGTGGATTGCGGCGAGGCCACCACGGCCACCACCACGTCGCTCACACCGCGGGCCATCAGCTCCGAAAGCACTTGCTGGGCCGGCAATTCCACCGATGCCATGGCGCCGGCGCCGGAGATGCGGGACATCAGTCGCGAGCGGCGGCAGATCAGACGTATGCCGTCCTCGAGCGTAAGTGCGCCTGCGACAACGGCTGCCGCGGCCTCACCGAGGGAATGCCCGATCACCGCGCCGGGGCGCACGCCGTATGCCTTCATGGTGGCGGCCAGGGCAACCTGCATGGTGAACAGCGTCGGCTGAATCCGGTCGATACCGGTCACGATCTGCGGGGCCGACATCGCGTTGGTCACCGAGAACCCGGATTCCCGGGCGATCAGCGGCTCGGCTTGCGCGACAGTGGCGGCGAACACCGGCTCGGTCGCCAACAGCTCGGCGCCCATCTGAGACCACTGTGAACCCTGCCCGGAGAACACCCACACCGGTCCGCGGTCATCCCTGCCGACGGCGGCCTCATACGGTGTGTCGCCATCGGCGACCGCACGCAATGCCTCGGTGAGCTCGGACGGGTTGCTGGCAACCACGGCGGTGCGTACCGGGCGGTGCACCCGCCGGCGGGCCAGCGTGTAGCCGAGATCCGGCAATGTCACGTCATCGTGTGTCTGCACCCAGTCGGCCAGCCGGCCGGCGGTCCGGCGCAGTTCGTCGGCCGACGTGGACGACACCGGGAACACAAAGGGCGCCACGGCCGGCGAGGACGGGGCCTCGGTGACGGACTCTGGCGCCTGTTCCATGATGAGGTGGACATTGGTTCCCGACAGGCCGTACGACGACACTGCCGCACGGCGCAGGTGCTCACCGTTGGTGGGCCAGGGCGTGTTCTCTTGTGGCACAAAGAGATTGGTCTTGATCTTGGCCATCTGGTCGGGCAGCCTGGTGAAGTGCAGGTTCTGCGGAACCACACCGTGCTGAAGGGCCAGCACCGCCTTCATCACGCCAAGCGCACCGGAGGCGGACTGGGCGTGGCCGAAGTTGGTCTTCACGGTCGCCAGCGCGCACGGGCCGTCGACGGCGTAGACGTTGGCCAGGCTGGCGTATTCGATCGGGTCGCCGATCGGGGTGCCGGTCCCGTGTGCTTCGACCATCCCGACCGTGGCCGCGTCGACGCCGGCGGCAGCAAGCGCTGCCCGGTACACCGCAGTCTGCGCCTTCTCCGACGGTGTAGCGATGTTCACCGTGTGGCCGTCCTGGTTGGCGGCGGTGCCGCGGATGACGGCCAGAATCCGGTCACCGTCGCGCTGCGCGTCGTCCAGGCGTTTGAGCAGCACCATGACGGAGCCTTCGCCGGACACGAACCCATCGGCGGCGACGTCAAAGGCGTGGCAGTGCCCGGTGGGGGACAGCATGCCCTGGGCCGATCCGGCAGCCGACTTCCGCGGGTCCAGCGTCGCCGAGGCGCCGCCGGCCAGAGCAAGGTCGCTTTCGTGCTCGTGCAGGCTGCGGCAGGCCAAGTGGATCGCGGTCAGACCGGACGAGCAGGCGGTGTCCACGGTCATGGCGGGACCGTGCACACCGAGGGCGTACGAGACCCGGCCCGACGCCAGGCTGAAGTTGTTGCCGGTGAAGCCGTACGGCCCCTCGACGGCGTGCGCATCGGCGGCCAGCAACTGGTAGTCGGCGTGCGTCAAACCGAGGAATACGCCGGTCAGCGTGTCGGTGATGGCTTCCTTGGTGAGGCCGGCGTGCTCCATGGCTTCCCAAGAGGTTTCCATCACTATCCGGTGCTGCGGGTCCATCTCGGTGGCCTCGCGCTCGCCGACCCCGAAGAACTCCAGATCGAAGCCGTACACGTCATCGAGGAACGAGCCCCACTTCGACACCGACCGACCGGGTACGCCGGGCTCCGGGTCGTAGTAGTCGTCGACGTCCCAGCGGTCGGCCGGAACCTCGGTGACCAGATCGTCGCCGCGAATCAACGCTTCCCAGAGCTGCTCTGGTGACTCGATGCCTCCGGGCAGGCGGCACCCGATGCCGATGACGGCAACAGGAGTGACGGGTGTGACGCTCGCTGTGGGCGCGTTCACGCCGGACGAAGAGTTGGTCGTACCTGAGCGGTCCGCTCGATCATTGGTCGCCCCGAACGAATCCATTCCGCCTCCTCATTGGAACGGCTGAGTAAGCCTTGTCTGCTGCTTTGATGCAAGTCGTGGCATCCGCTCGGCCCCCCGCGATGCCCACGTCTGCTCAATCGCTGTCCATCATCGAGTTCGTACTGTAGGCGATCGGTGCTGTTTGGGGGCCGGTTCTGGTGGAACAGTTACTCGTGCTGCTTAGGCACCACCAAGTAAGGACAACCTTCATTGGACTGCCTTTATTTCGGCAGCGGCGCAACCGTACGCGGCCACGTAACTGGTGCTTTTTGGCGGTGCGGCGTTGTTGCCCACGGTACCCTGATGGCCGTGATTGAGACTTCCGTTACGGCTGTGCTGCGGGAACGCGCCAGTCTGCAGCCCAATGACAAGGCGTTCACGTATATCGATTACGACCAGGACTGGGACGGGGTTGAGGAAACCCTGACCTGGGGGCAGCTGTATCGGCGAACAGTCAACATGGCGAAGACCCTGCAGGACTGCGGGTCGGTGGGGGACCGTGCGGTGATACTGGCCCCGCAGGGGCTCGACTACGTCGTGGCGTTTCTCGGCGCGCTGGAGGCGGGGCAGATCGCGGTTCCGCTGGCGGTTCCGCTGGGTGGTGTCAGCGATGAGCGGGTGAGTTCGGTGTTGCGCGACTCGTCGCCGAGTGTCGTTCTCACGACGTCGCCGGTCGCGGACATCGTCGCCGGGTATGTGAAGGCGGAGTCCGGCCAGGCGATCTCGTCGCTCGTCGAAGTCGACTTGCTCGACCTTGACGGCCCGATGGGATCTTTCCGCAGCGAGAGCCGCTCAGGCACCGCCTATTTGCAATACACGTCAGGGTCCACTCGTTCGCCGGCCGGGGTCATGATCTCGCACCGGAACCTACTGGCGAATTTCGAGCAGATCATGTCCGACTATTTCGTCGAGCGCGGAGGCGTTTCCCCGGTGGACATGACTATTACTTCGTGGCTGCCCTTCTATCACGACATGGGTTTGGTTCTCGGAGTTTGCGCACCGGTGCTGGGTGGTTTTCGCACGGTGCTCACCAGCCCGGTGTCGTTCCTGGCGCGACCGGCGCGGTGGATGCAAATGCTGGCAAAGAACAGTCACCCATTTTCGGCCGCGCCGAACTTCGCTTTCGAATTGGCGGCGCGCAAAACGTCGAACGATGACCTGGCGGGAATGGACCTCGGAGAGGTGCTGGTCATCCTCAGCGGTAGCGAGCGGGTTCATCCGGCGACGCTGAAGCGGTTCAACGACCGGTTCGCGCGCTTCAATTTCCCGGACTACGCGATACGGCCGTCGTACGGGCTCGCCGAAGCAACCGTGTACGCGACGACGCGGATACCGGCTCGACCGCCGGAAGTCGTTGAGTTCGAATCCGAAAAGCTCTCCGCCGGCGTCGCCCAGCGATCCGAATCCGGTACGGGTACACCGCTGGTCAGCTACGGCGCCACCCGGTCACCGATCATCCGCATCATCGACCCCGACACCCGCATCGAATGTCCGGCGGGAACGGCCGGAGAAATCTGGATGCACGGCGACAACGTCGCACTGGGCTATTGGCAGAAACCGGAAGAATCCGAGCACACCTTTGCCGGCCGGCTCGCCGCTCCAACTCCCGACCTCCCCGAAGAAGGATGGCTGCGAACCGGAGACCGGGGATTCTTCTCCGACGGCGAAATGTTCATCATTGGCCGCATCAAGGATCTGCTGATCGTCTACGGGCGTAACCACTCACCCGATGACATCGAAGCGACGATTCAGGAGATCACCCGGGGACGCTGCGCGGCGATCGCGGTTTCGGACCAAGGCACCGAGCAGTTGGTCGCCATCATCGAGGTCAAGGACCGCGGCCAGTCGATCGAGGCAGCGGACCAGCTCGAGGATGTCAAGCGCGACGTCACCTCGGCGATATCCAACTCGCACGGTCTGGGCGTGGCGGATCTGGTGCTGGTGTCACCCGGCTCGATCCCGATCACCACGAGCGGCAAGGTGCGGCGCGCGGCATGTGTCGAGCAGTACCGGCACGGTCAGTTCGCGCGCCTGGACGCTTGAGAGCCCGCGTTGGGAGAAACGCGGACGTGGTGTGAGCGTCGCAGCCGCTGACGGCATGCTGGTTACGCTCAGATAATGACTACAGCTCGAGTGCCCGGACTGCCGCTCGGCGAGGCCCAGGCCGCCGCCGACGAGGCGGCCGTGCCCAACTACATGGCCGATCTGAGCATCTTCCAGGTCTTGCTGAACCACCCACAGCTGGCCCGGGCGCTGAACGACCTGCTGGCCACCATGCTGTGGCACGGCACCCTCGACGCGCGGTTGCGTGAGCTGGTGATCATGCGGGTCGGCTGGCTGACCAAGTGCGATTACGAATGGACGCAACACTGGCGCGTTGCCTCCAGGCTTGGCGTCAGCGCCGACGACCTGATCGGGGTGCGCGATTGGCAGCGATACGACGGATTCGGACCCGCCGAGCGCGCGGTGCTGGCAGCAACCGATGACGTAGTGCGCGACGGCGCGATAAGCGCGGCGAGCTGGGCGGCGTGCGAACGCGAATTGCACAGCGATAAAACGATTCTCATCGAACTCGTCACCGCGATCGGCGCGTGGCGAATGATCGCATCCATTCTGCAAAGCCTCAAGGTGCCGTTGGAAGAGGGCGTGGCCAGCTGGCCGCCGGACGGCCAGTCGCCCCAGTAGTCGAAATACGGTCTGCCGATTGACATATCAAGCAGCGGTTCTTAGCGTCGTGCAATGCGAACCAGAGTCGCCGAGATGCTCGGCGTTGAGTTCCCGATCTGCGCCTTCAGCCACTGCCGCGACGTCGTCGCCGCGGTCACCAACGCGGGCGGGTTCGGGGTTCTCGGGGCGGTCGCGCACAGCCCCGAGCGGCTGCAAAACGAGCTGACCTGGATCGAGGAGCAGACCGGGGGCAAGCCCTATGGGGTCGACTTGTTGTTGCCGTCCAAATACGTGGGCGCCGAGCGCGGCGGTTCCGACGCGCAACAGGTCCGGGATCTACTGCCCGAGGAGCACCGAGCGTTCGTCGACGACCTACTCGCCCGATATGGCATCACGGCTCCCGCTGAACCGCGGCGCAAACCGGCGGGTGGACTGAATATTTCGCCCAAGGGATACGAGCCGCTGCTCGAAGTGACCTTCTCGCACAACATTCGGCTGATCGCCAGTGCGCTCGGTTCGCCCCCGGCCGACCTCGTGCAACGCGCCCACGACCAGGACGTGTTGGTGGCAGCGCTGGCCGGCACCACGGAGCATGCGCGACGGCACGCCGCCGCCGGCGTCGATCTGATCGTGGCGCAGGGCACCGAAGCGGGTGGCCATACCGGCGAAGTCGCGACCATGGTCTTGGTCCCTGAGGTCGTCGACGCGGTCGCGCCGGTGCCGGTGTTGGCTGCCGGCGGAATCGCCCGCGGCCGGCAGATCGCCGCGGCCCTGGCCCTGGGCGCCGAGGGCGTGTGGTGTGGGTCGGTGTGGTTGACCACCGAGGAAGCCGAGACGGTGCCCGTGGTCAAGGAGAAATTCCTGGCCGCCACGTCCTCGGACACGGTCCGGTCGCGGTCGATGACCGGCAAGCCGGCGCGAATGCTCCGCACGGCATGGACCGAGGAGTGGGAGCGGCCGGAAAACCCCGACCCGCTCGGAATGCCGCTACAGACCGCACTGGTCACCGAACCACAGGTGCGCATCAACCAGGCGGCCACGCACCCCGACGCCCAGGCACGACAGCTGGCCACCTATTTCGTCGGCCAGGTGGTCGGTTCGCTCGACCGGATTCGGCCGACACGGTCGGTGGTGCTCGACATGGTCGAGGAATTCATTGACACCATCGGGCGACTGCAGGGGCTGGTCGATTAGCGCCGCCGGCGGCACGTTCACGCAGGTCAGCAGTTACACGGCTAGCCGAAGACGGTGCGTCCGTGTAATGGATACATAAAAGTTGTGCAACACGACGCGGATCGGTTTGACCCCGTCGCGCCCGTCGTGCATCATCGGACAAGCACCTCGTTAGGTGAGGCGTCCACACGAATACAGGCCACTGACCCCGAACGTCGAAAGACGCCCCGGGTCAGGACAGCTCCTCCCGGCTTAAGGGTTGAGCCCAGGTGGCTTCCGAGATATCGGACACGTCGTGTGGTGCCAAAGCTCTGACGAGTGGGGTGTGGATCTCCGACTATCGTCGGGCTCTGTACTCCTTGTTGTGCGCGCATTAGGCGCGGGTAACCGCACGCGTCGTGGCCGTGGAGGAGGTGAGGGACGGATGAGTTCCAGTGACAGTCCGGGTCGAAATCCGGGCGATGTTCTGTCCCAACCCGATCTCCGGCGCGACGCTTTCTGCTAAGTCGCCGCAACGCTAATCGGCCTAACGGCCAAGCGTTTTCGGATCGGAACCGCTACGGGACGGGACACATCAGTCCTTGCAGTGCTCGTTTTGGAATTCCGTGTAGGAGACGATCATGACCTCAGCTCTGTACGACGAAGTGGTAACCGCAACACCCGCTCGCACGCTGCACCTGGTGCGCGACACATCCCCGACTCCGGCCCCGGCGCCCGAGAAGCTGACTCGTCGCGTCGACGTTGCGCCTTTCGGCATCGGCATCGGCAGCGACCCGCTGGTGGAGGGCGCCGCTCGCCTGTTGAGCGTCCCGGTCCGGCACGTGTACGCGGCGCTGTGGCGTGTCGGGCTCATCGAAATCCACGGCTAGCCAAACCGCCATGGAGATACCCAGCCGATGGCTCCAAGGGGCTACTCGACCGCAGGCGAGTCCTGCGGCCAGGTAACCCCTTGGAGCCGGCAGTGATTGATTTGCGGGCTTACGTAGAATCTTCGTATTGGCACCGATCCGGCTATCACCGGGGAGCCTTCGGAAGAACAGCCAGTGCGGCCCAGTAGAACCGAGCGGGTAGGCCCGTCACAGCCATAATCGAGCGGCCACGCGTGAGCGGGGCAAGCGGGGTGGTACCGCGGTGCTCGCGCAGATAGCGCGTCGTCGTCCCCTTAAGGGCCAGTGCAGACTGGCACCTTAGGCACATAGTGCCGAGCGGCATTAAGGCACAGGAGACGACGCACATCGTGACCGATAACGCTGACCCCCAGGCGTATCCGAAGCCGGGGGCGCCCGATTTTCCCGCGCTCGAGCTTGAGGTTCTCGACTACTGGGCCCGCGACGACACCTTCCGGGCCAGTATTGCCGCCCGCGCCGACGCCGCGGAGTACGTGTTCTATGACGGGCCGCCGTTCGCCAATGGGCTGCCGCATTACGGGCACCTGCTCACCGGTTATGTGAAAGACATCGTGCCGCGGTATCGCACGATGCGCGGCTACAAGGTGGAGCGCCGCTTCGGCTGGGACACGCACGGGCTGCCCGCCGAACTGGAAGTCGAACGGCAGCTGGGCATCACCGACAAGTCTCAGATCGACGACATGGGGATTGCCGCGTTCAACGAAGCCTGCCGGGAATCGGTGTTGCGCTACACCAACGAATGGCAAGCGTATGTGACCCGCCAGGCACGCTGGGTCGACTTCGACAACGACTACAAGACGCTCGATCTGCCTTACATGGAGTCGGCGATCTGGGCGTTCAAACAGCTCTGGGACAAGCGCCTGGCCTACGAGGGCTATCGAGTGTTGCCGTACTGCTGGCGCGACGAAACTCCGTTGTCCAACCACGAATTGCGGATGGACGATGACGTCTATCGAAGCCGTCAGGACCCGGCGGTCACGGTGGGCTTCAAGGTCACCGGCGGCGAGTTGGACGGTGCCTACCTGCTGGTGTGGACCACCACACCGTGGACCCTGCCGTCGAACCTGGCGGTGGCCGTTAACCCGGACATGACCTACGTCCAGGTCGCAGTGGCCGATCGTCGCTTCGTGCTGGCCGAGGCGCGGCTGGGCGCCTACGCAAAAGAGCTGGGGGAAGAGCCCGAATTGCTCGGCAGCTATGCCGGGGCCGACCTGCTTGGCACGCGCTACCTGCCGCCATTCCCGTACTTCATGGACACCGCCAACGCATTTCAGGTGCTGCCAGGCGATTTCGTGACGACCGAGGACGGCACCGGGATCGTGCACATGGCGCCCGCTTACGGCGAGGATGACATGGCGACCACCGGCAAGGTGGGCATCGTGCCGGTCACCCCGGTCGATTCCAAGGGCCGCTTCGACGCCACCGTCCCGGATTACCGCGGGCAGCACGTCTTTGA